>Ga0208356_1000013_pt1 | contig 104253 bp, 93 predicted proteins | sample NGESurshal072012_4_FD_184467 | JGI IMG/M metagenome (GOLD analysis project Ga0208356, IMG submission 184467) | Arctic peat soil microbial communities from Barrow, Alaska - NGEE Surface sample 53-1 shallow-072012 (SPAdes) | ecosystem: Environmental > Terrestrial > Soil > Wetlands > Peat ... | reverse complement strand
GGCCGACAGCGTCGCGCCGGCGCTGCGCGGCACCGAGCCGCTCGCCAAGGGACTCGCCCGCTACCGCCGCCGGCACCGGCGCGAGCTGCGCGGCCACGCCTTCTTCATCAACGACTACGCGACCGGGCGCCGCTTCAACCCGATCGAGCGGGCGATGATGGCCGCCGCCGTGCGCGACCCCAAGATCGCGTCCGGGTTCGACGCCTACGCGACCCGCCAGATCAAGCCGAGCCGCATGGTCGCCAGGCTGGCGCCAAGGACGATCGCCGTCCACGCCCGCCGCGCAATCGGCGCAGCGCGACCGCAGCGGCCGAAGTTGCCGTAGCCTTCCCCAGGTCTTGCTCGGGATGAGAAAAGGGATGGGCGGCGCGCTCGCGGTCGCCGGCGCGACGCTGGCGCTCGCCGCCTGTGTTGCCCCGGCGCTCGCCGAAGCGGCCGTCCCCTGGGGCGCCGGCTGCACCTCGCTGCCGCCAAGCGGCGTCCGTACCAGCGGCACCTGCGGCGCCAGCCTCGTCGAAGGCCAGGCGATCGCGCCCCCCGGCGCCCCCGAGGCGGTCAAGCAGGTGATCGCCGCCGCCAACCGGATCGACCACCGCCCGTACGTGTGGGGCGGCGGCCACATCAGCTTCTTCACCCACGGCTACGACTGCTCCGGCGCGGTCGGCTACGCCCTCCACGGCGCCGGGCTCCTCGACACCACGATGGTCTCCGGCCAGCTCGCGGACTGGGGGGACAGCGGCCCCGGGCGCTGGATCAGCGTCTACGCCAACTCACACCACGTCTACATGGTCGTCGCCGGCCTGCGCTACGACACCCGCGACGATCCGCAGGGCAGCTCCGGCCCGCGCTGGCACAGGGCCGGCGTCGCCGCGGCGACGTTCGTGGCGCGCCACCCCGCCGGGCTCTGAGCGCCGATACTCGCGCCGGCTCAGCCGGCCTTGTCCCGACCGCGCCCCTCGCGGCGGTGCCGCAGGACCAGCGGGGCCACGTAGCCGATCAGGATGCCGACCGCGACGGCGACCAGCAGGGTGATGATCAGCGGGGCGTTGACGGTGACGAAGAGGACTTCGACCTTGACGCTCTGCGAGTTCTGCAGGGCGACGATGACGACCAGGGCGACGAGGATGCCGACGATCCAGGCGCGCCAGTTGACCGGCTTCTTCTCCTGGTTCATCGGCCCATCCTAGAAGCCCAGCGGGCGCCGCCGCTGAGGCTTCAGGCGCTCGCGGCGGCCGGGCGGCGCTCCGCCCAGGGCCGCGCCGCTTCGAGCTGGGCGCCGAGGCGCAGCAGGGTCACCTCGTCGAAGGGGCCGCCGGTGAGCATCGTGCCGACCGGGAGGCCCTCGTCGGTCCAGTAGAGCGGCAGCGAGATCGCCGGGAGGCCGGTGACGTTGCCGTAGGCGGCGAAGACGACCGAGGCGACGACGTCGAAGGTGGCCTGCTCGGGAGCGGCGTGCTGGGCCTCGAGGACAGCCCCGGCAAGGGGCGGCAGGATCGCCGAGGTCGGCGTGAGCATGACGTCGAAGTCGCGGCTCCAGCGGGCGACCTCGCGGCGGGAGAGCTTCTCCAGCGACTGGGCGGCGACCACATAGTCGTAGGCGCTGATGTCCTCGGTGGCGACCTTGTGGCTGTGGCGGTTATGGGGCTCGACCTTGGCCCAGTCGACGCTGTCGTAGTCGGCGAGGCCGGCGGCAGCCATCGTCGTGAAGGCGGGCACGAGCTCTTCAGAGATCGTCGGCACCTCGACCTCGACGACCTCGTGGCCCAGCTCCTCCAGCAGGGCCGCGGTGTCACGAGCGGCGTCGACGCAGTCCTGGGCGGTGGGGATGCCGAGCGGGGCCTGCGCCATCAGGCCGATGCGCAGCTTGCCGGGGGGCGCTCCGACCTCGGCGGCGAACGGGCGCACCGGCGGGATCGCGTTGTTCCAGGCGAGGAGGTCGGGACCGGCGGTGACGTCGAGCACGGCCGCCGCGTCGGCGACGGTGCGGGTGGTGACCCCCTCGACCACTGCGCCCATCCAGGTCTGGGCGCGGCGCGGGACGCGGGCGCGACTGGACTTGAGGCCGACCAGGCCGCAGTAGGCGGAGGGGATGCGGATCGAGCCACCGCCGTCGTTGGCGTGGGCGATCGGGAACATGCCGCCGGCGACCGCGGCCGAGGCGCCGCCCGATGAGCCGCCCGGCGAGCGGCTGGTGTCCCAGGGGTTGCGGCTGATGCCGTAGCGGTCGTTCTCGGCGACGGTGATCGGGCCGAACTCGGGCGTGTTGGTGCGGCCGCAGAGGACGAAGCCGGCGGCGAGCAGCGACTCGACGACGAGCTCGCTCTCCTCGCTCGGGCCCTCCGGGGCGCCGTTGGAGCCGTAGGTGACCGGCCAGCCGGCGACGGCGGTCAGGTCCTTGATCGGGATCGGCACGCCGAGGAAGGGCGCCGGGTCGCCGGCGGCGAGGCGGGCGTCGGCGTCCTGGGCGGCCGCGCGGGCGCCCTCGTCGTCGCGCCAGATCACCGCGTTCAGCTCCGGGTTGCGCTCGTCGACAGCAGCCAGGCAGGCCTCGAGCAGCTCGACGGCGGAGAGCTCGCGGGCGCGCAGGGCGGCGGCGAGATCCAGAGCGGAGGCGGACGGTCCAAGCTGGCTCACCAGCCAACCATATTGCGCCGCGCCGTTCTCAGCAGCAGCCCGCTCTCCGCCTGGCACGTTCTGAACCTCGCCGGGCGAGCATGCGTACCTCCTGACCACGCGGCCTTGTCACGGTCGCGCTTGGAACTCGTCCATCAGGAGGCAGATATGAAGCTGATTGCGCGCATTTCCGCGGCGCTCGCCGTCGCCGGCGCTCTGGCCGTCGGCGGCGCCGGCGCGGCACTGGCCAGCAACGGTGCCGACGACCCACCCGGCCATCACCGCGGTGAGCACCACCGCGGCCATCACCATCACCATCATGGGCACCACCACCATGGGCATGGCGCCGACGACGGTCCCAACCACCATTAGCTAGCCGGCGGCAGGACTGGGGCGGCTTGGGAGAGTCGCTCTAGTCGCCCTGGCGGGGCCAGCGATCCGGGTCGCGAGCGCCGTCGCCGCCCTCCGGCCTGCCGCTGCCGACGGCGATCAGCTCGAGGCCCTCGGGCCCGGCCTCGAAGCCGCGCACGACCTCGGGGGAGACCCGCACCACGTCCCAGCGGCGCAGCTCCACGACTTCGTCGTCGAGCCGGATCCGCCCGGATCCGCCGAGCACCACGTAGGCCTCCTCCTGCACCTCGTGATGGTGGCCATCCTGTGCCGTGAAGCCCGGGCCGTAGCGGAAGTAGCTGACCCCCAGGTGCTCGGAGTCGATGTCCTTGCGCGAGAAGCGCGCCTCGATCTCCGGCCCGTCGAAGACGTCTTCGGCCTCCATCAGGTTCTTAATCGCGAAGCGGGACATCGCGTGTCAGTCTAGGGAGGGCAGAGAGCGGGCAAACCAGGAAGGCTCAGATGGCGACGATCACCGAGTACGAGGCGAAGCAGATCGAGAAGGCCAACGGGACGGGGAAGACGCCGGTCGTCTTCATCCACGGCCTCTGGCTGCTGCCGAACAGCTGGGACCGCTGGGCCGGTGTCTTCGAGGAAGCCGGCTACACGGCGCTGACGCCGGGCTGGCCGGACGACCCGCAGACGGTCGAGGAGGCCAACGCGAACCCGGACGTCTTCGCCAAGAAGACCGTCGGCCAGGTGGCGGACCACTTCCAGGAGGCGATCGAGGCGCTGGACAGGAAGCCGGCCGTGGTCGGCCACTCCTTCGGCGGGCTGCTGGCGCAGATCCTCGCCGGGCGCGGGCTCAACGCGGTCTCGGTGGCGATCGACCCGGCGCCGTTCCGCGGCGTCCTGCCGCTGCCGATCTCGGCGCTGAAATCCTCGAAACCGGTGCTGGGGAATCCCGCCAACCGCAACCGCGCCGTGCCGCTCACCTACGAGCAGTTCCGCTACGCCTTCGCCAACGCGGTCAGCGAGGACGAGGCCAAGGAGCTCTACAACGAGTTCGCGGTGCCGACGCCGGGGGCGCCGCTGTTCCAGGCGGCGACCGCCAACCTCAACCCCTGGACCGAGGCCAAGGTCAACAGCAAGAACCCCGAGCGGGGGCCGCTGCTGATCACCTCCGGCGAGGAGGACCACACGGTGCCGTGGGCGATCTCCAACGCCTCCTACAAGAAGCAGAAGCGCAACGAGGGCGTGACCGAGATCGTCGAGATCCCGCGCCGCGGCCACTCGCTGACGATCGATGGCGGCTGGCGCGAGGTCTGCGACATCGCCGTCGACTTCGTCAAACGGTTCGCCTAGCCGCTGAGGATGAGCGCAGAGGAAACTCCGATCCGCCGCGCCGACCCCCGCGACGACGCCGACATCGCCCGGCTGCTGCACGACTTCAACACCGAGTTCTCGGACTTCACGCCGGGCGTCACGGCGCTGACCGGGCACGCTCGCAAGCTGCTCGAAGAGGGCGAGATGACGGTGCTGCTGGGAGGCGACGGCCCCGACGGCCTCTCCATCACCCGCTTCCGGACCTCAGTCTGGACCGGCCTCCCCGAGGCCCACCTGCAGGAGCTCTACGTGGCGCCGGAGCTGCGCGGCCGCGGCATCGGCCGGGCCCTGCTCGAGGCGACGCTGGAGCTGGCCCGCGAGGCCGGCGCGACCTGGATCGACCTCGGCACCAGCGTCGCCGACACGGCGGCGCGGGCGCTGTACGAGAGCTGCGGCTTCACCAACCTCGAGTCCCAGCCCGACGGTCCCTCGATGCTCTTCTACGAGCGCGAGCTCTAGACGGGGAGCGCGGCGAAGGCGATGCCGCCGGGAGGGTCGACCAGCTCGGGATGGAGCAGGTGGGCGAGCAGCTCGGTGCCATCGACGAGGCGGGGGCCGGGGCGCGAGTAGGTGGAGGCGGCGTCGACGGCGAAGACGCGCTCGGCTCCCAGCGACTCGATTCGCGGCCAGTGCTCTTCGGCCTGGGCGATCGACTCCTCGACGTACCAGCCGCAGGGCATCGCCACGACCAGGTCGGGACGCAGCGCCGCCAGCCGCTCCCAGGCGACTTCGGGGGACTTGACGCCGGCCGGGCCGGCGACGTCCTCGCCGCCGGCGATCTCGATCATCTCCGGCACCCAGTGGCCGCCGACGAAGGGTGGGTCGAGCCACTCGAGCGCGATCACGCGCGGGCGCGGGGCTCCGGCGACCGCGGTGCGGACGGCGGCGAGGCGGGCTTCGAGCTCGGCGCGGAGCGCCGCGGCCTGGGGCTCGAGCCCGGTGGCGGCACCGAGCCGAGTGACGTCCTCGAGCACCTCGGCCAGCGAGCCCGGGTCCTGCTGGACGACCTCAGGCCGGGTCGGCAACCGCGCCGCGACCTCGACCACGTCCTCGAAGGAGACCGCGCAGACGTCGCAGACCGCCTGGGTGACGATCAGCTCCGGCGCCAGCTCCGCCAGCTTCTCCTCGTCGAGGCTGTAGAGCGCCTTGCCCGCACCGACGATCTCCTTCACGGCGGCGTCGATCTCGCCGGCGCTGAGGCCCTCGCGCAGGACCGTGGCGGTCAGGTGCGGCAGCTCGCGCGCCGCGGGCGGGAAGTCGCACTCGTGCGTCACCCCGACGACGCTCTCCCCCAGTCCGAGCGCGAACAGCATCTCCGTCGCCGAGGGGACAAGACTGACGATCCGCATCGACCAAATATGACGACGATTGATGACTGTGGTGGAACTGAGAGTCCTTGGGCGGTGTTAGCTTGGGCGGGCCGGTCTTCGGCGCCCCACAACTGAGAGGAATCGCATGGCGGATCGGTCGGGCAGTGAGAAGGGCGGGCTCACCCGCAAGCAGCTGCTCGGCTCGGGGGCGACGGCCGCCTCGGCGCTGCTGCTCTCCCAGGGTGCCGGGGTCGAGCGGGCGCTCGCTGCCGCGAAGGGCAAGCGCAAGGACGTCGCCGGGATGAACATCGTCCTCTTCCTGACCGACCAGGAACGGGCGATCCAGCACTTCCCGGCGAACTGGATGCGGCAGAACCTGCCGGGGATGCGGCGGCTGCGACGCCACGGGCTCAGCTTCGAACGCGCCTTCACCAATGCCTGCATGTGCTCCCCCGCCCGCTCGACCCTGATGAGCGGCTACTTCCCGGCCCAGCACGGGGTCAAGTACACGCTCGAGGAAGAAATGGAAGCGTCGCAGTACCCGCAGGTCAACCTGCCGACCGAACTGAAGAACCTGGCGACGGTGATGAAGGCGGCCGGCTACACCACCATCTACAAGGGCAAGTGGCACTGCTCGAAACCGGCCACGAAGAACGACGCGGTCCCGGCCGACCTCGAAAAGTACGGCTTCCTGCGCTGGGACCCGCCGGATGCCGGCGCCAACCAGACGGTGCCCGAGGCCGGCGGCGGCAAGGTCAACAACGACGGCCGCTTCATGGAATCGGTCGGCACCGGGGCCTCCGAGGGCGCGATTCAGTACCTGAGCTCGACCGCGGCCCAGCAGCAGCCGTTCTTCATGGTGATCTCGCTGGTCAACCCGCACGACGTCCTCTTCTACCCGGGCTCGGGCTTCGAAGAAGACGAATACGACGCCTCCTGGCTGGAAGGCGACATCGGCCTGCCGGAGACGGTCGCCGAAGACCTCGAAACCAAGCCCTCGGTGCAGGCGGAATTCCTCCGCATCTTCAACCTGACCGGAAAACTGAAGACGCCGCAGGAAAAACGCAACTACCTGAACTTCTACGGGAACCTGATGCGCTCCTCCGACAACTACCTGGTCAACGTGCTCGACAAGCTCGAAGAAACCGGCCTCTACGACAACACCCTGATCGTCCGCAGCGCCGATCACGGCGAGATGGGCCTGACCCACGGCGGCATGCGCCAGAAGAACTTCAACTTCTACGAGGAGGCGACGCGGGTGCCGCTCGTCTACTCCAACCCGACGCTGTTCCCGAAGCCGCTGCAGACCGACGCGCTGGTCTCCCACGTCGACTTCCTGCCGACGCTGGCGAGCCTGGCGGCGGCGCCGCAAAGCGCCCGCGCCAAGTGGGAGGGGGTCGACTACTCCTCGCTGGTCCTCCACCCCTCCCCCGGCAAGTCGGTCCAGGACTACGTCGTCTTCACCTACGACGACTTCCAGTCCGGCCAGGCGCACGGGCCCTACCCGAAACCGCCGAACCACATCGTCAGCCTCCGCGAAGGGCGCTGGAAGCTCGCCAAGTACCACGACGTCGAACACAAGAAGCGGCCGCAGTGGGAGATGTACGACCTGAAGACGGACCCGCTGGAGAAGACCAACCTCGCCTACAGGGGCTACAAACGCTCCGACGTGCAGGAGAAGCAGTTCCAGCGGCTCAAACGCAAGCTGGCCCGGGTCGAAAAGACGCGGCTGCAGCCGCTCTAGCGGCGTCGGCGGCGCAAACGTTTGCCCCTTCCTTACCCGACCTCAGCAAGCCCACAATGCGGGCTTGCTGAAATGACTCCGGTCGACCAACGAGGAAAGAGGCTGAGATAAAGATCGCGACGCTGGGCAAGGGCAACATCGGTGGCGGGCTCGCCGACCTCTGGGAGAAGGCGGGGCACGAGGTGACGCGGCTGGGGCACGAGGGCGGCGACGTCGCCGCGGCGGACGTAGTGCTGATCGCGGTGCCGGGCGGCAAGGTCGCCGAGGCGCTCGAGGGCGTCAGCGGAATCCAGGGCAAGACGACGATCGACGCGACCAACCTCTACAACGTCGAGGCGCCCTCCGACTTCGACTCCAACGCGGAGTACGTCAAGTCGAGGACCGGCGGGCCGACGGCGAAGGCGTTCAACATCAACTTCGCCGCGCTCTTCGACCGGGTCGGCGAGGCGAGCTCGACCCCGAGCAACCTCTGGTGCGGCGACGAGGAGGCGCGCGAGGCGGTCGAGCGGCTGACCCGCGACGCCGGCTACGACCCCGTCTGCGCCGGGCCGCTGGAGAACGCGGCGATGCAGGAGGGCTTCCTGCCGCTGATGTTCGCGATCAGCAAAGAAGGCGGTGGCGGCCAGTTCTTCTACCGGATGGCTCCCCCCGAGCAGCTCTAGATGTGGTGAAGGGGCGCCTGGGGTGCCAGACCCCTGAAAGGGTCTACCTGGTTAAACCAGGTGCCGGGATCTTGAAGCAGCCCTGGCTAGAGGAGACATGGATCGCATCGACGTCGCTGTCACCGCGCCGCTCAGCGCTACGCCGCTGGACCTCGAGCATCTCCAAGCGGCAGCGTTCATGGAGTTCCATCCCTTCGACAAGTCCCTGAGCGTCGAGGACGAGCGGGGTGCGGGTGAGGTGGAAATTCTTATCCGAGCCGATCATGTTTGCCCGGGCAGAGTTGGTGACGTCGTCGATAATCGCTTGGGCGTACTCCCCGATCAGATGCTCGGCCAGCTCCGGATTTTCCTTGACGAGGTCGTCCCACTCCACGGTCTCGACCAGGTGGCGCTCGACTGCGCGGTACCGGTGTTCAATGGCGCCTCTGACCTTTCTTTCCTCAACGAGTTCAGCGCAGTCCAGAGCAACCAGGCGCTTGACGTGATGGGAGACATTCGGCGTCGCCTCGCCCAGCTCACGAGCTATCTCAGTCGGGCTGATGGTTCCCTCTTTGCCCGCGGTCCGCTCCACCAAGATCTGTAGGACTGCCGCCCGGAGCGGGTGCGAGACCGCAACCAGACGGTTCTGAGTCGCTCGTCGCTGTCGAGTCTTGCTCGCCATCACATCTCCTTCCAAGGGGATTTGAGCGCTTAACCCTAGCCCCTTGATCGAGGAAGTTGGAGCTTTTTTCGCTTAAACACCGCTTACCGTTGGAACCAGATCAACTGGCAAACGGTCAGCCGATCAGTACCTGCAAAAAAGGGGAGGGAGGTGAAGCGAATGAAGATCAGCACCGACAAGGTCGTGCCAGCGGTGAGCATCGGCAAGGCGGCCTAACCAGCCGGGACAGTGGCCGGCCTTCCAAAGCACCTAGCTAGCGAAGGTCGGCCCCTCTTTACAGCTCGATCTGCGAGCCGATGGTGACGGTGCGGTCGCCGGGCAGGTGGAAGTAGTCGACCGGACTGGCGGCGTTGCGCGACATCGCCACGAAGAGGCGCTTGCGCCAGCTGGCCATGCCGGGGCCGGCGACCGGGGTAATCGAGATCTGGGAGAGGAAGTAGACGGCGCCCTCGACGTCGACCTCGCACTCCAGCCCGGTTTCCTCGGCGAGGGCGACAAGGCGCGGCACGTCGAGGGTGTCCTGGAAGCCGAAGTGGGCGGTCAGGTGGGCGATGCCATCGTCCTCGTAGCCGAGGTTGTCGACGACGAGCCGTTCGGACTCGGGCACGTAGGGGGCTTTGGTGGTCTCAATCGAGACGATCACCACCGCCTCGTGCACGACCCCGGTGTGCTCGGCGCCGGCTCGCAGCGCCAGCGGCGTCGTTTCGCGGCGGGCGTTGAGGTAGACGGCGGTGCCGGGCGCCCGCACCAGCGGCGGCTCCATCGCCCGCAGCTCCTCGACGAAGGAGCGCAGCGATCCCTCCTCCTCGATCCGCGCGACGCGGACCCTCTCGCTGCCCCGCTTCCAGGTGCTGAGCACGGTGAAGACAGCGGCGCCCACCGTCAGCGGGAACCAGCCGCCGTGCTCGACCTTGGTCAGGTTGGCGCCGAGGAAGGCGAGGTCGATCGTGAAGAAGACGACGGCGCCGAGCGCCACCAGCCAGCCGGGTTTGCGCCAGAGCACGCGAGCGACGACGAGGAAGAGCAGGGTGTCGACGGTGATCGTGCCGGTGACGGCGATCCCGTAGGCGGAGGCGAGGGCGGTCGAGGAGCCGAACCCGACCACCAGCGCCACCACCGCGGCGAGCAGGAACCAGTTGACCGCCGGCACGTAGACCTGGCCGATCTCCCGGGCCGAGGTGTGACGGATCGTCAACCGCGGCAGGAAGCCGAGCTGGACCGCCTGGCGGGTGACCGAGAAGGCGCCGGAGATGACCGACTGCGAGGCGATCACGGTCGCCACCGTCGCCAGCGCCACCATCGGGATCCGGCCCCAGTGCGGGATCAGCAGGAAGAAGGGGCTGTCAATCGCGCTCGGGTTATCGAGGATCAGCGAGCCCTGGCCCATGTAGTTGAGGGTGAGCGCCGGGAAGACGACGAAGAACCAGGCGCGGCTGATCGCCGGGCGGCCGAAGTGGCCCATGTCGGCGTAGAGGGCCTCGGCGCCGGTGATGGTGAGGACGATCGCGCCGAGCGAGATGAAGGCGATGCCCGGGTGGGCGGTGAAGAACTCGAACCCGTAGCTGGGCGAGAGCGCCTTGACGATCTCCGGGTGGGCGACGATGCGGCCGAGGCCGGCAGCGGCGATGACTCCGAACCAGAGGACCATCACCGGCCCGAAGACGCGGCCGATGACGTGGGTGCCGAAGCGCTGGATCGTGAAGAGGGCGGCCAGCACCGCGATCGTTATCGGCAGCACCAGCGAGCCCAGGCTCGGCACCGCCACCTTCACCCCCTCGACCGCCGAGAGGACCGAGATCGCCGGGGTGATCATCCCGTCGCCGTAGAAGAGGGCGACGCCGAACATGCCGAGCCCGATCAGCGTCGCCTTGACCTTGCCGCTCCGCAACGGCGCGCCCATGATCTTGGCGATCAGCGCCAGGATGCCGCCCTCGCCGTCGTTGTCGGCGCGCATGATGAAGAGCACGAACTCGACCGAGACGATCAGCGTGATCGACCAGAAGACCAGCGAGATCACCCCGAAGACGTCGCCTTCGGTCGGCTTCACCGCCTGGTGGTCGGAGGAGAAGACGGTCTGCAGCGCGTAGAGCGGGCTGGTGCCGATGTCGCCGAAGACGACGCCGAGCGCGCCGAGGGCGAGCGTCGCCATGCCGAGCTGGCGGCGGGACGGCCGGGAAGCCAGCGTCGGCATGCTGCAAACTTAGGCGATGGGCACCGCGCAGATACCCGACCCCACCGAGTCGGTCCGCCACCAGCTGCGGCCGTTGTTCGACCAGATCGTCATCAAGGAGCTAGACCAGGACCGGGTGCGGCGCTCCGGGCTGGTCGTCCCGCCCGGCACCCACGAGCCGCCGCCCGAGCAGGGCATCGTGCTGGCTGTGGGGCCCGGCATGGACTGGTGGGCGCAGGCCGGGGTCGAGATGCCGGTCGCGCCCGGCGACCACGTCGTCTTCCCGGCCGCCGCCGGCGCCTGGGTCGAGATCGACGAGGAGCGCCTGCTGGTCTGCCGCGTCACCCAGCTGCTCGGCATCCTCGAGTCGGCTTCGCTGACGCAGTAGGTCGAGCGGGAGCTGCCGCGCGTCAGCCGGCTTCGGAGTACGCCGGCTCGCGCTCTGCGGCCTGGTGCTCAGGCCCGGGCGCGGCGTCGGGAGCCATGGCGCCCGCCGGCGCGACGTCCCGCAGCACGAAGATCGCGATCGCGGCTGCGATCGCCGCCAGCCCGGCGCCGACGAGGTAGGCGAGGTGGTAGCCGGAGGTCAGCGCCGAGGCGTTGGAGACACCGCTGTCGACGAGGTTCTGGGTGCGCTGGGCGGAGAGCGTCGCCAGCACCGCCAGCCCGATCGCGCCGCCCACCTGCATGCTGGTGTTGACCAGGCCGGAGGCGAGCCCGGCGTCTTCCGGCGTCGCCCCGGACATCGCCAGGGTCATGATCGCCGGGAAGGACGAGCCCATGCCGATGCCGATCAGCAGGAACGGCGGCAGCAGGTCGGTCAGGTAGTTGCCGTCGACCGGGGTGCGGGCGAAGAGCAGCAGCGCGACCACGGTCATGCAGACGCCCGGGATCAGCGTCGTGCGCGGCCCGAAGCGCATGATCAGCTTTTCCGAGAAGCCGAGCGAGAGCGTGCCCATCACGAGCGTGGTCGGCAGGAAGGCGAGGCCGACCTCGAGGGTGCTGTAGTGGAGAACCTTCTGCAGGTAGAGGGCGCCGAGGAAGAACATCCCGAACATCCCGGCGACCAGCAGCGCCTGCAGGACGTTGGCGCCGGCGACGTTGCGGGAGCGGAACAGGCGCAGCGGCATCAGCGGGTTGGCGATGCGCGCCTGGCGGAAGAGGAAGGCGCCCAGCAGCGCCAGGGAGACGGCGCCGAGGCCGAGCGTCTTGGTCGATCCCCAGCCCCACTCGCTGACCTGGAGGATCGTGAAGACGCCGAGCATCAGCGCCGCCGTGATCAGCGCCGCGCCGGGGAAGTCGGCGCCCTCGTGAAGTCCGATCCCCTCTCTCGCCTCGACCAGCCGCATCGCCAGGTAGGCGACGAGGATGCCGATCGGCAGGTTGATCAGGAAGATCCAGTGCCAGCTGATCGCCTCGGTGATGATGCCGCCGAGCAGCAGCCCGATCGAGCCGCCGGCGGAGGCGACGAAGCCGAAGACGCCGATCGCTTTCGCCTGGTGGGCCGGCTCCGGGAACATCGTCACGATCATCCCGAGGATCACGGCCGAGGCCAGCGCCCCGCCGATGCCCTGGACGAAGCGGGCGCCGATCAGCATCTCCTGGCTCTGCGATGCGGCGCAGAGCAGCGAGGCGCAGGTGAAGATCGCCAGGCCGACCAGGAAGACGCGGCGCTGGCCGACGAGGTCGCCGATCCGCCCGGCCAGCAGCAGCAGGCCACCGAAGGGGATCATGTAGGCGTTGATGACCCAGGCCAGCTTGCTCTGGGAGAAGCCGAGGCTGTCCTGGATCGAGGGCAGGGCGACGTTGACGATCGTCGCGTCGAGGACGATCATCAGCATCCCCGTGCAGAGTACGTAGAGGGCGAGCCAGCGGGTGCGGTCGTTGTTATGTGCGGCGATATTCATGTGGGTAGAGCTGCGGGGCGGGCGAGAACTCATCGCCACCCGTTCGATCGAGATGGTCCGGAAGGCCGAAACGCTGGAAGACGGACTGGACTCTGTCGCTGTCTGCCGCGTACTCGGGCCACTGAGAATAGCCGTCGGGAGTGTCGGCGACGCGGACGACGAAGGCGGTTATCTCCTTGATCCGCTCGCCCTCCATGGTCAGCACGTCGAGCGAGAAGAGTAGTCCTCGACGATCGCGCGCATGCGCTCGTCGCCGAGCGCCCCGCAGGGTCGCCTGCTGGGCGGAGAAGCCGAGCCGTCGTAGGGGCCCGAGCCCAAAAGGGCGCCTATGATCGGCCGCGATGGTCGCGATCGAGTCGACGCATGGCGGTCAGCACTAGTGCGAGCCGTGGTCCAGCACGAGTACGGAGCGCCCGAGGTGCTGGCGATCGAGGAGGTCCCGACCCCCGAGCCGATCCCGACCGAGGTCCAGGTCCGCGTCCACGCAGCCGGCGTGAACCCGGTCGACTTCAAGACGCGGCAGGGCAGGGGGGTGGCCGGGGTGCTCGGCGACCCACCGGTCCGCCTCGGCTGGGACGTCTCCGGCGTCGTCACCGAGATCGCCCCCGGCGTCACCCGCTTCAGGGTCGGCGACGAGGTCTTCGGGATGCCGTGGTTCCCACGCCAGGCCGGCGCCTACGCCGAGTACGTGACCGCGCCGGCGCGGCACTTCGCGGCCAAGCCCCACGCTCTCTCGGACGAGGAGGCGGGGGCCCTGCCGCTGGCCGGCCTCACCGCCTGGCAGATCGTCGTCGACACGATCGCGCTCGAGGACGGCGCCGACGTCCTCGTCCACGGCGCCGCCGGCGGGGTCGGCCACCTCGCGGTGCAGGTCGCCAGGGCCCGCGGCGCCAACGTCGTCGGCACCGCCCGCGCCGAGCAGGCCGGGTGGCTGCGCGAGCTCGGCGTCGACCGGGTCATCGACTACCGCAGCGAGCGCTTCGAGGAGCTGGTCGGCGACCTCGACGCCGTCATCGACCTGACCGGCAGCAACGGCGAGCGCTCGCTGCCGGTCCTGCGCCCCGGCGGGATGCTCGTCTCGGTCCCCAGCGGCGTCTCGCAGGATCTGCTCGACCAGGCGAAGCGCAGCGAGCGACGGGCCACCGGCTTCCTCGTAGAGCCCGACCCCGTGGGCCTCGCCGGCCTCTCCCACCTGATCGAGGCAGGGCACCTGCGGGTCGAGGTCGGCCGCGCCTTCGACCTCGAGGACGTCGCCGAGGCGCACCGGCTGGCGGAAGCCGGCCACTCCGGCGGCAAGATCGTCCTCCGGGTCTGAGCCCGCGGCTGCTCCTGGAAGGGCCGGTGGTTGAAGAACCCTGAGTCGCAACCGCCATCAGCCCCGGCGCCCGAAGCTGTGGCCGGCGGGGGCGACAGCGCGCAGCTCGGCGACGGCGAGCTCGCGGGCGCGCCTGGAGCTGGGTTGGGATGGCGGCCCGGCCCGAGCCGCCGAGCGCTCGGGACCGCTGCGGCCCGCGGCCCCACCTCGCTCGCCCTGCCCACGGAGCGCCTGGCCCGATCGTTCCGCCTCGCGGCGCTCGAGCGGCTCGATGCTCTCGACGATGACGTTGACGACGCCTTCGCGGCGCTCCAGCCGGCCGCGGGCGCGAACCATCACGGCGCTGCGGACGGCCGCCCGGTGGCGTTCGTAGACGCGCTTGGGAACGATCGCGTTGACGATCCCGGCCTCGTCTTCCAGGGTCATGAAGACGATGCCCCTGGCGGTCCCCGGGCGCTGGCGGGCGATGACCATGCCGGCGACCTCGACCGTGCTGCCGTCGCCGCGCAGCTCCAGCTCGCTGCTGCGCAGCAGCTCCGGGCCGAGGCCCGGACGCATCAGCTGCATCGGGTGCTTGCCGAGGGCGATCCCGGTCGAGCCGTAGTCGGCGATCAGCTCTCCCCAGTCCCCGAGCGGCTCGAGGGGCGGCGCCTGCGGAGGCTCGATCGGCAGTGCCAGCTGGGTGCGGTGGGCGCCGCCGCGACCGTTGGCGGTGACGCCGGCCCGCCAGAGCGCCTCGCGGCGCTCGCCGGTGGCGGCGCGAGCGCCAGCGGCGGTCCGAGCCGGTATCCCGTCCAGCGCCCCCGCCCAGGCCAGCCGTTCCAGGCTGGCGAACCCGGCCCCGGAGCGCGACGCCAGCTCGGCGATCCCCCCGTAAGCGCCGCCGCGCTCGCGCTCCGCGACCAGTGCCTCCATCTCCTCCCTGCGCACCCCCTTCACGTACCCGAGCCCGATCCGCACCGCCAAGTCCGGGGACGACCGGCCGATTTCCCCCGATTCAGAGGGTCTTTCGGTCCGCCGGGCCGCTTGTCGGGAGGCTTCGACGTGGCAGAGGACGCGGCTGCGGTTGGCGTCGGGCGGGGCGATCGCGATGGCGCGGCGCTGGGCCTCCTGGACCAGCGCGTCGGGCGGGTAGAAGCCCATCGGCTGCTCGTTCAGCAGCGCGCAGAGGAACTCGGGGCCGCGGTGCTCGCGCAGCCAAGCCGACTGGTAGGCGAGCAGGCCGAAGGCTGCGGAGTGGGCCTTCGGGAAGCCGAAGCCAGCGAAGCCCTGGATCTGCTCCCAGATCCGCTCGGCCAGCTCCGCCGGGGCCTTGTTCTTGCGCTTGGCGCCGGCGATAAATTCGCGATGGTGGGCCTCGATCGCCTCCTGGGAGCGCTTGCGGCTCATCGCCCGCCGCAGCTGCTCGGCTTCGGCGTGCTTGAAGCCGGCGAAGTCGATCGCCACCTCGAGCACCTGCTCCTGATAGACGATCGTGCCCAGCGTCTCCTTCAGCGCTCCCTCCAGCGACTCGTGCTCGTAGGGGATCGCGTACTCCCGGCCTTCGCGCTCGCAGCGCCGCTGCTGCTTGCGCCTCTCTATATAGGGATGGACGGCGCCGCCCTGGATCGGGCCGGGGCGGACCAGCGCCACCTGCACGGTGAGGTCGTCGAGGTTCTGCGGTCGCGTGCGCGGCAGCATCTGCATCTGCGCCCGGCTCTCGATCTGGAAGACGCCGGTGGTCTCGGCGGCCTGGATCGACTCGTAGGTCGCGGGGTCGTCGAGCGGCATCCGCGAGAGGTCGAGCGGCTCGTCCCGCGTCCTCTCGACTTCGTCGACGCAGCGCTCGACCGCGGAGAGCATCCCCAGTCCCAGCAGGTCGATCTTCAGCAGCCGTGCGTCCGAGCAGGAGTCCTTGTCCCACTGGAGGATCTGCCGCCCCGCCATCGCCGCCGGCACGATCGGGCAGACGTCGACGAGCGGCTCGGTCGAGATCACCATGCCGCCGGAGTGCTGGGAGGCGTTGCGCGGCAGCCCCATCGCGTCGTCACAGAGCCAGAGCAGCGCCTTCCAGCGGGGGGCGGCGGCGCGCTCGGCGCCGATCGCCGCGATCGCGTCCTGCTCCATTTCCCCGGCCGACTCGTGGAAGCCGGTCGTCTTCGCCACCCTCTCGATCTCGGCCGGCGGCAACCCCAGAGCCTTGCCGAGGTCGCGGACGGCGCCGCGCGGTCGGTAGGTCGGGAAAGCGGCGACCAGGGCCGCGCGGTCGGCGCCGTAGACCTGGTGGACGCGCGGGATCAGCACCTCGCGGATGTCGCGTGGAAAGTCGAGGTCGATGTCGGGCAGCGTCTGCGCTTCGTCGTTGAGGAAGCGCCCGGAGAAGAGGTTCTTCTCGACCGGATCGATGTGGGAGAGGCCGGTCAGGTAGCAGACGATCGAGCTGACGCTGGAGCCCCGTCCGCGGCCGGGGGGCAGCACCGCGCGGGGCGAGGCGCGGCCACGCACCTCGACCGCGACCTCGCGGGCCAGCTCCAGCAGCTCGTGATGGAGGAGGAAGAAGCCGGAGAGGTTGAGCTTGCGGATCGTCGCCAGCTCCCGGCCGAGGCGGGCTTCCGCCTCGGCGCGGCTGGACCTGCCCGCATAGCCCTCGGCGAGCCGGTGCGCGCAGAGCCCGGCGAGCTCATGGTCGGCACCGCGGTCGCCCTGGCGCGGGTGCCGGTAACCGAGCTCTTTGGTCAGGTCGAACTCGAGCCGCTCGGCGAGGCGCAGCGTCTCGGCAACCGCCTCGGGGTGCTCGGCGAAGCGCGCCGCCATCTCCCGCGGGGAGACCAGCGCCGAGCTGCGGTTGCCGCGGCGGCGCGGCTCGGACTCCTCCAGCGTCTCCCCCAGCCCGATCGCGACGAAGGCGTCCTGGAGACGGGCGCGGCGGCGGCTGTGCGAGTGGACGTTGCCGGTCGCCACACAGGGAACGCCGAGGCGCGAGGCGAGCAGCGCCAGCCAACGGTTGCGGGCCCGGTCGTGGCGCCAGTAGGGGCGCTGCAGCTCGACCCGGAAGCGCCCGCGCCCGAAGGCGCCGAGCAGGCGCCGGGCCAGCCGCTCCCCGCGCGCGGTGTCGCCCCGCTCCCAGGCTCCCGCCAGGGCCCCGTCGCGGGCGCAGCCGGAGAGGCAGACCAGCCCCTCCGCGTGCCCCTCCACCTGCTCGAGCGTCGCCCACGGCTGACCGGCCCTGCGGCCCGGGTTGTCGCGGGTGTGGGAGTGGGCCGCGGTCAGCAGGCGACAGAGATTGCGGTACCCGGCGGCATTTTCCACGAGCAGAGTGAGATGGACGCGGCTGCCCGGGGCCGGCGGGCCCAACTCCACGGTCAGCTCCGCTCCGGTTATCGCCCGCACCGCAAGCCCCTCGCACGACTCGGCGAACTCCCGGGAGCCCCAGATCCCGTCGTGGTCGGTGAGCGCGAGGGCGGGATAGCCGTGGCCCTCGGCGGCGGCGGCCAGCTCCATCGGGGTCGAGGCGCCGTCGAGGAAGGAGAAGGCCGAGTGCGCGTGCAGCTCTACGTAAGGAGCGGAGGGGGGCATCAGGCCCGCTGCCCATACCAGCGCCCGCCGCGGAGGCAGCGGAAGACGACGGCGGAACGGCCGTCGGCGAGCGCCAGCTCGAAGTACTCCCTGTGCAGCGGCTGCGGGATCCACCAGCGATCGTCGACTTCCCACTGCTCGCGCACCGCCTCGACGGCAGTGCCGTCAACGGCGACCGGAGAGCCATCCGGGCCGGTCTCGATCGTCGTCGGCTCAGGCGCGTAGAGACGGCGCGGTCCGGGAGTCATCGCACCACCCGGTGCCTACAGCTCCGGGAAGGGAGTCAGCATCGCCCAGCGCTCGGGCACCCGCGAGGCGGAGTCGACCGGCAGGATCCTCAGCAGCGCCTCGGGGCCCTGCGCCGCACGGACCTCGCGCACCGCCGCGCCGAGCCGCCGGCGCCGCGGCTCCTCACCGCCGACCGCGAGCTCGATCTGGTCCGCCGCCGGCGGCCCCAGGCCGAGCGCCCGCAGGCGCAGCGCCGCCGCAGGGCCCGGCAGCGACTCCAGCCGCGGCGCCAGCAGCGAGCGCAGGGTCCGCGCCGAGGCGGTCGGCCTGCCCAGGCCCTGCTCGACGCTCCAGCTGCCGCCGGCACTGAGCACCGCCCCGAAGCGGAGGCCGATCAGGGTCCGACCGCGGCGCTGGGGGGCGGCGAGCAGGCGGTCGACCAGCAGCGCCAGGGCGCGCTCGAGCTGGCTCCCGGCGGTTCCCTCCGGAAGCTCGAGCTGCTCGGCCAGCTCCTCGTGCGGCGTGCGCGGGCGCAGCGGCTCGTCCTCGCCGCGAGCGAGGCGGCGGGCCCTCAGGCCGAGCGGCCCGAAGCGATCGGCGACGCGGTCGGGCGAGATCCGCGAGAGCGCCTGCAGGGTGTCGATGCCGAGCCGTTGCAGGGTGAGGACCAGGTCCTCGGCCTCGCGGCCCGGGGCCTCGAGGCGCAGCGGCAGGATCGAGATCGAGATCGGCGCGAGGAAGACGTGCAGCCGGTCCTCCGGCACCGAGACACCCTTCCAGGCAGCCGCGAAGGCGGCAAAGCGGTTCGGGGCGGTGCCGATCCGCGGGCCCGGCCCCACTGCCGCCCGGGCCGCGGCCAGGACCCCGGCGCTGTCGCCGCCGTGGATCCCACGCAGCCCGTCGACCGCGAAGAAGGCCTCTCCCGCCCGCTCGGACTCGACCGCCGCGCCGAGCGCCTCCAGGCGCCGGACCAGCACCTCGGTCCGCTCCGCCGTCTCGACCGGATCGGCAAGGGAGGCGCGCCGGGGCCGAGGCCCCCCGGAACGGCCCGGGCGCGGAGGAGCCGCCAAGCGGCCGTCGATGACGCAGGCGATCTCCATACGAACATATGTTCGTGTATCGGAGGAGTGGATTCAAGGGCGCCGGCCGATAAATCGACCGATTGGAGCTTTTGATCGGGTTCAGTCGCGGCGCGAGGCTCGGATATGGCATGGGATCACCGATTCCGCCCTCTCGACCGGAAGCGCCGGTGGGCCCGGGAGGCCGGATCTTCGCCCAGCCGGCTTGGACGGGTTCGCCCCCTGCCTTACCCTGCCGGAATGGATTCGCCATCGGCACCGAGTCCACGGTCCGGGACAGGTGCGGGACAGGCACCCCCGCAGGGCTACTCGGTCCGCACGGAGCGCGAGCGGCTGCTGGAGGCGATGGTGCGGCTCGCTGCGGCAAAAGGCTACGAGGCGACCACGATCGCCGAGGTGGTCGAGCGGGCGCGGGTCCCCCGCCAGACCTTCGACGAGCTGTTCGCCAACAAGGAGACCTGCTTCCTCGAATCCTACGAGGCGGTCAGCGACGTTCTCGTCGCCCACGTCTCGGCCGCCTACGCGGATGCCGCCGGGGAGCCCTGGCCGGAGCGGATCGTGGCGGCCCTGCGGGCGCTGATCGACCTGCTCGAGGCCGAGGCCGACATCGCCGGGATGGCGATGGTCGAGGTGACCGCGGTCGGCGAGGAGGCGCGGATCCGCTACCGGGCCGCGCTGGGCCGCTTCGTCCCCTTCCTCGACGAAGGCCGCGGCGCCTCCGCCGAGACGGGAGAGCTGCCGGCCGACACCGCCCGCTTCGCGATCGGCGCCGCCGCCTCGATGATCTTCGACGAGGTCAGGTCCGGTCGCGGGTCGGAGCTGCAACGGGTCCTTCCCGACCTGGTCTTTGCCGTGCTGATGCCCTACCTCGGCCCGGAAGCGGCCCGGGAGGAGATGCTGCGCGTCGCCCGCGAGGGCTGAACCCGGCCGATCGGCCGGGTTCCCACGATGCTCGCGGTTTCGGGCGGCGGCGGGGTCAGGTCCCCTCGCCGTGGCGGCCCTCGCCGGCGGCGAAGCGGGCGGCGCCGCGGACGGCGACGTCGAGCGTCTCGCGGCCGAGCCGGTGCTCCAGGGCCAGGCCCTCGGCGAGCGGCAGGCCGGCGCCCTCGATCGCGGCGCGGCGATCGGCGAGCATCGTCTCCTGCGGGAAGGCGGCGATCGTCTCGGCCAGCTCCAGGGCCCGCTCGAGGTGCCCGCCCGCGGGGGCGATCTCGTTGACGAGGCCGATCCCCAGGGCCTCCTCGGCGGCGACGGGGCGGCCGGTGAGGATCAGCTCCAGGGCCCGGCCCATGCCGATCGTCCGGGGCATGCGCTGGGTGCCGCCGTCGACCAGCGGCACCCCCCAGCGGCGCTCGAAGAATCCGAAGCTGGAGCGGGGGGTGGCGATCCGCAGGTCGCACCAGAGGGCGAGCTCCAGGCCCCCGGCAAGGCACCAGCCGTCGACGGCCGCGATCGCCGGCTTCGACGGGGTCAGGCGGGAGAAGCCCATCGGGCCGGCCGCGTCGTCGACGTCGAGGTCGAGCGCCTTGAGGTCGGCGCCGGCGCAGAAGGCCTCGCCGCCGGCGCCGGTGAGGACGAGGACGCGGGCGCCGGCGTCCGCCTCGAAGTCGTCGAAGCCCTGGCGCAGCAGCTTCGCCGTGGCGCCGTCGACCGCGTTGCGGCGCGCGGGCCGGTCGATGGTCAGCACAGCCGCCGCTCCCACCCGCTCGTAGCGGACCTCCGCGTTCATCCCCGCCCATCCTTCCACAGCGCCGGCGGCTGCGGCCGCACCGGGTGGGACCCGGCGGAGCTGCATCGCGCGAGGCGCGACCGTGGCAGGGGAGGCCTGCCGGAAGATGGGAGCGGGCGGGCTAGTCGCCACGACGCCTCACGGGGTTCGCCGGCGACACCCAACTCCCGGAACTGCGCCCCGGTCGCGGGCCGGGGAGGGCAGGTCTCCCAGGGCCACCGGCCACGCTAGGCGGCGGATCGGACAGCGCCCACGAAAAACGACCGGTGATGACGCTCGTCGCCTGCCTCGCGCGTAGCCTTCGCGCTTAGAAGCTCGTTGCGCCACCTCCGAGACCGCCTCCCGCTTGGCTTCCGCGGGAACCGGTCTCTCCCGGTCGCAGGAGCAACCTAGCCGCTCCGCCGGCGCAGGATCAAGGGGGCCCGGGTCGAGGATTCCGCAAAATCCGGGATAAAGGGCCGGGTGGCGAGAATGTGGCACCCGGCCGAGCGCCGATGTACGTTCTCGGGCGGGATGAGCACGGGATCGGAGGCGTCCGCTCGGCGGGCGCGGCGCAATGTGGTCCTCACCGCGGCGATCGCGGGGCTCGGCGGGCTGCTGTTCGGCTACGACACCGGGATCATCGCCGGTGCCCTGCTCTTCATAAAGCAGGACTTCGATCTCGGCAGCTTCGCCCAGGGGGTCGTGGTCGCCGCGGTCCCGATCGGCGCCATCGGCGGCGCCGCGATCGCCGGCCCGGCGGCCGACACCTACGGACGCCGGCTGATGATCCTGCTCGCCGCCGCCGTCTTCATCGTCGGGGCGCTGTGCAGCGCCGCGGCGCCCAACGTCGACGTGCTGGTCGCCGCCCGCGTCGTGATCGGCGTCGCGATCGGGCTCGCCTCGGCCGCGGCCCCCGTCTACATCTCCGAGGTGGCGCCGCCAGAGAGCCGCGGCCGGCTGGTCAGCTTCTTCCAGCTGGCGGTGACGATCGGCATCCTCGTCGCCTATCTGGTCGGGCTGGCCTTCAACGACAGCGAGGGCTGGCGCTGGATGCTCGGGCTCGGCTGCGTGCCGGCGCTGGCGCTCGCCTTCGGGATGCTGCGGATGCCGCAGAGCCCACGCTGGCTGGTGATGAGCGGCGACGACTTCGCGGCGCGGGCGACGCTGGCGAAGATCCGCGTCGACGACCCGGACACGATCGACCGCGAGCTGGAAGAGATCAAGGAGAGCCTCGACGACAGGCCCGGGGCCTGGAGGGAGCTGCTGCAGCCGCTCGTCAAAGCAGCGCTGTTCGTCGGAATTGGTCTGGCGATCCTGCAGCAGGTGACCGGGATCAACACGGTCATCTACTACGCGCCGACGATCGTCGAATTCACCGGCGTCAACTCCTCCGCGGGGGCGATCCTGGCGGCGGTCGGGGTCGGCGTCATCAACGTCGGCTTCACCCTGCTGGCGCTGCGGCTGCTCGACCGCGCCGGGCGGCGGACGATGCTGATGGTCGGCGTCTCCGGGATGGTGATCTCGCTGTTCGCGCTCGGCGCCGCCTTCATCGGTGGCGGTGGGAGCACCGTCGCCTCGGTGGTCGCGATCGTCAGCCTGATGACCTACGTCGCCTCCTTCGCGATCAGCCTCGGGCCGATCTTCTGGCTGATCAACGCCGAGATCTACCCGCTCGCCGTGCGCAGCAAGGCGGCCGGCCTCGGCACGATGGCCAACTGGACCTTCAACTTCATCGTCTCGCTGACCTTCCTGCTGCTGATCGAAGCGGCCGGGCGCACCGGCGCCTTCTGGATCTACGGCGGCATCGGTCTGGTCACCCTCTGGTTCTGCCACCGGTTCGTCCCGGAGACGAAGGGCAAGCACCTCGAGGACATCCAGGCCTACTTCCAGGCCAAAGTGGACAGCCGGAAGTGAGGCGCCGCGCATCCGGGGGCGGCTAAGTACCCTCCCCGGATGCGGATCGACGAGATCATCGCGGCGCGGCGGCCGACCTTCTCGGTCGAGTTCTTCCCGCCGAAGACGGCCGAGGCGACCGAGCAGCTCTACGCGACGGCGCGCGAGCTGGGGCACCTCGAGCTCGACTTCGTCTCCGTCACCTACGGCGCGGGCGGCTCGACCCGCGACGGCACGGTCGAGATCACCACGGCGCTGCAGGACGAGCTCGGCCTGGAGACGATGGCCCACCTCAGCTGCGTCGGTGAGACCAGGGAGGGGCTGGGGGCGACCCTGGATCGGATCGCGGCGGCGGGGATCGACAACGTGTTCGCGCTGCGCGGGGACCCGCCGCGTGGCGAGGGGGACTTCGTCCAGCCCGAGGGCGGCCTCGGCAGCGCCGCCGAGCTGGCCGCCTTCATCGGCTCCGGCTGGGACTTCGCGATCGGCGGCGCCTGCTTCCCGGAGGTGCACCCCGAGGCGCCCGACCTCGAGACCGACCTCTCCTACCTGAAGACCAAGGTCGAGTCCGGCGCCGGCTTCCTGATCACCCAGCTCTTCTTCGACAACCAGGTCTACTTCGACTTCGTCCGCGAGGCGCGGGCCCGGGGAATCGAGGTGCCGATCCTGGCCGGGGTGATCCCGGTCGCGAGCTTCGCCCAGACGAAGCGGATCTGCAGCCTCTGCGACGCCTCGATCCCGGCACCGCTGGAAGCGGCCTTCGAAGCGGCCGGCGGGGACCCCGAGCGCGAGTTCGAGCTGGGCGTCGCCTACGCGGCCCAGCAGTGCGCCGAGCTGCTGATCGCCGGGGCGCCGGGCATCCACTTCTACGCGCTCAACAAGGCGCCGGCGACGCGAGCCGTGCTCGGGGCGCTGCGGGCCTCGAGGCCGTGGGAGCGCGTCCGCGGCGACGCCGCCACTCTGACCGGCCGCGCCGACTAAGCTGCGCGGCCAGCGGTGGCGGACCAGGGGAAAGACCGGGAGCAACTGCGCCAGGAGCGCATCGAGCGCGAGCGGGAACACGAGAAGAGCGCTTCCAACCGCACCCGGCTGATCGTCGCCTACGCGGTCGCGGCGGTGGCGGTCATCGCGGCGGCGATCGTGGTCGTCGTCCTCTCCAGCGGCGGCGACAGCGGCTCCAAGAGCGGCGATGCGCATATCAACCTCAACGCCTCCTACGGCTCGACCAACGGGGTGACGCCGGACGAACGGGCCGGCATCGCGCCGCCGCCGGTGAAGGTGGCGAGCCTGGCCGCCGCCGCCAAGCAGGCCGGCTGCGTGCTGCGCCTGAAGCTGCCGGACGAGGGACACGAGCACATCCCCCCGACCGCCCCGACGCCGGACTACAAGACCAACCCGCCGACCTCCGGGCCCCACGTCGAACCGCCCTATCAGCAGGCCGACGGCGCCTACTCGGAAATGCCGGCGGAAATCGACTTCGTCCACTCGCTCGAGCACGGGCGGATGGAGATTCAGTACGCGCCCGAACTGGCCGAAAAGGACCAGCTGCAGCTGGTCGGCCTCTACGACACGATGTACGGGGCGACGCTGCTCTTCCCGAACGAAAAGATGCCCTACGCGGTGGCCGCGACCACCTGGACCAACCTGATGGGCTGCAAGACCTACGAGGGCACGAAGACGCTCGACGCGATCCGCGCCTTTGGCAAGGCGACCTGGGGCAGGTACGGCGGCGAGCCGGTGCACGCCTTCGTCTTCACCGGGCCGACGCCGGCCGAACCCGAAGAAGCGAACTAGCGGCCGGCGTCTACGGCGCGCGGTAGGCGGGGAAGAAGGCGCCGGCGTCACGGCCGGCGCTGAGGCGCTCATAGGCAGCGGGGTCGCAGACGATCTCCGAGGTCTGCCAGGGGATCGTGCGGTTGGCGAAGCCGCGCTTGAACTCCTCGAGGGCGTCGCCGGGAGAGATGCCGCCGCCGAGGTTGAGGGGGAGGGCCAGCTCGGCGGCGAGCTCGACGAGGCGGGCGACGACGTTCTTCATCGGCGAGTCGCCCAGGTGCGAGTCGGCGCTGCCAGAGAGGTAGTAGTGGAGGAAGCCGTCGCTGACAGCGGCGATCGAGGCGGCGGCGAGCTCGCCGCCGGGGGCCGTGGCGAGGGCGAGCCAGGTGCGGTCGGCTTCGAGCACGCGGTCGAAGTAGGGCCCCGGGAAGAAGTAGTGCGCGGCGGCGGCGGCGCGGCGCATCGTCTGCTCGTAGACAGCGAGGAAGCCGGCGCGCTGCGCGGGCGTCGTCTCAGTGCCGGGGACGAGCGCCAACCCGTATCCCGCCTCGAGGTTCTTACGGACCTGGCGACGATCGCTCGGCCGGCTCTTCGGCGCCAGTGCCGGGTCGGCGACCTGGACGATGTTGCGCTCGCTGGCGCCAGTCAGCGGCGGCGGCCCGAGACGGTGGCGGAGGAAGAGGCTGACCAGGCCGGTTGGGGCGAAGTCGATCGCCGCGGGATCGAGTGCGGACGCAGTTGTGCCCGCATAGCGGGAGGAAGTGCGTTCGGGTGCGACCGCGGCGAGCCCTGGGTACCCGTAGGGCGAGACCGCGTCGAGCTCGGCGTCGACGGGCCGATAAGTTGAGTCAGAGTCAACATTTCGGCCCGTCGGCGGTGGGATCTCGCGGACGACCAGGGGAGCAAGCAGCTCGACGTCGCCCGTGTCGATGCGCAGGGTGTGGGTGACGCCCTCGGCGTCGAGGAAGGGGCGGGAGCGGAAGAACTCGGGGCCCGCCGCCGCCTCACCGCGGTCGGCGATCAGCTCCGCGGTGCCGCTCACCCGAGCAGGTCCGCGGCGGCGGCACGGAACTCGTCGGGGAGGACGCCCCAGACCTCGCAGTCGTCGGCCGCCGCCCCCTCGCGGGCGAGGTGGGCGCGCATCGTCCCCTCGTGCACCCAGCCGAGGCTGGTCACCGTCTTCTTGGCGATCTCGTTGCGGGCGGGGATGCGACCGTAGACGCGGTGGGCGCCGTACTCGTCGAAGGCCCTGGCGATCGTCAGCGCCTCGGCGCGGCGCCCGACGCCCTTGCCGCGCACGTCGTCGCCGATCAGCGCCCCCAGCTCCGGCGCGGTCTGGCGAAAGAGCCCGTAGAGTGCGGTGAAGCCGACCGGCTCGTCGTAGCCCTCGACGACGATCGCGAACTTGCGGTCCTCGCCCGAGTCGTCCATCGCCCGCTGCGCCCAGCCCTCGGCCTGCTCGAGCGAGAAGCCGTCGCGCTGCTCCATCAGCGAGGCGGTCGCCGCCGGGTTGTTGAACCAGCGATGCACCGCCGGCGCATCGCCCGGCTCGAATCGCCGCAGGCTGACTGCTGGCCGATCGGTCACGACGCAAACCCTACGACCTCGATGCCGATGGGCCTGAAACACCCCTATATGGTGGGAAAATCGGCCCGTCGACTTGTTCGGTTCGTCGCTCTGTCGGCGGGTGGGCGGGGCTGGGATCACTCGGGGGCAAGGCCGCGGCCGCTGATAACCAGCCAGGCGGTTTTGAGGAGGATGCGGGCGTCGAGGGCGGCGGAGCGGCGGTCGACGTAGTCGACGTCGAGCTCGATCCGCTCCTCCCAGGGGATGCCGGCGCGACCCTGGACCTGGGCCCAACCGGTGATGCCGGGGAGGACCTCGTGGCGGCGGCGCTGGAACGGGGTGTAGTCATCGACCTGGGCGGGGATGGTCGGGCGCGGGCCGACGATCGCCATCTCGCCGCGGAGGACGTTGACCAGGTTCGGGACCTCGTCGAGCGAGGTGCGGCGGAGGAAGCGGCCGGCGGCGGTGACCCGGGGGTCGTCGCGGTAGACGATCGTGCCGACGCCGACCGGGTCGGAGCCCTGAGCCATCGTCCGCAGCTTCCACATCTCGAACTCGCGGTCATCGTGGCCGACGCGGCGCTGGCGGTAGATGACCGGCCCGCGGCTGCCGAGCTTGATCGCGATCGCGGCGGCGAGCAGGAAGGGCGAGAGCACGACCAGGGCGACGGCGGCGATCAGCAGGTCGACGGCGCGGGGCATCAGCGCGTTCCCTCCGCCTTCTCCCAGCGGCCCGGCGCTCCCTTGCGCCAGCGGTCCCAGAGGCCGGCGGCGATCGAGGCGGTCGTCATCACGTAGTAGCGGGCGATCCGCAGCGGCGCCAGTGGCAGCCGGCGCCCGAGCAACGCTGCCGCAACCAGGGCCAGCTGGGCGACCAGGGTCGCGCTGTACACCCAGCCCTGGCCGAGCAGGGCGATGTTGGCGGCGAGGACGACGAGGTGCAGTAGCGGGCTGAGGTAGCGCAGCAGCCGGTGTGAGGCGAGCTCGAAGGCGAAGAGGGGAGAGTAGCCGCGGGGGGAGAGCATGCCTTCGCCGACGACGATGTCCCAGAGCCCGACCATCATCCGCCGTTTGCGGGCGAACTCGCCCTCCATGGTCGGGACCATCTTCTCCTCCGCCCGCGCCCAGGGCACGTAGAGCGAGCGCAGGCCGCGCTTGGCCAGCTCGAAGGGGAAGGAGAGGTCGTGGCTGCCGGAGGGAGCGAGCGGCGCGTAGGCGGCTGCCCGGACCGCGTAGATGGCGCCGTTGCCGGCGGTGATCCCGCCCAGCGCCGACTCCATCTCCCGCACCGCCATCTCATAGCGCCAGTAGGCGCCCTCGAGGTTGTCGCCACCCTCGTCGAGGAAGCGGACCTGGCCGCAGGCATAGCCGACGCTCGGGTCGGAGAAGGGCTCGACCAGGCGCGCCAGGGCGTCGGGGGCCCAGACGCTGTTGGCGTCGGAGAAGGCGAGCAGCTCGCCGCTGGCCCGCTCGGCGCCGGCGTTGAGGGCGGCGACCTTGCCGCCGGCCGGCAGCTCGAGGACGAGGTCGGCGCCGGCGGCGCGGGCGCGCTCGGCGGTCGCGTCGGCGGAGCCGTCGGAGGCGACGATCAGCTGCAGCCGCTCGCGCGGGTACTCGAGCGCCAGCGCGTTGGCGACCTTCGCCGCGATCACCTCCTCCTCGTCGTAGGCGGGGACGATCAGGGTGACGGTCGGCAACGAATCCGCGCTCTTCGAAGCGGTGGCCTCCGGCCTGTCACGCCGGCGCTTCCCTTCCGCGATGCCGGGCCAGGTCTCGACTGGGTGGCGGCGCAGGGCGACGAGGGCGCGCAGGGCCAGCGGGTAGCCGGCGTGCGTGTAGACGATCAGGAAGGCGCAGAGCCAGAAGAGGGTCGCGGCGACGGTGGTCATCCTCGCGCCTCGATCAGCTCGCGGTAGAGGTCGAGGGTGAGGCGGGCGGCCTCGTCCCAGGAGAAGGGGCCGGCGGCGGCGGCGCGGGCGGCGGCAGCCAGCTCGGCGCGGGCGGCCTCGTCGTTGATCAGCTCGCGGAGCGCCGCGGCGAGCGCGCCGGTGTCGCCGGGCCGGACCAGCCGTGCCGCTCCCGATTCGGCGACCTCAGGGAAGCCGCCGACCGCGCTCACCACCATCGGCTTGCCGAAGGCGAGGCCGGTATAGAGGACGCCCGACTGCTCGGCGTCGAGGTAGGGCAGCGCGACGACGTCGGCGCGGCGGAAGATCGCCGGGATCTCGGCGTCCTCGACGAAGCGGGTGACGAAGCGGACGCGGCCGGGAGCACCGGCGGCGAGCTCGCGCAGCGGCCCGACGTCCATGCGTGGGTTGCCGACGATCCAGAGCTCGGCGCCCCTGACCTGGCGGAACGCCTCGAGCAGATTCTCGATCCCCTTGTACGGGCGCAGCAGCCCGAAGAAGAGGATCACCGGGCCCTCGGCGCCCTCCAGCTCCGCCGGCAGCGGCTTCTCCTCCGGCAGGCGGGTGAGGTAGTCGAAGGCACCGTGGGGGATGACCCGGACCCGGGCGGCGTCGAGGCCGACCTCGTCGCGGAGACGGGCGGCGCCGTGCTCGGAGTGGGCGACGACAGCGTCCATGTGGGAGAAGACGCGGCGGGCGGCGGCGGCCTGGCGGCGGCTCGGGCTCGGCGGCAGGATGTAGTGGGCGGTCATCACCCGCGGCCGCAGCTCGGGGAGGAGGTGGACGTCGAGGGCCGGCACGGTCAGCCACTGGTAGTGGATGACGTCGGCGGGCGGCTCGGCGCCGGGGGCCGTTCGGTGCGCCGAGGCCTCGCGGCGGAGGCGCAGCATGTCCGGGACGTGCTCGGCCAGCTTGAACGGGAGGCGGCCGCGGGCTTCGAGCCCGCGGCGGGCGCTGCGCCGGTAGAAGCGCTCGTCGACCCGGTAGCCCGCGGCCGGCGGCACCGCCCCGTAGAGGAAGCGGCTGGTGAGCAACTCGACCTCGGCGCCGCCACGGGCCAGCGCCGCGGCCAGGGCGCGGTCGTAGGGCGGCGTGAAGGCCGATGGATCGACGAGCTGGACCTTCACTGTCGAGTGTCCAGTGAACATTGCACGGTCGCCGATTATCGTGACCCGCTTGCCGCCCACGCTCTCCTACTGCGTCGTGAACACGAATGGCCGCGATCTCCTGCTCGCGTGCTTAGCCTCGATCGAGCGCACCCATCCGGCCGGGGTCGAGCGCGAGGTGCTGGTTCTCGACAACGCCTCCGACGACGGATCGGCCGCGGCGGTGCGGGCGCTCGGCGACGGGATCCGCCTGATCGCGCTGGGGCGGCGGACGGGCAAGGCGGAGAACGACTCGACCCTGATGCGCGAGGCAGGCGGCCGCTACTGCCTGCTGCTCAACGAGGACTCGGAGCTGCAGCCGGGGGCGAGCGCGGCGCTGATCGCGGCGCTCGACGCCGACCCGAAGGCGGCGGCGGCGGGGCCACGGCTGCTCGACTCAGGCGGCGAGCCGGTCCCCTGCGCCTGGCGGTTCCCCGGGGTCGGGACCGCGGTGGCCGGAGCGCTCTTCCTGCACCGCTGGCTCACCGTTCAGAGCAAGGGCAGCACGACGCGACGAGTCGACTGGGCCCAGTCGAGCGCCCTGATGGTCCGCCGCGAAGCCGCGGCCGAAGTCGACTACCTCGACCCCGCGTTCTTCGTCTACTACGACGAGTGCGACTTCGCCAAGCGCCTCACCGACGCCGGCTGGCACTCGCTCTTCGTCCCATCCGCCGCGGCCATCCACCACGACCAGCTCTCCTCCGACCTCGCCGCGGGCCTGCCGCGCGTGGTCGAATTCCACCGCAACCGCGACCTCTACATGCGCAGGCACCACGGGCGGGCGGCGGCCCTTGCCGTACGTGTCCTCACCGCCTGGCCCTACGCCCTCCGCGCCCTCGCCGCCACCGTCATGCCCAACCAGCCCGCCCGCGCCTACTGGGCGCACGCGAGGCAATCGCTCCTGCCCCACCGCGGCGTCTCAATCCGCGACCGTGCCCAAGCCACTGCCGATGGGCCTCAAACACCCCTATATGGAGGAAAGTAGGCCCATCGACATCAGTGTCCTGGTCCTGCTCGACGCCTAGATGCGGTCCTGGTCCATCTGCTCGGCCTCGTAGGTCTCCGGGACGCGGCCGTCGACGGCGCTCGGGAGGGCGCGCAGTTCCGCCGCAAGCTCGCCCGGGTACCGGAGGCGCCCGAGCCAGACGCGCTCGCCGGGGGTGAAGAAGCCGCTGGCGAAGAGGGCAAGGGGGTAGGCGGCGAAGAGGGCGCCGCGGATCAGCAGGCCGGCGAAGCCGGAGGTGGGAACGAGGAATTCGCCGATGCAGACGAGGGCCGCCGAGGTCAGCAGCACCCGCGCCAGGCGCCCCCACTCATAGGGGACCGGGAAGAGGCGCTGGGTGAAGCCGTACATCAGCACCAGCACGACGACGTAGGAGGCGACCAGGGCGAGGGCGGCGCCGACGATGCCGAGTGGCGGCACCAGGATCAGGTTGAGGGCGATGTTGGCGACCAGGGCGGCGAGCGTCGCCGGGAAGTTGAACTCGGTGCGGCCGGTCCTGCCGAGGATCACGACCAGGACCAGGTAGAGGGCGTAGAGGGTGACGGCGGTGGAGATCAGGCCGATCGCCTTGTAGGAGCCGAAGAACTCCGGCGCGGCGAGGGCGCGGACGATCCAGCGCGAGAACAGCCACATGCCGGTGACGGCGAAGGCGCAGCCGGTGACGAAGAGGGTGACGACGGTGGCGTAGACGCCGCGGGCCTCGTCGTCGTCGCGGATCGAGTAGGCCAGCGGCGGCCAGGCGAGCTGGAAGCCGCGGACGATGACGTTGATCGCCTGCGCGAACTTGACCGCCAGCGAGTAGAGGCCGGCCTCGGCGAGCCCGACGGAGCGGACGATGATGATCCGGTCGACGAAATTGAGCAGGTAGAGCGAGGCCTCGGCCGGCATCGTCGGCAGCCCGAAGCGCAGCAGCCGCCGCAGCAGGGCGCGATCGAAGCGCAGCGAGAGGCGGCGGCGCTGGGCGACGAGCAGGGCCAGGACGAAGGCAGCGCCGCTGGCGTAGCTGCCGATCAGCAGGCCGCGGGCCCCGTCGCCGGCGCCGACGACGAGGACGACGGTGAGCCCGATCGTGATCAGGACATTGAGGATCGTCGTCACGAAGTAGGCCCGCGCCCGCTCCTCGAGCCGGAACGTGGTCAGCATGAATTCAAACATCGTCAATACCCAGAGGCCGCCGATCGAGATCCGCACCAGGCCGGCGGCGGGCCGGTCGAGCAGCGCTTCGGAGATCTGGGTCGCGAACGGCAGCGCGACCAGGACGCCGATCGTGGCGAACCAGAAGAGGCCGGCGAAGGTGCTGGAGAGGACCTGGTGCGGGTCCTCGTCGTCGCGGTAGTAGAAGCGCAGCAGCGCCTCGATCAGGCCGAGCCGGACGACGATGCTGGCGGAGACGACGGCCGCGAACATCACCTCGGCGGCGCCGTAGTCGGCCGGGGTCAGGTAGCGCGTGTAGAGCGGCAGCAGGGCGACCGCGATGAGCTTCGAGAGGATGCTCGCCGCCGTGTAGGCGGCTCCGGTCGTCGCCAGTCGGCGCAGGTATCCCGACACGGGAGCAGCCTAAGCGGAGTCGCGGACCCGGGGAGCCGCCGCAAGCGAGGCGCCGACCGCGAGCAACACCCAGGTGATCGGGTCCTCGAAGAAGCCGGCGTAGGCCATCGTGTGGACCAAGAGGGCCACGAAGGCGGCCAACACCGCGGCCCGACCGGCGAGCAGCGTGGGGGGCCCGCGGATGCCCGAGGCGAGGGTCCAGAGGGCGACGACGATCAAGGCGACGTAGACGAATAGTCCGAGCAGTCCCTGCTCGGCCGCGATCGTGACGGGCTCGGTATGGGACACGGAGACCGGGATGTCCTTATTGGTGCGGTGGTCGCTGTAGGCGGCTTGGAAGGAGCCGGAGCCGTAGCCCTGGATCGGGCGTTCGCCGAAGAGGTCGATGCCGCCGGAGACGAGGTTGGCGCGGCCGCTGGTGTCGATGTTGAGGCGGGAGAAGTTGACCTTTCCGGAGCCGCCGACCAGGGTGACGACGAGGACCGCCCCGATTGCACCGACGACGACGACCCCCAGCGTCCACCTCCAGCTCCAGCGCACCGCGGCCAGGACCGCGAGGCCGGCGAGCAGGGCGAGGAAGCTCGACTGCGAGAAGGTCTCCGCCAGCCCCAGCCAGAGCAGGCCGACCAGCGCCGTCAGCAGCGCGAAGGCGCGCCGGTCCCGCGCCCAGAGCAGGGCCGCCATCGCAACGACGATCACCAGTGCCAGGTAGCGCCCGTAGACGTTGGGGTCCCAGAAGACGGAGTTGACGCGGAAGTAGGTGTGGAATTCGTTCGACCTGATCACCTGGTCGTTCCAGAACAGGCTGCGGGTCAGGTACTCGACCGAGCCGACCAGGACGAACGCCGCCGCCTCGACCCCGACGACGACGAGCACCAGGGTCAGCAGCCGCCGGTCCCAAACGACCTCGCGCAGCAGCCGGTAGGCGACCGTGAAGGGCACGAGGAAGAAGCAGATGTTCTGCAGCCCCTTCGAGAAGTCGCCCGAGTAGAGGGTCTGGATCGCGTAGAGGACGACGAAGGCCGCCAGCATCCAGGCCAGCGGCCGGGGCGACCAGGAGGACGGCGGCGAGTTCCAGTCCCGCAGCAGCGTGGCGACCACTGCGGCGGCGATGACCAGATAGAGCGGGACCAGCAGGTTGGCGGTGTCGCCGCCGGCGTGGAGGGGAACCCGGAAGGGCAGCGCGGCGACGATCGCCAGCGGCATCAGCAGCGGCCAGCGGCGGAAGGCGAGCACGAGGGCGCCGACGACCACGGCCCCGATGACGAGCAGGGCGACGATCCGCGAGCCGTGGTCGCGCAGGTCGACGATCTGCTGGGTGTGCCACTGGTCGCCGAGGATCAGGATCGGGAAGAGGCCGATCGCGACCACCATCGCCAGCGAGCGCAGGCGCCCCGCAGGGATCAGGATCGAGGCGGCGCAGGCGGCGGCTGCAAGGAGGACGCCGGCGGCGGCGAGGAAGTCGCTCAAGGGGCCTGCCTCGACGCCCTGCCGCAGGCCTTGGCCGGCCGCGGCGGCGATCGGTGCAGGTGGATCGTCCCCGGCGGAACCAGGTTGCGTTCCTGGCCGAGCAGCTTCACCCGCAGCTTGTAGCGACCGGGTGCGGCGATCCCGCCGCCGCGCCGGCGGCCGTCCCAGAAGAAGGTGTGGAAGTGGTAGCGCTTGAGGAACCTGTCGCGAGCCAGGGTGACGACGACCCGGCCGCCCGGCTTGACGACCTGGACGGTCCCGTGGTCGGACTTGGTGACGCGGAAGCGGATCCGCACTTCGTCGAAGCGGCAGTCGCCGTTGGGGGTGAAGCTGTGCACCGGCGCGGCGTTCGGGTGGAGCTGCGGGACGCCCACGTAGGTGGCCTTGTCGAGGACCAGCGGGTCGCGCTTCAGGCGCTGGGCATAGGCGAAGGCGGCGACCGTTGCGAGGACGAGAAGCGCGAAGACCAGGGCGGCCGCGCGGGCCTCAGCCCGTCGCCGGGGCATTGTCCTCGCCGACGACCACGGTGACGTTCGCCCCCGCCGAGACGGACCCGATTTCCGAGTTCATCAGCTGCAGCTTCTTGATCCCCAGCTGCTTGGCGACCTTGGTCGCTTCCGGCTTGTGGCCGCGCTTGAACATGACCACGCTTTCGACGAAGCTCGAGCTGCTGTTGGTCACGGCGCCGAGCTTGAACCCGTTGCCCTCGACCTTGTCGCCGTAGCTGGCCGCCAGCCCGGGCACGGCGGTGCCGTTGAGGACCGCCACTTCGATTTCGTCCGGCTGCACCTTCGCCGCGGCCTGCTTGCCGTGCTTGCCCTTGCCGGAGCCGCTTTCGCCGGAGTTGTGCAGGAGCACGTAGCCGACGCCGACCGCGATCGCCACGACGACGATGAAGATGCCGGCCAGGTAGCGCGGCTCCGCCAGCCGTTCGCCGAGGCCGGCGGTGCGCTCGCTGAGCCGTTCGCGGCGGGTCAGCTCCGGCAGCCCGGCGTCACGCCGCTGCCGCCGCTCCTCGCGCTTGCTGACCGCCTCGTGCTCGGCGGTGCGGCTCTGCTCCAGCGCCCGCAGCTCCTCGGCCCGCTGCGCCGCGATCGTCGAGGTCGACTCCTTGCGCTCGGCGTCGCGCTCCGGCGCCGAGCCCGCCCAGTCGCGCAGGCGGCGGATGTCGCGGCCGTGGGCGAACGAGAGCAGCGCGAAGAGGCCAAGCCCGAGGAATGCGGCGAGGCCGGCGAACGCGCCTATCTGTTCGATAACCCGGACCAAAGTGGCTGCGTGAGGCTACTCGCCAGGGACGACTGAGGCCGCGTCGCCACCCGGGGAGGCGATCATCTCGACCACCCGCTCGGCCAGATTCGCCTCGTCGCCGGCCATCACCAGGTCTTCGAGCGAGCGCAGCGTCGACTCCACCCAGGCGGAATCGAGAGGCCGCGAGCGGACCGCCCGGCTGATCCGTTTCGAGGCCGTCGGCTGCACTTCCTCGGCCGCGGCGAAGAGCTCCTCGTGCAGCTTCTCGCCGGCCCGGGGCTGGGTGAACTCGACCGCGATGTCCCGTTCGGGCTCGAAGCCCGCCAGGCGGATCATGTTGTGGGCGAGGTCGACGATCTTCACCGGCTCGCCCATGTCGAGGACGAAGACCTCGCCCTTGCCGGCGCCGATGTCGCCGGCGCCGATGACCAGCTGCACCGCCTCCGGGATCGTCATGAAGTAGCGGGTCATCTCCGGGTGGGTGACGGTGACCGGCCCGCCGCGCTCGATCTGGTTGCGGAAGATCGGCACCACGCTGCCCGAGGAGGCGAGCACGTTGCCGAAGCGGACCGAGGCGAAGCGGGTGCCGGGGTGGGCGATGCCGGCGTTCTCGACGATCCACTCGGCCATCGCCTTCGAGGCACCCATCACCGTCTGCGGGTTGACCGCCTTGTCGGTCGAAATCAGGACGAAGCGCTCGACCTTGGAGGCGGCCGCTGTCTCGGCGGTGATCCGGGTCGCGATCGCGTTGTTGCGGACGGCCTCGAGCGGGTTGGCCTCCATCAGCGGCACGTGCTTGTAGGCGGCGGCGTGGAAGACGACGCTCGGTTTGAAGCGCTGCATCACCTCCAGCATCCGGTGCGGCTCCTTGCAGTCCGCCAGCACCGACTCGACGTTGGTGAAGTGGCGCAGCTCGACCATCTCGCGGTCGATCTCGAAGAGGTTGTCCTCGGCGTGGTCGAGCATCACCAGCAGCCGCGGGTCGACGCGGGCGATCTGGCGGCAGAGCTCGGAGCCGATCGAGCCGCCGGCGCCGGTGACGAGGACGATGCGGTCGCGCAGGTAGGCGCCGACGCGGTCGAGCTCGACGACGATCGGCTCGCGGCCGAGCACGTCCTCGACCTGGACCTCGCGCAGCTGCTTGTTGAGCTGGACGCCACCGCGCAGCAGCTCGAAGACGGTCGGCAGGGTGCGGACGCGGATCTCGCGCTCGCGGCAGGCGGCGACGACCTGGCCGCGCAGCATCCCCGGCGCCGAGGGGATCGCGATCACGACCTCGTCGGGGCCGGTCTCGTCGAGGATCTTGGCGATCTCCTCGGTGGAGCCGAGCACCTTCAGGCCCAGCATCCGCATCCCCCGCTTGCGCGGGTCGTCGTCGATGAAGCCGATCGCGGTGGCGCCGAGGTTGGGGTTGAGCTGCAGCTCGCGGACGACCATCTGGCCGCCGGAGCCGGCGCCGATCACCAGCACCTCGCGCTTGGGCACGCGGGCGCCGCGCGAGGGGCGTTCGACGATCAGCCGCACCGCCAGGCGGGCGCCGGCGATCAGCATCATCGTCAGCACGAAGTCGGTCACCTCGACCGCCCGCGGCAGCGTGTGGGCGAAGGGCTTGGCGACGGCGAAGAGGACGACCAGGATCGCGCTGGCGACGGCGACGGCGCGGAAGATCAGCAGGAAGTCGCGGCCGCTGACGTAGCGCCACCACTTCTGGTAGAGCCCGAAAGCCGCGAAGACGACGAGCTTGCCGACGATCACGAAGCCGACCGACTGCACGAACAGCACCTGGTAGCGGTGCGGCCAGCCGTGCGGTTCGTCGAGGAATCGCAGCTGGAACGCAAGGAAGAAGGCCAGTGCGACGAGGATCGCGTCGGCCGCCACCTGCAGAACCCGGTTGCGATATACGGGGTGGTTCAACCGGCTCATAGGACTGGGCGAGTTTAGAGGCTGACGCTCTAGGATCAGCAGTTCTCTCCATGCTGCATCCATTTCTCTACGCGGATCTGACGGGGCCAGTCGTCGACTTCTGCGTCAACGTCATCAACGACACCGGGCTCGCCGGGGTCTTCCTGCTGATGGCCGCGGGCAGCGCCTGCATCCCGATCCCGAGCGAGGCGGTGATGCTGTTCGCCGGCTTCAACGTCTCCGACCACCACCAGACGCTGATCGGGGTCTGCCTGGCCGGCCTGGCCGGGAACATGGTCGGCTCCTGGCTCACCTATGCGATCGGCTACTACGGCCGGATCGACCTGCTCGAGCGCAACAAGCTGATCCACATCAGCCCGGCGCGGCTGGCCTGGGTCGACGGCTGGTTCAAGCGCCACGGCGACGCGACCGTCTTCCTGGCCCGGCTGCTGCCGCTGGTGCGGGCCTTCATCTCGCTGCCGGCCGGCCTGGCGAAAATGCCCTTCTGGCGCTTCACCTGGCTGACCGCGCTGGGCTCGCTGCCCTGGGTGATCGGCTTCGCCCTGATCGGCCGCGGCGTCGGCGACAACTGGGAACAGTGGCGCCACCACCTGCAGGTGCTCGACTACCTCGTCGTCGCGGGGATCGTCGCCCTGGTCGTCTACTGGCTGGTCAAGCGGCGTGGCGGCGGTCCCGACGACGAGAACGCCGGCCCGGCGGTGGAGACGGCCGGCCCGAGCGGCGCTTGAGCGAGGCGCTCGAGGGACGGATCCCGACCCGGCGCGCGGTCGCGCTGGGGATCGTCCAGGGGCCGGCCGAGCTGCTGCCGGTCTCCAGCTCGGCCCACATCGTGCTCGTCCCCTGGCTTGCCGGCTGGGACTGGGAGGCGATCGACCCGGAGGCGCGCAAGAGCTTCGAGGTCGCCCTCCACACCGGCGCCGCGCTGGCGCTGCTGATCGGGCAGCGGCGGATGCTGCAGGCGGAGCTGCGCCGCTTCAACGGCCGGCGCGCCCTGCTCCTCGGCCTCTCCTTCCTGCCGGCGGCGATCGTCGGCTACACCCTGGAGCGGCCGATCGAGCAGCGGCTGGGCGGACCACGGGCGACCGCCTACGGGCTGCTCGCCGGGGCCGCGGCGATGCTCGCCGCCGACACCCGCCCGCAGCGCCGCGGCCAGGGCGACGCGACGGCCGCCGACGGACTGGCCCTGGGCGTGGCCCAGGCGGCGGCGCTGGCACCCGGTGTCTCCCGCAACGGCGTCACCCTCGCGGCGGCGCGCTGGCGGCGCTTCTCCCGCGACCAGGCGAACCTGCTCTCGCGCACGATCGCGCTGCCGATCATCGTCGGCGCCACCACCCTGAAGGGCGCCCGCCTCGCCCGCCGCGGCACCACCCCCGAGCTGCGCCGATCGCTGGCCGTCGGAGTCGTCGCCTCCTTCGCCTCGACCCTCGCCTCCCAGCGCCTGATCGGCCTGGTCGAGCGCGACCGGGCGCTGTGGCCATACGCCGCCTACCGCGCCGCCCTCGCCGCCGCCGTTCTTGTAAAGCTGAGGCGGCGATGACGGGAGATGCCTATGCCAAAGCCGGGGTCGACCAGGGGACTGCCGACGCCGCGGTCGCCGGGTTGGTGCGGGCGCTGGGGGCGATCAAGCTCGACCGTCCCTCGCTGCAGGTGCCACTGCCGGGGCACTACGCGAGCGTGATCAAGCTCGACGAGCGGACCGGGGTCGCACTTTCCACCGACGGGGTCGGTACCAAGCTGCTGGTCGCCGAGGAGCTGGGGCGCTTCGACACGGTCGGGATCGACTGCGTGGCGATGAACGTCAACGACGTGATCTGCGTCGGCGCCGAGCCGCTGGCGATGCTCGACTACATCGCCGTGCAGAAGGCCGACCCGGCGGTCTGCGAGGAAATCGGGGTCGGGCTGGCCCGCGGCGCGGAGCTGGCCGGGGTCGAGATCCCCGGCGGCGAGCTGGCCCAGCTCGGCGACCTCGTCTCCAGCGTCGACGTCTCCGGCGCCTGCTTCGGAACCGTCGCCCTCGACGCGATCGTCGACGGCTCGGCGGTGCGCCCGGGCGACTCGGTGATCGGCCTGCCCTCTTCCGGGATCCACTCCAACGGCTACACGCTGGCGCGCTCCGCGCTCGCCGGCATCGACCTCGGCGACGAGCGCCTCGGCCGGCCGCTCGGCGACGTCCTGCTCGAGCCGACCGAGATCTACGTCAAGCCGGTCGTCGAGCTGCTGCGCTCCGAGGTCGATGTCCGCGGCCTCGCCCACATCACCTCGGGCGGTGCCGGCAACCTGCTCCGCCTCGCCGCAGAGGTCGGCTACGAGATCGACGACCCACTCCCGGTGCCGCCGATCTTCGCCCTGATCCAGGAACAGGGCGGCGTCTCCGACGAGGAGATGCACGACGTCTTCAACATGGGCTGCGGCTTCTGCGTCGTCGTGCCCGCCGAGGACGAGGCCGCCACCCTGGCCCTGCTGCACGCGCACAACCCGGGAGCACAGCGGATCGGCCGAGCGGTCGAGGGAGAGAAGGCCGTTCGCCGCTGAGCGATTGAAGGTTAGTTCGCCTGGCGCTCAGATCGTCCCGGTCAAGGCCCGGAGCGGGCGCAGGCGACCGGGTGGGTGCCTGCAATGGGACTCGCGGTCGGAGCCGTGGATCGCATGGCATCCCGGTCCGACCGGCTACGTTGGGCCAATGCGACAGCAAGTCGGCGAAGCAGTCGGGCCCGGAGCCGATCGAGCAGCCGTCGTCGTCGCGGTGCTCGCTGCCGAACTGGCGGGCGAGACCGCCCATGACCCAGGCGAAGTCCAGTTCGCCGTCGAACTCCCACATAAGCCTGCGCAGCGCCGGCTCGGCTCTCCACGACCAGGAGCAGGCGGGGTCGGTGTAGTAGCGAACCTGTACGGACACGTGCTCGACAATATGCCCACCTAGATGGATCCCCGCGCGACCAGCTCCCAGATGATCGGCACCGTGCTCTCCGGCCGCTACAAGCTGGAGGCCAAGCTCGGCAGCGGCGGCATGTCCACCGTCTATCTCGCCAAAGACGCGACCCTCGACCGCGCCGTCGCGGTCAAGGTGATGCACCGCGAGATGTCCGAGCAGCCCGACCAGCTCGAGCGCTTCCGCCAGGAGGCGCGCGCGGTCGCCAAGCTCTCCCATCCCAACGTGGTCGCGGTGATCGACGCCGGCGAGGACGGCGGCCACCCCTACATCGTCTTCGAGTACGTCGAAGGGGAGACGCTGAAGCAGCGGATCGCCCGGGTCGGCGCGCTCGACACCCAGGAGGCGCTCGCCTACGCGATCGAGATCGCCCGGGGGCTGACCGTCGCCCACGCGCGCAACATGGTCCACCGCGACATCAAGCCCCAGAACGTCCTGATCGACGCCGAGGGGCGGGCGAAGCTGACCGACTTCGGGATCTCCCGCCAGCTCGAGGAGGACGGGATGACCGCCACCGGCCGCGTCCTCGGCACCACCGACTACGTCGCCCCCGAGCAGGCGATGGGCCACCCGGTCGACATCCGCTCCGACATCTACTCGCTCGGCGTCGTCCTCTACGAGATGCTGATCGGCCAGGTCCCCTTCCACGCCGACAGCCAGGTCGGGGTGGCGATGAAACACGTCAACGAGGAACTTCCCGACGTGCAGCAGCGGCGGCCCGAGATCTCCGCGGCGGCGGCGTTGGTGGTCGAGCGCGCCACCGACAAGGACCCGGCCCAGCGCTACCAGGAGGTCGGCGAGATGATCGACGACCTCTCGACCGCGCTCGAGGTCGAGGCGGCCCGGGCGGGCTCGACCACCGGCGAGGCGACCAGCGTGCTCGACGCGGTGCCGCCGCCCAAGCGCAAGCTCTCCGGACGCCGCCGCTGGTCCTGGGCGACGATCGCGCTTCTGGTCCTGGTCGCCGCCGGCGCGCTGGTGCTGGTCAAGTTCATCAGCGGCGGCGGGGGTGGTGGGGGCGCCCTCAAGGACAAGGGCTCGACCGTGGCGATCTCCTCCGCCACCGACTACGACCCCGAGGGCGACGGCGAAGAGGACCCGGCGACGGTCAACCTCGCCGTCGACGGCAACCCGACCGGGACCTCCTGGAGCACCGAGCACTACGACACCGACACCTTCGCCGGCACCAAGACCGGCCCCGACCCCGGGGTCGGCCTCTACCTGACCGCGAAGTCGGCGGCGTCGCCCTCGCAGATGGTGATCCGCACGCCGACGCCCGGCTGGGACGCGGAGATCTTCGCCGTCGCCTCGGGGCCGCCCGAAGAGCTCTCGGAATGGGGCGAACCGGTCGGCGAGGTGACCGACGCGGCGAGCACCCAGGAAGTCGGCCTCAACGTCTCCACCGACGCCAAGTACTTCTTGATCTGGTTCAACAAGGCGGCGCCGGCGCGCGACCAGGAAGGCCGCTTCCAGGTCGAGATCAGCGACGTCAAGCTGCTCGGCTGAGGCCTGGCGGGCCTAGAACTCGAAGGAGCGGGCGCGGGTGTGCCGCTCGACCGCGAGCTCGACGAGGCGGTCGCAGAGGTCGGCGTAGGCGATCCCGCCCGCCTCCCAGAGCTTCGCGTAGACGCTGGTCTCGGTGAAGCCGGGCATCGTGTTGATCTCGTTGACCAGCACCTCGCCCTCGGGCTCGACGAAGAAGTCACAGCGGGCCAGTCCCGAGCATCCGGCCAGGGCGAAGACCTCGACCGCGAGCTCGCGCACCCTGGCGGCCACCGCGTCCTCCAGCGGGGCCGGGACCCGCAGCTCCATACCGCCCTCCGTGTACTTCGACTCGAAGTCATACCAGGACCCGTGGGCGACGATCTCGCCCGGCGGCGAGGCCTCGGGCTCGAGGTTGCCGAGCACCGAGCACTCGACCTCGCGGCCGCCCGCCGAGGCCTCGACGATCACGCGGGGGTCGTGGCGCAGCGCCAGCTCGACCGCCTCGTCGAGTGCGGCGAGGTCGTCGACGCGGGTTATCCCGACGCTGGAGCCGAGCCGCGAGGGCTTCACCCAGAGCGGCAGCCCGAGCTCCTCGCAGCGGCCCCACCACTCGCTCCCCTCGACCGCCGTGAACTCGACCTGGGGGACGCCGTGCGCGGCGAACAGCCGCTTCAGGGTCAGCTTGTCCATGCAGACCGCCGAGCCGAGCACGTCGGAGCCGACGTAGGGGACGTCAAGCCACTCCAGCAGTCCCTGGATGCTGCCGTCCTCACCGAAGGGGCCGTGCAGGGCCGGGAAGACGGCATCGGCGGCGAGCAGGCCCTCGCCCGCCGTCAGCTCGACCGCGCCGCCGGCCTGGCTCCAGCGGCCGTCGCGGCCGATCGTCACCTCGACCGCCTCGTGCCCGCCGTCGCGCAGCCCCTGGGCGACCGAGGCGCCGGAACGCAGCGAGACGTCGTGCTCGGAGGAGCGGCCGCCGGAGAGGACCGCGACCCTCACGGTTCTTCTTCTTCGGGGTTGAGGGCGGCGGCCTGCTTGCCGACGACGATCGTCACCGTTTCACCCGGTTCGAGTTCGGAGCCCGGCGGCGGGAACTGGTCGATCGCCCGGCCGACCTTGCCGGGGACTTCGGTTTCTTCTTCTTCCACGGTCGGGACGAGGCCGGCGGCGCGCATCGCCTGCACGGCTTCGGAGCGCAGCTTGCCGATCACGTTCGGCACCTTCGCCTGCTGCTTGCCGGCGGAGACGACGATCGCCACGGCGGAGCCGGGGTCGACCTCCTTGCCGGCGCTGGGCGACTGCCGGATCACCTCGCCGGCGGGCGAGTTGCTTTCCGCTTCGGAGACGCTCGGTTCGAGGCCGCGACCGCGGATCTGCTGGACGGCGACGCTGCGCTGGGTGCCGACCAGGACCGGGACCTTGGCCAGCTTCGGCCCGGCCGAGACAAAGAGGGTGACGTCGGAGCCGTGCGTCGCGGTCTTGCCGGCCGACGGTTCGGAGTGGATCACCAGTTCTTCTTCGACCGAGGCCGAGTTGACGGTCTCGATCTTGACGCCGAAGCCTTCGGCTTCGAGCTTTTCGCTCGCTTCGTCGCGGGAGAGCCCGGCCGTCGCCGGCACCTTGCCGCTGCCAGGGCCGGCGCTGACGGTCAGCGTCACCTTCGGCTTCGAGCAGAAAAAGGACAGGAACGAGCAGTCGAGCGAAGCCTCGTTGGCGGGCGGCGATGCCGCCGGGTCCTGCTCGAGCACCGTGTTGGCGGCGGTTTCACGCTCCACCATCACGACTTTGGCGACCGAGAACCCGTTGCGTTCGAGCCGCTGAGTGGCGGCGCTGCGCTGTTCGCCGGTCACGTTCGGGACTTCCGTCGTCGTGTCCCGGGTCAGCGCCAGCCCGATCAGCAGGCCGATCACGACCGCGGCGGCGAGCAGGCCCCAGAGCAGCCGCCGCCGCTTGCGCTCCTCCTCCTCCGGCTCGGCCTCCTCCTCCGGCGTCGCCACCACCGGCGGCAGCGCAGCGAAGGCCGCCGTGCCGCCGCCGGCCCCGCCCGGTTCCTTCATCGCCCCATCGAGGGCGGCGATGAAGGCGTCGGCGCTCTGGAAGCGCTCGCCGGGGTCCTTCTCCAGCGCCCGCATCACCGTCGCGTCGAGTGCCGGTGAGACCGCCGGGTTGATCGAGCTCGGTCGTTGCGGAACCTGCGAGACCTGTTTCATCGCCACCGCGACGGCGGAGTCCGCCTCGAATGGAACCCGGCCGGTCAGCGCCTCGTAGAGCATCACCCCGATCGAGTAGAGGTCGGAGACCGAGGTGACCTCGAAGCCCTGGGCCTGCTCGGGGGATAGGTAGTGGGGGGTGCCCATCACGGCACCGGCCTGGGTGATCTCCGAGACGCCGGCGCGGGCGATCCCGAAGTCGGTGACCACCGCCTTGCCGTCGCCGTCGACGATCACGTTCTGCGGCTTCAGGTCGCGGTGGACGACGCCGTTGCGGTGGGCGAAGCGCGCCCCCTCGAGCACCTGGCGGATCAGCGCCACCGCCTGATCGGGGGTGAGGCCGCTGTCGATCATCGCCTTCAGGGTCGGTCCCTCGATGTACTGCATGGCGATGTAGTAGGTGCCCTCGAACTCGCCGCGGTCGTAGACGGCGACGATGTTCGGGTGCTGCAGTCCCGCCGCCGATTCGGCCTCGCGCCGGAAGCGCTCGACGAACTCGCGATCCTGGGCGAAGCGGCGGTGCAGGACCTTCAGCGCGACCTGGCGCTGCAGGTGCGTGTCCTCGGCGAGCCAGACGTCGGCCATGCCGCCGGAGCCGATCCGTCGCAGGACCCGGTAACGGCCGTCGACGACGCTCCCCTCGTTTACCTCAGGCACCGGCTCCTCCTCGTCTAGTCACGTCATTCGCCATTCAGGATCGCTTCGGCAACGTCGCGGAAGATCGGCGCCGCGACGTCGTTGCCGAACTGTTCGGTGCACTCGACCGAGGCCGCAATCGCGATCTTTGGGTTGTCGGCGGGGACGAAGCCCATGAACCAGGCCTGGTTCTCTTCTTCGCCGCCGCCGCAGGCCTTGTTGCCCGGCACTTCCGCGGTGCCGGTCTTGCCCGCCACCGGGACGCCGGAGATCGCCGCGTTGGTCCCGGTTCCTTCGCTGACCACCCCTTCCATCGCGGTAGTCAGCTCTGCGGCCGTCTTCGTCGAGACCGGTTCGCTGTAGACCTCCGGCTCCTGGCGCTTGGTGACACTGCCGTCGGTGTTCACGACCCGATTCCAGATCTGCGGCTTCATCAGCTTGCCGTGGTTGGCGACCGCGGCGGCGACCATCGCGATCTGCAGGGGCGTCGCCAGCAGCCGCTCCTGGCCGATCGCGACCCGGGCGAGGTCGACCGGATCGCGCCGGGTGAGCATCTTCCCCGTTTCGTAGTCGTAGACGCCGCTTTCAAAGAGTTCTTCTTCAGACAGGTCGATCGGCGGCTTCGCGTTGAAGCCGAACTTTTCCATCATCGTGAAGAGCCTGTCCTGGCCCAGTTTCTGGCCGAGCTGGCCGAACCAGGTGTTGACCGAGTTGGTCAACGCGGTGTCGAGGGAGATGTCGCCCCAGTCCTGATTGCCGTCGTTGGCGAGTTCGTGGCCTTCGTCGATGATCGAGCCTGGCGCGTTAATCGTCGTTTCCGGCGTGATCACCCCGGATTCGAGCCCCGCCGCAGCGGTGACCACCTTGAAGGTCGAGCCCGGCGGGTAGCGCGCGAAGGTCGCGCGGTTGACCAGCGGTGCGTTGACTTCGTCCGTGTTCAGCTTTGCCAACTTGTGGGGGAGCGGGATCGAGTTCGGGTTGTAGCCCGGGTTCGACGCCATCACCTTGATCGCCCCGGTATTCGGTTCGATCGCCACGACGGCGCCGTGGCCGGCGGCTTCGAGCTCGCTCATCGCCACTTCTTGCGCCTTCGGGTCGAGGTTGGTGACGATCTGTTCGCCTTCCTGCTTCTGCCCGGTGAGCTGGTCGAGGATCGAGCCGAATTCCGATTCTTCGCCGGTCAGTTCGGCGTTGTGGAACTTCTCGAATTCGGACTGGCCCTCTTCCTCGAAGCTGTAGCCGATCGGGTGGCCGAAGAGAGCCCCCATCGGGTAATGGCGTACGTAGCGTTTCCCCGTGCCGCGACCCTCGGCGACCGACTTGGCAATCACCGTGCCGTCTGCGGCGAGGATGCGACCACGGGGGATCTGCTGCTGCTCGTAGAGCGGCCGCTTGTTTGCCTTCTGTGCCTTGAGGTTCTTCGCATCGAAGACCGACCAGTAGGACGTGAAGGCGACGAGGATCGCGAAGAGGACAACGATGAAACCGAAAAGTTTGATGATTTGGCGGTTCATGCGCTCCCCAGGGCGAGGGCTCGGCCGCCGGGCTCGGCCGCCTCACGCCGGGCTCGGTCGGAGACCAGCAGCAGCAGCGCCAGCAGCACGAAGTTGGCGACGATCGAGCTGCCGCCGTAGCTGATGAAGGGCAGGGTGACGCCGGTCAGCGGGATCACCCGGGTGACGCCACCGATGATCACGAAGGCCTGGATCGCAAAGACCGCGGTCAGCCCGGTGGCCAGCAGCTTCGAGAAGCCGTCGCTGGCGAGCAGGGCGATCTTGAAGCCGCGGGCGGCGATCAACAGGTAGATGAGGATCACCGCGCAGGCGCCGAAGAGGCCGAGCTCGTTGACGATCAACGAGTAGATCGTGTCGGTCTGGGCCGCCGGCAGCAGCGCCCGGTGGGTGCCGGGGATCGTGATCAGCCCCTGGCCGAAGCCTTTGCCGAAGAGGCCGCCGTCCGCCTGGGCGAAGATCGACTGCAGGATCTGGTACCCGGAGTTGAGCGGGTCGTGGTAGGGATGAAGCCAGATTTCCACCCGCTGGTGGACATGGGGCACGGTCGTCGCGAAGAACCAGGCGCCGACGGTGAACATCGCCATCCCGATGACGACGAAGGAGAAGCGCCCGGTCGCCACATAGAGCAGGGCGAGGAAGGCGGCGAAGAACATCAGCGAGCTGCCGAGGTCGCGGATGAAGACGAGCATGAACATCGAGGCGCCCCAGACGACCAGCATCGGCCCGAAGTGCTTGAGCGGCGGCAGGGTGACGCCGAGCACGCGGCGGGCGCCGACGATCAGCACCTCGCGGTTCTCGCGCAGGTAGCTGGCGAGGAAGATCACGATCGCGATCTTCGAGAACTCGGCCGGCTGGAACTGCAACGGCCCGATCTTGACCCCGAGGTAGGCGCCGTTGACCTGCTGGCCGATCCCCGGCAGCCGTGGCGCCAGCAGGATCAGCAGCCCGATCGCGGCGATCGTGTACCGGTAGCGCTCGAGGATTTCGTAGTCGCGCAGGAACTGGATCGTCAGCGCGAAGAGGACCAGGCCGAGGACGAACCAGTTGGCCTGATCGCGGGCCAGCGATTCGTCGATCCGGTAGACCATCACCAGCCCGAAGGCGGTCAGCAGCGCGACCAGCGGGAAGAGGTAGGGATCGGCATCGGGCAGGCGGATCCGCAGGTAGATGTGGGTGACCAGACAGACGGCGAAGAAGTAGGCCCCGTAGATGACGCTGAGGTTGCCCAGGCGCGAGCCCTCCTGGGCGAAAACCGCGGCGAAGCCGGCGGTGAGCAGGAGCGCAACCGGAACCAGGGCGGTCAGCTCCCGGTTCCTGGCGGAGCTCAAGGAACCCCCTGGCTCTTCTGGATTTCTTCGAGCAGGGAGACCGCGTCCTCGCGCGAGCGCAGGTCGTGGCCGGTGACCGCGTCGCTGCGCCGCGGCGGCAGCGAGGAGGTCTGGATCGGGCTCGCGTAGCGCTCGTCGTAGAGCTTGAGCCCGAAGGGCAGTTCATAGGGGGCGCCGCGGTAGAGGGCGACGCGGCCGGCGGAGTCGGTGCCGAGGAACCAGATCTGGCGGTTGCCGTACCAGGCGCCGAAGGCGATCGCGGCGAGCACGAGCACGGCCGCCAGCACCTTGGCGACCGTGCGCAGGCGGCGGCGCGGCTTGGCGGCGGCGAGCTCCGCGCGGCGCTGGCGGGCGGCCTCGGCGGCGGCGCGGCGGCGGACCTCGGTCGCGGTCAGCCCCGCCTCCTCGGCGGCCGACCCGACCAGCGTCGCCCCCTCGGGCGCCCGCGCCGGGGCCGCGGCGTCCTCGAGGCGGAAGGCGACGACGGTGATGTTGTCGCGGCCGCCCGCCCGGTTGGCTTCGTCGACCAGGGCACGAACCGCCGACTGCATCGAGGTCGCGCGCGACAGCAGCCGGGCGATCTGCTCGTCGCCGAGCATCGTCGTCAGGCCATCGGAGCAGACCAGGAAGACGTCGCCGGCCTGGGCGGGGACGGTCTGCAGGTCGACCACGACCTCGGGCTCGGGGCCGAGCGCGCGGGTGATGATCGAGCGCTGCGGGTGGTCCTCGGCCTGGGCGTCGGTCAGCTGCCCCTTGCGCCGCATCTCCTCGACCAGCGAGTGGTCGCGGGTCAGCCGTTCGAGCTTGCCGGCGCGCAGGCGGTAGGCGCGGCTGTCGCCGACGTGGCCGATCGCCACCTCCTCGGCCTCCGGGTCGACGATCGTCGCCGTGATCGTCGTCCCCATCCCGGCCAGGTCCGGGTCGTTGCGGGCATGCTCGTGGATCGTCCGGTTGGCCGCCTCGATCGTCTCCTCCAGGACCCGCTCCGGCGGCCCCGCGGGCAGCTCGCGGTCGAAGGAGTCGGCGGCGGCTTTGGAGGCGACCTCGCCCGCCTGGGCGCCGCCCATGCCGTCGGCGACGACGAAGACCGGCGCGCGCACGAAGAGCGAGTCCTCGTTGGCGCTGCGCTGGCGCCCGGTGTCGGTGCGCGTGGCCTGGTCGTCGATCCGCAGCGTCACTGGGCCTCGAACCTGAAGACCGTGTCGCCGATCTGCACCGTGTCGCCGTCGATCAGCTCCGCCTCCCCCTTGAGCGTGGCCCCGTTCAGCAGGGTGCCGTTGGTCGAGCTCATGTCCTCGGCGTAGAAGTGGCCGCCGCGCGAGAAGACCCGGGCATGGAGGCTCGACGCGTAACGATCCTCGATCTGCACGTCGGACTCCTTCGAACGGCCGATCGAGAGGCCTCCGATCAGGTCGAAGCGCTGGTCGCGTTCGAGGCCGCCGCCGCGCTCGACGACGAGCCAGCCATCGACCCCGCGGGGCGACTCGGCGTAGGCCGGGACGGCGTGGAACCCGGTCGCGTCCGGAGCCGGCGAAACCGTCCGCCGCAGGTCCTTGATCGCGCTGCGGGCGATCACCAGCAGGAACAGGTAGAGGACGGCCAGGAAGCCGAACTTCAGGGCGACAGATATCGGGTCGTAGGCCACGTCCTCGGCACCTTACGGCCAGCGCCCGTCACTGCTCGATGTCGAAGCGGAAGGTGGTCGTGCCGACGGTCACCTGGTCCCCCGGCGAGAGCCTGGTCGAGGCGACGCGGCGGCCGTTGACCTTGATCCCGTTGGTCGATCCGAGGTCGGCGATCTGCCAGTCGCCCGACTCCGAGCGGCGCAGCTCGGCGTGACGGCGGGAGACGTTGGGATCGGAGAGCACGCACTCGACCGACTTCGAGCGGCCGATCGTCGCCCGCGGCCCATCGAGCACGTAGCGGCGGTCGTCCATGGAGACGACGGCGCGGGTGGAGACCAGGGCGCCGACCGCCTCCTCAGGACGTTTGGGGCGGGCCCGGTCGCGCTCGCGCACGGCCGAGTAGACCATCGTGTGGCCCTCTTCGCCCTGTTTCGGGGCCTCGCCCTCGTGGGCCGGCGGCTTGACCAGGCGGGCCTGGATCCCGAACTCGCCGAGGCGCAGGCGCTCGTCGGTGCTGAACTCGACCGCGGGCCGGGTCAGCAGGTCGTAGCCGCGGCGGCGGGCGTGCTCCAGCAGGTAGCCGGAGAGCTCCTGCTCGAGCGAGCGCTCGTAGCCCTCGAGCTTGGCCCGGTCCTTGGTCGAGAGGTAGACCATGTACTCGTTGGGGACGTAGACCCGCTGGACCGAGGCGGTCTTGTGCGCGTCCATTTCCTTGGCCAGTTTGCGGGCCAGTTCGACCGGCTGCACCTCGGAGCTGAAGGCGCGGCTGAAGACCCCCTCGACGAGGCCTTCGATCCGGGACTCGAGGTTGCGCAGAAGGGCGATGTCGAAATCCTACGGAAGCAGGATCCCGTGGCCAAGCGCGAGCCAGGCCCCCACCGCAGTGGCGAGGGCGAGGGCGCCGAGACGGGAGCCGAGGTGGTGGTTGGCGGACTGCGTGTGGTCCGGGAGCAGCTCGAGCGAGTCCTCGATCGCCGACCCCAGCTGCTCCAGCGAGAGCCGGTGGTTGGGCCGGGGCGAGAGGCAGCCGTCGATCGCGTCGGTCAGCCCGCGCGGCAGGTCGGGCCGGAGGCGGTGCAGGCGACGGGTGCGGGCACCGATCGCGCGCGCAGTCGCTGCCGGGCTCGAGCGCCGGTGCGGATTCTCGCCGCTCCAGCACTCGTAGAGGACCAGGGCCAGCGAGTAGACGTCGGCCTCGGGGCCGGCCACCCGGCCTTCGGCCTGCTCGGGCGACATATAGGCGAGGGTGCCGACGACGTCGCCGGGCGCGGTCAGCGAAGCGCCGTCGGCGAGGTGGGCGATCCCGAAGTCCATCAGCTTCGCGTGCGGCTCCCCGTCGGTCTCGGTCACCTGGACGTTCTGGGGCTTGATGTCGCGGTGGACGACGCCGCGCGAGTGGGCGTGGTCGAGCGCCTCGCAGAGATCGGCGCCGATCTCGCCGATCTCGCGGTCTGAGAGCTCGCCGGCGCTGTCGAGGCGGGCCAGGGTCGAGCCCTCGACCAGCTCGCTGACCAGCAGGGCGTTGCCGTCCTCCTCGCCCAGCTCGTAGAGGGTGACGATGCCGGGGTGATTGAGCCGCGCCGCCGCCTGCGCCTCGCGCATGACCCGCCGCCCGGCCTCGCCGTTCTGCTCGATCGCCTTGACCGCGACCGGTCGCTCGAGGCGTCCGTCCCAGGCCTCGTAGACAACGCCGAAGCCGCCGCTGCCGATGCGGCGCTCGATCAGGAAGCGGTTGAGAACGAGAGAACCGACCAAAGCTCCTTCCACTTCGGCGGGCGGCCTGTCTCTCCTGCGCCTGCGGCCCTGGGAAAAACGCACCGTTTGCTGCCGGTCTTGACGCGCCGACCCCGCCAGGCTTCATACTCTTCGCCCACCCAACCAGCTTGGAGAGCCGCTTCTTGGAGGATTCGCCAGTAACCGGGCCGCGACGTCGCGAGCGGCCGAAACGCCGTCCCGAACGCCAGCAGATCATGCTGCGGCGTGGGCTGGCGCTGGGCGGTGGCCTGATCCTCCTGATCCTGATCGTACTCGGCGTCAAGGGCTGCCTCGACGCCCGTGCCAACCGGGCCCTCAGCGACTACGCCCGCAAGGTCGCCGAGGTTGCGGAAGGGACCGAACAGACGAGCAAGGACTTCTTCGGCAAACTCGCCGATCCAGGCCCCCTCTCGGTGACCGAGTTCGTCGCCGCGGTCAACGCCGACCGCAGCGCGATGGACAACTACGCCTCGCAGGTCGACGGCTTCAGCGCCCCCGGCGACATGGGCCGGGCCCAGAACGCGCTGGAGCTGAGCTACGAGCTGCGCAGCAGCGCGATGACCGAGATCGCCGACAAGATCAGCACCGCGCTCGGCGATGCCGGCGCGGCCAAGGCGACCACGGCGATCGCCAACCAGATGCGGAAGCTGCTCGCCGGCGATGTCGTCTACGAAGAAGTCGCACGACCCGAAATCAACGCCGTCCTCGCCTCCAACGGGATCCAGGGGAGCGACGTGCCGAAGAGCGAATTCCTGCCGGAAGGCACGGTGTGGTTGGAGGAAAGCTCGGTCAGCAGCGCCCTCAGCGCGATCAGCGGCTCCAGCGGCACCGCTGCCCCCGGGGTGCACGGCCTCGGCCTGGGCAGCGTCAGCGTCAATGGCACCGAACTGGGCGAAGAAGTCGCCGGCGTCTCCGCCGAAGAAACTCCGGAAGTCGAAGTGGAAGTCGAAAACCAGGGCGAATCGACCGAGAACGGCGTCGGCGTCACGGTCTCCGTCGAAGGCAACGAACTGCAGGGGACGATCGAAAGCATCGGCGCCGGAGAAACCGGCTCGGTGGGGATCCCGCTGACGCCGGCGCCGAGCGGCGAAGTGACGCTCGAAGTCGACGTCGAAACGGTGCCGGGCGAGCAGGTCTCCGAAAACAACGAAGCCAGCTACACCGTCGTCTTCGAATAGGTGCGCGTCCGGCCAGCAGGGCGGCAGTGATGCGAATCGCCTACCTCGGTCCCGCCGGCACCTTCACCGAGGACGCGCTCGGCGAAGCGACGAGCGCGACGGACTTCGAGCCGCTGCGGACCGCGACGATCCACGACGCGATCCTCGCCGTCGAAGCGGGCGAAGCCGACCGCGCCCTCGTCCCCTTCGAGAACTCGATCGAGGGCTCGGTCCGCGGCACCCTCGACACGCTCGCCTTCGACGCCGGCTCGGTGGCGATCGTCGGCGAGCACGACTACCGGGTCCGGGTCCACCTGATCGCCCGCGACCAGGTCGAGATCGAGGCGGTCGAGGCGGTCCTCTCCCACCAGCAGCCGCTCGCCCAGTGCGCCCGCTTCCTGCGCGAGACCCTGCCCGAGATCGAACTGCGCAGCGTCAGCAGCACCGCCGCCGCGGTGCGGATGGTCAGCGAGTCCTCGCGGCCCTGGGCGGCCCTGGGCTCCCGCGCCGCCGCGCAGCTCTACGGCTGCACGATCCTGCGCGAGGGGGTCGAGGACGAGGCCGGCAACGTCACCCGCTTCGTCTGGATCGCCCCCGAGGGCACCGAGCCGGAGGGCAACGGTCCCTGGAAGACGTCCCTGGTCTTCTCCGAGCTGGGCGAAGACCACCCGGGCGCTCTCGTCAACGCCCTCAACGAGTTCTCCAGCCGCGACATCAACCTCAGCCGCATCGAGTCCCGTCCCCTCCGCAGCGGCCTCGGCCGCTACATGTTCTTCTGCGATCTCGAGGGTGCGGCCGGCGACGAGCCCGTGGCGGAGGCGATTTCCCAGCTCCGCTCGAAGGCCGACTCGGTGCGAATTCTGGGCTCCTACCCGCTGGGCTAGCGACACCGGGCGGCGACCTGCCTACAATTTGCGCAGCATGGCCAGGGTCCTGGTACTAAACGCGACGTATGAGCCGATCAACGTTTGCACGCTGAGACGCGCCGCTGTGCTGCTGCTGAAGGAGAAGGCCGAGCTGCTCGAGCAACGCGCAGGCGCCCTCCACTCCGAGCACATGACGATGGAGCGCCCTGACGTGATCCGCCTCGTCAACTACGTGCGCATCCCTCGCGAGGCCCACCGCCGCAAGATCACGCGGCGCGCCGTCCTCGCCCGTGACTCCTGGACCTGCCAGTACTGCGGCTCGACCAAATCCGGCCTCACCGTCGACCATGTCATTCCCAGAAGCCGCGGCGGCAAATCCGTCTGGGAGAACATCGTCGCCGCCTGCGCCACCTGCAACCGCCGCAAGGGCAACCGCCTCCCCCGCGAGATCCACATGCACCCGAAGAACTCCCCGAAGGCACCGCCGGCCACGGTCTTCATCCAAGTTGCAAGCCCGAAGATCCCGACGGCTTGGCAGCAATATCTGCCTCAAGCTGTATAGGTCGGACTGGGGACCAGTACCCCTGTTCCAGAGGCCGTCGCGCAGCTGGATCGCCGCGCCGGGCTCGGAATGTCGCCGCCTGAGCCTCTGGAACAGGGGTACTGGTCCCTAACACCAACGCTTGCGGCTCTCGCGGCGAAGGAGCTGGTGGGATGAGAGGAGGCGTTCCCCCCTCCCACGGAGGCTCAGGCGGCAGCGATTGAACCTCCTGCGCGGACCCAGCTGCGCGACGGCCTCCGTGGGAGGGGGGAACGCCTCCCCCAACCCTTCGAGCTTCTAGCTGCCGTCTCCGTCAGCGCTGATGTCGTCCACCGCAGGGAGTTCATCTGCCTGCGCCTCATCAGGAGCCGCCGACTCTGGGGTGTCGGACTCAACCACCAGGGCCACGGCGCTGACCACGTCGTCGTCCTTGATGTTCATCACCTTGACGCCCTGAGTCGAGCGGCCCATCTGGGAGATGCCGCTGACGGAGGTGCGCTGGACCATGCCGTTCTGGGAGATGAAGAGCAGCTCCTGGTGTTCGCCGACGACGAGGGCGCCGGCGAGGCCGCCCTTCTTCTCGGTCAGGCGGATCGTCAGGACGCCTTTGGTGCCGCGGCCCTTGATCGGGTACTCGGAGACGAGGGTGCGCTTGCCGTAGCCGTTCTCGGTGACGACGAACAGTTCGGTGTCGTTGCGGGCGATGTCCATCGCCAGGACCCGGTTGCCCTTGCCGGACACGTTCATGCCTTTGACGCCGCTGGTGTCGCGGCCCATCGGCCGCACCAGCTGCTCGGAGAAGCGTGAGGCGTGGCCGGAGTGGGAGACGATCAGGATGTCGTCTTCGCCCGAGGTCAGCCGCACCTGCACCAGCTCATCGCCATCGCGGACCTTGATCGCGATGATCCCGTCGGCGCGGATCGGCGTGTTGTAGGCGAGGAACTCGGTTTTCTTGATCAGCCCCTTGGCGGTGGCGAAGGCGAGGTACCTGTCCTCCTTGAAGTCCCGGGTCGGGATCACCGCCATCACCTTCTCGCCTTCGCGCAGCGGCAGCAGGTTGTTCAGCGAGCTGCCTTTGGCGTTGCGCGAGCCCTCCGGCAGCTCGTAGACCTTGAGCCGGTAGATCTTGCCGCGATTGGTGAAGAAGAGCAGGAAGTCGTGGGTCGAGCAGATGTGGAGATGGGCGATGTAGTCGTCGTCTTTGAGGTTCATCCCCATCACGCCGACGCCGCCGCGGTGCTGCTGGCGGTAGGTGGCCAGCGGCAGGCGCTTGACGTAGCCGGAGGCGGTCAGCGAGATCACCATCTGCTGGTCGGCGATCATGTCCTCGATCCCGACGTCGCCCTCGAAATGGGCCAGTTCGGTGCGCCGCTCGTCCCCGTAGGACTCGACGATTTCCGCCAGCTCCTCCTTGACGATCGCCATCACCTTGGCCTCGTCGCCGAGGATCGCGCGGAGCTCGCCGATCCGCTCCATCAGGTCCGCGTGCTCGGCCCGGACTTTGTCGGCCTCGAGCGCGGTCAGGCGCTGCAGGCGCATATCGAGGATCGCCTGAGCCTGCTCTCGCGAGAGCTCGAACTGCGAGATCAGGCCGTCGCGGGCGGCGTCGGGATCGGTCGAGGCGCGGATCAGTTTGATCACCGCGTCGAGGTTGTCGAGCGCGACCAGCAGCCCCTCGAGGATGTGGGCGCGGGCCTCGGCCCGGCGCAGTTCGTACTGGGTCCGGCGGGTGACGACCTCGCGCTGGTGGTCGACGTAGTGGTGGATCAGCTCGAGCAGGCTCAGCGTCCGCGGCACGCCGTCGACCAGCGCCACCATGTTGGCGCCGAAGGTCGTCTGCATCGAGGTTTTTTTGTAGAGGTTGTTGAGCACCACCTTGGCCGGTGGCCCGCCGCGTTTGAGCTCGATCACCAAGCGCATGCCCGAGCCATCGGACTCGTCGCGCAGGTCGGAGATGCCCTCCAGTTTCTTGTCGCGGACGAGGTCGGCGATCTTGGTCACCAGGCCACCGTCGCCGAGCTTCTTCACCGTGAACGGCAGCTCGGTGACGATGATCGCCTCCTTGCCCCCGCGCAGTGGCTCGACGTGAGCGCGGGCGCGGACCTTGATACTGCCGCGACCGGTCCCGTAGGCGTCGCGGATCCCCTCGCGGCTCATGATCCCGCCGCCGGGGAAGTCGGGGCCCTTGACGTGCTCCATCAGGCCCGGCAGATCGATCTGCGGGTCGTCGATGTAGGCGGCCACCGCGGCCGAGACCTCGCGCAGGTTGTGCGGCGGGATGTTTGTCGCCATCCCGACCGCGATGCCGGAGCTGCCGTTGACCAGCAGGTTCGGGAAGCGCGCCGGCAGGACCAGCGGCTCCTGGGTCGTTTCGTCGTAGTTGGGGCCGAAGTCGACGGTGTCCGCGTCGATGTCGCGCAGCAGCTCGGTGGCGAGGCGGGTCAGGCGGGCCTCGGTGTACCTCATCGCCGCCGCCGGGTCGTCGTCGATCGAGCCGAAGTTGCCCTGGCCGTCGACGAGCATGTAGCGCAGCGAGAACTCCTGCGCCATCCGCACCAGCGTGTCGTAGATCGCCGAGTCTCCGTGGGGGTGGTACTTACCCATCACCTCACCGACGATGAAGGCGCACTTGCGGTAGGCGCGGGTCGGCTGCAGGCCGACGTCGTGCATCGCGTAGAGCACCCGGCGGTGGACCGGCTTGAGGCCGTCCCGGGCATCGGGCAGCGCCCGCCCGACGATCACGCTCATCGCATAGTCGAGGTACGACGAGCGCATCTCTTTCTCGAGACCGCGGTCTTCGATGTGTCCGGTCAGAGCGTCGAGCGCCATCAGCGGTTCTCCGTTCGGGTCAGATCAGACGTCAAGGAAGCGGACCTCTTTGGCGTGTTTCTCGATGAACTCGCGCCGTGGGGCGACCTGATCGCCCATCAGCATCGAGAAGATCAGGTCGGCCGCGGTGGCGTCTTCGAGCGTTACCCGGGCCAGGGTGCGGCTGGCGGGATCCATCGTCGTCTCACGCAGCTGGTCGGCGTTCATCTCGCCGAGGCCCTTGAACCGGGTCAGCGAGACGCCGTGGCGGGCCAGCTCGAGCACGGCGGCGCGCAGCGTCTGGAACGAGGTCGCGGCGTTGCGGCGCTCGCCGAAGTTGATCGTGAACGGAGGCCGGCCGACCTGTTTCAGCAAGGCCTCGTGAACCTCGACGAACTTGCGGTAGTCGTGGCCGGCGAAGAGCATCGCCGGCAGCCTGTGGGTCCGGGCCAGACCGCTCCTGCGTTCGATCGCCTTGACGACGAGCAGGTCCTCGGTGACCGAGAGCACCTCGGTGTCGAAGGGCGCCCCCTCGATCGCTTTGGCTGCCAGCAGCTTGGCGGCGGCGTCGACGCTGGCGACGCCCTCGTCGAGCAGGTTCGATTCCTCCAGGAAGCGGACGGTCTCGCTGCCGAACGCAGCCTGCAGCGACGAGCCCCAGCCCTCGTACTCCTTCGAGCGCCGCACGTAGGCCTGCCAGCGGCTCGTGGTCAGCTTCTTGGCGTTGCCGTTGGCGTCGATCAGCTCGAAGTCCTCGAGCTTGCCGCGCAGCAGCAGCTCTTCGAGTTCGGACTCGCGCTCCAGGTAGGTCTCCTGATTGCCCTGCTTGACCCGGTAGAGCGGCGGTTTGGCGATGTAGACATAGCCGGCGTCGATCAGCTCCGGCATCTGCCGGTAGAGGAAGGTGAGGACGAGGGTGCGGATGTGGGCGCCGTCGACGTCGGCGTCGGTCGCCATCACGATCTTGTGGTACCTGGCGCCCTCGATGTCGAACTCGTCGTGGACGCCGGTCCCGATCGCCGTGATCAGCGCCTGGATCTCGTTGTTGGCGAGGACCTTGTCGATCCGGCTCTTCTCGACGTTGATGATCTTGCCGCGCAGCGGCAGCACCGCCTGGGTGTTGCGATCGCGCGCCTGCTTGGCGGAGCCGCCGGCGGAATCTCCCTCGACCACGAAGATCTCGGCCAGGCTCGGGTCCTTGACCGAGCAGTCGGCGAGCTTGCCCGGCAGGGTCGAGTTCTCCAGGGCCGACTTGCGGGTCAGGTCGCGGGCCTTGCGCGCCGCGGCGCGGGCGCGGGAGGCGTCGACCGCCTTCATGATCACCCGCCGGGCGTCGGCCGGGTTCTCCTCCAGGTACTCGCCGAGCTTGCGGTTGACGATCTCCTCGACCAGGCCGCGGATCGGCGGGTTGCCGAGTTTGGTCTTGGTCTGGCCCTCGAACTGGGGGTCGTGCAGCTTGACCGAGATCACCGCCGTGAGCCCCTCGCGGACGTCCTCGCCGGCGAGGTTCTCGTCTTTCTCTTTGAGCAGTCCTTTGTTGCGCGCGTAGGCGTTCAGGGTCCGCGTCAGTGCCGAGCGAAAGCCGGAGAGGTGGGAGCCACCCTCGTGGGTGTTGATGTTGTTGGCGAAGCTGAAGATCGACTCCTGGTAGGAGCTGTTCCACTGCATCGCGATCTCGACCTGGCCCTCCTCTTTGCCGCCCTCGAAGTAGATGACCTTTTTGTGGACCTCGTCCTTGTTGTCGTTGAGGTGGCGGACGAAGTCCTCGATGCCGCCGTCGTACTGGAACGTGACCCTGTCGCCCTCGGCGCGCTCGTCGACCAGCTCGATCCTCAGGCCGCGGGTCAGGAAGGCGGTCTCGCGCAGCCGCTCGACCAGGGTCTCGAAGTCAAAGCCGATCTCTTCGAAGATCTCCAGGTCGGGCAGGAAGGTGATGCTGGTGCCATGCTCGTCGGTCGGCTCGCCCTTGGCGAGGTCGGTCATCGGTTTGCCGCGCTCGTAGTCCTGGGACCAAACGAAGCCGTCGCGGCTGATCTCCAGATGCAGGCGCTCCGACAGCGCGTTGACGACCGAGACGCCGACGCCGTGCAGGCCGCCGGAGACCTTGTAGCCGCCGCCGTCGCCGAACTTGCCGCCGGCGTGGAGGACGGTCAGCACGACCTCCGCGGCGGGCCGCTGCTCTTTCGCCATCGTCTCGACCGGGATGCCGCGGCCGTCGTCCTCGACCGTGCAGCTGTTGTCCGGATGCAGGACGACGCGGACGCTGTCGCAGTGACCGGCCAGGGCCTCGTCGACCGAGTTGTCGACGACCTCGTAGACGAGATGATGGAGACCACGCGGACCGGTCGAGCCGATGTACATGCCGGGACGCTTGCGGACCGCTTCCAGTCCCTCGAGGACGGTGATGTCCGCGGCGCCGTAGGAGGCGTCGGTCTTCGAGACACTGGGGTTGTTGTCAGGCAATGAGTCCCTTCCGGTTGACACAGAAAGCCCCGCCGCGTGGAACCTGGCTCCACACGAATCGGGGCGTAATGCGAGTTGCCATAAGAATACCAGTCGAGCACTTCGGAGAACAGGGACAGGTGAAACAAATTCCCTGCAAATCGTGCATAAACTGTGACTAGGAACGGTCGCGTTTGGTGCGGACCTTGAGGGCCGTGGGCGTCCGCTCCCCCAACTCCTCCCGCAGTCGCTCCAAAAGCTGTCCCTGCATCAGGTCGAGCTCCTGCGCCCAAACCGGGTCGGCGCACTCGATCGTCAGCGTGCCGGCGCGCTCGGAGACCGGCGTCGCGACCGCCGCGATCCGCTCGCCGACGGCGCCGCTCCAGGCGGCCTGCACGGCGGCCAGGCCGGTCCGGGGCGCGACGCGATCGCGTGCCGCACGAAATGCGGTGGAGGCTTCGCGGGGAGCCCGGCGCCTGCTCATGCCGCCACCGCGGCCACCAGGGGCGGGGGCGGCAGCCGGACCACCGAGGCCAGAGCTGTCGCCGGCAACGACTCCTCGTCGGCGGCGGTGATCAGAGCCTGGCCGCCGTCGTCGAGGCGGGCGACGAGGCGATCGCGGCGACCCGGGTCGAGCTCGCTCATCACGTCGTCGAGCAGCAGCAACGGGGTCACCCGGCGGGCGTTCAGCAGCACCTCGCGCTCGGCGAAAAGCAGGGCCAGCAGGGCGGCGCGTTGCTGGCCCTGGGATCCGTAGCGGCGCAGCGAGCGGCCGGCCGTCTCGATCTTGAGCTCGTCGAGGTGCGGCCCCCAGGAGCTACGGCCCATGCGCAGGTCCTGCTCGCGCCGCTCCTCCAGACCGGCACGGATCTCCTCGACGGATCCGGCCGCCCGCGGCGCGTACTCGAGGCTCGCCCCGCCCTCCAGCCCCAGCTCGGCCGCGGCTGCGGCAAAGGGCCCGCTCAGCTCCGCGATCGCCTCCTCGCGGGCGGCCACGAGCGGCGCCGCGGCCTCGGCCAGGCTGGAATCCCAGGCGCTCAGCTCCTCGCTGTCACCGAAACCGGCGGCCAGGCGCGAGAGCAGCGCGTTGCGCTGGGCCAGGGCCTGGCCGTAGCGCTTGCGCAGCTCGGTCCGGGCCGGCCAGCGCGCCGCCGCGAAGCCGTCGAGGTGGGCGCGGCGCTCGCCCGGCGGGCCCTTGATCAAGCTCAGCCGGTCGGGAGCGAAGACCGCCACAGGTGGACGGCTGCGAGCCAGGGTGGCAGGGTCGGCCGGGCTGCCGTCGAGCAGGTGGCGACGTCCCTCGGTGCGGCTGACCGACGCCAGCAGCCGGCGCTCCAACCCGTCCTCGTCGCGGACCGTCGCCTCCGCCCGCGCCAGCGTGGCGCCGAAGGGGATCAGGTCGCGGCGGTCGGAGGTCCGGAACGAGCGGCCGGTGAGCGCGAAGTAGAGAGCCTCGACGAGGTTGGTCTTGCCGACCCCGTTGGGGCCGACGATGCTGGTTATGCCCGGTTCGAGCTCAACCCGGAACTGCTCAAGGCTGCGCAGCGGCCGCGCTTCGATCGCGGTGACGAGCACCGGCCACCGGCCTCACACGTTGAGGCGGATCGGCATCACCAGGTAGCGGAAGTCTTCGCCCTCGACCGGCTGCAGCAGCCCTGGCCGCAGCGGTGAGATCAGCCGCAGCAAGATCTCCTCGCCGGCGACACTCTCGATTCCCTCCTTGAGGAACTCGGGGTTGAAGCCGATCTCCAGCGGCTCGCCCTCAAAGGCGGCCGGCATCGTCTCCTCGGCATCGCCGACGTCAGGCGTCTCCGCCGCCACCGTCAGCTCGCCGGGCGCGAAGGAGAGGCGCAGCGGCGCGTTGCGCTGGGCCAGCTGGCTGACCCGGCGGGTGACGTCGAGGAAGTCGGATCGAGGCAGGCGCACATCGTGCTCGTAGGACTCCGGCAGCAGCTGTTGAAAGTTGGGGAACTGGCCCTCGATCAGTCGCGTGGTGAGGGTGATCGACCCTGCCTCGAAGATCGCCTGGTTGGTCTGCAGCGAGACCGAGGCCTCCTCGACGCCCTCCGAGGAGAGGATTCGCCCGAGCTCACGCAGGGCCCGGGCTGGAATGTTGGCGTCGATCTCACCGCCGAGCTCGCTCTCCAGCTCGGTCCGTTTGACCGCCAGCCGGTAGGAGTCGGTGGCGACCATCGTCATCTCCGAGCCGCTGGCGACGACGAAGACGCCGGTCAGGACGGGGCGCATGTCGTCGCGGGAGGCGGCGCGGGCGACGAGGTCGATACTGGCGCCCAGGGCCGCGGCTGGGATCTTCAGCCCCGGCTCACCGTCCACCGACGGCAGCTTCGGGAAGTCCTCGGCGGGCAGCGTCCGCAGGTGGAAACTGGAGCTGCCGCTGCGGATCTCGACATCGTGCTCAGCCTCGCGCGACTCGATCTCCACGGTCTGGTCGGCAAGCGAGCGGGCCACCTCGGCCAGCAGCCGGCCCGGCAGCAGCACCGAGCCCTCGCCGGCGACGTCCGCGGGCAGGGTCGTTTCCAGGCCCATGTCGAGATCGGTGGCGGTAAGCGTCACGCCCTCCTCGCCGGCGGTGAGCAGGACGCCGGAGAGAGCCTGGGTGGCGGCGCGCGTCGAAACCGCCCTGGAGACGATCGAGAGCTTGGCGACGAGTTCTTCGCGTTTGGTCGTGAGCTTCAAGTGGTGAGTGCCTTCTTGAGTTGGATTAGTGGCTGTGGAAAGAGTGCCGGGCAGCGAGGATTTGGCCTCGGGGCGCGGTTCGAAGCCTGTGCAGGCGACTGTGGGAAAAGAATGATTCTTGCAGTGCCATCGGCCATCAGGCCTGGCCGAGCGACGGATTGTGGATTGTGCCGCGCAACTCCTGGACACGATCGGCGAGGACGGCGTCGTCGCCCATGCCCGCCTCGATGCGGCGCAGCGAGTTGAGCACGGTCGAGTGATCGCGGCCTCCGTAGAGGCGGCCGATCTGGGGCAGGGAGAGGTCGGTCATGTCGCGGGTGAGGAAGATCGCCACCTGGCGGGCGCGGAGCGGGGTCGCCGCCCGGCTGGAGCCGATCAGCTCGGCACGCGAGATGCCGAAGCTCTCGGCGACCTGCTGCTGGATCTCCTCGACCGAGGTGGCCTGGGCGGAGCGGGCGCGGGGAATCACTTCGGCGATCAGCTCGGAGCTGAGCGGCCGCGCCATCAACGAGGCGTGGGCGATGACCCGGGTCAGGGCGCCGTGGAGCTGGCGCACGTTGGCGTCGATCCGCTGGGCGAGCTCGGAGAGCGCATCGGCATCGGCGATCTCGACCCCGGCCTCCTGGACGAGTCGGCGCAGGACGGTCAGCCGGGTCGGCAGGTTGGGCGGCTCGACGGCGATGGTCAGCCCCCACTCGAAGCGGTCGCGCAGGCGCGAGGCGAGGGTCGAGAGCTCGCTGGGAATGCGGTCGGCGGAGAGGACCAGCTGGCTACCCGACTCGTAGAGGGCGTTGAAGGTGTGGAAGAACTCCTCCTCGGTGTGGGGCTTGCCCTCGAGGAACTGGACGTCGTCGATCAGCAGCACGTCGATGTCCCGGTAGCGGGTCTTGAAGCCATCGGCGCCGGTCGAGCGCAGGGCGGCGACGAACTCGTTGGTGAAGGACTCGGCGGTGGTGTAGCGGACGCTCAGCCCCGGCGCGTTGGCTCGGAGATAGTTGGCGATCGCCGCCAGCAGGTGGGTCTTGCCGAGCCCCGGGGGGCCGTGGAGAAAGAGCGGGTTGTAGGCCTCCGAGGGCGCCTCGGCCACCGCCAGGGCAGCACCATGGGCAAGCCGGTTGCCGCTGCCGATGACGAAGCGGTCGAAGGTGTAATTGGGGTTGAGCTCGGCACCGTCGATGGCGAGGGCCGCGCCGCCGGGGCCCTCCCCCTCGGCGCTGAAGCTGACCCTGCGGATCTCGGTCCCGGAAGAAACAAGGGCTTCGCCGATCAGCGAGGCGTAGCGCCGCTCGGCCCAGGCGCGAATCCCCTCCGGAGCGGCTAGGTAAAGAGTGTCACCGGCTGCGCCGATGGCCTGCAGCGGTTCCAGCCAGAGGCGGTAGGTCGAGTCCGGCACGGAGGCTCGCAGCCGGTCCTGGGTCGCCCGCCAAAGGGCGTCGAGTTCGTGTCTGGAGGAGTCATCTGGCACCTGGTCGGCGACCATAGCGGCGGGCCTGGGTGCATCGTCCCTGCCCCCCGCAAATCCCGCAGAAAAGATTTCAGGGCGGCGTCCGTATACTTCCGCCAGCATGAAGAGGACCTATCAGCCTAAGAAGCGGAAGCGCGCAAAGACGCACGGCTTTCGAGCGCGGATGAGTACTCGCGGCGGCCGCGCGATTCTCAAACGACGCCGGCGCAAAGGGCGGAAGCGCCTCACCCCCTAGATGGCGCCGAAGCGCCGTCGCCTCTCGCGTAGCGGTGAGTTCGACCGCGTCTACCGCGACGGCTCATCACATGCGACCCGCTACCTCGTCCTCTACACCTTCCCTCGCCGTGATGAGGAGCGCGAGGACGTGAGGCTGGGCGTGTCGGTCAGCCGCAAGGTCGGCGGGTCGGTCGACCGCAACAGGGTCAAGCGGGCACTCCGCGAGGCCTTCTGGAGCCTCTCCGACCGCCTGCCCGAGCGCCACGACTTCGTCATCGTCGCCCGCTCGGAGATCGGCGACCTGATCGACCGCGAGGGAACCGCCGGAGTTACCAAGAGCCTTGAAGAGGCTTTGGCGGGCACTCCGGCCGGCCGGCGTTCCACGTGAAACGGATCGTCCTGGCGCCGATCGCCGCCTACCAGCGCTGGATCTCGCCCTCGCGACCGCGCCGTTGCCGCTACGAGCCGACCTGCTCCGCCTACGCGACCGAGTCGGTGGAGCGCTTCGGCATCCTCCGCGGCCTCCTGCTCGCCGCCTGGCGGGTGCTGCGCTGTAACCCCCTCAGCCATGGCGGCTTCGACCCGGTTCCCCGCGACTTCACGCTGCGGGTGGGACCGGTCGACCCGGCACAGCACCACGGGGAGGCGCACTCATGATCCTGCCGGCCGCGAACATCCTGCAGCCGCTGGTCGACGTCGCCAACTCCGTCCTCCAGTTCTTCCACGACAACGCCGGCCTCAGCTGGGGCATGTCGATCATCGCCCTCACGGTCACTGTGCGGGCGCTGCTGATCCCGCTGACCTACAAACAGCTCAAAGGCATGCGCGCGATGCAGGCGCTGCAGCCGCAGATCAAAGAACTGCAGGCCAAATACAAAAACGACAAACAGCGCATGCAGCAAGAGATGATGAATTTCTACAAAGAGAACAAAGTCAACCCCTTTGCCTCTTGCATCCCGCTCGTCGCCCAGCTGCCGGTCTTCATCACCCTCTTCTCCGTCCTCCGCCACGAGCTGCCCAGCGACATCGGCTGTGGCTCCGCGGGTTGCACCGAAGGCCAGGCGGCCTTCGGCTTCATCCCAGACCTGACCGCGAAGGCGACCGGCAGCGTCCTGATCGTGCTGCTGGTCCTCTACGTCGGCACCCAGCTGGCCTCGGGCTACTTCATGTCGGTCACCGCCGACAAAAGCCAGCGCACGATGATGTTCGTGCTGCCGCTGGTCTTCGTGCCCTTCGTGATCAGCTTCCCCGCCGGGTTGATCGTCTACTGGATCACGACCAATGTCTGGACGATCGGACAGCAGTACACGGTCCAGAAGATCATTCCGGCGCCGGTGGTCGCCACTCCCGCGCAGGTTGCTGCGGCTAAGCCTCCACCTCCGCCACCTAAAAAGAAGAAGAAGCGACGGTAGTCGAGGGTTGGGCCGAAGAGGGGCAGGCACCCCTCTTCACTTAACTTTTTCGAGAGGCGCCTGCCCCTCTCCGGCCGACCGCCTCGCTTCGCTGAGCGGCCTTGTTCGAGAAGTTAAGGAGGGCCCGGGTGGCGGTCAGCCCTTGGGGCGCTTCTTGGCGATTCCCGGCTTTCGAGGGAGGTTGGCCGGCGTGGGACCGGCCTTCCTGATGATGTGGAGATGGCGGTGTCGGCTGCCGGCGCGGTCGCCGACGTCGAGGATTGACTCCGGCGCCATCGCCAGCTCGTCTGACGCTTTCTTGAGTTGGAGCTCTTCATCCTTGTCGCGCTTGCCCTTCCAGGCGATGAGGACGCCGTTTGGCTTCAGGAGCGGGGATGCGAGCTCGGCCAGGGTCGAGAGACGGCCCACGGCTCGGGCGGTGACGACGTCATAAGCCTCACCGCCGTCCGCGGATGCCCGGTCCTCGGAGCGGGTGTTGAGGACGGTTGCGTTGGGGATTCCGGCCTCGGCGATGGCTCGGCTCATGAAGGCGCACTTGCGGCCGATCGACTCGATCAGGTCGATCTGGGCGTCGGGGAGGGCTGCTGCAAGAGCCAGGCCGGGGAAGCCGGCTCCGGCTCCGACGTCGGCGATGCGGGTTGCCCGCTGAAGCTCCGCGACCTCGAGGCCGGTGAGGCTGTCGGCTACGTGGACCCTCCAAGCGCGCTCGTCGACGACGGAGCTGACCGAGGCGCGCTCCCTGGCGAGCAACTCCAGGACCTTGCCCAGCGCCTCGCGAGCGGCGGGATCGAGCGCCGCGGTGGGGTCCGGGGTCACTCCGCGACGAGGGGGGCGACCACTACGCAGCGACGGGGCTCATCGCCCTCGCTGTAGGTCTCGACGCCGGCGCGCTCCTTGAGGCGCTCGTGGACGACGCGGCGCTCCTGGGCGCTCATCGGGTCCATCTCGACGACGTGGTTGGCGCTCAAGGCCCGCTCGGCGGCGCGGTCGGCGCGGCTCTCGAGCGTCTCGCGGCGGCGCTCGCGGTAGCCGGCGGCATCGACGACGACCCGTTTGCGCTCCCGCAGGCCGCGGAAGGCGGCCTGGTAGCAGAGCAGCTGCAGGGCGTCGATCGTCTGGCCCCGTTTGCCGATCAGCAGGCCGTAGTCGTCCTCGCCTTCGACGTTGACGGCGATCCGGTCGTCCTCCTCCTCGATCGCCACCTCACCGTCGAGGCCGAGCTCGTCGAGAACGCCCTCGACCAGCTCGCGGACGCGGTCGGCGGGGGTATCGGGCCAGTCGGCGGCATCGGGCACGGGGCGCAGGCTATCCGACCTCTCTCCGATGCGGATAACTAAGGTGGCCCGGAGATGGGAACGGTCTACGCGGTGGCAAATCAGAAGGGCGGCGTCGGCAAGACGACCACGGCCGTCAACATCGCCTCGTGTGTGGCCGCGGGGGGCGAGCAGACGCTGCTGGTGGACCTGGATCCGCAGTGCAACGCGACGGTTGCCCTCGGGGCCGAAAAAGACGCGCACCCCTCTTCCTATGACTGCCTGACCGGTGAGGTCTCGGTGGCCGAGGCGGCCCGCCCCGCCGGGCCGGACAACCTCTGGCTGGTCCCCGCCAGCAAGGACCTCGCCGGCGCCGCGGTGGAGCTGCCGCGCATCGAGGGCTCCGAGACCCGGCTGCGGGAGCGCCTCGGCCCCGTGCGCGAGCGCTTCGCGGTGACCCTGATCGACTGCCCGCCGGCACTGGGCCCGGTCAGCGTCAACGCCCTGGTCGCCGCCGACCGCGTGATCGTGCCCGTCCAGGCCGAGTACCTGGCCCTGGAGGGCCTGGTCCAGTTCCTCGAGACGTTGGGCCTGATCCGTCGTGAGCTCAACCCCAGCCTCGAGGTCTCGGGCCTGCTGGTGACCATGCACGATGAGCGCACCAGGCTCGCCCGCGACGTCGAGGCGGAACTGCGCCAGCACTTCCCCGGGATGGTCTTCGAGACGGTGATCCCGCGCAGCGTCCGAGTCGCCGAGTCGCCGAGTTATGGTCTGCCGGTGACCGAGCACGCACCTTCCTCCCGCGCCGCCGTCGCCTACCGCGCCCTCACCAAGGAGCTCTCCAGTCGTGGCTAGCGGCACCAAACGGGGCATCGGGCGCGGTCTCGCGGCGATCCTGCCGGAAGCGGCAAGCGGCGATGCGGGCGAGCTGCTCGAGCTCCCCGTCGGCCTGATCAAGCCGAATCCAGACCAGCCCCGGACCCAGTTCGACCCCGAGGCGCTGACCGCCCTCGCCGCCTCGATCGAGGCCAGCGGCGTCGTCCAGCCGCTGCTGGTCCGTCCTCTCCCCGACGGCAGTTACGAGTTGGTCGCCGGCGAGCGGCGCTGGCGGGCCGCGCAGCAGGCCGGGCTCGAGAAGGTCCCCGCCGTGGTCCGCGACCAGGAGCAGGCTGAGCGCCTGCAGGCGGCGCTGATCGAGAACATGGTCCGCGAGGACCTCAACCCGATCGAGGAGGCACGGGCCTGCGCGGCCCTCGTCGAGGAGCTGGGACTGACCAAAGAGGAGCTCGCCCGCCGGGTCGGACGCAGCCGGCCCGCCGTCTCCAACCTGATCCGCCTGCTCGAGCTTCCCGACGAGATGCTGACCGCGCTGGAGGCCGGTGAGCTCAGCGAGGGCCACGGCCGCGCCCTGCTCGGGGCCAGCGGCAACGATGTGCGCCGCCGCCTCGGACGTGACGCGATCCGCGCCGGCTGGTCGGTCCGCGAGACCGAGAACAGGGTTAAGCTGGCTGGCCAGCCAAAGGCGAGGCCGAGGCGAGCGGCGGTCGATCCGGAGCAGGCAGCTGCGCTGGAGTCCGCCGAGGACGCGCTGGAGGCGGCGCTGGGCCACGAGGTGCGGGTTCGCGCCAAGGGCGAGGAGATCGTCGCCGAGCTTCGCTTCGACGACATCGCCGAAGCGAACGCGCTCGCCCGCGCGCTGCGCCGCAACGCCGGCTGACACGCGGCTGAAGCGGCCGGCGCGACGCCGCTATCATCGCCGCCTCGCGGGCGATTAGCTCAGTTGGTTAGAGCGCGTCTCTGATAAAGACTGGAACTGCTGGATGCAGGCACGGAATCGGCTTCCAGACTCAAAATCCATCCGGTTTCTGCGCTACTATGTCCCATAGATGTCCCATCGGGCGACACGCAAAGAGGACAGCCCGGCGCGTTGAGCGTCGAAACGTACAAGACCAAGGAAGGGCCGAGGCATCGGGTCCGATGGCGCGAGGGTGGCCGCCCCCGCTCACGCTCTTTCGCTTCCAAGCGGAAAGCCAACGACTTTGACATTGACGTCAAGTCGAAGAAGCAGCACGGCGACGCGCTGCCCGCGACCGGACGCGACACACTGGCGGCGGTCTACGCCGAGTGGTGGCGCCTGCGCCACCGCCGTCTGTCCAAGCACACCCAGGAGAGCTATCAGCGTCACTGGAACGCTCACATCAAAGGACGCTGGGACAACTACAAGCTGCGCGAGTTTGTGGCGAGCCCGCAGCTCTTTGACGAACTGATCGCCGACATGGACGACCGGGGCGTTGGCCCGGCTTCACAGCGCAAGGTGTTCGTCGTCCTGTCGGCGGTGTTCAGCACCGCCGTCAAGTGGAAGCGGGTTGGAATCAATCCGGTGCTCTCGGCATCCAAGCCCGCGTCCTCGCCCAAGCATCTTCCCCGTCCATTCGCTCCATTGGTGATCGAGCGCGTCCGCTTGCAAATGCAGCGCCGCAAGACCAAGGAAGACAGCACTATTCGCGGCCAGAGCGATGCGGTTTTTGTCGAGCTGATGGCATACGCCGGTTTGCGGCCCGGCGAGGCACTGGCGCTCACCTGGCTCGACGTGGACGCCAGGAACCTCCGGATCGAAAAGTCAGTGGCGCTCGGGGAAGTGAAGGAAAAGACGAAGACCGGCGGCGTTCGTGAACCGCCACTTGTTGCACCCCTCGCAGCCGACCTCAAAACTCTCCACGTTGCCCGAGGCGAGCCGAGCAAAGATGAGCTGATCCTACCCGCCCCTGGCGGCGGTCCCTGGTCGCACTCGCAGTACAACAACTGGCGCGGCCGGGTGTGGCGACCCGTGATGAAGAACCTGGCCGAGTGCGATCCGCCGCAGCCAGAGCTGGCGACCGCCCGCCCTTACGACTGCCGAGGCACGTTCGTCTCACTCCACCTTGACGCATACGAGAGCCCCGTCCAGATTGCCGCGTGGGCTGGGCACTCGACCAAGGTGATGTACGAGCACTATGCGGGCGTGATTGAGAATCGGAGCCGGGAACCTATCCCCATTGAGCAGCAGATCGAACAGGCCCGCAAGGATGTGTTGGAGCTAGAGCGAGCTGAACTCGACAAGATGATGGCCGAACTGCTGGCAGCCTGACGCTCCAGCGAACGGGGTGCGCCCCTATCTAGCCCTCAGTTCAGGACGGCATGGCTCCGAAGATCGGCCCCGTCGCGCTTCATCGAGCCGTCCTGAATCCGCTCGAACAGACCCGGCTGAATGCGATGCCGGACTTCGTATTTCCTCATATCCCATCTGGTCGTGTTGTAGACGAATCCGCCGCCGACGACCATCGCACCGCCGGTCATGCCGCTGGTCCACGCCACGACACCAGCAATCGTGGCGGCTGCGGGCAGCATCGCCATAGCCACGGCAGCTATCCCCGCGACGGCGAGCCCGGCGAGCCCAATGGCAGCGCAGGCCACGCCCACCCGAATCGTCCGGGTTGCCCGGTCGGACCGGGCGACGTAGGCCGCGTTCGCGGCAGGCCCGGGACGAAACTGCATAGCCATCAGTCTGCGTCGCGAACCCGGACATCTGAGGGACAAAGACCGGACGCCTGATTCAACCCGTGGGAGAGACTAGGGGCGCTACTCCCACGGGGCACTGGCGCCGCTTTTGGCGGCTCGACCCCGCCACCCACCCCGCCCGATTGAACTTGATTCGCGCCTCACGCCCCCGGTCTTTTCGGGCGTAACTCCCACGCCCTTTCGCTACCGCATCCCACCGCCTCAACGTAGTTGAGCCATTGGGATGCGGTAGCAGCCCAGGGGCGGAGGCGGTGGTTCATGGGTCGGGCGGGGTGGGTGGCGGGATGAAAGATCAAAGACAGAAAAGAACACAAAGAAAAACAAAAACAGTTCTCCTCTTGCTCCGCTCCTCCCAGGACAAATAAAGAAACAACGGGTCGTTCGACGGCAGCAAATCGGAGTAGGTCAGGGATCCTCGTGAGGATTTCTGACCTATCAAAGTGCCTGTGGTGATTTCGGCGATCTCTACCGGTGCATCTCGTGGAAAAAGGCGGCGTCAATCCGGTGCTCACCGTCGCCAAGCCTGCCGGGTCGCGCAAGCGCATCCCATCCCCTCCGATGCGCAATCCCGGTAAGAAGTGCGATTACTCGCTACTCAAGGCAGCAGCTATCGAAGCCGGACCACGGCCGGTCCCCATACGCCCAAACGGCGACTCGCTCCGGACGCTGGAGCGGCAGCTTCTACGCGGGCGCCGCCGCATCACGACCGACAACAATCGCTAGGCCGCTCGACGCTGTTCCGGTGGCTAGAGCAACAATGGATGGCCATGTCCACCTTGGCCACCCCACGCGATGCCCGTGCACTCCTGGTGGACTGGGCCAACCAGCAGGATCAGTGGGTCCGCGCCATCGTTGGTGAGGCCCTCTTGTCTCGCCGGGAGCTCTCACCCGCTGCGATCGAGCGCGTCACGGAGTCATTCCTAACCGAAAAGCAGCTTGCCGAGGGTGAGCCACTGGAGGCGCCTCCTCTGGGAGAGCCAGACGGCGAGTCCGTTGCGAGCCATGCGCTCCGCTTGGTCTCACTGCGCGACTGCCGTGGCGTCAATGCTCTGTCCGAGAACCAGGCCATTGACTTCAACCCGAAGATAACGATCCTTTTCGGTGAGAACGCCACCGGCAAGACCGGATACGTCCGCATTCTGAAGCGTGTGGCAAACGTCCGCTCTGCGGAAGAGATCCTCCCTGACATTCATCGCGCAAACCCCGCGCCCAGGCTCCAGGCTGTTCTGGGCTATTCCGTCGACGGAGAGGATCGTGACCTCCAGTGGGAGGGCGAGACCGGCGTCTCTCCCCTCACCCGTATCAGCGTCTTCGACGCGCCGGCTGTCGCTCTCCATCTCGATGACAACCTGACCTACGTCTATACGCCGCCTGACCTCGCCCTATTCCGCTACGTCCATTCCGCCATTGAGGCTGTTCGGTCGGAGCTGGAGGAGAGGCGAGCCGAGACAGAGCCGAAAAAGAACCCCTTTATCACTGCCTTCACACGGGATACGCCGATCTTCCCCCAGATCGAGCAGCTCGGCGCGAGCACAGACCTCGCCGAGCTGGAACGCCTGGCGACCCTGTCCAAGGACGAGACCGCTGAGATCGACGCACTCAAATTGAGCATCGAGACGTTGGGCTCCCAGACCACCGGTGGGCGGTCCGAGATGCTCCGCAACCGGATCGCCGTGCTGGATGCCCTGAGGACGCTGGCCGTCGCCGCCGAGGGATTCAACGACGCAGACCTGGCCGAGGCGACGTCGGAGCTGCGCGAGGCACGCCAGGCCCAGGCGAACGCGGCTGCCGCCGTCTTTGACGGCGACGATCTGCCCGAGGAGATACGCCCCGCCTGGCAGACGTTCGTCGAAGCCGGCGATCATTACCTCCAGTCGGCGGCGATGGACGCATATCCGCAGGGCGACGACGCCTGCATCTATTGTCGCCAGCCGCTGGACGCTTCGGCCGTCTCCTTGTTGCAGTCGTACCGCGAGTACGCCAGCGGAGCGGCGGCGACCGCTGTTCAGACGGCCGACGCGAAACTTCGCACGGCTCGCGCGCCCCTGGTCACAGACCCCGTCGAGAAAGCGCTCTCGAAGCTCAACGCCCTGCTCCCGGCCATCGCGGAGGGCGAGGATGCCCCTGTCTGGGCCGCCGAGGGGAGCAACCTCCTGAACGCCGTCGGCACATTGCGCCAGGGGTTCGCCAGCGACCATCAGTCTGAGTCTGTCCCGAACCTCCAGATCACCGCCGGGTTTGGGGATCGCCTAGCCACCTCCCTCACCGAGACGCAAACGACCCTGGGCGCCGTGGAGGGTGACGCGACCACCAGGAAGGAGCTGCTCAAAGAGCAGCGAGCCCGTCTCGCAACGCTCGAAGCCCGTACTACGTTGGGCCGACTCCTGCCAGAGATCCGTGTCTACGTGGAGAACTCTGCATGGGCCGGGAAACTGCAGCTTCTCCTGCACCGCTTCCAAGGCTTACTCAGGAGCCTCACCGAGGTCTCCAAGAACGCAAGCGAGGAGGTGCTCAACCAGAACTTTCGTCGCGCCTTCTTCGAGGAGTGCAAGGCGCTGCGAGCGCCCAACGTGGAGCTTGGCTTCCCCGGTCGGAAGGGCCAGGCCGCACGCAGCAAGACGGTCTCCAGTGACCACTCGCTCTCCGAGGTGCTCTCCGAGGGCGAGCAGAAGGTGGTCGCGATCGCTGACTTCCTGGCGGAGGCTTCTTTTCGCGGGGGATCGGCACCGCTTGTCTTCGACGACCCGGTGACCAGCCTCGACCACCGTCGGCTCGGCGAGATCGTCCGCCGGATCGTTGCTCTGAGCGAAGACCACCAGATCGTCGTCCTCACCCATAACGTCTGGTTCGCTTCAGAGCTGCTCGCCCAGTTCGACCATCGCGAGGCCGATTGCTCCTTCTACCAGGTGCTCGACCGGGACGGGGCCAAGGGCGTGATCGTGGGAGGCGTTCATCCCAGGGTCGACACACCCTCCAAGATCGGTGGTCGCATCAACAAGGGGATCCAGGACGCCAAGGCCTCAGCCGATGGTGACCGCACCGACATCGTCGAGCAGGCGTATGACCATGTCCGCGCGTGGTGCGAGACCGTCGCCTCAAAGGACCTTCTCGCCGACGTCACCAAGCGCTTTCAACCCAATGTGGCCATGCAGAACCTTGAGAGGATCAAACCCGACCGTCTCTCAGACGCAATCGGCACCGTCATGCCCATCTGGGATCGGGCGTGCCGATACATCCCGGGCCACTCCCAACCCATCGAGACGCTCGATGTCCGCCCGACTCTGGAGCAACTCGAAACAGATTGGAACGACCTTCAAGCCGCCCGGAAGCGCTACATAGACTGAGGACCCGCCCTAATGCGACTGCCGCGCCCCCGACTGCGGACGGCTCAGGCAGGTCTGGGCTTCCGAGCCGTCAGCGCCACTCCGACCGAGCACCCTGGGGATCACGGGCGCACAGAACCGGCCCTGCCGACGTTCGCCCGAAGCATCCTTGTGCCGGGTACCCTAGCCACGAAAATGCCGACTGCCCCCCCAAGTCCCCCCGACACCCAGAGTGAGACGATCCGCAACCATGCCGCCTTCATCTGGAGCGTGGCCGACCTTCTCAGGGGCGACTACAAGCAGTCCGAGTACGGGAAGGTCATCCTCCCGCTCACGGTCATCCGCCGCCTGGACTGCGTCCTGGAGCCAACCAAGGGTGCGGTCCTCGCCAAATACAAACAGATCTCCAGCAAGATCGAGAATGTCGCGCCGGCCCTTGAACCAGTCGCCGGCCAGCAGTTCTACAACGTCAGCCCGCTGACCTTTACCAAGCTCCTCGACGACCCCAGCAACATCGCTGATTCCCTGAACCTCTACATCGGAGGCTTCTCCGAGGGGGCCAGGGACATCATCGACAAATTCGACTTCGGCATCCAGATCGACCGGCTGCGCAAGGCCAACCTCCTCTACCAGGTCATCGGAAAGTTCGCCGAGATCGACCTTCACCCGGAGGCGGTGTCGAACATCGAGATGGGCTACCTCTACGAGGAGCTGATCCGCAAATTCTCGGAGCTGTCCAACGAGACCGCCGGAGAGCACTTCACCCCGCGTGAGGTCATCCGGCTGATGGTGAACCTGCTTTTCATTGACGACGCCGACGACGTCCTCACCAAGCCCGGCATCGTCAAGACGCTGTGCGATCCGGCGTGTGGGACCGGCGGCATGCTGTCGGTTGCCGAGGATCACCTACGCGCCCTCAACCCCCAGGCGCGACTTGAGGTCTTCGGGCAGGAGCTGAATGCCGAGACCTACGCCGTCTGCCGCTCGGACATGATGCTCAAGGGCCAGGACGCCTCTCACATCGCGTACGGCAACTCCTTCTCCGAAGATCACCACGAGGGCGAACGCTTCGACTATCTCCTAGCCAATCCCCCGTTCGGTGTGGAGTGGAAGAAGGTTGAGGACGAGGTCCGAAAAGAGGCCGAAACGCGAGGCTTCAACGGCCGCTTCGGCGCGGGCCTGCCGCGCATCAACGACGGCTCTTTTCTCTTCCTACAACACATGATCTCCAAGATGAAACGACCCGAGGAAGGTGGGTCGCGCGTGGCGATCGTCTTCAACGGCTCGCCCCTATTTACGGGTGCGGCCGGGTCGGGCGAGTCGGAGATACGGCGCTGGATCATCGAGAACGATTGGCTTGAGGCCGTCGTCGCGCTCCCAGATCAGCTCTTCTACAACACGGGCATCTCCACCTACTTCTGGGTGGTGACCAATCGCAAGGCGCCTGAGCGGCGCGGAAAAGTTCAGCTTGTCGACGCCCGCGACTATTTCGTGAAGATGCGCAAGTCTCTTGGTGAGAAGCGCAAGGAGATTTCCGGCAAGCAGATCGAGGAGATCACGCGCCTCTACGGCGAGTTCGAGGGGGGGGAGAAGGTCAAGATTTTCCCCAACGAGGCATTCGGTTTCCTGCGGATCACGGTGGAGCGCCCACTGCAATTGCGGTGGGAGGTGACGGATCAGACGGTGGCCGCAGTCCTTGCGGCCAAACCGATTCAGAAACTGGACGGCGACGTGCGGTCGGCAGTCGGAGACCTGCTGGCAGAACATCAAGGTGCCCGGTTCGCTACTGAAAAGGAGCTTGTCAAAGCACTCGGGACTCCCTTGACTGACCTCGGTCTTGCCCGTCCCGCCCAGAAAACCGTCTGGTCTGGGCTTGCCGCTCGTGATGAGGAGGCGACGACCATCACGGACCGCAAGGGCAATCCGGAGCCCGATCCCGAACTGCGCGACAACGAGAACGTCTCGCTGCCGCCTGTGCCGGTGACGTTCGAGGAGGACCCGACAGAGCGTTTCGCGACCCTGGATTACCGGACGGCGGTCGATGACTACATGCGGGACGAGGTGCTGCCCTATGTTCCGGATGCATGGGTTGACCACGATCGCACCAAGATCGGGTACGAGATTCCGCTGACGCGGCATTTCTACAAATACGTGCCACCGCGACCATTGGCGGAGATCGACGCTGAGATCAAGGCGTTGGAGGATGAGATCCAGCGCTTGTTGGCCGAGGTTGCAGGGTGAGCCTTGTCGCGACCAAGCAAATTGGCGACGAGTGGGCCGGGCCGGTACCAGCCTCTTGGCCTGTTGCCAAGACTCGCCATGTGGCAGCCATATACGCTGGCGGCACGCCTGACAAGAGCAACGAGGGCTACTGGATCGACGGGACGGTTCCTTGGCTGGCCTCGGGTGAGGTCAATCAAGTCGACATCACAACCCCGACGACGTACATCACAGAGGATGCGCTGAAGAGTTCCAGTGCGAAATGGGTACCGGAAGACGCGGTGATCGTGGCATTGGCTGGCCAGGGAAAGACGAAGGGCATGACGGCCTACATGCGCCTATTCGCTACTTGCAATCAGTCGTTGGCTGCACTCGTGGCAAAGAGGATCGTTCATCCGCGCTTTCTCTTCTGGTGGTTCTCGGCGCACTATTCCACGCTGCGCAACCTTGCGGGCGGCGAATTACGTGACGGCCTGAATCTTGACCTCCTAGCGGATGTTCCATGTCCCGTTCCTCCTCTAATCACCCAGCGCGCCATCGCCGCCTACCTCGACCGTGAGACGGCGCGGATCAATGGCCTTATTGCGGCAAAGCGGCGCATGGTGGGGTTGTTGGAGGAGCGCTGGCAGGGCGTTCTTGAGGCGACGATCCAGGCGCTTGCGGCGAACTTCGGCGACGTGCGGCTTAAGTACGTGTGTAGTGAAGTCGTCGTAGGGATTGTAATTACGCCATCAGCTTGGTACGCAGACTCCGGGGTCCCGGCCATCCGCGGTACGAACGTCTCTGCTGGAGCAATCTCCCTCGATGACCTTGTCTATCTAACTCCGGAAGGCCATACTCTGCACCCGAAGTCGCGCCTGCGGTCTGGGGATGTTGTTGTCGTTCGAACTGGGCAGGCCGGGGCTGCGGCAGTTGTACCGCCAGAACTCGAAGGCGTGAACTGCATTGATCTCGTAATTATTCGGCTATCCCGAAATTATTCGCCGTACTTCTTGGCGTACGTCTTGAACTCCGATTGGATGCAGAAGCACGTTGACGAGCATTCTGTCGGAACCATCCAGAGTCATTTCAACGTAGGAGCCGCCAGCATAGTGCCCGTTCCCCGAGCCCCCCGCGTGGATCAGGACGCGACTGTTGCAGAGCTGGACGCGGAGCGTAGGCGGATGACAGGCATGAGAGACGTTCTCAGCCGGCAGGTCGAGCTTCTCCAAGAGCGGCGCCAAGCCCTCGTCACCGCGGCCGTGACCGGTCAGCTAGATATCCCGGAGGCGGCATGAGTTCGGTCAGCGAGAAGCTTCTGGAGGATGAGATCAGCGCTTATCTGGTCTCAGTCGGTGGCTATCAGGAGTGCAAGATCGGCACCGATCCGGAGTGGCGACAGGACTTCGACGCAGCCTTGGGCTTGGACACAGTTGAGCTGTTCCGGTTCATCGAACTGACGCAAGGCCCGGAGTGGGAGAAACTGGTCAAGGCACACGGCGGTGACGAAGAGCTTGCGTACCGAAAGTTTGCTCAGCGTTTGGTGCAGCAGATTGACGAGCGAGGAACGGTCGACGTTCTGCGCCACGGTATCCGCGATCAGAACGTCGAGTTTCGGCTCTCATACCGCAAGCCCGCGTTCGGGGTCGCGCCCGAGCTGGTAGCCCATTACGACGCCAACCGTCTGACTGTCACCCGCCAGCTTCCCTTCGACCCCGATTCCAACAAGACGGTCGATCTGTGTCTGTTTCTCAACGGGATACCGATTGCCACCGCCGAGTTGAAGAACCATCTCACCGGCCAGAACATCGAGCACGCGATTGAGCAGTACCGCAACGACCGTGATCCGAAGAACGTCACGCTCGGACGGCGGGCGCTCGTCCATTTTGCGGTGGACCCCGACTCCGTGGCGATGACCACGAAACTGGAAGGCAAGGCGACTCGCTTTCTGCCCTTCAACCTCGGCCACAACCTCGGCAAGGGCAACCCGCCCAATCCCAATGGCCACAAGACCTACTACCTCTGGGAGCACGTTTGGGCCAGAGATGCTTGGCTCGACATCCTGCATCGCTTTATCCATGTCGAGCGCCCGGAGAAGGGATCGGTCACTGCCCGGCGTGCGGCCGAGAAAGTCATCTTCCCCCGCTATCACCAGTGGGACGCCGCGCTCAAACTCCAGGCCGACGCCGCAGCCAATGGCGCCGGCCATTCGTACCTGGTCCAGCACTCGGCCGGCTCAGGTAAGTCCAACACGATCGCCTGGGCGGCGCATCGTCTCTCGACGCTCCACACAGATGACGACCGCAAGGTCTTCGACAAGGTCGTGGTCATCACCGACCGCGTCATCCTGGACCGCCAGCTCCAGGACACCATCTACCAGTTCGAGCACGCCCGCGGCGTGGTCGTGAAGATCGATGAGGACTCGGGCCAGCTCGCCGAGGCGTTGGCGGGCGAGCAGGCCCGCATCATCATCACCACCCTGCAGAAGTTCCCGTTCGTCATCGGCAAGATCGGCGATGTTCCGGCGCGTAACTACGCGGTCATCATTGACGAGGCGCACTCTTCTCAGACCGGCGAGGCCGCCAAGGATCTGCGGCTGGCTCTGGGCGCGGGGGAAGAGCAGGAGCTCACCGCTGCCGAGGCCGAGGACTCCGGACTGCTGGCAACGGCTATTGATCCCGTCGAGGAGGCCCTCGCCAAATCTGTCGGGGCGCGCAGTGGCCGCCAGTCAAACCTCTCCTACTTCGCCTTCACCGCCACGCCCAAGGGGCGGACGCTGGAGATGTTCGGCACTCTCAACCCCAAGACCCAGCTTCACGAGCCCTTCCACCTCTATTCGATGCGCCAGGCCATCGAAGAGGGCTTCATCATGGATGTGCTCGCCAACTACACGACGTACCAGACCTTCTGGAAGATCGAGAAGGCGACCGAGGAGGACCCCGAGTACGACGCCAAGAAGGCGCGCCGGGCGATCGCGCGCTTCGTCAGTCTGCACCCTCACCACCTCGCTCAGAAGGCCGAGATCATCGTCGAGCACTTCCGCCAGCACACCGCCAAGGAGATGGGCGGCCTGGCCAAGGCGATGGTCGTCACGTCGTCCCGGCTGCACGCGGTCCGCTACAAGCAGAACATCGACAAATACATCAAGGCCGAGGGATACACCGACATCAAGACCCTGGTTGCCTTCTCGGGCAAAATCGACGACGGCTCCGGAAAGCCGCTCACCGAGACCAACATGAACGGGTTTCCCGAGTCTCGTACCGCTGAGGAATTCGCGACACCGGAGTACGGCGTGCTGATCGTCGCCGAGAAGTTCCAAACCGGCTTTGACCAGCCCTTGCTTCACACGATGTACGTCGACAAGACGCTGGTCGGACTGGCGGCGGTCCAGACTCTCTCGCGTCTCAACCGCATCCACCCGCTGAAGGAGAGCACCTTCGTACTCGACTTCCGCAACGAGACCGAAGACATCGTCGATGCCTTCGAGCAATTTCATGGCTGCACCGTCGCGCCCCCGACCGATCCCAACATTCTCTGGGACACCCGGCGGCGGCTCGACGACTTCGATGTGCTGCGAGCCGAGGAAATCGAGTCGGCGATACCGGCGCTGCTCGGCGCGGGCGCCTCGGATGAGAAGCGCTCAGCGGAGACCTACGCTGCTCTCGGACCGGCAAAGGAACGCTTCGAGGCGCTGGGCGACGAGGAGCGCCTGGAGTTCCGCGACGTGCTGACCAGGTTCGTGCGGACCTACTCGTTCGTCTCCCAGATCGCAGCCTTCACAGACCCCTCTCTGGAGCGCGACTACGTCTACTGTCGAGCCCTCTCGCTCTATCTGCGCGACACCGGCACGGTCGAGCGTCTCGACCTGGGAACGGAGGTCGAGCTGACCCACCTCCGCCATCAGATGACCTTTAGCGGCACGTTGTCGCTGACCTCCGAGATCGGCGAGGTGCGCTCGTTCTTTGGCGAGGGAAAAGGTGCCCAGCAGGAGCTGGACATGGAGCACCTCTCCAGCATCGTGGAGCTGCTCAACGATCGCTTCGGGACCGACCTGACCGACGTCGACAAACTGCTCCTGGACCAGTTTGAGGAGAGCTGGGTTGCAGATGGCGAGCTATCGGACCAAGCCAAGAACAACAGCATCGACAACTTCCGCCTTGTCTTCGACCGCAAGTTCCTTCAGACCATCGTCACCCGCGTCGATGCCAACGACGAGATCTACAAGAAGATCCTCGACGACGAGGACTTCCGTGCGGCTATTGGGGAGTTCTACTTGCGGAAGGTGTACGAGCGGCTGCGTACGGATACAGTCGTCAGCGACCCGTAGTAGAAGGGTCGAACCATAGAGCCGACTCCCTGCGTGGGGAACAGTCGATCTCTCGGCGGCGTGTGAGGTCGGGGCCTTTGGCGCAAAGCGCTCCAAACTAGGTTCCCGCGGTATCCCGCCGGCTAATCACCGTTCTTGGTGTGCAGCACGTGTCCGCTGAAGTCGTTGCGCTTAGCTGGGGACGTTCCAAGAAGTTCGGTGACCTTGTTACTTGGCTTTGACGTCGCGACGATCGCCTGTTGGCCGTGGCCCGCAGTTTCGGCGAGGCGTTGAAAGAGACCTCGAAGGCTGTCATCTGAGATGTCTTGCTGGCCCGGCTCGTCGAAGACAACCAAGCCTGGATGTGGTGTCGGAAACTGCCGGGCAAGTTCCAACAGACCAGTGAGATACGCCCACACCAGCCGTACGTTGTCGCTTGCGGAGATGTCCTTCGAGAGGAGAGTCTGCCCGGACCGCTGCGGCAAGTAGCTGTCTCGCGCTATCTCGATCTCACTGAACGGCACTGAGGTGAATCCATAGAGATTCAATTGCTCGCGGATCGACTCCTCGAACGTCCGTAGGCGTGTCTCGTCCTCGGATGTGATTCCCTCTCCCGAAAGACGCTTGAACTCCGCTTGAAGATGTCGGTTACGCTCAGCGAGCGGGCCTAGCGTTGAGTCCAATTCAACGAGTAGGTCAAGGACAGAGTCGAGTTGCTCGATGCGCTGCGCAAGACGAACCTGCTTCTCGATGATCGCCCGAGAGGGAGCCTTTGCGTTTTGGGTGAGGGTTGCTTTCAAGCCGCGAACCTCGGCTCGGGCATCATCCAGCTCGCGCCTCAGACCAACTACCCGCTGAGCACTGGCGTGCAGCACGCCCTCGGCATCGGTACGCATCGCCACGAACGTTTGGCGCTCCTCGTCGAGTAGCGCCTTGTTCTCCTCCAGCGTCATCACTGGCCGGAAGTTGTTGCCAAGGAGAGTGTCCGGTAGGTGCTGGTCGCACGTGGGGCAGCGCGAGTCGGCGACCGCAAGCGCCTGGACCGAGCCCAGCTCAGACAATCTGATGGCGTCCTGGTAGCGCTGGCGATCTTCCTCGATCGCCTGAATCCGATCATTGAGTGCGTTGAACTCCCCGCGCTGCTCCGCCACATCCCGGTTCGCCGCTGCTAACTGTGCTGCGAGCCGCCCCAGGCGCTCTTCGGCTTGTCGCAGCTCCTCGGCGGTCTTGTCGGCGACTTGTTCTACGAGCGGCAGTTCCCTTGATGCCTCCTCAAGCTGGGCACGGAGATTCTCAACCGCGTCGTCGAGTGGTGTCCATTGATCTTCCATGAGCACCCGAACGCTGACTGGGGGAGACGGCGGCCAGTCGGCCGCTGGGTCCTTCGGAAGACTTTGGTAGGTGCCACCAATCTCATTCACCCTTGCGGTGAACCCCTCTACTGCGGCACGCCAGTCCGCTTTGACCTCTCCAAGCTGCGACGCAATCAGCTCGCGGTCCCGGGCTCGTGTCAGGGCGCTCAGGCCGCCGAGAAACTCCACAGCACGCCGCTCCGGGTCGCGGACTCGCAGATAGCGAGGCATAACTGCGGCGATGCCTCCCCAGCCCTTCGTCTGCTCGACGAACACGAGCGGCGCAAGAATCTCCATATAGAGCGGGACAGTGCCTCCGTCCCAGGTCGCGACTTCAGGCTGGTCCCAGCCGAGGAAGTCAGCCAGACGATGATGTAGGCCGGCCTCACGCCGTGCGGCGCCACCCATGCGCACGTAGAAGTCCCGTGACTCGTATCCGCCGCTCGGGTCTGTTAGAGCGGGACCCTCCCACGAGTTGACCAGGCGAGGGTCGGCACCGCCCGTGATTTGGCGGCGGAGAGCCAGCCGATCGCCCCTCTCGTTCTCAAGCTCGGTCATGACCCACGACTCAATGACCGGATGCTCGGCACCATTCTCGTCCTGAATCTCGGACTGCACTGCAGGCTTGAGCGGCGCCTGTGCTCCTGGCCCGAGCATCCCCTCAAGTCCCATTGCGTACAGGGCTGACATGAGCAAGGTGGTCTTCCCCATGTTGTTCTCAGCGCGAATGAAGCTCAGCCCTTGCCCAAAGTCTGCCCGGCCAGAAAAGCGGCCATGCTCGGCGACAACCACAACCTCGGAGGCGATGAGGCTCAGCTTCATCGCGATCCCCTTAGGCGTAGGGCGGCGACTGCGCTCTGCGTCAGTGGCTTTGGAAGCCCATTCAGCAGCTCCTTCTCGCGCGCGAGCAACGATTCCTCCGTGCCGAGCGTCTCTAGGAGCTTCCGCCCACTATCGGTCAGCGTCCAGTACCTGTCCTTCCAGGCCACCAGGCCGATCCCCCGGGCAAGGGCCGCTGCGCGGTCTAGCGCCGGCTCCATGCGGACGATCGCACGCTCGGGCGGGATGTTCCCAGCCAGGTACTCACCAAGCAGCTCCGCGCTGCCTGCGGACCGCACGGCCCAATTGAGAACGTGCAACTGCTCGTGGGTCGCTTTCTCGCCACGGCACTGACTGACGAGCAGCACGATTACGGGTACCCGCCAGACCGGCCGCAGATCCGACGGCGCCGACGTTGGGCGGTCGCGAAACAGGAACGGCCGGTCAAGGGCCTCATCAAGCTCGCGTTCAGCTGTGGCCATCAGGCTCCGGGAAATCCAAAGGACACTCCAGTAGCCAGCGACCGACAGCCCCGTGGGCGAGTTGGCTTGCCTGGTCTGGACCAATAGCGGGGACGGAGGCAGCCAGCCTCTCTTTCAGGCGCTCCCGAACGGTGATAGCTGAACCTGAGTGGAGCTGTTTGAAGTCGCGCTCTTGTATTACGTCTCGCTCCTCGATGTCGAGTTCGGTCAAGACAAGCTCAGATGTTGTCGGAAACTCTCGACGAAGGTGCTCGCGAATGTTGTCTGCCTCTACTACCTGGCGAAGTAGACGCTCTCTGGCGCTCAGCACGTCAGGGGTCCCGGCGCGACGGAGCTTCGCGCTCATCTCCTCGATCTTTTGGCCCGCGGCCTCCTTCATGGCGGCAACCGACTCGCTCACATCATCGTCCGTCAAGCTCTTTGGTGGCGGAATGGTCGCCACCCCTGCGCGATCAAGAGCGGCCCGCTCCTTGGCGAAGTCGCCGTCGGTCCAGATGAGAACGGTGAAGCCGTCGGCAAGGAACGACAAGTCCTCCTTGCGGATCTCCTCCTCCTTGGCGCGGGCATGGATCACGAGCTCCTTGGAGTCATGGACTGGAACCATCAAGACCCAGCACGTCATGGCATGGCTGCCCAGTAGCTTTGCGACCCGATCTTTCTTCGCCACCAACTTGCCAAGGTCCCTGGTGATCTTGTCTCGCTGTTTCTCAAATCGCTTGCCGACGTCAGTGGCTTCCGTGGCGTAGCACTGGTAGATCGTTCCGCTACCGTCGATCGAGTAGCCCTCCATGCCGAGGTCACCACGATCACGATCCGGAACTCGCACGTAGCCCGTGCTTCCGTGCTTCTCTCGGAACAACCCGTCGCAGTAGGTCTGCCACTCGTCGCCCAACCAGATGTGATGCTCGCCCGAGATCATTTCCTCACCGCCTCTGCTCCTGCCCACGCTGATCTTACGTCGGTTCACGGCGATTGCGCGAGGCCGTCTAGGAGCATCACCCCTGGCCACGGCGCAGTCAGACCGTCAACAATCCCGTCCAAATGGGCATTGCGTCCGATTGGACTGGCTCTTCGGTTCTCGCCAGGGCAGGCAAAGACCGCTGGAGTATTGCTGCGATCGTCGGCCGGACCCGAATCCTCCAGTGGGCGGAGGTCCTGGCTCGGCCCGAGCGGTGGCAACCAGCTGCTCGCACTGCAGCTACGCAAAGCGAATCCGGCTACTTGACGGCGAAGCCCTTGCCCTTCTTGACGATTAGCTTGTCGGCCCGAGCTTTGCTGACGAGCCCGTAGACCTGGCCTGGGCTTATCCCCATCTCGCTTGCGATCTCGGACACGGGAGCGCCCGGTTTGGCCTTGATGACCGTGAGCAGTTGCTCTCGGCGCTGCCCCTTGGCTGCCCGGCTGCTGCGGCGGCGTTTGCGCGATTTGCGAACCGCGGTCCTGCCGTCTGAACTACCAACGCCACTGCCGAGATGCCTGAGAGCTTCAGTCAGCTTCTTCTCCTCAGCTCGCAGCTCGCCTATCCGAGTCTCAAGCAACTTTCTGACCTGACCAAGTGCGTCCGCCAAAATCCACTCCTCCCGGTCGGATGGTTCCAGTGCCGCAGCATAGACAGACCCGTTCGACCATCTCCGGCCTGCCCAGAGACCTCGGCCATCCGTGCGGGACGTCAGGCATCCGAGCCCCGTTCTGAGACCGCCGCCTGATCGAAGGTGGCCATGTCGCGCAGCACCCGTGCTGCGGCCTGGACGGCAGGAATCGCCAGACAGCCTCCCGTTCCCTCCCCAAGTCGCAGTGCGAAGTCGAGAACGGGCATGAGGTTCAGAAACTCCAGGACGGCCGTAGCCCCCGGCTCCGTCGATCGGTGGCCCGCAATGCACCGCGCCGCAACGCCCGGCACCATCGCGCTGGCCACGACAAGCGCCGCTCCGGTGATGACCCCGTCGACGATCACGGGAACACCCGCGCCAACCCCCCCGACGATGAAGCCCGCCAGCGCGGCAATCTCCAATCCGCCGACCTCCGAGAGGACCGAGACAGGATCGAGCCATCCCGATGTTCTCCGCGCGGCCGCTTCCACGATTGCAGCCTTGCGGGCAAGCATCTCGTCATCAATGCCGGTTCCCCTTCCCGTGACCGACTTTCCCGACCGGCCCGTCAGCGAGGCGATCAGTGCCGCCGACGGCGTCGTGTTTCCGATGCCCATGTCTCCAGTAACCAGAAGCCCGTTACCCTGCTCCACAAGCTCCAGCGCGACCGAAGCGCCCACGTCGAGCGCGGCGCACGCTTCCGCGATCGTCATGGCCGGGCCCCGCGACAGATCCGCGGTTCCCGGACGCACCTTCCTGTGGATCACGCCGTCAAGCGCGGAGACGTCGCTCGCGACACCCACATCGACGATGTGGACGGTCGCTCCAACCTGGCGCGCGATCACATTGATCGCCGCACCACCGCCCGCGAAGTTGGCCACCATCTGCGCCGTCACCTCCTGCGGCCAAGGAGTGACCCCAGACTCCACCACTCCGTGATCGCCCGCGAACACCGCGACAGCCGCAGGCTCCGGCAGGGGCGGGGGAGACTGCCCCGCGATCGCAGCCATCTGGACGCCAAGCTCCTCCAGCCGTCCCAGCGATTTCGCTGGCTTCGTCAGGCGATCCTGATGCGCGCGCGCCGCGGCTGCCGCCTCCTCATCGAGCGGCAATACCCGGGTGCGCGCATCCGCGAACGCCCCCGACCGGGCATGCTCGAAGCGCTCGACGGCGTCGGCGATCCCCCGATCGGTTGCAACGAACCGCATGCCGGCCGCAGTGGCGGCACGCTGGTCGTCCGCCGCATCCCCCACATACACCGACCGCCCTGGGTCAACCCCGAGACGCCGCAGCGCCTCGTTCAGCGGGGCCGGGTCCGGCTTTGCCGCGCCTGCGTCGACCGACGTGACGACCACCTCAAGAAGCCCATCCAGTCCCACCGGCTCCAGCATCGCGCGAACGTCGCCTTCACGCATCACCGAGGTGTTGGTGACGGCGGCGATGCGATGATGCTCGGCGAGCCCGCGCAGCGTCTCGATCGCCCCGGGCCGCAGCTCCGCCCGCAGCTCGGTGACCGGCGTGCCGGGCGGTGCCTCCGTCACCAGCGTGCCTCCAACGTCAAAGAGGAATGCGTCGACGTCTTCAAACCGATTCATGGAAGTACCCTCCGAGTGCGTTTGCGAGTTTTTCGAGACCGTTGGAATCCGGAACCGCGATGCGCGCGCCGCGCGCGATGCCAAAGGAAGTGGTGTCACGCACGAGCACGCCACGGCGTGCCAGCCAGTCGCGCAACCCGTTCGCTTCGCGGACGAGGACGAAGTTGGCGTCCGACCGCTCGGCAACCAATCCGTAAGCAGCGAGCAATTCGACGAGCTGCCCTCGCAGCGCCGCAACCGCCCGCGCCCACCCGCCAAGGTCTGCGAGTGTCAGCAGCTCAGGGACGAGCGCGCACGCCAGGGAGTTGACCGACCAGCGCGGCTTCTGCTCGCGAAGCTGTCTCGCCAGCTCGGGATCGGCGCATGCAACGTAGCCCAGACGCAGCCCCGGACACGCGAAGAGCTTGGTGAGTGAACCGATTGTGACCTCACCCTCGCCACGCGTCCAGCGGCCGGTTGCGAGCTGGTAGAAGGCCTCGTCCCAGACCGATGCCGTGTCACCGGCCCCTGCGAGCAGCCCGCTCGGGTTGTGTGGGTTCGATCGCCAGCGCGGAGCATCCGGGCGCAGCTCGCGCAGATGGCGTCCGTAGAGAGAGAAGTCCGGCTCGTCGACCCGTCCCACCGGCCGCCGCGCTGCCACCAGGGCGATCGCCTCGGCCCCGCCGTTGGTCAGCACCACTCGGTCGGCATCGGTCTCCAGCAACTCGGCCAGCGCGGCGGTCCCGGTGCTCTCGTCCGGGTAGCGGCGCAGGTCATCGAGCCGCCTCGCCGCCAGCCGCCCAATGTCAGGCGCCACCGGGTTGAGGCTCGCCGAGAGATCGAGCATCTCGTCGGGCGCCATCCCAAGCGCCGCCGCCGCGGCGGCCCCGTCTCCTCCGTGCGAACCCACCGGCACTGCGCTGCTCATCGCCGCCGGGCCGTCCGACTTGCCGCACAGCTCCCCATCGCGATCAGTCCTCCGAGCAGAGCAAGCTCGACGTCGCTCGACAGGCGGACCGCACGCCTGATGTCCGCGCGCGCCGGTCGGGGCCCCCGGCCGAGCAGGGGACGGTGCTCCACCCGCTCGCCGTAACGGAGCGTGCCCCCCAACTGCACCCCGAGCGCCGCGGCAAACGCCGCCTCCGCGACGCCCGCGTTCGGCGAAGGGTGAGCTGGAGCGTCCTGCCGCACTGCTCGCACGATCGCCGCTGCCGCGCGCGGACGCACCCCGGCGACAAGCGCTGCCGTCAACCTCGCCGGCACGAAGTTCGCAGCGTCGTCAAGGCGGGCGCTGCACCACCCGAACCGTTCGTATCGGGCCGAACGGTGCCCCACCATCGCGTCCATCGTATTCACCGCCCGGTACGTGGCCGCTCCCACGGCCCCTCCCATCAACGCCCACCAGGCCGGCGCCACGATGGCGTCCACCGTGTTCTCCCCGATCGACTCGATCACCGCAGCGGAGATCCCCCGCTCGTCCAGCTCGCTCGGATCGCGTCCGACCAAGGCGGGGAGCAGCGACCGCGCAGCTCCCAGATCGCCATCGGCCAGCGCATCGTGAACCTGAAGTGCCGCTTGACGCAGCGCCTGCCCCGCTGCCGCCAGCATCACCGCAGCCGCCGCCCCTCGCACGGCTGTCCCTGCGCCGATGCCGAGCGCCGTGCCGACCAGCGCGTACCTCACCCCGGCCTCCCGGCGCGGCGCGTGGACTCGTGCCTCGACCGCTGTCATCGCCCGCCCGAAGAGGGCAACGGGATGCACGGCCGAGGGAGGCTCGCCGATCAGGCGGCTGCCCACCAGCCCGACTGCCACGCTCAAGCTCCGCCGTCCGGCCTGTTTGCGGCTCACCGCCGTCGGCTCGCCACTTCGATCCCGGCGGTGACGGCCTGGTGCACCGCGCGGGCGAGCCGGGCGCCCCACTGCGACCGTGGTCCGCCGTACCGCTCGGCCGTACCGCTCGCCCGGCACAACACGCAGAGCGCGTCACTCGCGGTTCCCGTTCCCGGCACACCCGCTTCCAGCAGCGCCTGGGTCTTGGCCTCGGTCACAGTCATCACCGCATTCACAAGAGCGGCCTCCCCGAGGCGGACCGGCAGGATGGCGACCACGTTGATGGTGCCGGCCGGCGGTGGCGCCTGTCCTTCGGGGGCGGATGCCCACACCGGCGCCGACAGCCCTACGGTCGCAAACGAGCGAACGCCACCATCGGCGCCCTCGCTCGGGCGCTCGACCGGCGCGGCGGTCAGCATCCCGACCCCGTCCCCCTCGACGCCGGAGGCCCGGCCGATCTCCCGCAGGTGCTCCTCCACATCCAGCCGCGCATAGCCCTTGCCCACCTGGGCGTTGACCACCCAGCGCCGCAGCCCGACGCCGCCTCCCAGCGGCGCCGACGCGATCACCAGCATCGGCTCGGGAAGACGCCAGAGCAGGGCCGTCCGAGCCTGCCCATCCGACGCGTGCGTGCCGGTCTCGGGCGTTGGCTCCCAGCGCTCGGCGGCTGTTCGCGAAGCCACAGGACCGCTCATCCCGCACCCACCAGGGCAACCGCCACGACCAGCGACACCGCTTCGCTCAGCTCCACCGCGCAACCCAGTGCGTCTCCGGTGACCCCGCCGAGCCAACGCCGGAACGCCAAGCCGAGGCACACCGCGGTCACCGCGGCGCAGGCGGCCAGCGCCAGCCCCGTGACGCCGCCCACCGCGACCGCGATCAGAGCTGCGAACACGCCGGCCGCCACCGCCCGCCACCGCGCCGCGCGCGTCAGAGACGACGCCGTTCCGTCTCCGGTGCGGGCATAGGGGAGGGCGGCCGCCAGGGGCACGGGGACCGCGCGAGAGATCGCCCCTACCACCACACTGAGAGGCAGCACATCCCCGCTGCGCGCGAGCGCTGCGAGAGCAGCCGCCTTCACTAGCAGGTCGATCACGATCGCGACAGCTCCGTACGCCCCGATCGCGTGGTCGCGCATGATCTCCAACGCGCTCTCTCGCGACCGTCCCCCGAGAGCGTCAGCTGTATCGGCCAGGGCATCCAGATGGAGCGCGCCTGTGAGCCCTGCCCCGACGGCGAGTGCCAGCCCTGCCGCCAGCAGCGGCGAGAGCGCAGGCGCGAGGACCGCCGTGGTGCCGCCCACCACCGCGCCGACAGCCGCTCCCACCAGCGGGAACGCAGGCCCGGCACGCGCAACGTCTCCGCCGTCAAGGGCAAAGCCGCGCTCCACGGGGATGCGCGTGAGGAACGCCGCCGCCGCCGCAACCCCGCGCAACTCCATTCTCAGTCCTGCTGGGCCGAGTCTCGCTCGCGTCGCGCTCACCGCAGGCCCTCAGCGAAGGAGTCCACCGAGTCAAGTACCAGCGCCCGGCCCGCGACGAGCAGGAACGCTCGGTCGGCAGCTGCCGCCCACGCCGCGTTCACCCGGCCGAGCAGGTCTCGGTAGGTGCGACCCAGCGGATTGTCGGGGACGAGTCCGAGTCCGACCTCGTTGGTGACGGCAACGGTCAGACCCGCCCGGGCAGAGGCGGCCCGGGCCGCCGCAGCGGCCCGGGCCTCCGCCTCCTCCGCGCCGAGCCGGTCCAGCGCGGTCGCCGTCCAGAGCGTCAGGCAGTCGATCACGAGGCAGTCGTCATCGCCGATTGCCTGGATCGCCTCGGTCAGATGGAGCGGCTCCTCGATCGTCCGCCAGCCACCCGGGCGCTCCCGCCGGTGGCGCGCGATCCGCTCCGCCATCTCCTCATCCCCCGCCTCCGCCGTGGCAAGAAAGACGACCGGTGCGCCCTGCCCCGCGGCAAGCCGTACGGCCATCGCCGACTTGCCGCTGCGCGCACCGCCGAGAATCAGGATCATGACCGGACGGCACGGTCGACGCCGGCCTGCTCGAACCTGCCCATCTCGCGGTGCAGCCGGGCAGCCATGGTCAGAAGCGGAAGCGACAGCGCGGCGCCGCTCGCCTCGCCAAGGCGCAGCCGCAGATCCAGCAGCGGTTCCAGGCCCAGCTCCGTCAGCACGATGCCGTGTGCCGCCTCTGCGGAGCGATGGCCGGCGACGAGGTAATCGCGAACGGCGGGTCGGAGCCGGCAGGCGATGAGCGCAGCCACGCCGGTGGCGAACCCATCGAGCAGCACCACACGACGGCAGCTCGTCCCCGCAAACACGGCGCCGACGAGCGCCGCAAACTCATACCCCCCCAGGCGGCGCAGGATCTCCAACGGTCCGCCACCGTCGACCTCATTGGCGCGCAGAGCCGCCGCGACCGCGGCGCGCTTGCGTTCCACCCCCTGAGCGTCGAGCCCAGTCCCTCGTCCGCAGACGGTCTCGGCCGGCAGCCCTGTCAACGCCGACAGAAGACCAGCGGCGACGGTGGTGTTGCCGATTCCGATCTCGCCCACGATCAGGATGTCCGAACGTTTGGCGAGCTCGGTCCCCAGCGCGTGGCCCGCCTCGATGCCGGCTCGTACCTGCTCATCGGTCATCGCCGGCCCGGCGGTGATGTCCTCCGTGCCATCAGCCACGCGCCGGTCGACTACCCCGCGGCGACGCCTTCCACGCAGCCCGACGTCCGCAACCACGAGATCGGCACCGAGGGCTGGTGCCAGGACCCCGATTGCTGTCTCGCCGCGCGCTGCAGCCTCGGCGACCTGTCCGCTCACGCGTGACGGAAAAAGGCTCACCGAGTGCCGTGTCACGCCATGGTCGGCTGCGAACACCACAGCACCTATGCGCGGGTCGGGCCCCGGCGTCTTGCGGGTTGCGGCCGCCCATCGCGCGACCGTCACCTCAAGCTGCCCCAGAGCGCCCGCGGGCTTCACGAGTTCGTCCGAAGCGTCGCGCTCCCGAAGCGCTGCACCCGGATCCCCCGGAAGGATCGGCGCGAAAAGATCGCGAAGCCACTCGGGATGGGGGCCGGGTAGGGAGGGTGCCACGAGCGCCACCGACGGCGATTTGGCGATCGGATCGACCTCACCCCATACCTCCGAGAACACGAAATCGTCGATGCTTCGCCGCAGCTCCCATCCCGCCGCCTCCAGTCCGGGCCGCTGCGGCCGCTCGTCGGGGTATCCGACGCATAGCCATGCGACGGGCACCACGTCTGCGGGGAGCCGGAGCAGCTCGCTCAGCTCATCCGGCCGGTAAAAGGAGACCCACCCCACGCCGATGCCCTCGGCGCGGGCGGCCAGCCACAGGTTCTCAATGGCCAGGCACGTGCTGTACAGGTCGGTGTCTGGGATGGTATGGCGCCCGAGCACCTCGCGGCCGCCTGTCCGCCGATCGCAGCAGACGCAGATGCCAAGCGGCGCCTCACATATCCCCTCGATCTTCAGGTCGAGGTACTCGCGGGCCCGCTCATCGAAATGCTCTGCCTGGACGAGCCGCTCACGCGCGGCCATTCCCCGCATCGCAGCCTTGGTCTCGGCGCTACGGACCGTGATGAAACGCCACGGTTGCATCAGCCCCACCGACGGCGCCCGGTGTGCCGCCTCAAGCAGCCTGCGCACCAGCGGATCGGGCAGCGGATCGGGGCGGAAGCGGCGGATGTCCCGTCGCTCCGAGATCGCACGTACGACGGCGGCGCACTCCGCGTCGCTGAAACGCCAGCCCGCGGGAGCGCCGCGGCGTTCGGCTGCCCGCGAGTCGTCGAAGCCAGCTGGAAGCGTGGGTCGTTCCATCAGAAATCCAGACCCCGCCGGGCGCGGATGCCCCGGTCGTAGGCGTGGCGCACCTTGACCATCTCGGTCACCGTGTCGGCGACCTCGATCAGTCCCGCGGGCGCGTCGCGCCCCGTGGCAATGACGTTGACGTGAGCGGGTCGCGAGCGGATCGCCTCAGTCACCGCCTCCGAGTCGATCCAGTCCCAGTTCATCGGGTAGGTGATCTCGTCGAGGACCACCAGCTGGTGCTCGCCCGCGGCGATCGTCGCTGCGGCCAGCTGCCAGGCCGCTGCCGCACGCCCCTCGCTCTGGTCGAGGTCGGGCGACTCCCAGGTGAAGCCGTCACCGCCCTTCAGCCAGTCAACGCCGAGCTGGCGGGCGACCTTCTCCTCTCCGACCTTCCACTTGCCCGACTTGATGAACTGGATCACGCAGACGCGCCAGCCTCGCGCCACGCCGCGCATCACGACGCCGAATGCCGCGGTCGACTTGCCCTTGCCGTCGCCCGTGTTGACCAGCACCAGGGAGCGCGCGCGCTCCCTGGGAGCCGGCGGCGGCTCCGGGGGGCGCGTGCCGGGCTTGCGCGGGTCTGTCATCCGATTCCTCCTGCTCGCAGTAGCGCACCGATGTCGACGTGCTCCTCCAGCGCGTCTGCCAGCTCATCGAAGGCGCGCTCCAGTGAACGCTCCGGGCCAGCACCGAACAGGGAGCAGAGGATCTCTGGCTGCTCGAAGAGCCCGTGCGGGTAGATCCCGAGCACCGGGCCCCGGGCGAACCCCAGCCCGCCCGGCAGAGCCTCGGCCACCTCGGCCGTCACGCTGCTGCGGCCATGCCGGATCTCGTAGCCGGCGAACGCCTTGCCGTCCAGAGCCGTCCACGGCTCGGCAAGCGTCCCGAACCGAGTCCTGATTCTCTCGGTCCGTTTCGTACGGCCGAAGACCGTCGAGATTGGAAGGAGCCCCAAGCCATGTGCGGACCCGTCCACCCCGCCTTCGTCCGTGATCCGAAGACCGAGCATCTGCATGCCCCCGCAGATGCCGAGCACCCGCTGGCCCGCGGCCGCCCGGCGGCGCACAGCGTCCGCCAGGCCGCTGCGCGACAGCCACCCCAGGTCGGCGGCGACGTGTTTCGACCCCGGTAGGACCACGAGGTCCGCGCCATCGACCTCTTCCGGCCTCTTCACCCAGTGCACATCCGCCACCTGTTCGAGCGTCTTGAACTCGTCCAGGTTGGACGCGGTCGGATACCGGACCACCGCGACGCACCTTCCACCCTCGACAGGCCGCGGCATCGCCGCTCCGTCCTCGTCCGGCAGCCCGTGATCCAGCCAGGGCAATACCCCGAGGGTGGGGACCCCGGTCAGCCTCTCCAACTGCTCCGGCGCCGGCGGCAGCAATGTCGGATCGCCGCGGAACTTGTTGAGCACGAAGCCGGTGATCAGCGCGCGCTCCTCCACCGGCAGCAGCGCCCAGGTCCCGTAGAGGTGGGCGAAGGCGCCCCCGCGGTCGATGTCGGCGACGAGCACGACTGCCGCCCCCGCCAGCTTCGCCGCACGCATGTTGGCCAGGTCCGTCTCGCGCAGGTTGATCTCCGCCGGACTGCCCGCTCCCTCCATGAGCACCAGCTCGCGCTCGTCAAGTAGCTCGCGCAGCGCCTCCTCGATCACTACCCACAGCCGCCCGCTTCGCTGCCGCCACGGCAGGCGGCTCAGCTCGGCATCTGGCCTGCCCAGAACGATCACTTGGCTCCGGTCGTCTCCCTCGGGCTTCACGAGAACAGGGTTCATCCGCACCTCAGGCTCCACCCTCGCGGCGAGAGCTTGGAGGTACTGGGCCGTACCGATCTCACCGCCGTCGACGACACGCGCGTTGTTGGACATGTTCTGCGCCTTGAACGGGACGACGTCGATTCCACGCCGGCGCAGTGCCCGCGCCAGCGCGGTGGTGATCAGGCTCTTTCCCGCCGAGCTGGACGCCCCCTGGACCATCAGGGCGCTCACTGCCGCGCCTCCCGCTGCGGCAGCACGAAGACGCTGTCTCCGTCACGGACGACGCGCACGCTGGCTCCGTAGTGGGCGGCGATGATCGTCTCCGAAAGCACATCACCTGCCCGGCCCCCCGCAACGATGCGGCCCCGATTCAGCAACAGCAGCCGATCCGCGAACTGACCGGCAAGGCTGAGGTCGTGCATCGCCGAGATCACCGTCAGCCCCTCCTCCCGGCGCAGGGAGTCGACCAGCTCCAGGGCCTGCTGCTGACGGCCAAGGTCCAGGGCGCTCGTCGGCTCGTCGAGCAGCAGCACCGGCGCATCCTGTGCGAGCGCGCGAGCCAGGGCGGTTCGCTGCCGCTCGCCGCCGCTCAACGACCCGAGCGGGCGCGCCGCGAAAGGGCGCAGCTCCAGCCGCGCCATCGCCCGCTCGGCTGCGAGGCGATCGGAGCGCCCCTCGCTCGCGAGGTAGCCCATGTGCGGCGTTCGGCCGAGCAGCACGTACTCGGCCACAGTCAGCTCGTTGGGCATCTGCGGGCTCTGGGGGACCAGCGCCACCCGCCGAGCGATCTCCCGACGCGCGCTCGCCCCGACCACGGCCCCGGCGAGCCGGATCGAGCCCGCGAATGCCACCAGCCCGGCGAGCGCCCGCAGCACCGTCGACTTGCCCGCGCCGTTTGGGCCGATCAGCGTGACCCACTCGCCCCGCTCAACCATCGTCGAGACCTCGCAAACCACGGGTACGGCCCCGAACGTCACGGACAGGTCGTTCACCTCGACCGCCGCGTTCACCAGCCAGTCCTCCGAGTGGTCCGCAGCACGACGGCGAAGAACGGTGCTCCGAAGAACGCAGTGATGACCCCGATCGGCAGCTCCGCAGGTGCCAGCGCGGCGCGCGCGATCAGGTCCGCGAGCACGAGGAAGCCGGCGCCGGCCAGCAGCGACAGCGGCACGATCGCCCGGTAGCTGGAGGAGACGAGCAGCCGGATCGCGTGGGGCACGATGATCCCGACGAATCCGATCAGACCGCTCACGGCGACAGCAGCTGCGGTTCCTGCCGTGGCGGCGACGACGATCGCCAGGCGCGCCCGGCGCACGTTCAGCCCCAGCGTCTCAGCATCCTCGTCGCCGAGGCTCAGGACATCGAGGACGCGCCGGTGCGCCACGATGACCGCCGAGCTGACCGCGATGTATGGGGCGACGAGAGCCACCTCGTGCCAGTCGGCGCCACCGAAGCCGCCGAGCAGCCACGAGTAGACCTGTCGCAGCGTTTCCGCGTGCTGCTGCTGCACGAAGGTCTGCGCCGCCGTCATGAAGGCCGCGACGGCGACCCCGGCCAGGATCAGCGCGCCGGTGCTCCTCGTGCCGCCCGCCGAGCGCCCGAGTACGTACGCCCCCGCCACGCCGGCGATCGCCCCAGCGAAGGCTGCCAGCGGCAGCAGCTCCCCGGTGCCCACATCAACGTAGGCAATCGCAAGCGTGGCACCGAGACCGGCGCCGGCCGCGACTCCCAGCAGATAGGGGTCGGCGAGCGGGTTGCGGAAGACGCCTTGGTAGGCGGAGCCGGCGATCGCGAGCATCCCGCCGACCAGTGCGGCGAGCACTACGCGCGGAGCGCGCACCTGCCAGAGAATCGCTTCGTCGATTGCGCCCAGAGGCGAATGCACTCCGAGCAGGGGAACATGGGACAGCGCGGAGGCCGCGATCGAGCCGGCTCCGATGCCGACGGGTCCGATCCCCAGACCCAGGAGGAGCGCACCCACCAGGAACAGCGCGGCGCCCGCTCCCCACACCAGCGGCACCCCGCGCGCCCGCACGGACGCGTGCGGCATCGCCTTTGCCCACAGGCCTGCGCGCCGCGCAGGCGGCGTGTCATCGGACGCGGCGGCTGCCCCGGTCCCCTGCGCAAAGCCCGCCAGGCAGCTGGGACAGAGGCAGTCCTCGGCCAGCGCGCGGATCTGCGACAGCGTCTCGCGATCCACCTCGACCGACTCGCACCAGCACCCCGCCTCGCCGTGACGGCAACCGAACGTCCGGCCGCACAGCGGGCACTGCTTCGCTCGCTGCGCCGCCCGCCCGGCCGGTACCGGTGGGTCGAGTGACCGCAAAGTCATCCCGCCCGTTCCTCTAGTTTCTTCGTCGCCCCGGCAACCTGCTTTACGAAGAGGACGATGCGCGGCCCCCACTGCGACGCGATCGAGTCGTCCACCGGCACGACGTCGCCGTTGCTAACCGCCGCGATCTTGTCCCAGCCCGGCCGGGCGGCGACCGTGGCCGCGCTCTGCTTGCAGCAAACGGTGTCGGCGAGAACGATCAGGTCCGGATGGCTCGCGATCACGTACTCGGCCGAGAGCTGTGGATATTCTCCCGAGCCCTTCGCCTCGTCGGCGATGTTCGTGAGGCCGAGCATCTTGTAGATCTGGCCGATGAAAGTGTGCGAGGTCGCCGAGTAGTACGTCTGATCGAGCTCGTGGTAGACGCTGAGCGGCTTGCTCGGCTTGGGCACCGAAGCGACAGCCGCCGCGATCTCCTGCTTCATCTTGGCGACCGTCGAGCGACCCCCGTCCGCATGACCCGTTGCGCTGCCGAGCTGTTCGATCTCGTTGTAGGCCGTGTTCAGGTTCTCGGCGGCGGGCTCGACCAGCACCGGGACACTCAGCTTGCCCAGCTGCGCCACGATCTGGTTCGTGTCTTCGGCGACGACGACCAAGTCGGGCTTGTATCCGGCGATCGCTTCGACGTTCGGTTCGTAGCCCGAGAGATTCGTACGGGGCGCCTTGGACGGGTACGTCGAGTAGGAGTCGACGGCGACGACCTGGCCACCCGCTCCAATGGCGTAGAGGTCATCGGTGGCCGTGGGCGAGAGGGAGACGATCCGGTGTGGCTTGCGCGCGATCGTCACGCTGCCGTTTGCGGCCGCCACCTTCGCGGGGAAGCCCGCTTCGCCGGTTCCGCTCGCGCTGCTCTGCCCGTGCCCGCCCGAGCAGGCAGTCAGCGCGACAGCTATGAGCGTGAGCCCGGACAGCCATCCGGCCTTGAGTCTGGTCATAAAAAAACCTCCGCGTCAGCGGAGGGGGTCGGGTCGGGCGGCGGTGCCGCACAAACCGCCCTTCCTCCGAGGGCTATTGTTCGTTCGGTGTAGGGCAGGCGGCCTGGCTCATCCCCCGGAGGGGCATCACAGTTGCGGGACAGCACCGGCATCTCACCGGTTTCGCTGCGTCTACACCGGCCGGGGGGATATGTGCCCCGGCGCGGCCAGCCTAGCGCTCCGGCGGGCCGCTGCGCAAGAGCGTTACCAAGTGGGCGCTGTGGCGAGCGGGAGCTCTGCGTAGGGAAGCCCGGGGTCGGAGGCGGCCTCGGGGTGAAGCAGATGGGCGAGCTGGCGCACGCCGTCGGCGACTCGCGGCGCGGGCCGGGAGAAGTGGGCGTCGCCATCGACGACGACGGTCCGCACCGGCAGGCGCAGCTCCTCGGTCCGCTCGAGCGCCTGCTCGAGGCTGAAGCCGCAGGCGGCGAGGACGATCAGCTCGGGCTCCTCGTCCAGCACCGCCTCCCAAGTCGTCGCGAAGGAGTACTCGCCCGGCTTGCTCAGCAGGTTCGTTCCTCCCGCCGCCTCGACCATCTCGGGCAGCCAATGGCCCGAGCCGTAGGGCGGATCCATCCACTCGGCCACGAAGACGCGTCGCCTCTCCCGGGCGGCGACCGCCGAGCGCACCCCCTCGATCTTCGCCCGCATCGTCTCGGCGACGGCGTCCCCGCGGTTGCGGGCGCCGAGACGGTCGGCAAGCTCTGTGACGCTGCCGATCACCTCATCCAGGGTGCGCGGGTTCATCGAGTAAACCTCGGTGCCGAGCGGGCAGGCGCTGGCAAGGTCGCCGCTGGAGACGGCGCAGACTTCGCAGAGGTCCTGGGTGATCACGAGATCGGGCGCAAGCTCGTCCATCAGCTGGGCGTCGACCGCGTACAGCGAGTGGCTGTCGGAAGCGGAGTCGTTGACGAGGCGGTCGATCTCCGCGGCGCTCAGGCCATCGACATCGATCCGCGTGCGGGCGACGAGCGGCTTTGCAGCCACCTCGGGCGGCCAGTTGCAGTCATCCGAGATGCCGACCAAGGAGTCGAGCAAGCCCAGCTCGGCGATGATGTCCGTGGCACTCGGCAGGAAGGAGATGATCCGCATCTCGCCCGACATTACCCCGTTCGCGCTCGCGAAGAAAAGGCCCTGCGATGTAGCGTTGCCCCCGTGTCCGCCCAGGAATCATCCTCACCCGACCGGTTGCCGCCGTTCAGCGCCATCGTTGTCGGTGCCCCCCACAGCGGCGCCGGCAAGACAAGCGTCACGCTCGGCCTGATCGGGGCGCTAGCGCGCCGGAGGCTGGCCGTTCAACCGTTCAAGGTCGGCCCCGACTTCATCGACCCGCTGCACCACACCAAGGCCGCCGGTCGCGCCTCACGCAACCTAGACGGCTGGATGCTCAGCCGCCAGACCAACCTGGAGAGCTTCGCGCACGCCACTGCTGATGCCGATGTCGCAGTGATCGAGGGCGTGATGGGCCTCTTCGACGGCAGCGAGGGCGGGAGTGACCGCGGCAGCACTGCTGAGATGGCGAAGCTGCTCGGACTTCCCGTCGTGCTGGTCATAGATGCGAGCGCGATGGCCCGCAGCGCGGCAGCTCTGATTTACGGCTTCGCCCGCTTCGATCCCGAGCTGCACATCGCCGGGGTGATCCTCAACAACGTCGGCAGCGAGGCACACACCGAGATGATTCACCAGGCCGTTGCCGGTGACGTGCCGATCATCGGTGCCATCCCTCGCGCACCCGACATCAGAGTGCCCGAGCGCCACCTCGGGCTTCACCTGCCACATGAAGCCCGCCGCGACTACGCTGGCCGGCTCGCCACGCTCATCGACGAGCATGTCGACATCGATCGACTGCTCGACGTCACGCGCACTCAGCGGCCGGCGCCGCCTCCCGTCGCAGGAGTACCCGCCCCAATCGTCCGCATCGGAATCGCTCGCGATGAAGCGTTCTGCTTCTACTACGCCGAGAACCTCGAACTGCTCGAACAAGCGGGCGCCGAACTTGTGGAGTTCTCCCCGATCGCTGATCCGCTCCCGGATGACCTCGACGGCATCTACATCGGAGGCGGCTACCCCGAGCTGCACGCTGCCGAACTCGCCGCCAACGAACAGGCCAAGCAGGCGATCCGGGACTTCGCTGCTGCCGGTGGTCCCGTGTACGCGGAGTGCGGCGGCCTCATGTACCTCGCCGAAGGCCTCCAGCTCGACGGAGCGAACTACCCGCTCTGCGGCATCCTGCACTTCAGCACCAGAATGCCCGCTCCGCTCAAGCTCTCCTATGTCGAGGTCTGTGCGGAGGACGGGTTGTTCGGACCCGTCCGCTCTGCCCGCGGACATCTCTTCCATCACTCGGAGCTCGTTGGGTCGGCAGCGGTTGACTACTGCTACCGCGTGACGACCTCGCGCGGCGACCAGAGCGGCGAGGGGTACCAGGCCGGCAACGTCCTCGCCAGCTACGTGCACCTCAACTTCGCATCCGCTCCCGGGCTGGCCGCGGCCCTCGTCGCACGCTGCAGCGATTTCCGGACTGCGGCAGGTGACCGTTCTCTCACTGGACCATCCCCGACTGCCGGCCCGCGCTGACCGCGAGCGCCTCTCGCTAGGAGCCAGTGCCTCCTTTGCCAGGAGAACCCGCGACTGAGCCTGCAGTCTTCTCGGACTGGCCTTCCGGTCTTTTCTTCGGTTTCCACAGGTAGATCAGGCCGAACCCCACCGCCGAGATAATCGCAAGTCCGACAACGACCTTAAGGGCGCGAGTGGTGTTGTCTGAACCCCACGTACCGTCTGCAACCCAACTGCCCGCCAATCCTCCGATCACCCCCAGAAGAACTCCGGTAACTCCAAACAGAGCCGCCTTAGCTCCACTGGCCCGCTCCGTCAGTTTCAGCCACCTGTCGGTCTGTATGGCAATCTTTTCCAGCCTCGCAATTTCCGCTGCCGGGTCCCGTTTTCTCTGTGCCGCCTCTACTGCCGCGGTTGCTTCGACTATCGCAACCGTTGCGCTCTTTACCAGGACCAGATACACGACGAACGCGACGACCAGGATGGCTGCCGTCCAATCAGGCACGGTTATCGTCGCGAAAGACGCCGAGGCCGCGGACAGTTCATAGGGTCCCACTTACCCGTCGTTCCTTTCGAGTCGACCGCTGCCGGCATACTAACCTCGGCCACTCAGCCGTCAACCCCATTCTTCGGGTGGCGCCGCACTCCATCCTGCGCGGTTGCCGACCATGCGGGTCAGTACTGAGACTGTCGCAACTCCTGCGACCGGATACGTGACACGGTGAGGTAGGAGCGCAGAGGGACTGTCGAGGGCCCCACTCGTTCTCGGCCTTGCGGCCCAGTGACCGCGGACGGCCCCGGGGTGGCCTGCTCAGGCATCTCGTGACATCGGCTCTCTGTTTCTGCCGTCCACGTCGTTGAGCAGTGACGTCGATCTAGCCGCGTAGGACAGCAGACCGTCCTTTCAACAGCGTCAAGGGTGAGCGCTGCACGCTCATGAGGGTTCGCGCCTCGTCCTTTGGACTCGCCCCTTGACGCTGCCGGCCGGCCTGCTCTTGCCCTGCGGCGTCGATCACGTTCCAGCTCCGACGTGGACGGCCAACTGCACCAGGAGCCACGGAGGTCACAGCAATGGCACGAAGCAAGTCCACCACCACGGCAACCGCCCCCAGGGCCACTCCGGCCGAGGACCAGGCCCAGGAGAACCGCGTCACGCTCGCCGGGCGCCTCTGCGCCGACCCGGTCCTTCGCCACACCAAGTCGGGCAAGGCCGTCACCACCATCCGCATCGCGGTCAACGCTCCCGACAGCGAGCCGAGCTTCCACTCGGTCGTAGTCTGGAACCGTACTGCCGAGGTCGTCTGCGAGTACCTGCGCAAGGGCCGCGCTGTCGAGGTTGTCGGCCGGTCGCAGGAGCGTTCGTACGAGGCGGCCGACGGCACTGAGCGCACCGTCGCGGAGGTCAGCGCGTACCGCGTCCAGTTCCTCAACCGGCAGAAGACGAACTCGTCTTCGCCCGCCGAGAAGGAGGTGGCGTGATGCTGGCCGATTACGGCCGCGTGGCCAGCGTCCTGGTCGGACCCACGTGTTCAATCTGCGAGGCGGACGACCTGCACCAGGGGGTGCCAATCGGCGCTCTCCGGTGCGGCGCTTGTCCGGACTGCGGCACCGCGTACCGCTGGTACGAAGTGCCGGTGGTCGACGATGAGCCGCAAGAGCCCACCTGTCCAGGCTGCGGCGTGCACTCGGAAGAAGACGGCGAAGCCGTCACCTGCGAGGACTGCGGGCCGTCCGACTGCGTCTGGTGTGGCAAAACGGTCTACCGCTGGATGCTCAGCGAGAACCTGGCCTGCCAGGTCTGCGAGCAAGGAGAAGCAGCATGACTGTGGATGCCAGCGTTCTCCGGTGGTGCGAGGATGACCACACGTGGATTGACCACGGCGACGGCACGGTTGCGCCGAACTGGGGATTCGGCGGGACGCGTATGCCCGTGGACGATCCGTCCCGCTGCCCGCAGCCAAAGACCAATGAACACGGCGAGACTTGGTGCGACGACTGCGGCGAGTGGAAGTGGTCGCTGGGCGACTGCATCCAGGGCGTGTCATTCACGCCCTGGGCCAAGGAGGATTGGTGCCGCCCTCCCGCGCCTGCCTGCCTCAAACCGGCCGTTGGCGCGAACGCCTGGCGCGACCAATATCTCCCATTCGACCGCAGTTCGTGGTGCGCATGGTGGGTACGCAGGGATGGAGCCTGGCGGCTCACTTTCCATCAGGGCTTCGCCAGCCAGCGGTGGGCGTCTGAATACCGATGCCTGGACGTTCACTCCGCTGAGTGGCTTGACGTCGATCGAGCATGGACCGCGCGCCGCGCCAAGCTCGATGAATACCCGACGTATCTGCGCGAGCGCTGGTGGAGAACTGCCAAGGGTTCGCTGATCGGATGTTGGTCCACGATGGATCAGCGCGGCGCGAGCTGGCTAATCAGTCAGCGCCACGTGGAGACATGGGTTCGCGAAGCAGTTGCGCTTGGCGTCTCATCGGACGGTCAGCAACTCGCTCTCGATGTTTACGCGTGACCATGCTTTCTTCGTTGCGGCGTGGGCGAGTGGGGGTTGTGGCGCAAGCGGATTCGCCATGCCGCCTGATCGCGTTTCGCTCCCGGTAGCTGAGCGGACTGCCCTTGTCTGTCAAACCCTCCGGCCGGCCTCCATACCGGCCGAACCTACCGGCCTTCGGGTTGGACAGCCTGCGGACTTGCCCGCTTGGCGCTCGGTATCGAACCACTCTCAGGAGGTCATACCGATGTCCAGCTTGGAAGCTCCCTCAACCACCAACAGCACCACTCCCCGCGTCTACGTCGCCTGCCTGGCCGCATACAACAACGGCCGGCTGCACGGCGCATGGATCGACGCCGACCAGCCTGCGGATGAGATCTGGAGCGAGGTCCGGGCGATGCTGGCCACATCTCCCGAGCCCCTTGCCGAGGAGTGGGCCATCCACGACTACGAAGGCTTCGGTGAGCTGCGTCTCAGCGAATGGGAATCCCTCGAGCGCGTGTCGGATATCGCGACGGGCATTGCCGAGCATGGCGATGCCTTCGCCGCGTGGCTTTCGTACGACGAGTCGCAAGACCCGACCGACACGCAGTCGTTCGACGACGCATACCGTGGCGAGTGGGATTCGCTCCGTGAGTACGCCGAGAACTACGCGGAGGAAGTCGGGATGTACGACGCCGCGGAGAAGACAGGCTTCTCCTACGTGACCGTCGACATCGACGGCTTGACGCGTGACATGGACATCGAGCTGTACACGGTCGACAGCGACCACCACACCGTCTACGTCTTCGATCCCAATGCCTGAGACGCGCACAGAGCAACTGGAGTTCGTCTCGCGCGAATCTATCGCCGCGTACCTAAACGCCCTTTACGCCGACGCGCCCGAGGGATCGTTTGTGGAGCTGCGCTACCGCACCCGGACGGCTATGCGCCGTACCTTCCATCCGGCACCCGACCGGGATACGATCACCGCCGAGATCACCGCGCGTGCTCCCGCGACCGACGTCTATGTTGGCGTGATACCGCGACGACGACGTAGCGGCGGACGCGAAGACCTTGTCGACGCAGCACGCGTACTTTGGACCGATTGCGACTCGCTACGCAGCGTTAGCGCGCTCAACGAGTTTGTGCCGCAACCGTCCATAACAGTTGCGTCGGGGACCGCCAGCAACTTGCACGCGTACTGGCTTCTGTCGGAGCCCGCCGGCCTGGCTGACATCGAGCAGGGCAACCGCCGTCTTGCGGCGCGTCTCGGCGCGGACGCCGCTTGCGCTGACGCGGCTCGCATCCTGCGCCCGCCGTCGCTCAACCACAAGCACCGGCCTCCCGCCGCCGCTCGGTTGGAGCAGTGCTCGCCAGAGCGCCGGTATCTCATCAGCGACGTGGTGGGGGAGCTGGGATTGGATCGCCTTCATAGACCCGATCGCGCGCCGGTTCTCGACAACGACGATCCGCTGCGCTCGATTCCTCCGGCCGTCTACATCGAGCGACTCGCCGGAACTGCGGTTCCGCGCCACCGGAAGATTCGCTGTCCGTTCCACGACGACCGGACTCCGAGCCTCCACGTCTACCAGGACGCAGACCGTGGTTGGTACTGCTTCGGCTGCGCGCGAGGCGGTTCCATCTACGACTTCGCCTCCCACCTCTGGCGTCTCGATACCAGAGGGGTCACCTTCAACCAACTCCACGACGAGCTGTGCGCCGTCTTCGGCCCGGAGGACCTCGGGGCGTTCTAGACCGCGTCCAACTCCAACTCTTCGATTGTCTCCTCCGACGGCGCTGTAGCTGCCGCGACATCGGCGGCAACCTCGTCGTCCTCACCCTCCTCCTCGGCCACACCCGGCGTGGGCGTGATCCCACAGACGCGGCGAATCTCCTCGATGATTGCCGCCTGTCGGCCTTGAACGAAACGCTGGTACAGCTCCTCGACCTGCTCATCCGGCAACTCTTCAAGTGCCGCCTCCAAAATGGGGAGCGTGCTCTCGTCGATGAAGTGGGGCTCCAGTAGTTCTGCCTGCTCCCCGGATGGAAAGATCTCCTTGTCGCCGATGTATTCGGCCGGAGCCTTGTCCTTGATCTTGCCGTTGGTCTCGTCGGAGATCAGGGTGCGGTTGGCAATCGTGTTCACGTCAACCCGCTTGATGATCTCGTGCCGTTTGAGGAAGGCTTTGGGGAAGATGTGGTGGTCCTGCAACTCCTGGAGGCGAATGTCCTCGCCACGACGCCAATCCCGAGCGCTGCGGAGAGCCAGAAGACAGAAGACCCCGCTGTACCGCGCGCTCGCGTAGCTAGCCGAATCACGGATGCGGAATCCGGGTGCGCCGATCAGGTCGGCTGCTTCGCGGAAACACTCGGGCTCGGGGCCATCCTCAAACCAGTACCGGGTCATTTCGAGGTAGTCCTTGCGCGACTTGCTCTCGACGGCACTTGAATACCGCTCCATGAACACGTTGCACCAGTACCAGCGCCGCAGGTCTTTCCGCTCCTGCTCGCCCAATTTCCGGTCCTCGATCTGGGCTCGCAACGCCGCCATGATCGGGATCAGGCCGAATCCGGGAAGCCACTTCTCAGCGAACACTCCGAACCCGTCGGGGCCGACCATGGTGGTCAGCTCCAGCGCGCGCTCCATGGCCGCCGCAGCCCGCCGCCAGTCATCCTCGAAGCCTGCTGGCGAGAGGTCGATGAGGATTCGCGGCTTGGGATCCAGTCCTCGCATGAGCGCGAGCGTGCGGAGCACCAGCACGCCGAACTTGTGCTCGTCGGCCTTGCCCTTCGACCAGGTTCGCAATAGCCGATGAGTCTTGACGGACTCGTTCCAGAGATCGTGCAAGCGGATGCCATCCCGATATAGGCGAGCCGTGAGCAGGTCGTACACGGACAGGTCAACGCCCGTCGAGTTCAGCTTCTCGAAGATCGCGCAGACGCGGCCGATCGACTCGCTGTCGGAATCGTCCACGCGGGGTAGCTCGACCAGCGGCACCTCGAACGTCTGGAATGCGGTGACGGCGCTCGTCCATCCGTCGCGCCACTCTGAGCGATACTGGTCGAGCTTGTCTGCGTCGGTGCTGCGCAGCCAATCCTCGAAGCCGTCGCGCCACGTGTAGAAGCCCTGCTGCGTCAGCAGCACCGTGCAAGGGAGCATCCGCTGCTCGTACTGCGTCTCCGCGCTGTCGAGCCCGCGCAGTTCACGCTTGGCTCGGTCGAACACGACATCGTCGCTGTCCGGCTCCCTCAACAGGACGTCGAGGTCGACGAAGAACCAACGACGCTGGCTGGAATCCTTGAGTGATAGATCCGGTGCGGTCAGGGCGTAGATCAGCGACGACAGGCGCTGCTGGCCGTCGAGGATCAGCAACTCCGGGCGCGGATCGCGGTTGCTCGGCTCCGAACCCCGCAGGAAGACCGGAGCGAACGGGGGGTTGTTCGCGTCGCAACGCAACAGCAACAACGAGCCGATGAAGTAGCCGCGAATGATCGAGCGCACCAGGTCGGCCACTTCCTCCCTGGTCCAGACGAAATCGCGCTGGAAGTTCGGAAGACAGATCTTCCCTTCATGTGCCGCCTCGACAAGGCCCGTCACTTTGCGCTTGTCGGGGATGATCTCCATGAGCGGACGATGCTAACCGCTCGGGAGAAACCCGCGCCCGCCGAGATGCGAATGCCTCACTCGGTCTGCCGCCAGCTCTCATCCTGCGCGGCCGCCTTGCGGCACCGCGTCCGAGGGTGCAGGAGCTGGAGACGGCCGGGTCGCTTTCGATGCGCTGGAGGGCGCTCACTCGGGTTCCGTCGCGGGCTCTCGTCCTGTCGTCCTCCTTCTCCGCACCTCGCCCGGCCGGGGATCTTGCACGAAGACCGCGCCTTTGGCGCTCGGGCCTCGGTAGGTCAAGTCATCGGCCTCTGATCGCCGCGCCCTTCGGGGACGGCCTTCGGCCTTCGCGGCGGATGCCTCGCCTGGACCTCCCGGCCCGCTCCGTGCTGGCCGATCCCGTTGGGCTCACTGCCATCAAGGAGGACATCGACATGACTTCGGAACCACGCCACCGGACCCCTTCGGAGGTTCGCGCCATCCAGGCGCAGCTCCAGCTTCTCGCGGACCACCCCCAGCTGCGGCACAGGTCGGGACACGGACAGGTCACCGCTGCAGCGCCCTTCGCGGACTCACGCCGGCCGACAGATCCCAGCTCGGCGTGGCGCATCGACAACCGGCCGCGTTCTCCCGACGCGGACCGCAACTACGCGGCGGGGCTTCTGTAGCCCCGCCCTATGCAGGAGACATCGAGATGGGAATGGACGTCTACGGCAACAAGCCAACAGCCGAGGCCGGCGGGTACTTCCGCAACAACGTCTGGTGGTGGCACCCCCTCTGGAACTACGTCATCGAGGTTGCACCCCACCTCGTCGAGGGTGTCGTCGGGCACTGCAACAACGGCGACGGCCTTGGCAAGCGCGCCGCTGCGCGACTGGCGGCGATCCTTACCGAGGAGCTGAGTGCCGGGCGGACGGCTGAGTACGAGGCCAGCTACTTGGCGGCCCTGGAAGCTCTGCCGGATGAGACTTGCCGTCTCTGCTCCGGCAGCGGGGTCCGCACCGATGCGGTCGGGGTCGAGATGCGCATGCCGGAGCGCAGGTGGTGCAACGGCTGCTCGGGGAAGGGCAAGCACCGCCCCTTCGAGGCCAGCTACCCGTTCTCGGCAGAGAACGTGGCGGCTTTCCGAGATTTCGTAGCCGCCAGCGGCGGGTTCAAGATTTGGTGATCTGACGGCGCGGGAGGCTTTGGTCTTCCGCGCCTGTCGCAGCTCC
>Ga0208356_1000012_pt1 | contig 112427 bp, 111 predicted proteins | sample NGESurshal072012_4_FD_184467 | JGI IMG/M metagenome (GOLD analysis project Ga0208356, IMG submission 184467) | Arctic peat soil microbial communities from Barrow, Alaska - NGEE Surface sample 53-1 shallow-072012 (SPAdes) | ecosystem: Environmental > Terrestrial > Soil > Wetlands > Peat ... | reverse complement strand
AAGCTCGTCTTGAATGCGACGCTGGAGCAGATCACCAAGCAGATCGCCGCTGGCAACGAGGTGCGGCTGACCGGGTTCGGCAAGTTCTCCAAAGGCGAGCGCGGCTGGCGCTCGCCAAGCCCGCACCCCCCGCACCGGCGAGACGATGCAGATCGCCGCCAAGTCGGCGCCGAAGTTCAGTGCCGGGGCGGAGCTCAAAAAGGCGGTCTGATCTACCCCCCGTCGAAGCGGACGAGAGGTGGAAGGACGATGAGGAGGCGCCGACGGGTGGCGGGTTCCTTGTCCACAAAGACAAAGTCATCGCGAGGCAATCGCCGCTGTTCGTCCGGCAGGTATTCGATGCATACGGGAACGGAGACATCTCCTACAGGGAGATCGGCACCTACCTCAACGTGCCGCTGAGATCGATCACGGGGATCCGTGAGGCGGTTGGATGACAGATCCGCAGCCGCGGTCATTGTTTGCGCGCTACAGCCTCGATACGTCTTTCTTCATTGATCTCTGGAGCGTCGATGTTGGCGAGTTCCCAAGGGATGTCTTCAAAGGCGTTTGGCAAGCGCTCGAGAGCGGCGTCACCGAAGGCAAGATCGTCGCGTCGGAAGCAGCCGAGGAAGAGTTGCTCGATACGACCAGCGACGAGCAGAAGACTTGGGTGAGGCGCAACAGCAGCATGTTTGTGCCGCTCGATATGGGCCAGGTCGGAGTGACCAAAGAGATCGTCCGTGCCTATCCGAAGTACGCGGAAGAACCAAAGAATCTTGCTGATCCTGCCGTAATCGCTCTCGCTAAGTGCGACGGGCTGACCGTCCTGACCTCGGAGAAGCGAGCGCCGACGCACTCGCCGAACAAGCCGAAGATTCCAAACGTCTCCCAGGAGTTCGGAGTCAAGTGGCTCAACGTCGTCGGATGGTGTCGAGCAGAGGGCATCAAGGTTGTTCGCTCCTGATTGAGTCGCCTAATTCGCCCATGTGGAGTCGCGGCGTCCGGTTCAAGGCGGGGCGGCAAACCACCGCATCCGTCTTAGGCAGCCGCGCGGGACTCTGGCCACGTACCCGAGCTGATGCGCTCATAGAGCGTGTCGGGGGCAAGGTCAGCGCCGCCAGGCCAGACGACGGTCCCCGTCTCCGCGTCGGGCTCGACCTTGGCAAAGCCTTTAGGGGTGCGGGCATCCTCGAAGACAGGACCGCGCATCCGATTGAGTACGTCGACCTCTCCGTTCAGGCCATCGGCGAAGGTCAGTCGAAGGACGCCGTGGCGGACGACCTCGACAGCGGTGATATCTGGGGTTATGCCGTTCATCGCAGTGGCTCGATCTCCAGAAGTGTCTCACCAGCTCGCGCTCGGCGCCAGTTCTCTTCCAACTCTTCCTGATGGAGCTCTGCCCAGGCGAGGATGAAGCGCAGCTGCCGACGGCCGAGGTTGCTGTCGATCACTTCGAGGTTGTCGATGCGGACCTTTGCTTCTCCTTCGGCGTGCCGTGCGTGGAAGTGCGGGAAGCCGTGATCATCGAAGAACATCGCGATCGTGATCCCAAAGAAGCGGCTTATCGTTGGCACGGGGGCATCATGGCGTGAGCAGCGGCGGACGTTCGCTCTTGGATTTCGATTCGGATTTCGTTCCCTCGGCCGTTCCCCTCGATCCGTAGTGCGGCCCGGAATCCGCTTGCTAGAGCGGTGGAGGGGTGTCGCCTGGGCAGTCTCGAAAACTGTTGGCGTCGCAAGGCGCTCGTGGGTTCGAATCCCACCCCCTCCGCGCTGCGCGGGGCGAAGAACTGGTCCGGGCAGGTCGGCAGCGTCACTGCGAAGCGGCCGAATTTGCTGACGACATGCAGCCTCGAATAGAAGTACGAAGTTCCGCACGAGACCCTTCCGGATGCCACAAGACGAACCGGCGGAGGCCACCCAGGAGCCGTGGGGGAGGCTCCCGGAATCGTTTTCGGAGAGGAGGACCTGCCCCGCCTGAGTCGTGCCGGGATCCCCTTGATCACGCCGAGCGCCCAGGCACGATCTTCATTTCCTCATCCATGCCAGCGCAGTTCGCGGATGTTCATCCAGCCGTGAAAGGGGGAACCCTCAGGTGCGGCGACGGCGCACTGCTGGGGTTTCTCTAGAGCTAGGAGCGAAGTGCGGAACTTGTCCAGGCAGCGAACCTTGGTAGGGATCAGCGGCGTACATCCCATCGCAACCGCCAGGTCCGGCATGAGACGGATCTGCGTGCCGGCGCTCGAGCCGAAGGACTGTTCTGCCAGTTCGCACCCGTTTCCGCTGGTGAGCATGCGCCAGACGCCGCGGGTTTCCGGAATGCCGTTGTTGAAGGCCTGCTGGAGTTCCTGCCTGAACACCACGGTCGCGGCTTCGGTGGTGCGGGGCGCGGGTGAGAGGAAGGCCGTGGCCCAGGTTTCGTCCAGGGTCGAGATGCGCGCTTCGGTGACCACGGGTTCGTAGTCAGGTCGGGGCACCCACTGGCAGCTATCGCTCGCGCTGGCCGCAGCTGCGACCGCGCATTTGGTGATGTTCTCCACTGCTCGGGCTGCTGTCCTGAATTCGGCGATCTCCGGTTCAGTCGCCGGCCGAGTCGCGCTCGCCGTCCCGGGTGCGCTCAGCAGGGCAACGGCGATAATCGACCCGTAGACAAGTACGCGCCTCACGCAATCCAGTCTAGGGCCGGCGATCGGGTCGTCGCGGATCAGGCGTCGGGCGGGCCGATCGCCCAGACGGCGATCGGCGGCGGCACCAGCAGCAGCGCCAGGGTGGCGATCTCGGCGATCGCTTCGGCGGTGTCGAAGCCGGCGAGATGGCCGATGTGGAAGATCAGGTGGATGCCGGCGGTGAGCAGCCAGGCGGCGGAGACGGCGCGCACGAGCGTGCGGTCCAGGGTCCAGGCCGCCCAGCCGAGGAGGACCGCGAAGCCGAGGTAGAGCCCGCCGACGTCGGTGACCAGATGCTCGTTGTAAGGAGGCAGCAGCTCGACCCAGTGGGCGATGAAGGGGAAGTCGTCGTAGAAGGTATGCGGCACGACCGCCGCGGTCAGGCCGATCGTCAGCGCGGAGAGGAACAGGTAGCCGAGCGCGATCCGGGCGCTCCGCGGCGACCTCATCGATCGAAGCTCACCTTGGCTGCTCGCGGAGAGGGCGATCGGGAGAAGATACGACCATCGCCGGGGCGCGGCGAATAATCTCTGCGGGGTGACGGAGCCGGCAAGCGCGAGCGGGGCAGCCCTGGGCGAGGAGACCGCGGCCGGCGCCGGCGTCTTCCCTTCGCAGGCGCTGAACGAGGCGATCGAGCGGGAGTGGGTCAGCTCCGGCGATTACCGGATCCGCCCCGAGGCGGTCCAGCCGGCCAGCATCGACCTGCGGCTCGGGGACTTTGCCTGGGCGCTGCGCTGCTCCTTCCTGCCGGACGTCGACTCCACGGTCGAGGAGAAGATCGAGGGGCTCGCCTTCCAGAAGGTCGACCTGCGTGACGGTGCCGTGCTCGAGCGCGATCGCCCCTATCTGGTGCCGCTGATCGAGGAGCTGGCGCTGCCCGGCGACGTGCGGGCGAAGGCGAACCCGAAGAGCTCGACCGGGCGGCTCGACGTCTTCACCCGGGTCATCACCGATCGCCATCACCGCTTCGACGACATCCGCGCCGGCTACCGGGGCAAGCTCTACCTGGAGATCGTCCCCCGCTCCTTCGCGATCCAGGTCAAGACCGGGCTCTCGCTCAACCAGCTGCGGTTGGCGCGCGGCGACGTCCGCCTCGCCGACGAGGAGATCCGCGGCCTGCAGAGGGAAGCGCCGCTCCTCTACCTCGACGCCGACGCCGTCCCGGAGTCCGAGCTGGCGCTCTCCGACGGCCTCTTCCTCAGCCTCGATCTCTCCGGGCCGAGCGATCGCACCGTCGGCTACCGGGCGAAGAAGAACAGTCTCCCGGTCGACCTCTCGCGCATCCGCGCCTACCGCTGGAGCGACTTCTGGGACCCGGTCTTTCCCGAGCCCGGGGGACGGGTCGTGCTGGAGCCGGAGATCTTCTACCTGCTGCTATCCGCCGAGGGTGTCTCCATCCCGCCGAAGATCGCCGCCGAGATGATGGCCTACGACCCCACCGCCGGCGAGCTGCGCACCCACTACGCCGGCTTCTTCGACCCCGGCTTCGGCTACGACCCGGCCGGCAGCCGCCACGGCAGCCGCGCGGCTCTGGAGGTCCGTGCCCGCGACGTCTCCTTCATGGTCGAGCACCGCCAGCCGGTCTGCAAGCTGGGCCTGGAGTGGATGGAGGCCCCGGCCGAGCGCCTCTACGGGGCCAGTCTCGGCTCCAATTACCAGGGCCAGGTGACGATGCTGAGCAAGCACTTCGAGGAGCAGACCGCCGGCTCCCCCTCAGGCGACGCTTAGCTCTCGCAGCAGCCCCCGCACCCGCTTGCGGCGGGCCACCAGCTCGGTCTCGAGCTTGGCGATCTCGTCGCGGCGGCGGCGCACCAGGTCCAGCTGGCGGGCGATGTGGCCGAGCGACTCCTCGAGGATCTCGTGGCGGCGCACCGGGTCCTCGACGCCGCCGTGCCACTCGCGGCGCAGCTCGGCCCGGGCGCCCTCGGCCTCGACCAGCGCCTTCAGCTCCTCCAGCGAGAGCCCGAGCAGGTCCTTCAGCCGCAGCAGCTCGGTCAGCCGCTCGACGTCGGCCTCGGCGTAGGTGCGGTGGGCACCGGGCTCACGCCCTCCGGCAACCGGCAGCAGGCCGATCTCCTCGTAGTAGCGGATCGTCCGTGGGGTGGTGCCGGCCAGCTTGGCGACGTCGCCGATTCGCAGCTCGGCCCGGGGCGGCGCGCTCACGGCATCGCCTCGATCTCCTCGGAGATCGCCTCCTCGATCGAGAAGGCGGGAGAGGCGCGGCGCTCGCCGGCCTCCTCCGGGGCGCTCTCGTCGCTGGGCCGCAGCAGCGAGACTCCGGCGCCGACCACCGAGGTAGCCGCCAGCACCCAGAGCGCCGTGTGCATGTTGTGGATGAAGGGGTCGAGCTGGGCGCTGGAGAGGCCCGACGCGAGGCCGGAGAAGATCTTGAAGAGGACCGGCTGCGGAACCGCCGCGGTGATCACCCCGAGCACGAAGGCGATCGAGATCACGGCGCCGGTGTTCTGCAGCATCGTCCGTGCCCCGGCGGCGATCCCGCGCCGCTCGGTCGGCACCGTGCCCATCATCGCCGCGGTGTTGGGCGAGTTGAACATCCCCGAGCCGATCCCGACCAGAGCCAGCCAGACCATGCCCTGCCAGTAGGGGGTGTCGGCCTGCAGCGTCGTCATCAGGGCGAGCCCGGCGGCGCTGACCAGCATCCCCAGCGCGGCCAGTGTCCGGGACCCGTGGCGGTCGGCCCAGATCCCCGCCAGCGGCGAGGCGACCAGCATCCCGATCGCCATCGGCGCCAGCTTGACGCCGGCGATTATCGGGTCGTCTCCCTGGGCCCCCTGGTAGTAGAAGACGAAGATGAAGAGCAGCGCGAAGCGGGAGAGGCCGTTGATGAAGGCGGCGCCGCTGGCCGCCGCGAAGAGGCGGTTGCGGAAGATCGCGAGGTCCAGCATCGGCGCCTTGCCACGGTGCTCGATGAGGACGAAGAGCGGCAGCAGAATCGCCGAGACGATCAGGCTGCCGACCACCAGCGAGTCGTCCCAGCCGGAGATGCCGCCGCGCGAGAGGCCGTAGACGAGGGCGGTCAGCCCGACCACGAAGGTGAGGGTGCCACCGATGTCCAGCCCCCGCACCTTGTCGCGGACGGACAGCTCGCGCAGGATCAGCCCGGCCCAGGCCGCGCCGGCGAGGGCGAGCGGGACGTTGAACCAGAAGACCCAGTGCCAGGAGATCGCGACCAGGGCGCCGCCCAGCACCGGCCCCAGCACCAGGCCGGTCGCCGCGACCATCGTGTTTGTCCCCATCGCCAGCCCCAGCTCCTCGCGCGGGAAGGCGTCGGTGACCAGGGCGGGGCCGTTGGCGAAGATGAAGGCTCCACCGACTCCCTGCAGGATCCGCCAGAGGATCAGCTGGGTGCCATCGGCGGCGAAGCCGGCGGCGAGCGAGGCGGCGGCGAAGATCAGGAAGGCGCCGACGAAGGCCGACTTGCGGCCAAAGAGGTCCGAGAGCCGGCCGGCGGTGAGGACCAGCACGGTCGAGGAGATCATGTAGGCGAGGATCACCCAGACCAGGGTCAGCAGGCTGGTGCCGAGCGAGCGCTCGAGGTCCGGCAGGGCGATGATCAGCGTCCCCGAGTTGGTCGCCACCAGGAGCATCCCGAGGCTGGTGCAGGAGAGGGCCCACCACTTGTAGTGCTCGTGGTCGGCGTCGACCCCGGCTCCCAGGAATCTCTTTCTTACGTTCACGTCAGGTACTGTAGCGCGCCGATATCGGGTCTAGGATTGCCCCATGGCCGAGCGGACCTGGCACGTCTATCTCTCCGGGGAGATCCACTCCGGCTGGCGTGAGCAGATCGAGGCCGGGACTCGCGAGGCGGGCCTGCCCGTCTCCTTCTCGGCACCGGTCACCGACCACGCCGCCTCCGACGACGCCGGCACCGGCACGCTCGGGGACGAGAGCGACTCTTTCTGGCGCGACCACAAGGGCGCCGGCGTCAACGCGATCCGCACCCAGACGCTGATCCGCAACGCCGGCCTGGCCGTGGTCCGCTTCGGCGACAGGTACCGCCAGTGGAACGCCGCTTTCGACGCCGGCTTCGCGGCCGCCCTCGGCAAGCCGGTGATCACCCTCCACGAGCCCGAGCTGGACCACGCCCTGAAGGAGGTCGACCGGGCCGCCCAGGCGACCGCCCGCACCGCCCGGCAGGTCGTCGACGTGCTCCGCTACGTCATCGCCGGCGAGCTACCCAGCCGCTGAGGGCTACGCGACTGCCCGGCAGTCGCGTAGGGTGGGAGCATGTCCGCCGACGCCAACCGTGCCACGATCGAGCGCTTCTACGAGGCCTTCGGCCAGTGCAACGGCACCGCGATGACCGCCTGCTACGCCTCCGATGCACATTTCCGCGACCCCGCCTTCGGCGACCTCGAGGGCGACGAGATCGGCTCGATGTGGCGGATGCTGACCGGCCGCGCCACCGATCTGAAGATCGAGCTGCACGAGCACGAGGCCGGCGATGACACGGGCTCGGCCCACTGGATCGCCCGCTACACGTTCTCCACCGGTCGCCCCGTGGTCAACGACATCCAGGCGAAGTTCCGCTTCGCCGAGGACGGCCGCATCGCCGACCACGTCGACGACTTCGACTTCCGCCGCTGGGCCAAGCAGGCCCTGGGCCCGATGGGCAACCTGGTTGCCGTGCTGCCTCCCCTGCGCTCCAAAGCGCGCGGCAAAGCCCTGGAGCAGCTCGAGGCCTTCAAGCGCGACGAGACCGGCTCCAGCCTCTAGCAGAGCCCTGTCCTCCCACAATGCGAACATGTGTTCGCATGCGATGGGATGAGCAGCGAGTCGAGAACGATCTGCGATTGCCGGGAGTCGGCGACGGCAGCGTCGTCCGCACCTTCGACGCCCCGGAGGCGATGGGCATCAACTTCCACGAGGTCCGTGCCCGCTCGGCGCTGAACCACGTGGCCGGCGGCAGCTACGGGTTCGACTACACGATCAACCCCTACAGGGGATGCACCCATGCCTGCAATTTTTGTTTTGCTCGAAAAACTCACATCTATCTAGGCTTCAACGCCGGTCGGGACTTCGAGCGTGAGATCGTCGTCAAGGTCAACGCGCCGGAGCTGCTGCGCGCGGAGCTGGCGCGGCCGAGCTGGAAACGGGAGCTGGTGGCCCTGGGGACGAACACCGATCCCTACCAGTGGGTCGAGAGCCGCTACCGGATGATGCCGGAGATCCTCGAGGCGCTGGAGGCGGCGCGGACGCCGGTCTCGGTCCTGACCAAGTCGCCGCTGGCGATGCGCGACGTCGAGATCTTCGAGCGGATGGCAAAGAAGCTGCCGGTCTCGGTCAACCTCTCGGTCCCGACCCTCGACGAGGACGCTTGGCGAGCCACCGAGCCGCACACTCCCAGCCCCGCCGCCCGCCTCGACGCCGTCGCCGAGCTGCGCCGCCGCGGCATCGACTCCGGCGTCCTGATCGCCCCGCTGATGCCCGGCATCAACGACTCCCCCGAGCAGGTCCGCCCCATAATCGAGCGCGCCAAAAAGGCCAACGCCACGTTCCTGGGAGGTGTGGCCCTCCACCTCCGCGACGAGGTCAAGGACATCTTCTTCGCCTGGCTCGAGGAAAAACGCCCCGACCTCCTCCCGAAATACGAGCAGCTCTACAAAGGCCGCGCCTACATGCAGCCGGCCCAGCGCAAGCAGACCACGCGCGCCCTCAAAGGCTGGGGCCGCGGCCGTCTCCGAACTCCCGACCCCGCCAGCGCTTCGCCGTCCAAGAGAGACGGTCCTCCGGGCCACCCACCGGACCAGCAACCTCTCTTCTAGCGCCCTTCGTCCAACTGTTCGAACTTGCACTCCAGCGGTGCTTTGTCGTCCCTGAATCGGTGAAACCGCGCCCCGTGTCTGATCCGCCCGCTCGCCGCGTGGTCGTACCCCACCTCGATCACCAGCTCCGGCCGCAGCGACACCCACTCCAGGTCGCGCCCGCCTGTCCACCGGCTCGGCTCCGCCGTGCCGCTCTCGCCCGTCTCCAGCGGCGCCAGCATCGCCCGCATGCTCCGTTTCGCGGCGGCCGAGAAGCCGGAGATGTGGCCGACCGAGCGCAGCTCCCCACCGTCGTAGAGGCCGAGGATCAGCGAGCCGACCGTGCCCTCCTCCTTGCCCGGCCGCCAGCCCATCACCACGCAGTCGATCGTCCGCTCCCGCTTCACCTTCGCCATCCCCTTGCGCTTGCCGGGGATGTAGGGGGCGTCGAGCTGCTTCGCCATCACGCCCTCGATGCTGCCCAGCCATTTCTCGGCCTGGGCGGTGTCGGGGGTCAGCGGCGTCAGCTCCAAGCCGGCCTTCTCGGCGATCGCCTCCAGGCGCGCCCGCCGCTCCGACAGCGGCGCCTCCAGCAGCGACTCGTCGCCCTCGGCCAGTAGGTCGAAGACGATGTAGCCGGCCGGGATCTCCTTCGAGAGCAGCTCGATCCGCGACTGGGCCGGGTGGATGCGTTCCTGCAGGGCGTCGAATTCGAGGTTGCCGTCGGCGTCGCGGATCACCAGCTCGCCGTCCAGCACCCAGCGCCCGGGCGCGAAGCTCAGCTCCGGGAAGTAGCGGGCCAGTTCTTTGCCGCCGCGTGACTGGATGTAGGCCTCCTCGCCGTCGACGAAGACGATCGCGCGGAAGCCGTCGAGCTTCGGCTCGTACGCCCACTCCTCGCCGACCGGCAGCTGTTTGCGGGTCAGCGCCAGCTGCGGCTTGATCGGAGGGCGGAGCGGCAGGGTCACGCGGCGGATGATGACGCCCGCCGGGCCCGGCTCTCGCGCGGGTCCGGGATCGGCACCGCCGCCAGCAGTTTCTTCGTGTAGTCGTCGCGCGGGTGCTCGCAGACCTGGTCCGCCGTCCCCTCCTCGACGATCTTGCCGTCGTGCATGACCGCGACCCGGTCGGAGATGTGGCGGACGACGCCGATGTCGTGGGCGACGAAGACGTAGGTCAGCCCGAGCTCGTCCTGGAGGTCGTCGAGAAGGTTGACGATCTGCGCCTGGATCGAGACGTCGAGCGCCGAGACCGGCTCGTCGGCGACGACCAGCTTCGGTTTCAGGGCGATCGCGCGGGCGACCCCGATCCGCTGCCGCTGGCCGCCGGAGAACTCGTGCGGGTAGCGGTCGTAGTGCTCGGGCGAGAGGCCGACGCGCTCCAGCAGCTCCTGCACCTGCATCCGCAGCTCGCGCCCGGAGGCGACGTCCTGCAGCTTCAGCGGGTCGCCGACGATCTGGCCGATCCGTTTGCGCGGATTGAGCGAGGCGTAGGGATCCTGAAAGATCATCTGCATCTGCCGCCGCAGCGGGCGCAGTTGGCGGCGCGAGAGCCCGGCGATCTCCTGCCCCTCGAAACGCACCGACCCGGAGGTCGGCGCCAGCAGCTGCAGCATCACCCGGCAGACGGTCGACTTGCCGCTGCCGGACTCGCCCACCAGGCCGAGGGTCTGGCCGCGGGCGACGCTGAAGCTGACCCCGTCCACAGCCCGCACCTGGTCGACCTCGCGGTCGATCAGGATGCCCTGCTTGATCGGGAAGTGCTTGACGAGGTCGGTGACCTCGACCAGGGGCTCGTCGGCGGTCATCAGGCCGGCGCCTCGAGCCCGATCTGGCCGCCGACCTCTCGCTTCTCGCGCTTGCGCTCGGGGTCGAGCCAGCAGCGGTCGCAGTGGGAGGGAGCGTCGGCAAGCCGTGCCTCCAGCCCCGGCATCTCCATGCACTTCGCGAACTCGTGCGGGCAGCGGGGTCGGAACGAGCACCCCTCGGGCAGCGAGAGCAGCGACGGCGGCGCGCCGCTGATCTGCCGCAGCCGCTTCGGCCGCGGTCGGTCCAGTCGCGTCAGCGAGCCGAGCAGGCCCCAGGTATAGGGGTGCTGGGGGTCGTAGAAGATCTCGTCGAGCGTCCCTTCCTCGACCACCCGCCCGGCGTACATCACCAGCACCCGGTCGGCGACCTCGGCGACGACGCCGAGGTCGTGGGTGATCAGGATCGTCGCCACGCCGCGTTCGCGGTTGAGGCTCTCGAGCAGGCGCAGGACCTGGGCCTGGATCGTGACGTCGAGGGCGGTGGTCGGCTCGTCGGCGATCAGCACCTCCGGTTCCAGCGCCAGCGCCATTGCGATCATCGCCCGCTGCCGCATCCCGCCGGAGAATTCGTGCGGGTAGTCGTCGACCCGGCGCTCGGCGTCGGGGATCCCGACCGAGTCGAGCAGCTCGACCGCCCGGGCACGGCCCTCGGACTTGGAGACGCCGTCGCGATGCGCCCTGATCGCCTCGACGATCTGGGCGCCGAGGCGGTAGACCGGGTTGAACGAGGTCATCGGGTCCTGGAAGACCATCGCGATCCGCTCGCCCCGAACCTTGCGCAGCTCCGTTTCGCTCGCGTCCAGCAGCTCGGTGTCGCCCAGCCGCACCGAGCCCTCGATCCGCGCGTTGGGCGATCGGGTCAGGCCGACGATCGTCTGCGCGGTGACGCTCTTGCCGGAGCCGGACTCGCCGACGATCGCCAGCACCTCGCCCGCGGCGAGATCGAAGCTGACGCCGTCGACCGCCTGCAGGAGGCCGCCTTCGGTCGTGAAGCCGACCCGCAGGCCCTGGGCGGAGAGAAGCGGCGCGGGGCTCATTGCGCCGAGGTCCCCAGCCGGATCCGCGGATCGAGATAGGCGTAGACGACGTCGGTGAGGGCGTTGAAGAGGACGACGAAGAAGGCGCCGAAGATGGTGATCGCCATCAGCGGCGGCAGGTCGAGGTTGGTGATCGCTTCGGCCGCGTACTGGCCGACCCCACCGAGGCTGAAGATCACTTCGGTGATGATCGCGCCGCCGAAGAGAGTCGCGCCGAAGTCGAGCCCGAAGAGGGTGACGATCGGGATCAGCGAGTTGCGCAGGACGTGGCGGATCATCACGCGCTTCTCGTCCAGCCCCTTGGCGCGCGCGGTCCGCACGTAGTCCTCGCGCATCACGTCGAGCATGTTGGAGCGCAGCACCCGGCTGTAGAAGCCGATGTTGAGGATCGCCAGCGTGAACCAGGGCAGGATCAGGTGGTAGGCCCACTGGATCGGGTCTTCCAGCAGCGGCACGTAGCCGCTCGCCGGGAACAGTTCGATCTTGTAGGTGAGGAAGTAGAGGAAGAGCGTGGCGATCAGGAAGACCGGGATCGAGATCCCGCCCACAGAGCCGACGGTCAGCGCCCGGTCGAGCCAGCCCCCGGCCCTGGTGGCCGAGAGGTAGCCGAACAGCACGCCGAAGAAGAGCCAGATCACCGCGGCGCCGATGCAGAGCGAGAAACTGGTCGGGATCCCTTCGGCGATCCTTTCGTCGACGTTGAGCTCGTCGCCGTAGGAGATCAGTTCCCCGGTGAAGATCTTCTTCATCGTGTCGAAGTACTGGACGGGCAGCGATTCGTCGAAGCCCCAGTCTTCTTCGATGCTCTTGACCAGGGTCGGGGTGGCGTTCTTGCCCGCCAGTCGCTGCGCCGGATCGGAGTTGGGAATCAGGTTGAAGATCGCGAAGACCAGCACCGAGACCGCAAAGAGGACCAGCACCATCCCGGCCAGGCGCCTGACAACGAAGCGGCCCATCAGATCGCCCCCCCGGCGGCGGCCTCGGCGGCCTCGGCCCGGGTCAGGCGCACTTTCGAGCGCGGGTCGAGCGCATCGCGCAGCCCGTCGCCGAAGACGTTGAGCGAGAGCACCGTCAGCAGGATCAGCACGCCCGGGGCGAAGGCCAGCAACGGCGAGGTGTAGATCGCTTCGCTCCCCAGCGACACCATTTTCCCCCAGGAGGAATTGGGCGGCTGCACCCCGGCGCCGAGGAAGGAGAGCGAGGCCTCGAGCAGCATGTTGTTGGCGATGTTGAGGGTGAAGAAGACGATGATCGTCGACCAGAGGTTGGGCAGCAGCTCGGCGAACATGATCCGCAGCGACCCCGCGCCCTGCGCGACCGCGGACTCGACGAACTCTTTCTCCCGCATCGCCAGCACCTCGCCGCGGATCGGGCGCGCCATGTACGGGGTGTAGACGACGGCGATGATCAGGATCGGGATCCAGATCGAGTTGCCGGCCATTTCGATCGGCCCGATCTTGAGGCCACCGACCGCAAGCGCGGTCCCCAGGGCGATCCCCAGCAGGACGACCGGGAACGACCAGATCACGTCGAGGGTGCGGGTGATGACGCCGTCGGTCCAGCCCCTGTAGTAGCCGGCCAGCAGCCCCAGGATCGTCGCCAGGATCGTCGTGATCAGGGCCGAGGTGAGGCCGATGAAGAGCGAGGTGCGCCCGCCGTACATCAGCCGCACCATCTCGTCGCGGCCGAGGCCGCTGTCGGCGCCGAGGAAGAACCTGCCACCGGCGCCGAACCAGACCGGGCCGATCGGCTTGCCTTCGATGTCGACGACTTCACGCTGCTTGCCGTCGACGCTGATCTTCTCCGTCGTGTGGGTCGTGTTCGGCCCGGTGTGCGCGACGTCGTTCGCCCACAGCGGCGCCGCCAGCACGAAGACGACGATCAGGAAGAAGAGGCCGAGCGCGGCGAGCGCGGCGCGGTTGCTCCGCAGCCGCCGGTAGGCCAGGTACCAGGGGCTATGGCCCTCGCCGCCGGCTTCACTCGGCGCGGCGGGAAATCCTTCGTCCGGCTCCCCCGGCGGGAGAGCCGGATCCGGCTGGAGCTCGAACGCCACGCTCCTATTCTGACCGGCCCCTCGGCCGGCCTACTTGAATTCGAAGCTGGTCAGGTACTGGCCGAAGGTCGAGCTGAAGATGACGTTTTCGAAGTTGATCGCGCTGGAGACGAAGGTCGACAGCGTCCGCGTCCCGTACGGGGCCCACGGCGCTTCTTCCATGTATTCCCGGTCGAGAGCTTCGTAGGCCTTTTCCTGTTCGGGCCCGAGCTGTTCTTCGCCGAGCCTGGAGATTTCCTTGTTGAACTTCGGGTTGTCGATTTCGGCGAAGTTGCCGTTGTTGGTCGGGAGGATGCTTTCGCCGGACAGCAGCGGCTGGAAGAAGTCGTTCGGATGCGGGTAGTCCTGGAACCAGTCCGACCAGCCGGTGTCGAGATCGGGCGTCGTCCGGTTGCCGATCACCGTGAAGTAGTTGTCGGGGTTGAGGATTTTCAGCGTCGCGTGGAAGCCGAGCTGGGTCAGCACGTCCTGGTAGTAGGTCGCGGCGGCTTCGTTTTCGGCTTCGCTGTCACCCCAGACGGTGATGTCCCTGTCGGCGGGGTTGGCTTCCTTGATCATCGCCTTGGCTTTGGCGAGGTTGTGCGGGTAGGGCTCCAGTTTCTTGTAGCCGGGCATCCCTGGAGGCAGGATCTGCTGGGTGCCTTTGAGCGAACCGACGTAGATCCGTTCCAGCGCCGCCGGGTCGACCGCGTAGTTGATCGCCTGGCGCACCTTGAGGTCGTCGAACGGGGGCCTGGTGGTGTTCATCCAGAAGTAGTAGGTGCTGATCGTCGGCTGGGGCCGGAACTGGGTGCCTTCGTATTTGCTTTTGATTTCCGCATAGCGGTCCGGCGGCGGCGTCGTCTGCATCCAGTCGAACTTGCCCTGCTCGACGCCGTTGACCTGGGTCGAGGGGTTGCGGATGATCGAGATGTTGATCTTGTCCATGTGCCCGCTCGGATATTCGGGCATCGCCTTCGAGTTGGCTTTGGCCCAGTAGGGGTTGCGTTCGTAGTTCCAGCCCTTGCTCTGGTCGACCTTGGTGATCACGTACGGGCCGGTCCCGGGGGGCGGGTTGGTCGACTGGTTGGTGTCCGGCGTGTCCGGCGGCACCGGCGCCACGAACATCAGCGCGAGCTCGTTGGTGAAGGTGCCGCGAGGTTTGACCAGGTGGATGACGATCTCGCCGGTCTTGTCGTTGGCTTCGATCCCGGGGATCCCGCCACTCTTCGTTTCCGCGAACTTTTCGGCGCCGACGATGTCGGTGTAGAAGGGCGAGCCGCCGGAGTCGACCTTGAAGGCGCGTTCGACCGCGTAGGTGAAGTCGGAGGCTTTGACCACGGTTCCGTCGGAGTATTTGAGGCCGGGGCGTAAATTGAGGGTGTAGGTCTTGCCGCCGTCGCTGATCTTCGGCATTTCCCTGGCTAGGCCGGGGACGACTTCGCTGCCGGCAGCGCCTTCCGCGTGCTTGTAGGTCAGCAGCGGGATGTACACCTCGCCCATCGCGTTCCAGCCTTCCTGCGTGTAGGAGAGGGCCGGGTCCAGGTAGTCCGGGAGGCCGGCGAAGGTGCCGTTGAGGGTCCCGCCCTCCTTGCCGCTGGAGCCGCTGCCGCTGCCGCTGCCGCACGACGACAGTCCAGCCGTCGCGACCGCTGCAAGTCCGAGCACCGCTGCAAGAACGCAAAGTCTCTTCAAGGCAAAACCTCCGAGTTGGACGGGACGGGACGGTTACCTGGGATCAACTCCAGCACAACGTCGTCGCCCCCGTCAAGGTCATTTGAACCAGACGCTGCAAGACGTTCAGGCCAATTGCTCCCAAGTATGGGGGCGGCGACGGCGACGATCGCGAGGATGCCGGCGCCGGCGGCGAAGAAGGCGGCACGAGGGCTGGCCACGGTGGCGATGACGCCGCCGAGGGCGATCCCGATGCCGGGCATCGCGGCGCCGATCGATTCGAGGACGCTCATCACCCGCGCCTGCATCCCCGCCGTGGTCAGCTCCTGCACGCCGCTGACCACCGAGACCCACTGCACGCCGTTGCCGGCTCCGCCCACGATCGAGACGCCGCAGGCGACCGCCAGCGTCGGCGCCGCCGCCAGCCCGAGGTAGCCGGCGCCGATCGCGATGGTGCTGAAGAAGAGCAGCATCGGAAGCGGCGCCCGGCGAACCGCGGCGAAGATGAAGCTGCCGAGGACCATCCCGACGCCCCAGCTGGCGAGCATCACGCCGTAGCCGGAGTCGCTGGTACCCAGCGTCTGCTTCGCATAGAAGACCTCGATCGGGATCACCGCGGCGAAGAAGACGAAAGCGGCCCCCTGCGCCAGCAGCAGTCGGCGCAGGGTTTTCTGCTCGCGCAGGTAGGCGACCCCGGCCCGTACGCGTTCCCGCATCTTGCCGGGTTCGGGCTCCGCCTGGGGAAGGGGCCCGGCGGTGAGCAGGAGCAGAGCGACGACGCAGAAGGAGACGGCGTCGAGGAACAGCGCGGTCTGCACGCCGAAGGCACCGACGGCCAGCCCGGCCAATCCGGGCCCGAGCGCGGCGCCGCCGGTGAAAGCGACATTGAGGATGGCATTGCCGGCGCGCAGCTCGCCCGTCGGCTCGAGCAGCGCGGCGACCACGGCGCGGGTCAGCGAGCGCCCGGTCAGAGCCAGGGCGCCGTCGATGGTCGCCACCACGATTACCGCCGGCAGCGAGAAGTGCGTGGCGCCGGCAAGCAGGGCCAGCGTCCCGAACGCCATTGCCTCGACGAAATAGACGGCCGGCAGCACGAGCCGTGGCGGCGGCCGCTCGCCGTGGGTGACCAGGATCGGCGCCGCCAGGGCGGGGAGGAAGCGGGTGCCGAGGAAGAGGCCGGCCGCCGCCAGGGCGCTGTCGGTCCGCTCGAAGATCAGCACCGAGAGGGCGATGATCGCCATCCAGTCGCCCAGCTCGTTGACCGCGTAGGTCGTCACGAGCCGCCGAAATGGGCGCCTCCGCAGGGGGTCGATCAGGCCTTTGTTACGCACGGGTCGTTGAAAGAACTACTGCATTTCTGCACAAGTTTTCCTGCAGTTGCACAAGTTTCCGCAAACTTGTGCTACAACAATGCCAAGCATTTCACGAGTTCAGATGGCGATGCGGCATCTGAGGGCTTCATCCAACGAAAGGGACTCACATGCACTACCGGACCTAATCTTCAGAAGTTCAGTGAGGGTGCCGAGTTCGCACCCGTGATTCGAAGGGCGCCTCAACATGGGGCGCCCTTCGTCTGTTCGGGGCCTTTGGGGACAGCCCTGCGTGCTCGAGGCTCGCTTTCGAGCCCTTGCACGCTGCCGGTCATATGGCTACGTCCGCTTGTAAGGAGCCCCCCGGCTGGGTAATTTCAGATCCATGCGGTATGCAGGGCATTATCTGGACCGTCCCTGTTGCAGGGAATGGCACCTGGCTGCGGAACCCCATGGCCTTGGAGTTCCCCCAGCGCTAGAAGGCGGCGCCGTACCCCCAGACCGTCAGCCCCATGAATAGCAATCGTCCCAGCAATCTGGTCGTCGTCGCCGAGGTGATCGCGCTGATCGCGGTCGTGGCGGTGGCCGTGCTCACCGCCGGCACCGCCGTCTGGGACCTGCCCCTGCTCGGCATCCTGCTCGCCTTCGCGGTCTTCAGCGACCTGACGGCGATCACGACGACGTCGAAGCTGAAGCTCTCCGGCGGCTTCCTGCCGATGGTCCTGGCGATGGTCCTGCTCGGCGGCTCGCCGGCCGCCGTGATCGGCGTGCTGACGATCCTGGTCGTCGATGGGCTGGTCGGGCGGCGCTCGTTCCTCATCCTCCTCAGCAACGGCCTCACCTTCGCCACCTACCCGCTGCTCACCGGTCTCGCCTTCCACTGGGTGACCACCGGCGCCCAGATCTCCGATTCCGAACCGGCCTTCTACGCCCTGATCCTCGCGGCCTTCACGTTCGCGCTGGCGATCAACTTCACGATGATTGCCTCCTACAACTGCTACCTGGACGGCAGCTCCTTCCTACGCAGGGTCCGCACCGCCCTGGTCCCGATGCTGCCCTCCGAGCTCGCGGCAGCGCTGATGGCCGTCGGCGTCGCCTATCTCTACCTACACGTGGGCCTGGCGGGGATCGCCCTGTTCGGCGTCGTCCTGGTGACCTTCCAGTATCTGGTCGGCGCCCTGTTGGTCTCCCAGCAGCGGGCCGAGGAGCTGGAGCTGCGCAGCAAGCAGCTGGCCAGCTTCCAGGTCGGGATGTTGAGCGCGATGCTGCGCACGCTCGACCTGCGGGATCAGATGACCGCCCGCCACAGCGCCGCGGTGGCGCGCTACTCGCGGGCGATTGCCCAGCGCGCCGGCTACTCGCGCCGCGAGGAGGAGCTGGTTCACATCGCCGCGCTGCTGCACGACATCGGCAAGTTCATCCTTCCCGACCGCATCCTCAAGGCCAACGTGCCGCTCACCGACGAGGACTGGATGCTGATCAAGCGCCACCCGCAGCAGGGCGCCCGCGTCGTCTCCTCGCTGGATGGCTACGGCCCGGTCGCCGAGATCATCCTCGCCCACCACGAGCGGATCGACGGCAAAGGCTATCCGCGCGGCCTCCAAGGGGATGCGATCCCGGAGCTGTCGCGGATCATCTCCGTCGCCGACACCTACGACGTGATGACCGCCCGCGACTCCTACCGGACGCCGATGTCGAGCTACGACGCGATCGTCGAGCTCCGCCGCGTCGCCGGCAAACAGCTTGACTCCCGCTTCGTCGAGGTCTTCATCGAGCTGCTCGACGGCAAAGACGTCTCCTTCCAGCACGGCGAGGCGGCCGACTTCGAGAAAGAGCTGGCGCTGGAATCGCGAATCGCCGAGACGGCCAGCCCCGACGGCGAGGCCAACCGCTTCCAGGTAGCGGGCGTCAGCGTCTAAAGCGCCCGCGTCGATACGGTTCGCCCCGAATGCGCGCCGTCACCTTTCAGGCACCGGAGCAGGTTCGGATCGAGGAGAAGGCCGATCCGGAGATCGTCGCTGCCGACGATGCGGTGATCCGGGTCGGGGCGAGCGGCATCTGCGGCTCCGACCTCCACATCTACCACGGCCGGGTCCCGGTCGAGCCGGGCTTCACGATCGGCCACGAGTTCGTCGGCACGGTGCTGGCGGCCGGCGACGAGGTCGAGCGGGTTGCCGTAGGCGACCGCGTGCTCGGCACCTTCCACACCGCCTGCGCGACCTGCGCCTCCTGCCTGCGCGGCGACTACCACCGCTGCCGCAAAGGCCAGACCTTCGGCCACGGCGCCAACCTCGGCGACCTGCAGGGCGCCCAGGCCGAGCAGCTGCTGGTGCCGCGCGCCAACCTGACCCTGCGGCGGGTGCCGGAGGGGATGTCGGCCGACGTCGCCCTCTTCGCCGGCGACGTGATGGGGACCGGGTATCACGCGGTCGCCCACGCCGGGATGCGCTCCGGCGACACGGTAGCGGTCCTCGGGCTGGGCCCGGTCGGGCTCTGCGCGGTCCAGGCCGCGCTCGCCGGCGGTGCCGTCCAGGTCTTCGCGATCGACACCGTCGAGGAACGGCTGCAGATGGCCAGGTCCTTCGGCGCGACGCCGCTGCACCTGACCGAGCAGGAGCCGAAGCGGGCGATCCGCGCGGCGACCGATGGGCTCGGCGTCGACGTCGTCGTCGACGCAGTCGGCGATCCGGGCCCGCTGGCGCTGGCGATCAGCCTCGCTCGCGACGCCGGCACCGTCTCCGGGATCGGCGCCTACGCCGGCAAGGGCGAGGTGCCGCTGGGGCTGGCCTGGCTGAAGGGGCTGCAGCTGCGCCTCGGCCTCGCCAACGTGATCGCCCACGTCGACCGCGTCCTGGCCCTGCTCGAGGCGGGCAAGCTGGATCCGGCGCCGCTGGTCACCCATCACATGGCGCTCGACGAAGTGAGCGAGGCGTACGCGATCTACGACCGCCGCGAAGCGCTGAAGATCGTCCTCACGCCCTGATCGGCAGTCGAAGCTGGCGCCGGTTAGCTGTACTAGTTGACTAGAACAGTTAAGGGAGCTACTGTGCTCATTGATGGCACAGCAACACGTCGCCGCACGGGCTGAGCCCAATCCCTTCGCGATCGATCCCGGCGACGAGCTGCCGGTCGGGCTGCAGCTGACCTGGCGGCTGCGGGCGCTGATCTCCACCGGCCAGCTGGCGAACGGCGAACGGCTGCCGAGCTTTCGCCGCCTGGCCGAGTGGGCCGGGGTCAACCTGAACACCGTGCGCGCCGTCTACGAGGGCCTCGAGGCGGATGGCCTGGTGGTCAGCCGCCAGGGTCAGGGGACCTTCGTCGCCGAGGGTGTCGTGCCGGCCCCGGAGTTGGAGGAGATCGCCGCCGAGGCGCTGCGCCGCGCCCATGACGCCGGCCACAGCCCGCGTGACCTGGCGATCGTCGCGATGGCCTGCGCGAGCATCCCCGGCAGCGTTGGTGAGCAGCCTCCGGCGGCGCTGCCGGCGGGCCTCCCCGATCTCGAGGAAGAGAGCGAGGCGATCGAGGTGCGGCAGGAGCTGCGTCGCCAGATCGGCCGGCTCGAGGCCGAGCTGGGCAGCTACACGCGCGATCTCAGCGCCGAGCTGCCGACGGCGCCGCGCCGCGCCGTCGCCCACGTCGCCGGCGTCCAGGAGCTGGAGCAGACCCGTGACACGCTGATCGCCCAGCTCTCCGAAGCGCAGAAGGCGGCCGAGCAGCGGGCGCGGCAGGAAGCGCAGATGCGTGCGCGCAGGCAGCGGGCCCGGGAGGACGGGGAGTCGGAGCATGGGGGGGCGCCGGAAGGCGGGCCGCTCGGCAGGGCGATGAGCTGGTGGCGAGCCGAACCCTAGAGCGCGGGTTGCTCCCCATCAGAGCGGTGTTCGTGGAGGTGGGGGTGATGGTGATCCTCACCGCGAAGACGATCGTCTCCGCGGTGAGACCCCCCTATCCCTACGGCGAGGAGCTGGTCTGGCAGTTTCTCTTCGTGCTGAAGCTCTCCTGGTTCCCGCTCCTGGTCTCCACCTTCGCCCTCAACCTGGGCGCCCCCGGACTGCAGGCGGCTGGCGTGCTTTCGCTGTTCGGCGCGCTGGATCGGCTCGGCGGCTTCTTCGTCGTGATCGCGATCCGCTGGATCGGGCCGCTGGTCACCGCGGTGGTGGTGGCGGGGGTGGCCGGCACCGCGATCACCGCCGACCTCGGCGCCCGCAAGATCCGCGAGGAGCTGGACGCCCTGCAGGTGCTCGGCGTCGACCCGGTCAAGAACCTGGTCGTGCCGCGTTTCCTGGCGCTGATGGTCGTCACCGGCCTGCTCGACATCTTCGCGATCGTCTTCGGCCTCAGCGCCGGCATCGCCGCCGAGCTCCTCTACCACCAGTCGCTCGGCGGCTTCTTCGCGACGCTCTTCTCCAACGCCACGATCACGGACCTGTGGTCCTCGGTCCTGATGTGCACGATGTTCGGCGCGATCGTCGCCGTCGTCTGCTCCTACAAAGGGATGTCGGCATCGGGCGGGGCCGCGGGGGTCGGCCGCGCCGTCAACCAGGCGGTGGTCATCTCCCTGGTCTCGGTCTTCGCCTTCCAGTTCGTGGTCAGCTCGGTCCTGCTCGCCACCAACCCCGAACTGCAGGCGATCCGGTGATCGGCTGGCTCGACACCCCGCGTGGCTGGCTCGACTCCTTCGGGGAGATCACCCGTTTTGGCCTGCAGGTCGCCGGCCAGGTCTTCTCGGGCCGGGTATTCAGGTTCTTCGGCGAGGGCCTGCGCCAGGGCGGCATCCTGATCTTCGGCTCGGCCCTGATCATCTGGGCCTTCGTCTTCATCCTCGGCTTGCAGTGCGGGCTCCAGGGCGCCTACTTCAACCGCTCGATCGGCGCCCCGTCTCTGGCCGGCCTCTTCTCGGCCTACTGCGATCTGCGCGAGGGGCTGCCCTACGCCTTCGGCTACATCCTCTCGGCCAAGGTCGGGACCGGGATCGTCGCCGAGATCGGTGCGATGCGGATCTCCGACGAGATCGACGCGCTCGAGGTGATGGGGATCCAGCCGGTGACGTTCCTCTGCGCGACCCGCCTGCTCGGTGCCTGGATCGCGATCCCGTTTCTCTATCTGGTGGGAGTGGTGGTCGTGTACCTCGCCAGCTACCTGGCTGTCGTCAACCAGGTCGGCGATGTCTCATCCGGCGGCTATCTGCTGATCTTCTGGATGTACCAGAGCCCGCCCGACCTGCTCTTCAGCATGATCAAGGCGATGGTGATGGCGACGGCGATCATCCTGGTCGGCTGCTACTACGGCTACACCGCCTCCGGGGGGCCGGTCGGCGTCGGCACCGCGACCGCTCAATCGATGGTGGTCAACATCATCCTCGTCCACATCATCGGAATGCTCGGGACCGTCGTCTTCTGGGGCTCCAACCCGCGAGCGCCGATCGGGGGCTGAGGGGACCCAATTTGGCCTCGGGTTCAGCCGCCCTTGATGAGGATGGCCGCGATCACGCCGAGGAGGCTGGCGATGACCCCGACGCTGCCACGATTGAGGCTGGCGTGAAGTGCTGCCATTGTCTGCCGCAGTTCGCCGATCTGATTGTCAACCCCATCCAGCCGCCGATTCACTTCACTGAATTGGTGGTTCGTATGCCGCTCAGCCTGGTCAAGCCGCCGATCGACCTCGTCGAAACGACGATCGATGCCGTTGAATCGCTCCTCGAGCCGCTCGTCCGTCCAGGCCATCCGTTCCATCCTGGCAGCATAAAGAATTGGCCGCAACCTATTGTCTGCAAACTGTAACTTCTTTGCAACTTTTACCGGGCGCTCGCGGCCGCGGTGGAACGTGCCGGATGGCGGTGGCGGCGGTACGTCTCTTCGACCCAGATGTAGCCGGGGCGGTTCCTGATCCCGTCGCGGAAGCTCTCGAGGGCCGGTGGGGTCGGCGTCTCGGCCGGCAGCGGCCCTTCTTCCGGCCCGACCACCGGGTAGAAGAGCGAGGCCGCGGTGAGGTCGGCGACGCTGAAGCTCTCGCCGACCAGGTATTCGCCACCGTTCGTCGCCAGCTCCGCCTCGAGGCGGTCCAGCGCCGCGACGATCTTCTCCCGTGCCACGACCGCCGCTTCCTCGTCCCGAACGCCGAAACGCAGCCCCGCGTAGGTGCTGGCGTAGAGGCCGAGCAGGCCTTTGGCTTTGCCGAGCGGGCCCGGCACCGCCGCCGCGGCGACCTCGGCGAACATCGCCGGCTCGTTGGTCAGCTCGTGGAAGGGAAGCAGGCGCGCGTGCGGCCCCAGCTCCTCGTCGAAGAAGTCCTCCAGCTCGAGGGCGTGGCGGCGCTGCTCGGGATCGGTCGGGTAGAGCGGCGGGTCCGGGTAGCGCTCCTCGATCGCAGCGAGGATCGCGGTCGAGTCGGCGATCGTGCGCCCGTCCATCCGCAGCAGCGGCAGGGTGACGCTCTCGCCGCGGGTCAGCGCGAAGGCGATCGGGATGTGGCTCCCCGGCAGCGGCGAGCGGCGGACGTGGGGGACCCGCTTGTGGTCGAGCGCCCAGCGCACCTTCTCGCTGTAGTGGGAGATGTCGAGCTGGATCAGGGTGGGCTTGTCGTCGCTCATTTGCGCCTCCTCGGTGGTCGTGGCAGCATAGGCGCGATGGCGCTTCTGAACGATTCCGAGGTGGAGGCGAGGCTCGCTGGGCTGCCCGGCTGGGAGCGGGTCGGCGAGGCGATCGCGAAGGAGTTCGACCGCGGCGACTTCGTCGGCTCGGTGAAGTTCGTCTCCGGCCTGGTCGAGCCGGCCGAGGCGATGAACCACCACCCGGACCTGGAGATCTCCTGGGACACGGTGACGGTGACGATCTCGACCCACTCCGAGGGCGGCCTGACCGCCGCCGACTTCGAGCTGGCCGCGAAGATCGACGCACTGGCCTAGCGGGTCGACATGGCGAAGCGGAAGAAGCAGCGCCGCCAGCGGCAGAGGGCGCCGACGGTGGACTACACCGACCCGGAGGGCAACGTCCTGACCCTGCGCGGGTCGCTCAGCGCCGGCACGATCGCCAAGATCGGCGAGGCGCCGGCGAGCCACGCCGCCTCCCTGGAGGACGCCTGGCAGCGGCGCTCGGAGGCGCTGTTCGAGCGCCTCGCGGTCAGTTGGGAGATCGCCGGGCTGCCGCTGACCGAGCAGAAGATGCTGCTGGGCCGCTACCGGATGGCCGACGCCGAGACCCAGCGCTGGGTCCGCCAGACGATCGCCGACCACCTCGAGCGCCACATCCCCGAGCTGGCGGGGTAGCGGCGGCGGGCGCTAGCGTGGCCGCGTGGCCGACGAGCTGCGAATAAACGACCGCCTCGCGATCCCCCTCGCGGAGATCGAGCTGCGCACCAGCCGCTCCTCGGGGCCGGGTGGCCAGCACGCCAACGTCACCGCCTCGCGGGTGGAAGCCGTCTTCGACGTCGAGGCCTCGCGGACGCTCGATGACCTCCAGCGCTCGCGCCTGCTGGAGCGCGCCGGGGAGACCGTCACCGCGATCGCCCAGGACGCCCGCAGCCAGTCCCGCAACCGCGAGCTGGCCCTGCAGCGCCTGGCGGGGAAGATCGCCGCCGGCCTGACGGTGCCGCGCAGCCGCCGCGCGACCAGGCCGACCAAGGCCTCGCGGCGGCGGCGCCTCGAGCAGAAGCGGCGCACCGGCGAGCGCAAGCGCGGGCGGCGCCGGCCCGGGGGCGAAGGGGAGTAGCGTCGAATTTCGACACCGACCGAGAGGAGCCGACCATGCTCGCCGACATCAAGGCGTTCAGCGGGTTCGCCGTTGACGATCTGAAGCAGGCCGAGGAGTTCTATGGAGAGACGCTGAGCCTCAAGACCGAGCTGCTCGACGAGGAGAACGGCCTGCTCACCCTCCACCTGGCGGGCGACCGCGACACCCTGATCTACCGCAGCCCCGGCTTCACGCCCGCCAGCTACACGATCCTCAACTTCCCGGTCGACGACATCGACCAGGCGGTCGACGACCTCAGCGCCCGTGGCGTCAGCTTCGAGCGCTACGACGGCATGCCCCAGGACGAGAAGGGCGTGATGCGCGAGGGCGGCCCGCTGATCGCCTGGTTCAAAGACCCGGCCGGGAACACGCTGTCGGTGCTGCAGGAACGCTGAGCCCGCCGCTTTCAGGGACCCTGGATCGTCACCAGCACAGCCCTCGCGTGGGAAGCGAGTCCGGCTGGCAGACTCTAAATTGCCATAGTGCCTGCCATATCGAGCACTATTAGCTACAATGATTGTCTGAGCAAGCACTGTTTATGGCAAGCCATCCCCACAAATCCCCCTCGGCGCTGCCTGTACAGCGCTCCCTGCGCGAGATCGCCGGTCACGTCAAGACCTGGCGCAAGCTGCGCGGCCTGACCCAGGGCCAGCTCGCCGATCGCGCCGGCGTAAACCGCATGACCATCAGTCGCCTCGAGAACGGCGACGGCGCCGTCGGCCTCGAGATCTTCCTTCGCACGTTGCACGCGCTCGGGGTCATCGAGGGCCTTGACCGCGCCCTCGATCCTTACGAGAGCGATCTCGGCCGTCTGCGTTCCGAAGACCGCCTCCCGGAGCGGGTGCGTCCGCGCGAGATGGGCCCCGGACGTGGCTGAGGAAGGACGGGAAGCCGACGTATATGTCCGCCTCGGCGGCGCCGACGTCCTGGCCGGGAGGCTCTGGTCGCGCCGGCGCGGGAATGCCGAGTCGCAGACCTTCGCCTACGACCACGCCTACCCCAGGGTCGAGGGCGCCTACGAGCTCGACCCCGCCCTCGGTTTCCTCACCGGCCAACACCAGACGCCGCTGGGGAGGGAGATCTTCGGCGCCTTCTCTGACTCGAGCCCCGACCGTTGGGGCCGTCGGCTTATCGCCAGAGCTGAGCGCAGACGAGCCAAACGCGAAGGCCGGGCGCGGCGCAGCTTCGGTGAGACCGATCTTCTGCTCGGGGTGCGCGATGACCTGCGCCAGGGTGCGCTCCGATTTCGCGAGCCGGGCGCCGCCGACTTCTCGGCCCCCGAGGATCGCGGGGTCCCCGCCTTTCTCGACCTGCCCGAGCTCCTCGGTGCCGCCGAGCGAATCGAGCGCGACGAAGACGACGACGAAACGCTGGAGACACTCCTGCGCGGCGGTAGCTCCCTCGGCGGCGCTCGACCCAAGGCCCATATCCTCGGTCCCGACGGGCAGATCTCGATCGCCAAGTTCCCTGCCCCTTCCGTCGACGAGTGGGACGTGATGCGCTGGGAGGCCGTGGCCCTGCAGCTCGCCCGCGATGCCGGTATCCGGGTTCCCCCGAGCGAGCTCCACATGGTCGACGGCAGGTCGGTGCTGGTCGTCGAGCGTTTCGATCGAGTCGAGGGAGAGAGGGTCGGCTACGTGAGCGCGATGACGATGCTGGAGCGTGTCGATGGCGAATCGGGCAGCTACCTGGAGATCGCCGACGTAATCACCCGCAACTCTCCCCAGGCAACCGACGACCTGCGAGAGCTCTGGCGGCGGATGGCCTTCTCGGTTCTGATCTCCAACCTCGACGATCACCTTCGAAATCACGCCTTCCTCCGGACCAGCACAGCCGGCTGGACGCTCTCACCGGCCTTCGATCTGAACCCGGACCCCGAACCCGGCGAACGCCTGTTGAGGACGGCGATCGACCTCGACGAGAACGAGGCGGCGGTCGAGCCGCTGATGGGGGTCGCGGAGTGGTTCCGCCTCGACGCCGACGAAGCGATCGGCGTCCTCGGCGAAGTCAACGCGGCGACCGCGCGTTGGCGCGAGGTCGGAGCCTCCCACGGGGCCGGCCGGTCTGAACTCGAACTGATCGAGCCGGCCTTCGCGCACGCCGCGTCTGAATCAGCGCGAGAGATGTTGGGTTGAGGATCCGCCCGCGGGCCCGGCGATCAGATGATGGGCACGGCTGGTTTCGAACCAGCGACCTCTCGCGTGTGAAGCGAGCGCTCTCCCACTGAGCTACGCGCCCGGAGAGGGGCCATCTTACGCGGATTTCGGGGTCGGCCTGATCAGGCGTGGAGAGGACGAACGGCGCGCCTCGCCGTCGAACAGTTGTCCACAAAAATAGGTATGAAGGTTGGGAATTTTAAGTAATGGGTTCTAGGGGCGAAGGATCTTGCATGGGCAAGGCCTTACGAAAGGAACCATCGTGACTCGGTTGTTTGGAATTCAGATTCGAGGGACGCTCGGGATCTGCGGGATGGCGGTGGCGGGTCTGCTTCTGCTGTTCGGCGCCGGCGAGGCCCGTGCGAACACGTATCCGGCCGGGGGCAGCAGCTTCACCGGCGGCACCGAAGGCTGGCAGGTGAAAAGCGCGAGCTGCAACGTGCCACTTCTCTGTACGGCGAGCGGCGGCTATGACGGCGCCGACGGCAACCCACCCGGCTCGCTGGCGGCAAACACCAATATCGCGCTCAACCTGGTCTCGCAGTTCAAATCGACGGTGACGCTGCAGTCGCCCGACTTCAAAGTCGCCGACTCGGGCCCGAGCACGGTGCTGCTGGACCGTCAGTTCGCGCCGACCAGCCTGGTCGACCTGGCGCCGCAGCTCACGTACACGGTCGCCCTCAACGACAAAACCGCGGGCACCGAATCGCAACCGATCACGGAGACCGTCAGCGCCGCCTCCGGGTTCGTCGGCAAAGCCGGCGTGGTCCCGGTCACGGCGGGCCATACCTACGCGATCACGATCACCGCGGAAACCGACTCGTCGATCGCCGGCAGCGGGCTCCTCGCCGGCAGCACCAGCGCCCGCTTCGACAACGTCTCGCTAACCGAAGGCGTGCTGGGCGACGGCAATGGCGGCGGCAACGGGAACGGCAAAGGTGCCAACGGCGGCAAAGGTGGGGCCGGCGGCAATGGCGCCGGTGGACTCTCCGACAGCCAGCTGCTGGCGCTGCTGCAGTCGAACCACCCGGCCGGGACGGCCGTGGTGAGAGGCAGGCGGGTCTTCGTCAAGGCCAAGTGCCCGGCCAGGATCGGCCGCAGCTGCCGGATCTCCCTGCAGGGCCTGGTCTCGAAGAAGAAGAACGCGACCGCCAGGCGCACCAGCAAAGTCGCCAAAGGCAAGAGCAAGACGCTCCTGCTGAAGGTGAGGCCGAGGGCCAGGGCCAAGCTCGCCAGGAGCAACCGCCTCCTCTTCAGGGAGACGGTGCATGTCGGCGGCGCCAAGGCGACCGTCTACAAACGCCTGAAGCTGGTCCATCGCGTTAGCTAGCCGCTGAGCTTCAGGTCAGGACGACGGGCCCCTCTCCAAGCGGGGAGGGGCCTTCCTCCGGCGGCCCCGGCGCGCCCTCGCCCGCTTCCTCCTCCGAGCGGGTGCGCAGGGCGAGGCCGACGAAGGGGTAGATCAGAGTCGAGAGCATCGCCGCGCCGACCAGGCCGGCGGCGGTCGAGGGCCGCATCTTGCCGGCGTCGATAGCGATCGCCGTGATCGCGACCACCAGCGGCAGCGCCGTCGCCGAGTAGAAGGCCAGCGCGGCGCGGTCGCGGAAGGCGAGCGTGTGGCGGTAGAGCAGCAGCGCCGGGGCGCCGCGGACGACCAGGAAGAGGACGAAGAAGAGCGCCAGCTTGCCCAGCGCCTCCGCCGAGCCCAGCGCCGACAGATCGAAGCTGATCCCGCTGGTGACGAAGAAGAAGGGGACGAAGAAGCCGAAGCCGACGGCGGTCAGCTTCGACTCGAAGATCGTCAGCTCGTGGCCCTTCAGCGCCGTGCGGGTGATCAGGCCGGCGACGAAGCCGCCGAGCAGCACGTCGAGGCCGAGCTGGCTCGCCAGCAGGACCAGCCCGAAGACGAGCACGACGGTCACCCGCACGGCCAGCTGGCTGCTCGCCTCGAAGGTCTTTTCCAGCGCCGGCCAGCCGCGCCAGGCGAGTCGCACCGAGGCCATCGCCACGGCGATCGCCAGGATCACGAAGGCGATCAGGATCGCCGCCTCGCGCAGCGGGCTCTCGGTCGAGAAGAAGAGGGTGACGAGCAGGATCGGCCCGAACTCGCCGGCGCCGCCCGCGGCGAGCAGGTATTTGCCGAAGCGGGTCTTCAGCTCGCCGTTGTCGCGGAGGATCGGGATCAGCGTGCCGATCGCCGTCGTCGCCATCGCGGCTCCGGTGTAGAGGAAGGAGACGACGATCCCCAGTCCCGCCAGCACCCCACCGATCGCGAAGGCGAGGCCGACCGAGAGCAGCCAGCCCCAGCCGCCGAGCTCGAGCGGCCGGCCGCGGATCCGTTCGAAGTCGATCTCGTAGCCGGCGAAGAAGAAGAGCATGCCGAGACCGAGGTTGGAGAAGAATTCGGTGAACTGATCGACGTGGGCGAGGCCGAGGACGTGCGGGCCGATCAGGATCCCCATCATCAGCTCCAGCACGACGACGGGTGGGGCGAGCCGTTTCGGCACGATCGTCACCGTGATCGCGGCGATCGCGGCGACCATCACCACGGCGAAGAAGGAGCCGGTGTCGACCTGGACCGCGGCTGTCGGCAGCGCACTCAAGGGGCGCTCATCCTACGTCGGCAGGGTAGGATCGACGACGGACCGTGCTAGGCGGGGAATTAGCGGTGCCCTGTAACCCGCAATCCGCTCTAGCGGGGCCGAATTCCGTTCCGAGGGGCTGGCCGTCGGGGTCAGTGCGTCGCGGCGGCGTTGACGGCCGGGTCCTGCGCGACGTGGGCACGCGAATCAGGTCAGGTCCGGAAGGAAGCAGCCTTAAGCGGATGCCGCGGGTGCCGCAGGTGAGCCCGGCAGGAGCCAAAAACGACGGACACGCCCGGTAACCATGTTTCGAAGGCGGTGCACGGTCCATATTTCACCCGCATCGCGCTCAGTCGATCAGACGGGAGCGCATGCGGCTGATCGCGATTCGCCAGGTCAGCAGCGCGAAGCCGACCAGGAAGGCGAAGCGGGCGATGTCGACGAGCTCGTAGCCGAAGGCACCGCCGCGGACCAGTTCGACCAGCTGGTGCAGCGGATTGATCTCCGCCACCAGCTGCACTCCCTGGGGCAGGCCGGAGATCGGGAAGAAGGTGCCGGCGATGAGGAAGAGCGGCGTGATGCAGAGCGCGGTCACGTAGTTGAACTGGTCGATCTTGGCGACCGTGGCCGCCATCGCGACGCCGAAGCCGGCGAAGCCGAGCGCCGTGAAGAAGCAGAAGAACGGCACCAGCAGCATCCCCCAGGCCGGGTCGAGGCCGAAGGCGAAGGTGACCAGCAGCGGGAAGCAGCCGTAGACGGCGGAGCGCGCGCCGATCCAGAGCATCTCCGCGCTGACCAGCTCTTCGACGTCGACCGGCGCCGCCAGGATCGCTTCGTAGGTGTTCTGGAAGCGGTGCTTGACGAAGGTGCCGAACATCGCCGGCAGAGCGCTGGAGAAGATCACCGCGGTGGCGACCATGCCGGTGCCGACGAACTGGATGTAGGGGACGCCTTCGACTTCGTTGACCAGCGTCGCGCCGAGGCCGAGCCCGAAGGCGAGCAGGTAGACGAGCGGTTCGAGCAGGCTGGAGAAGGTCGTGCCCTTCCAGTAGGTGCCGAAGTTGGCGAGCTCGCGGCTCATCACGCCGGCGATCGCCGCCGGTTCCAGCCGCCGCATCTTCCTGCGCGGCGCGGCGCTCACTCCGCCTCCTCGCCGGTCAGCAGCACGAAGACGTCCTCGAGCGTCGCGGCGCGGACGACGGCATCGTCGGGGACGACGCCGGGCCCGGCCCGCTCGGAGCCGACGATCGCGATCGCCGGGCCGGCCGGGCGCACCCGCAGCCCGGTCTTCTCGGCGCTGGCCCGGAGCTCGGCGAGGCGCTGCGGCGGCGCGTAGACCTCGGCGGTCTCGCGGCCGGCGTGCTCGGCGATCAGGTCGGCCGGGCGGCCGCGGCTGATCACCCTGCCCTTGTGCATCACCGCGACCTCGTCGGAGAGGCGCTCGGCCTCCTCTATGTAATGGGTCGACATCAGGATCGTCGTGCCGCGGGCTTTGAGGTCGCCGATCAGGGTCCAGAGCTCGGTGCGGATCTGCGGGTCGAGGCCGACGGTCGGCTCGTCGAGCAGGACCAGCTTCGGTTCGTGGACGAGGCCACGGGCGAGCAGCAGGCGGCGGCGCATCCCACCGGAGAGCTCGTCGACCGCGTCCTTGCGGCGGTCGCGCAGGCGGGCCAGGTCGAGGCAGCGATCGACCGCGGCGCCGACGTCCTTGACCCGGTAGAGCCGTGCGTAGACGGCCAGGTTGTCCTCGACGGTGACGTCGACGTCGAGGTTGTCGAGCTGGGGGACGACGCCCATCTCGGCCCGGGCCGGCTTCGAGTCGCCGGGCAGCTCGTAGCCCAGCACCCGCAGCTCGCCGGCGTCGGCGATCGCCTGGCCGGTCAGCAGCCGCATCGTCGTCGACTTGCCGGCGCCATTGGGGCCGAGCAGGCCGAGGCAGATGCCCTCGGGCACGTCGAGGTCGAGCCCGTCGACGGCCGTGATCGGGCCGAAGCGCTTGACAACCCCACTGAGTTCGATCGCCGCCACGCGCCGATGCTTTCATGCCCGCCGGGTCGGCCGCGCCGGGGTGCTCCGGCAACGAACGCCCGGACCGCCGCCGGGTTGTGTCCGGCTCTCAAGGCGGGGAGATGGGTTGCCGATAGGCACGCATGCCCAAACGCGCGCGTCTCCTCCAACTCGTCCCGCTCGCCCTCATCACCCTGGCCGTGCTCGCGCTCGGCAGCACCGCGACCGCCAGGCCCCGCTACGTGCGCCCGGCGCCTGCGCCCGACGGCCGCTACGGCAAGGTCGAAGGCCACGAGCTGATCGGCTTCACCGTCCGCAACCGCAAAGTCACCGACTTCTTCTTCAACATGGACATGCAGTGCCACAACTCGGAAACCGGCGAAGACTACGTGCGCGATTTCACCGGCCACGAAATCAGTGGCGGTCGCGCCAGCCGCGAAGGTGTCTGGAAACAGAACTACACCCAGGTCGACGGTGGCCGCGAAGGCAGCGGCCTTGCCGAAGTCACCTTCACCCGCAACCGCGGCGTCTACGGGTCGGTCTCGGTCGTCGCTCCGGCGGGCCCGGAAAGCTTCGAGGACTGCCACGGCTTCATCGACTTCAAAATGAACCGCGGCCCGCTCAGCTGAGAGGCGGCTGCGGTGCTCGATGAGCGCTGGATCCGCTCGCTGCACGTCGAGTCGATGCGGCGGGCGGACCTGCACGCCGAGCGCGACCCGCACGTCCTCTTCCAGGCCTCGACGATCGGCGCCCTGCTCGACGGCGCCTTCGACGGCGATCTCAGCTTCGCCGAGCTGGCCCGGCACGGCGACCTCGGGCTGGGGACGCTGAACGGGCTCGACGGCGAGATGATCGCGCTCAACGGTGAGTTCTTCCGCGCCGACGTCGACGGCGCGATCCACCCGGTCCCGCCCGGGGCGAAGACGCCGTTCGCGGTGGTGACGCGGTTCGAAGCGGAGATCGACGAGCGGATCGAGGGGGCGCTCTCGCACGAGCAGCTGCTCTCCCGGCTGGACTCACTCACTCCTGCCAGCGCCTCCTCCTGCGCGGTCCGCCTTGACGGCCGCTTCGACCTCGTCCGCGCCCGCTCGGTCCCGCGACAGAGCCCGCCCTACCGGCCGCTGACCGAGGTCGTCGCCGACCAGCACGTCTTCGAGCTGACCGGCGTCGCCGGGACGATGCTCGGCTTCCGCTTTCCCGCCTACGCCGAGGGAATCGAGGTCAGTGGCTACCACCTGCACTTCATCAGCGACGACCGCGCCCGCGGCGGCCACGTCCTCGGCTCCCGCTCGAATGGCCTGCGGGCGCGCCTCGATCCCTCCGACGACCTCCACGTCGAGCTCCCCCCGCGGATCGACCTCGCCGATCCCGGCCTCGCCGCCGAGACCCACGCTGCGCTGGTCCGCGCCGAGGGCGGTTAGCAGCGCCGGTAGACCTTCCAGGACTCGTTGTGGGCGACCTGGCGGTAGCCCGGGGGGATGATCTTGGGGGAGAAGCGGGTCGGGTCGTTGGGGTCGAGGATGAAGTTGTGGATCACGAAGGGGCTGGCCGGGGCGACGAAGTAGCCGCGCGGCGGGATTCGTTCCTCACTGGCGCTGAGGATCCGGGTCGGCTTCACTTCGAGGCCGAAGGCGAGGCGGGGAACGGCGCGGTGGTTGGGGACGGCGACCGGGCCGCAGAGCGGCTGGAAGGCGCCGGCGTCGACCAGGTCGGTGAGGTCGCGCTCGATCGTGCCCTGGTTGGTCAGGTCGGTATGGACCTGGGAGTCGAGATCCCACTGGTTGGGGAGCCAGGCGACGAACATCAGCGCGACGAGGCCGGCGAAGAGCTGCCAGCGGCGGCGCCACGGGTTACCCGCCTCGAGCAGCCGCCAGCCGAGCAGGGCGAGGGCGACGAAGATCGCCAGGATCGCTCCGGCGAGCATCGTGTACCTGGCGATGATCGCCAGGCCGGCGCAGGCCAGCAGCGCGAAGGCGCCGAGCGCGAGGATCGCGGCGGCGATGCCGAGGGCGGAGCGGCGGCGCAGGAAGGCGAAGCCGAGGACGACGCCTCCGGCGGCGCCGACCATCCCCGGCCACTGGAGGATTTCCCCCAGCCGGCGCGGCCCGTAGAGGACGAGGTCGACCGGACCGGTCTGCCGTTTCAGCGTTTCCACCGTTTCCTGGGTGCCGGTCAGCGAGTAGAGGAAGTTGCCGGTGGTGATCCCGTCGAACAGCACCCAGAGAATCGGCCCCGCAAGCCCCAGCGCGGCGAGCCCCACCAGCTCCCGCCCCCCGCGCTCCCCCCGCCAGCCCAGCTCCCACCCAAACAGCCCGCCGACGGGCCTAAAAGTTGAGCCAGGGTCAACATTGCGGCCCATCGACCGCAGGTTCAACGTCAGGTAGAGCCAGTAGACGCCGGCGAAGAGCCAGGCCTCGGGGCGGAGCAGTCCCGCCGGGACGAGCAGGGCGAGGACGGGCCAGCCGGCGCGGGCCTTGCGCGTCTCCAGGGTCAGGGCGCCGAGGCAGAGGGCGATGAAGGGGAGGTCGATGTAGGCGCGCAGGCCGTTGGAGAGGAAGGGCGCCCGGGTGAGGACGATCGCGGCGGCGACGGCGCCGATCCAGCGATCGAACCAGAGGCTGCCGAGGCGGTAGACGAGGTAGCCGATCAGGCCCAGCGAGGCGTAGGCGACGATCATCGTCACCGTGATCGCGCCGTCGCCGATCGGCGTCGTCATCAGGCCGAGCAGGTCAGCCAGCGGGTGTGGGGTGGGGGGCAGGGCGGCGCCGTAGTCGGGGCTGACCCCGTGCGCCAGTTCGCGCCCCCAGACCAGGGCGTAGATCGTGTCGTAGTTGGGGAAGCCGACCGGGAAGACGAGCAGCAGCGCCGCGCTCACCGCGGCGACCCAGGCGGCCGGCGTCAGCCAGCTGGAGAGTCTCGATGGCACCGGCGCACGGTACCGGTGCTGCTCCCCGGGGCGCCGCCGGGCCGTGGATACACTGGCCTCAGTCCCGATGACCGAGTCGACTTCCCTATATAGACGCCACCGCCCCGGCTCCTTCGATGAGGTCGTCGGCCAGCAGCACGTGGTCCGCACCCTGCGCAACGCGGTCGAGCAGGACAAGGTCCACCACGCCTACCTCTTCGTCGGCTCGCGCGGCACCGGCAAGACCTCGATGGCGAAGATCCTCGCCCGCTCGCTCAACTGCGAGCGCGGCGGCCCGACCGTCACCCCCTGCGGCGAATGCGAGTCCTGCGTGACGATCGCCGCCGGCACCTCGATCGACGTGATCGAGATGGACGCCGCCTCCAACCGCTCCGTCGACGACGTCCGCGACCTGCGCGAGCGGGTCGCCTACGCCCCGGCCGGCGGCCACTGGAAGGTCTACATCCTCGATGAGGCGCACATGCTCACCAAAGAGGCCTGGAACGCCTTCCTCAAGACGCTCGAGGAGCCGCCGCCGAAAACCGTCTTCGTGCTCGCCACCACCGAGTCGCACAAGGTGATGGCGACGATCGCCGACCGCTGCCAGCGCTTCGACTTCCAGCGGCCCTCGCTGGAGCAGATCTCCGAGGTGCTGAACCGGGTCGCCGCCAGCGAGTCGATCGAGGTCGACGAGGGCGCCGTGGCGATGGTCGCCCGCTCCGCCTCCGGCAGCTTCCGCGACGCGCTCGGCACCCTCGACCAGCTGGTCGCCTTCGGCGGCAGTCCCGTCGAGCTCAGCAGCGTCCTGGAGATGCTCGGCGCCGCCGACGCGGAGCTGCTCTTCGAGGCGGTCGACGCCGTCGTCGCCGAGGACCCGAAGGCGGTCCTGCTCGGGGTCGAGAGGATGGCCCGCTCCGGCCGCGACCCCTCGCAGTTCGCCCGCGACCTGCTCGCCCACCTGCGCTTCCTCCTGGTCACCCAGACCACCGGCGAGGTGCCGACGTCCTTTGTGGTGACCGCCACCGACTCGGCCCGCTTGCAGGCCCAGGCGGCGACGGTCGGCCCGGCGGCCCTGATCCGCACGATCGACGAGCTGGCGACGGCGCTGACCGCAGTCCGCGAGGGTGACGACGCCCGCATGGCCGTCGAGATCGCCCTGCTCAAGGCGGCCCGCCCCGACCTGGATCCCTCGACCGAGGGACTGCTGCGCAGGATCGAGCGGCTGGAGAACCAGTTGACGGGCAGTGGTCGGCCCGCGGGGCCTGCCTCGCCACCCCCGGGAGACCCCGCCCCGGTTGAAGCTGTTGAGCCAGCCGACCAGGGACCCCCACCAGCGCCGGAAGCCTCCGAGCCAGAGCCCGTCGAGCCAAGTGAGCCCACTCCAGCTTCAGAAGAGGAGTCCTCTCCGGCGGGTGGCGGCGAGGCGGGGGATGCCGCACCGACAGGACCCGCCGATCTGGACCCCGCAGATCTGACTCTGGAGAGCCTGAAACAGGCCTGGCCCGCCGTCCTCGATCAGTTGGCGAAGGCCGCACCGGCTCTCGCCGCGTTCTTCGAGGACGCGCGCCCGGTCGGGTTCGACGCCGGCGATGCGGTCGTCGAGATCAGCTTCCCCGCCGGCGCCACCTTCAACAAACGTAAGGCCGAGGTCCCCGAGCAGCGCGAGCGGGTCGCGGAGGCGCTGAAGACGGTGACCGGCCAGGGCCTGAAGCCTTCATACGTCCTGCTCGACGGCGATGCGCCGGCGCCCGAGGCGCCGCCCGCCGCCGGCGACGAGGACCAGGAGTTTGGCGAGAAAGAGCTGCTGGAGCGGCTGAAGAGCGAGTTCGACGCAGAGGAGGTCAGTTAGGTGACTCGAGGAGGCGGCCCGGGGGGCTTCGACATGAACGCCCTGATGAAGCAGGCGCAGCAGATGCAGGACGAGATGCTGCGGGCGCAGGAGAAGCTCAAGGACGAGGTGGTCGAGGCCAGCGCCGGCGGCGGCATGGTCAAGGTCAAGATGGGTGGCGACCTGACCCTGCGCGAGATCACGATCGACCCCGAAGCGATCGATCCCGAGGAGGCCGAGATGCTGACCGACATGGTTCAGGCCGCCATCAACGAGGGCCTGCGCGCGGCGCAGGAGCTGGCCAGCTCGAAAATGGGCGGGATCACCGGCGGCCTCGGTGGCGGCCTGGGGGCCCTGGGGGGTTGAGCACCGAGGGGCCGGCTCCGCTCGCGCGCCTTGTCGCCGAGCTGTCGCGCCTGCCGGGGATCGGGCAGCGGACCGCCCAGCGGCTCGCCTTCCACCTGCTGCGGGCGCCCGACGAAGAGGCGTTCGCGCTCGGCGACGCGATCCGCGAAATGAAGGAGAAGGTCGGTCTCTGCGAGGAGTGCTTCAACCTCGCCGAGGGCCCGCTCTGCCGGATCTGCTCGGATTCCAACCGCGACCGGGCGACGATCTGCGTGGTCGAGGAGCCGGCCGACGTGATCCCGATCGAGCGCACCCACGAATACCGCGGCCTCTACCACGTGCTCGGCGGCGCCCTCTCGCCGATCGACGGCGTCGACGCCGAGGATCTGAAGATCGCCGAGCTGCTGCGCCGGGTCGAGGGCGGCGGCATCGGCGAGGTCGTCCTCGCCACCAACCCGACCACGACCGGCGAGGCGACCGCGCTGCACATCGCCGAACGGCTGCGGGGCCAGGTCTCGGTCACCCGCCTGGCCAGCGGCCTGCCGGTCGGCGCCGATCTCGAGCACGCCGACGAGGTCACCCTGGGCAAGGCCCTGGCCGGCCGCCGCAGCCTCGATTAGTCCGCAAATTGGACATTCGTCCTGGCCGGCCGTCGGCTCGCAAATAGCGGTTTTCCGTGGCGCCTACGTCCGCTGCTTACGGGATGGTCACGGAGTGGCAGAGTCGCGGTCCAACGAGGGTTCGACGGGCGGCTCGCCTGCGGGGCGGCTGGCTCGCGAGGTCTCCTCGTTGCAGGCCTCGTTGCTGGACAGTCTGGGTGGCGAGCTGGACGGGCAGGACTCGCGGCAGTTCGCCGAGACCGCCCGCCGCCTGGCGGTGGACTTCGGCTCGGTCACCGCCACCGCGGTGGATGCCGCCTCGGTGCCAGTGCACGCGCGGCCCTCGCCCTCGGGCCCGGCGCGGGAACCCGAGCGCGCGCCGGCCCAGGCCGAGCCGGCGCGCGGAGATGAGCACCGCGAGCTGGCCAGCCTCTTCCAGCCCGGCCACATGCGCCGCCGTCTAGACCAGATGGCCGAGACCAACCGCCGCTACGGGCACCCCTTCGCGCTTGCCGTCTTCGATGCCTCCGGCCCGGGAGCGCGCAACGGCGACGCCGCCGGCGGCCAGGAGACGGCGCTGGCGATAGTCGGCGCGGCGCTGCGCGACAGCATCCGCATCGTCGATGAAGCCTTCCGGCTCGAGGAGGACGCGATCTGCGTCCTCGCCCCCAACCTGCATACGGTCGAAGCGATGCAGATGGCCGAGCGGCTGCTGGGCCAGCTCGACGAATTGGAGAAGGCGGGGGGCCTGCGGATCGTCGTCTCGGCCGGGGTGGTCGCCTGCCCGGACCACGGCGCCGACGTCGAGCAACTGCTGCACAAAGCCGACGCGGCGATGTGGCGGGCGCGCGCCGTGGGACAGCCGGTGGGCGTCGGCGCTCTGCAAGATCGCTGACAGATTCCGGAAATTTGTCCATAACTGGTGTAAACCCGCGGGAGCGGTGCCAGAATGCTGCGCAGATGCCAGGGATCCGGACCAACGCAGCAGCCGAAGTGCTCGGCGTCAGCCCCAACACGCTGCGCAGTTGGGAGCGCCGCTACGGCTACCCGGTCCCGAAGCGGACCGTCGGCAACCACCGCAACTACGAGCTGATGGAGCTGCAGACGCTGCGCGACGCGCTCGCCGACACCGGCAACATCTCTTCGGCGATCGAGCTGGCCCGCCAGCGCCAGGCCGCGCCGGCCAGCGGCGACAGCATGACTGCCGCCTTCGAAAGCTTCGACGAGGCGGCCGCCGACCGCGCGGTCGAGGAGAGCATGGCGCTGCGGCCGCTCGAGCGCACCGTCGAGGAGCTACTGCTGCCGGCGATCGATCAGCTCGCCGCCGACCCCGACCGCGAGGCCGAGCTCGAGTTCGCCGCCCGCTGGGCGACCGGCTGGCTGCACGGCGCCCGCCGCCTGGCCGCCGCCGCCTCGCGCCCGGCCGGGATCCTGCTGCTCGATTCCAGTCGCGGCCAGGACGCCGAGGAGGTCCACGCCCAGGCCCTCGATCTCGCCCTTCGCCGTGCCGGCTTCCGCGTCCTCGTGCTCTCCAACGAGCTCGGCGACGAGCGGCTCGAGCGCGCCCTCGGCGCCCTCGACCCGACCGCGATCGTCCTCTGTGGCCCCGGCGCCGATACCAAGGACGCCGTGAGTCTGGTCCGCAAGATCCGCGAGCTGGGCTTCGTCGCCCCGCTCTACGGCTTCCGCGCCACCGGCCTGATCGGCGCCGCCGTGCCCTCGGCCGGAGAGCTGCCCAGCCAGGTCACGAACATGCTGAACACGGACCTGCGCCGCCGCGCCGCCCAGGCTTTCGCCTAGGCGGCGGGCAGCCACTTCTCGCTAGAGCGAGCCGATTGCCGCTTTGGCGGCCGTCAGCACGACCTTGGGCAGCGGGGCGAAGTCAAGTGCCGCTCCGTATGCCTGGCCTTTCGTCACGTCGTAGTTGAGGAACTGCTGGAGGAAGCCCTTCTGGGGGGCGTCGTGGGGGACGATCGCGTAGGTGAAGGTGGAGATCGGGTACGCGGTCGTTGCCTTCTTCGGCGGGTTGACGAGGCTGATCGCGTTGCTCGAGGGCACGCTCTTGACCACCGATGCTGCGCTCTCGATGTTCTTCAGGTTGGGGAGCTCGTAGTTCCCCGCTTCGTTTTTGACCGCGACGGCACCGATGCCGGCGGCGATCAGGTAGGAGGCCGAGATGTATCCGATTGCGCCGGGCGTTTTGACAACGGTCGCGGTGACGCCGGAGTTGCCTTTGGCGCCGACTCCGTGGGAGAAGCCGACCGTGGTCGCGTAGCCGACTTCGTTCTTCCACGACTTGCTGACCTTGGAGAGGTAGTTGGTGAACGCGTAGGTGTCACCGGACCCGTCGCTGCGGAAGACCGGGGTGATGGCGAGGTTCGGCAATTTCGCCTTGGGGTTGGCCTTCTTGATCTTCGGATCGTTCCAGTTGGTGACCTTGCCGAAGTAGATGCCGGCGAGGATCGAGCCCGTCAGGTTCAGTTTCTTGACGCCCGGGACGTTGAAGCCGAGACCGGTTGCCGAGAGCGCCCAGGGGATCTGCACGCAGCCGTTGCAGGCGGTGGCCTGTTCGGGCGTCAGCGGCGCGTCGGAGGCGCCGAAGTCGACCGTGCGGGCGGTTATCTGAGCGATCCCGGCGCCGGAGCCGACCGACCCGTATTTGACCGGGATGCCTTCTTTGATTTCGAAGCCGTTGATCCAGTTGGCCATCAGAGGGGCGACCAGCGTGGAACCGGCACCGGTGAGTCCGGCGGCGGAGGCGCCGGCGGTCGACACGGTTGCCATACCTCCAACCGTCCCGGCTACCGCGATGAAGAGACCTAGCAACCTGTTGCGAATCAAGGTGATCCTTTCAGCTCGTTTTGTCGATTCGCAGGGAAGGTTTGCGACAGCGCACCAATAATTTGTGTCAATCTCGTGAAAGATGATGTTTCAAATATGTAACAGTAAGGTGTTAATTTATGTAACAAATCGGTGTGTGGACTCCATTACGCTGCGACGATGAGCGCCACGGCCAGCCCGGGAGTTCTCGAGGGCGCCCGCGCCCCGAAGTCCCGCTCCGGCAAGCGCCGCAAGCAGGCCGACCGGATCGGCGACCGTCTGCTCTACGGTGTCTGCCTGCTGGCGGCGCTGCTCACGGTCGCGGTGATCTTCGTCGTCGGCTACCAGGTGGTCAGCCACGCGATGCCGGCGATCTCGAAGTTCGGGCTCGGCTTCCTCGTCAACACGACCTGGCAGCCGAACTTCGGTGAATTCGGCGCCGGCTCGCTGCTCTTCGGAACCGCGGTCAGCTCCTTCATGGCGCTGCTGCTCGGCGCTCCGATCTCGATCTCGATCGGCCTCTATCTGAGCCTGCTGGCGCCGGCCGGGGTGCGGGGATTGGTGGCGCCGCTGGTCGAGTTGCTGGCGGCGATCCCCAGCGTCATCCTCGGCTTCTGGGGCATCCTCGTTCTCGCCCCCTTCGTCCATGAACACATCGAGCCCTGGCTGCACAGCACCTTGGGCTTCATCCCGCTCTTCGGGCCTGCTCAGACGACTGGCTCCAGCATGTTCACGGCCGGCCTGATCCTGACGATCATGGTGATCCCGATCATCGCCTCGATCTCACGCGACCTCTTCCTCGCGGTGCCACGCGATGTCCAGGACGGAGCCAGCGCCCTCGGCGCCACGCGCTGGGAGGTCGTGCGCGGGGTCGTCCTGCCCTCGACGGCCTCCGGAGTGGTCGCCGCCTCCTTGCTGGGTCTGGGGCGGGCTCTGGGCGAGGCGATCGCGGTGACCCAGGTGATCGGCGCCGGCTCGACGATCAAGGCGTCGCTGTTCGAAACCGGCGACACGCTTGCCTCGCGGATTGCCAACCAGTTTCCGGGTGCCCTCACCGAACTGCACAAAGCCTCGCTCTTCTACCTGGGGGTGATCCTGCTCGTGATCGGGCTGCTCTCGAACCTCTTCGCGCAGTGGATCGGCAGGCGCTTCGGCTACCACGGGGTGGCGGCGCGATGAGCGGCTCCTTGCTCGACCCGACCGCGCCGCTGACGCCCTCCGGCAACCTGCGCCGGCGCCAGGTCTTCAGTCGCATCGCCGAGTCCGGGGCGACCCTGGCCGCGGTGGTCGCCGTCGGCGTGCTGGCGATCGTCATCTTCGCGGTGGTCAAGAACGGCGCCAGCGCGCTCAGCCTCGACTTCCTCACCAAGGGCGCGCCGGTGGGGATAGGGCCGGCGATCCTCGGCACCGGCCTGATCGTCGCGGTCGCCACCGCGATCGCGATGCCGATCGGGATTCTCGTTGCCCTCTACCTGACCGAGTTCGCCGGCCGCCGCGCGACCACCCAGATCCGCCTCACCCTCGACCTGCTCAACGGCCTGCCCTCGATCATCATCGGGCTCTTCGTCTTCGGCCTGCTCGTCGATCACAAACAGCAGTCGGCCTACGCGGCCTCGGTGGCGCTGGCGATCATCGAGCTGCCGATGATCGCCAGGGGCAGCCAGGAGGTCCTCCTGCTCGTTCCCGGCAGCATGCGCGAAGCGGCCGACGCGCTGGGAATCAGCCGCTGGCGCACGGTGCTGAAGGTGATCCTGCCCAGCGCCCTCGGCGGGATCATGACCTCGACCGTGCTGGCGGTGGCCCGCGCCGCCGGCGAGACCGCGCCGCTGATCCTGCTCTGCTCGGTCTTCGACCCGCGCAGCTTCAGCGGCCATATCGGCGAAGCGGTGCCGAACATTCCGGTGATGATCTTCCAGCTCTCCGAAGAAGGGAACCCGGAAGGCTTCGCCCGTGCCTGGGGCGCCGGGCTGGTCCTGGTCGCCTTCATCCTCTTCGCCAGCCTCGGAGCCCGGGCGCTGCTGGCTCGCAGCAAACGGAAGCTGAGCGCATGACCAACTTTGACCAGACCCCTGGCCTCGATCCGGGAGCACCGCCGTCGCGGCTGCGGATCCGCAGCGGTCCCCAGCCCCAGACCGGGGTCGCGGCGGACGGCGGCAACGGCCAGATCAGGCCGGCGCCGGAGGTGGTCTTCGACGCCGCGGCGGTCTCCGTCTTCTACGGCAGCAAAAAGGCGCTCACCGACGTCTCGCTGCGCATCCGCCGCGGCCAGATCACCGCCCTGATCGGGCCGTCCGGGTGCGGCAAGACGACCTTCCTGCGCAGCCTCAACCGCATGAACGACTCGGTTCCCAGCTTCAGGATCGAGGGGCAGATCCTCTACCACGGCCATGACATCTACGGCGGCAACGTCGACCGGGTCGAGGTGCGGCGACGGATCGGGATGGTCTTCCAGAAACCGAACCCGTTCCCGAAGTCGATCTACGACAACGTTGCCTGGGCCCCCCGCAATCTCGGCCTGCGGTCGGGACTCGACGAGCGGGTCGAGAACGCGCTGCGCGGGGCGGCGCTCTGGGACGAGGTCAAGGACCGGCTCAGGGACTCGGCCCTGGGACTGTCGGGCGGGCAGCAGCAGCGTCTCTGCATCGCGCGGGCGATCGCGATCGAGCCCGACGTGCTGCTGCTCGACGAGCCGGCCTCGGCGCTGGACCCGATCGCGACGGGAGCGATCGAGGACCTGATGCACAGCCTCAAAGGTCGCTTCACGATCGTCATCGTCACCCACAACATGCAGCAGGCGGCGCGGGTCGCCGATCGCACCGCCTTCTTCAGCCTCGAGTCCAACGATGCCCAGTCGGTCGGGACCCTGATCGAGTTCGACGACACCGAGACGATCTTCGGCCAGCCCCGGGACCCGCGCACCCGGGACTACGTGACCGGGCGCTTCGGCTGAGCGATCGCCCGGCGCGGCGCGCTCAGCTGCGGACGATCGACTCGCCCGAGACCTGCTGCAGCAGCGAGTTCCCGCACTGCCAGCAGAAGGTGGCGCCGCTGCTGTGGGGCGCTCCGCAGGAGCCGCAGGAGCCGGCCGTGCCGGTCTCCTCCATGCGGACGATGCGTTCGACCTCGTTCAGTTCGGCGTCGGCGTCCTGCAGCTCGACGGCGCGCTTGACCAGCACCTCGATGCTGATCCGGTTGCGGACCGCCATCTCGTAGACCAGGCCGCCGAGGTCCCACTGCAGCTCCGCGACCTTGGCGACGAGCTGGTCGCGGCGCCGCTGCAGGTCGACGACGAACTCCTGCCCGTAGGCGTCGCTGAGGGCCCGGCTCGGCACGGGGGGCGGTGGCGGGACCGGGGCGGAGGCTTTTCTCAGCGGCAGCTTCATCGTCATTCGCCGAAGAATTCGCCGGTGAATTCGCCGCCCTTGCACCCGGCGGCACCGCTTTCGCACTTTCCGCCCGGCTGCACGGTCGGCGGCGGCAGCTTCACGTCTCCAGCGGGCTTGAGGACTTCGGCGGCGGCTTCCGAGGTGCCGCTGCTGTCGATCGCCTTTTCGGGGTTCTTGGCCTTGCTCTTGCCCGCGGCCCCCTTGGCCTTCGCCGAGCTTTTTGGAGTCGCGGCGGTCGCTGTTTCAGCGCCGCCGCCGCCCACCTTGATGATCTGCGGGGTCGCACTTGCGACCGGCGCCGCTCCGCTGTCGCCCGAGCGGCCGATCAGCACGCCGACGCCGATCGCCAGCACGAGCGTCCCGACCCCCGCGATCAACGAGGCGTTGGCGGGCATCCGCGGTCGCTTCTCGCCTGGGGGCGGAGGAGGCGCTGGGTCACGCGGCTGCTTGACGGCGTCCATGAACACGACGGCGTCCATGAACGGCAGCCGCGGGTCGCCGCGCCGGTGCCCGCAGGCCAGGCAGTAACGCTGGTCGGCGGCCATGTGGGCCGCGCAGGAGGGACACTGGTCGGACACGAACGCATCTTCAGGCCGACTCCCCGTCGCCGGTGTTTAAGAGTTGTGAAGACAAGGGTGGCCGGACTCAAGATCTTCACATCGCGGTGCCGGGGCGAGGCGATACTCGCCGTCCAGCGTGGCCACCCCGAATGACGACAGCAACGGCGCCGGGCGTGCCGGACGTTGCGCCGGCTGCGGCGCGGCGTTCTCGGGCGACCAGCGGTACTGCCTCGGCTGCGGTGCGCGGCGGGGCCCTCTGCCGCCGGCGATAGCCGCGCGCCTGGCCGCGACGCTGAGCCGCGGTCGCGGCCAGGCGACGCCGGCGAAGCTTGGCTCGGGGAAGCCCGCGTCGGGCTGGTCCCCGCCGAGCCCGCGGGTCGCCGCGGTCCTGGTCATGTGCATGCTCGCCTTCGGAGTCGTCCTCGGCTCCGGCACGAGTCAGCTCGCCCAGAGCGCCGGCCTCACGTCCGTGGTGCTCGAAGTGGCGTCCTCGCCGCCGCCGGAGGAAAGCCCGATCGAAGCCGTCGCCGCGGCTCCGGCGGCGGGAGCCGAAGCCGGGCCGCTGCAGCTACCGGCGACGACCTCGAGCGTGCCGTTCGCGCCGGCTCCGGTTGAAGAACCGGCTGCCGAAGAACCCGCGCCTGAACCAACTCCCCCGCCGGAACTCCCCGAACCCGAAACCCTCCCCGCGGTCAAGCACGTGTTCCTGATCGTGCTTGGCGAAAACAGTTACGAAGAAGCGTTCGGCCCGGCCTCGCCGGCGCCCTACCTGGCGCAGACCCTGCGCGAACAGGGCGAGCTTCTCTCCAACTACTACGCGGTGACCAAGGGCGACCTGGCGAACCAGATCGCCCTGCTCAGCGGCCAGGGCCCGACTGTTGAAACCGCGGCGGACTGCCCCACCTACACGGACATCGTCCCGGGCACGGTTGCGATCGGCGGCCAGGTCGAAGGAAGTGGCTGCATCTACCCCGCGGCGACGCCGACGCTGCCGGGTCAGCTGCTCGAAAAGGAACTGAAATGGAAGGCCTACGTCGAGGACATCGGCAACGGTGCCGCCGCCGGAGCGCCCGCCACCTGCCGCCATCCTGCGCTCGGCGGTCCCGACAGCAGCCCGGCGCCGCTGCCGGGCGACGCCTACGTGACCTGGCGCAACCCGGCCGTCTACTTCCACTCGCTCCTCGACAGCCCCGAATGCGCCGAAGACGACGTCGGCCTCGACCGCCTCGCCGCCGACCTCAAGTCGGAGAAGAAGACCCCGGCGCTCTCCTACATCGTCCCCAATGCCTGCCACGACGGTGGCGAACTGCCCTGCGAACCGGGCCAGCCCGCCGGGCCCCTCGCCGCCGAAGCCTTCCTGCGGACGGTGGTGCCGGAGATCGAGGCCTCGCCCGCCTACAAAGAAGGCGGCCTGATCGCGATCACCTCCGCGCAGGCGCCGCAGGCCGGCCCGAAAGTGGACACCAGCGCCTGCTGCGCCAGCCCCGCCTACCCGAACCTCCCCGCCCCGGCGACGACCGAACCCGCCACTGGGCCGGTCAAACCGACGGGCGGCGGCGGCAGGGTCGGGCTGCTCCTGATCTCGCCCTTCGTCGCCCCCGGCACCAGCAACGAAAGCGGCTACTACAACCACTTCTCGCTGCTGCTCAGCATCGAGGAGCTGTTCGGGCTGGAACCGCTCGGCTACGCGGCCGAACCGGTGCTCGCTCCGTTCGACGGCACTGTCTACAACGCGGCCGCTCAGCCCACCGGGTCGAGCAGCAGCGCCAGCTGCCGCGACTGCGCCAGCAGGGTGCCGTCGGCTGACCAGAGCTCGCCGTCTTCCTCGAAGAAGCCGTGGCGGGCCAGGTTCGACCTGAAGGCGACCAGGTAGGCGTCCTCCGGAGCGGCGCCGGGCGGCGGCAGCGGCGAGCGGAAGTGAACCGTGTAGTCGATCGTCGGCGCCCCGAAGGGCCGCTCGAGCCGGACGAAGGGAGCCGGGAACCAGGTGTCGAGGAGGGCCGCCGCCAGCGGCGCGTCGAGCAGGCGCGGCTCGCGGCTGCGGATCCAGGCGCCGGTGTGGGGGGCGCCGCCGGAGAAGGCCGGCTCGCCGAGGGCGGGGCGGGCGCGGTAGTTCTGCAGCATCCGCGGCGCCCCGGCGACGGCGCCGGGGTCGAACGTGTGCAGCTCCCCGGGCTCGCCCGCGTCGGGCATCGTCAGCTCCGAGTAGCCGCCGTCGCCCCAGTCCTCCGAGAGCACCGCCTGCGCCGTCGCCTGCACCTTGCCGTCCTGGGTCATCCGCGCTGAGAGGAAGGTCACCCGGCGCCCCTCGCGCTCGACCTCGACGCTCACCTCGACCGGTCCCGCGAGCGGCGCGCGCTGGTAGTGGACGGTGAGCGAGCGCGGCGCCCGTTCGGCGCCGGCGCCGGCCTGGATCGCCCGCAGGATCACCGCCGCGACATAGCCGCCGTTGGGCCCTTTGCCGACCCACCAGCGCTCGCTCATCGCGGCGGCGAAGCGGCCGCCACCGAGGTCCTCGACCGCCGTGTCGGCGTCGAACCCCGGCAGCGCCGCGGCGCCGGCGCCCCCGCTCACACGCCCTCCGGCTCGGGCTGAGGGGCCGGCGCCGGGTGCTCGCTGATCCCGAAGCGTTCGTGCAGGCGCCGCAGCGGCGCCGGTGCCCACCAGTTCCACTTGCCGAGCAGCTCCATCAGCGAGGGGACCAGGAGGGCGCGGACGATACTGGCGTCGATCAGCACCGCCAGCGCCGTGCCGACCCCGTTCTCCTTGATGAAGATGATCTGCGAGGTGGCGAAGGCGCCCATCGCGACCGCGAACATCAGCGCCGCGGCGGTGACGATCCGCCCAGTCCGCTCCAGCCCGATCGCCACGCACTCGGAGTCCGAGGCGCCGTTGTCGCGCGCCTCCTTGATCCGCGAGAGCAGGAAGACCGCGTAGTCGGTGGAGAGGCCGAAGGCGACCGCGAAGAGCAGGATCGGCATCGTCTGCTCGATCGCTCCCGGGCTGGTGTAGTCGAGGAACCCCTCCAGCCTGCCGTCCTGGAAGATCAGCACCAGCAGGCCGAAGACGGCGCTGAGGTTGAGGAAGTTCATGATCAGCGACTTGATCGGCAGGATCACCGAGCCGGTCATCAGGAAGAGGATGACCAGGGTCGCGAGGATCACGATCGCCAGCGCGATCGGCAGGTGACTGACGATGCTCGCCTGCAGGTCGACGAAGTCCGCGGTGGCTCCCCCGACGAGGGCGGTGGCCCCGGGCGGGGTGGGCAGCGTGCGAATCCGTTCCACCGTCGCCTGGCTGGCTTCCGAGTTGAACGGGTTGGCGGAGATCGCCGGGATCGCGGTGACGCCGCCCCGCAGTCGCTGCGGCGGCAGCACTTCGGCGACCCCGGGTACCTTGCCGACGCTCGTGGCCATCGCCGCCGCCGCCCTCGGGCCGCCGCCCTCGAGGTCGATCCAGATCGGCGTTTCGTGGAAGGGTGGGAAGCGGTCGTTGATGGTGTCGTAGGTCTGGCGGGCGCTGGCCGACTTCGGCAGCACCGAGGGGTCGACGGTGTCGAACTTGATCCCGAAGAAGGGCAGGCCGAGCACGATCAGCAGCAGGGCGCTGAGCGTCGCCACCGGGATCGGTCGCCGCATCACGAAGCGGGAGAGGCGATACCAGAAGCCGCTCTCGTCGGGCCTGGCATCCGCTTCTGCCTGGCGCCGCAGGAAGCGCGGGGCGCCGGCATTGACCCGCGAGCCGAGCAGGGTCAGGACCGCCGGCAGGACCGTCAGGGCCACCGCGGCCGCCAGCAGGACGACCAGCGCCCCGCCGAGCCCCATCGAGTAGAGGAAGCTCTGCGGGAAGACCAGCAGCGAGGCCAGCGCCGCGGCGACGGTCAGCGAGGAGAAGAAGACGGTGCGCCCCGCCGTCGCCATCACCCGCCGCATCGCCGCCAGGCCCGGGCCGTCCTTGGCGATCTCCTCGCGGTAGCGGGAGACGATGAAGAGGCTGTAGTCGATCGCCAGGCCCAGCCCCAGCGCCGTGGTCAGGTTGAGGGCGAAGACCGAGATCGCGCCGAATTCGCTGGCGAGACGGAGAATCAGGAAGGTGCCGACGATCGCCAGCCCTCCGATCATCAGCGGCAGCACGGCCGCCACGAGGCTGCGGAAGAACAGCAGCGAGAGCAGGAAGAGCAGCGGGAAGGCGAGCAGCTCGGCCATCCGCAGGTCTTCTTCGACCTGCTTGTTGACCTGCTCCTGGGCGACCGCGAAGCCGCCGACGAGGACACCGGCGTGGCTGGAGAGCTGATCGGCGATGTCCGAGCCGACTTCCTGCACCTGCTTGTTGTCGGTCGGCTTCAGCGCCACGGCGAAATAGCTCGAGTTGCCGTCGCGGGAGACGAAGGCGCGGGAGTGGGTGTCGTAGTAACCGCTGACCGAGGCGACGTCGGGCCGCCGCCGCACGCTGCGCTCCAGCGCCTCGACCCGGGCGCGGCTGGACGCCCTGGCAAGCGGCGCGTTCTCGACCACGGCGACCACCGCCGGCACCCGCAGCCCCGCGTCCTGGAGCTGTTCCCTCGCCTTGACGGTCTCGGTGGCGGGATCGTCGGCGGAGTAGGGGTTGAGGCGGCTGGCGACGCCGCCGCCGACCGCCCCGGCGAGGACGAAGAAGACGATCGCGATCAGGCCGACGCGGCGGGCGTGGCCATCGGCGAGGCGGGCGAGGGTGTCGAACATCAGCTGCTCCTTTTCTCGGCGGCGGGCTCGAGGAGCTGCTGCTCCATCCGCTCGCACCAGTCGGCGAACCACTCGGTGAACTCGACGCCGCCCCGCAGAACCATCAGCGGGAACGGGTCGTCCTGCTCAAGCGCCTTTGGTTCCATCTCGCGCAGCTGCGCGGAGACGGCGAGCCGGTGAGCCCGCATCGCGCGCAGCGTCTCGACCGCCTCCGGGCGCGGCAGGGCGCCGGCGAAGAACAGCTTCAGCAGCCCCTCCTCGCGCATCTCGAAGGTCGTCGGCGGCATTCGCAGCCAGGCCCCCAGCGCCTCCTTGCCGGCGGCGGTGATCTCGTAGACCGTCCGTCGCCGCCCCCCGATGGGGGAGTCGACGCCGGCGATCAGCCCGGCCCCGGCGAGGCGCTTCAGCTCCGGATAGATCTGCCCATAGCTCGCCGCCCAGAAGAAGCGGGTGGTGTGGTCGACCACTGACTTGATCTCATAACCGGACCGGGCCTCCTTGCGGACCATCCCGAGGATCACGTAGGCGGTCGGGCTCAGCTCGTCCATCGACCGCAATATATCGGCCCGATATATCCGAAAGTGTGATCGACATCACATCGGCCCGCTTGCGATGCTGCCGGGCAATCCCTCAGAAAGGAATCAGTCAGATGGCGCTTGATCAGAGCAAGATCGGCCAGGTGGTGGCCGAGCAGATGGAGGCGATCGAAGGCGACTACGGCGACGACTGCGAAATCGGCGACGTCTGCACGATCGTCGAGGTCGTCGGCCCGCACGGCTCCCACGTCCGCGTGCGCAGCAGCGACATGCGTCCCCACAGCGGCCTCGGCCTGCTGCGCATGGCCGAACAGGCGATGCTCGGCAACCTCGGCGGCGGCAGCTGACCCTGCCTTAGGCGCCGACTATCCTCAGACCCCCATGAGTGGGCCCGAATCGGACATCGTGGTGATGAAGTTCGGCGGCAGCTCGGTCGCCGGCGCCGAGCAGATCAAGCGCGCCGCCGCGCGGATCGTCGCCGCCCGCGAGGCCGGCCACCGGGTCGTCGCCGTGCTCTCGGCGCGGGGTAAGACCACCGACGAACTGCTCGCCCAGGCGCGGGAAATCTCCGAGCGGCCGGTCGCCCGCGAGATGGACATGCTGCTCTCCACCGGGGAGCGGATCTCCTGCGCGCTCTGCGCGATGGCGATCCACGACATGGGCCACGAGGCGATCTCGCTGACCGGGTCCCAGGCCGGGATCGTCACCGACTCCTCCCACACCAAGGCGCGCATCATCGACGTCCGCGCCGACCGCATCAAGGAGGCGCTGGGGGAGGACCGGATCGTCCTCGTCGCCGGCTTCCAGGGGGTCTCGACCGAGAGCCGCGACGTCACCACGCTCGGCCGCGGCGGCTCCGACACCACCGCGGTCGCCCTCGCCGCCGCCCTCGACGCCAGCGTATGCGAGATCTACACCGACGTCTCCGGCGTCTTCAGCGCCGACCCGCGGCTCGTCCCCGACGCCCGCAAGCTCGAGCGCGTCTCCTTCGAGGAGATGCTGGAGATGTCGGCTTCCGGGGCGAAGGTCCTGCAGCTGCGCTCGGTCGAGTACGCGCGCAACCACGGGGTCCGGATCCACTGCCGCAGCAGCTTCGAGGACGGCCCCGGTACTCTCGTTATCGCCGAGGAGAAGACCATGGAGCAACCTTTCGTAACCGCAGTGACCCACTCCGACGCGGAGGCCCGCGTGACGCTGAACGGCGTCCGCGACGAGCCCGGCGTCGCCGGCCGCATCTTCACCGCACTCGCCGAGGCCAACGTCAACGTCGACGTGATCATCCAGAACGAGCCGGTGGGCGGCAACCAGCTGGCCGACCTCTCCTTCACCGTCGATCGCTCCGACCTGACCACAGCCACGGCCACGATCGCCGCCCTCGGCGATGTCTCGCTCAAGGTCCGCACCGACGAGCAGATCGGCAAGGTCTCGATCGTCGGCGCCGGCATGCGCTCGCACCCCGGCGTGGCGGCGAAGGTCTTCGAGGTCCTCGGCGCCGAACGGATCAACATCGAGATGATCTCCACCTCGCCGATCAAGATCTCCTGCGTCATCCCCGCCGACCGCGTCCCCGACGCGGTGAGGGCGCTGCACCAGGTCTTCGAGCTCGGCGACGACGCGATCAGGCCCGAGGACCCGACCGGTACCGAGCACCGGCCGACCGTCGCCAACTGAGCGCCGGTCATACTTCCGCGATGGCGGCCGACGGCTACAAGGTGGGGGTTCTGGGCGCGACCGGCCTGGTCGGATCGACGATCCTCGAGCTGCTCGCCGAGCGTGATTTCCCCGCCGCCGAGGTCGTCCCCTTCGCCTCCGCGCGCTCCGCCGGCAGGGAGCTGGAGTGGAACGGCTCGACGCTGGTCTGCCGCGAGCTGAGCGAGGACTCGATCCAGGGCCTCGACCTCGTCCTCTCCTCGGCCGGCGGCTCGGTCAGCGCCGAGTGGACTCCCAGGCTCGTCGCCGCCGGCGCGACCGTGGTCGACAACACCAGCCACTGGCGCATGCACGACGACGTCCCGCTGGTCGTCGCCGAGGTCAACCCAGAGGCGCTGGAGGGCCACAGTGGCATCGTCGCCAACCCCAACTGCTCGACGATGCAGATGGTCGTCGCCCTGAAGCCGCTCTTCGACGAGGCCGGGATCGAGCGTCTGGTGATCTCCACCTACCAGGCCGTCTCCGGTACCGGCAAGGCGGCGATCGACGAGCTCCGCACCCAGTCACGGGCCGTGCTCGACGGCGAGGAGCCAGTGGCGAGCATCTACCCGCACCCGATCGCCTTCAACGCGCTGGCCCAGGCCGGCAGCTTCGCCGCCGGTGACGACCACACCGACGAGGAGCGCAAGCTGATCAACGAGACCCGCAAGATCCTCGGCGACCACGAGATCAAGGTTTCCGCCACCTGCATCCGGGTCCCGGTTGTGACCGGCCACTCGGAGGCCGTCAACGTCGAGACCAAGCGGCAGCTCAGCCCCGAGCGGGCCCGCGAGCTGCTGGCCGCCGCGCCGGGCGTGACCGTCGTCGACGACCCGGCCGCCGGCCGCTACCCAATGGCGATCGAGGCCGCCGGCCAGGACGGCGTCTTCGTCGGCCGCATCCGCCGCGACCCCGGCAACGAGCGCGCCCTCGACATCTGGGTCGTCGCCGACAACCTGCGCAAGGGCGCCGCTACGAACACCGTGCAGCTCGCCGAGCTGCTCGTTCAGCGCGATCTGCTGTCGAGTTAGTCGCTCATACCGCGACTAACTCGACAGGTTCCGGCCGAGGCGCCGCAGCACGAAGGGCGCGACCAGCGTGGTCAGGATCGACATCCCGAGCACGGTGCGGGCGGCCCTGCTGCGGGCGATCCCAAGATCGAGAAAGGTCGCCGAGGTGATCCCGGCGCTGGTCGCCGCCAGCGCGGCACCGAGAAAGACGCTCGTTTCGGTGCTTTCCCCCAGCGCCAGCCCGAGCCCGATCCCAGCCAGGAAGGGCAGAACCACCCCGACACTCCCGACCGTAATCGCGATCCGCCCCACCGCCCGCATCTCCGAGAGCCGCGTCTCCAGCCCGACCCAGAAGAGCAGGAAGACGACCCCCAGCTCGGAGAAGACCCGCAGAACCTCGGTGACTTCGACCAGCCCCAGCACCGACGGCCCGACCAGCACCCCGCCAAGAATCTCCCCCACGATCGCCGGCTGCCCGATCCGCTTGAAAACCTCATCCCCCAGCTTGGCGGCCAGCAGCACGACAAAAAGATCAGTCAGAACCCCAGCCGCATCGCTGGTGGCAAGTGGGAGAGGAAAGCCCAGGATCGACCCAGGCTATGCGCTAGGCGGGAACTGCGGCGAGGCGCTCCTCGACCCAACCGGTCGAGGCGATGTGCTTGCTCATGCCGAGCTGCTTCGGGTCGGCGCCGAGCGCCAGGCCGACCAGCTGGGGGAGGTGCAGGACGGCGAGGCCGAGGTCGCGGTTGACGACCTTGGCCGCCTCCGGCTGCTGCATGTCGAGGTTGAGATGGCAGAGCGGGCAGGGGGTGACCAGGCAGTCGGCGCCGGCGTCGATTGCGTCGCCGACGTGGGTGCCGGCCTGCTTCAGCGAGGTCTCGCGGTTCATCGCAATGACCGGGAAGCCGCAGCATTTGCGGGCGCCGTCGTACTCGACGACCTCGCCGCCGAGGGCGACGATGACCTGCTCCAGGTAGATGTCGCGATCGGGGAACTCGGCGTAGCCGAGGCGCTCCTTCGGCCGCACGATGTAGCAGCCGTAGAAGGGGCCGACGCGGAGCCCGGAGAGCGGCCGCTTGACCTGGGCGGCGAGCCTGTCGAGACCGTAGTCCTCGACCAGCAGCCAGAGGAAGTTCTTGTTGGTGAAGCCGTTCTTGTCCTTCTCGTAGGAGAGGCCCTGGCCCGAGAGCGCCTCGTTGACATGGGCGCGGTAGGACGAGTCGGCGTCGAGTCGCTGCTGGCACTCCGACTGGGCGCCCTGGCAGGTCGAGCAGATGTTCATCATCGAGAGCCCGGTCTCCTGGGCGAGCGCGAAGGTGCGGGCGTTGAGCGTGTCGGCCAGCTCCTGGTTGTGCTCGGCGATGACGCCGGCGCCGCAGCAGTTGGCGCGGTCGAGGGTGACCAGCTCGATCCCCAGCCTTTCGGCGACCAGCGCCATCGAGCCGTGCAGCTCCGGGGTGAAGCCGCGCGAGACGCAGCCCGGCCAGTAGGCGACCTTTATCTGCTCGCTCACGGTGAAGCCTCCTCGCTGGCCGGGGCGGCGGCGGGCTCGAGCTTCTCCTCGGCCTCGATCTCGGCCAGCTCGCCCTCGTCGCCCTTGATGTACAGGTTGAATTCCTCGTTGTGCTCCTCGGCGTGCTTGTAGATCGCCTTGACCTCGTCCTGGGCGGTGCCGGGGAGCTCGTGGTGGAGGCCGGGGATCAGCTTTCGCAGCGAGCGCATCTTGCCGGTCCGGATGCCGCGGATCCCGATAGGGATGGCGCCGAGCATTTCCCGAATTGCCAGTTTGCTCGGTTTCAGCTTGCCTTTGATCCCAGGCGCAAAGGACTCCTGCAGCAGCATCGACTCGTCGAGGGTGCCCTTCTTCTCGATGATCTTGACGAAGGCCATCTCGTGGTCGTGGCCGGCGTTGGGATCTTGGATCCCTTCTTCGCCGGCCTTGCGGCGCAGCCGCATGATCTGGTCCATCGGCGCCACGTCCTTGGGGCAGGCGTCGACGCAGCTGAAGCAGTGGGTGCAGTCGTAGATGCCGTGCGGATCCTCGGCCAGGTCGTGCAGGCGCTCGACCGTCTCGGCATCGCGCGGGTCGCCGACGAAGCGGTAGGCCTTGGCCAGGGCCGCCGGGCCGATGAAGTCGGGGTCGGCTTCCATCGAGAGGCAGGAGGAGACGCAGGCGCCGCACTGGATGCAGGCCATCGACTGGGTGATGTCGAGCATCGATTCCGGCTCGACGATGTACTCGCGCTCGGGCGCCTCGCCGTGGGGGAGGAGCCAGGGGGTGACGCGGCGGATCTTGGTCCAGTGGGTCGACTCCATGTCGGTGATCAGATCCTTGATCACGGGCATGTTGCCCATCGGCTCGATCACGATCGTGTTGCCGTTGGTGTCGCCGCCGACCGCGCTCGCTTTCTTATCGGCCAGCTCCTGCGCCTCGCCGATCTGGGTCTTGCAGCCGAGGCCGGACTGGCCGTTGATCTTCATCCCGCAGGACCCGCAGATCGCGGCGCGGCAGGAGCAGCGGACCGAGAGCGAGCCGTCGTCGCGGTCCTTCACCTGCAGCAGGCCGTCGAGCACCGACAGCGAGGGCTCGAGATCGACGTTGAACTCCTCCCAGTACGGCCCCTGGCCGTTCTCGGGCTGAAATCTGCGGACTTTGATCGTGTACTCGGCCATCAGTAAGTCCTCGCTTCCGGTTCCCACTGGGTGATGGTCACCTCGGAGTAAGAGATCTCGGGCCCGTCGTCGGTCTGCTCGAGGTCGATGTGTTTGAGCCACTCGTCGTCGTTGCGATCGGGGAAGTCGGTCCGGTACTGCGCGCCGCGGCTCTCCTTGCGCTCCAGGGCGGCGATACAGGTGCACTCGGCGTTGTCGAGCATGTACCCGAGCTCGATCGCGCCAAGCAGGTCCTGGTTGAAGACGGTGCCGTGGTCGTCGATGTAGGCCGACTTCGCCTCCTCCTTCAGCCGCCTGACCGTCTCCAGCGCTTCGGTGATCCCAGCCTCGTCGCGGAAGACGGCGACCTTGGCGTCCATCGCCTGGCCCAGCTCGAGCTTGATCTCGGAGACGCGGCGGCCGGAGCCCTTGGCGCGCGAGTTGATGTCGGCGATCATCGCGTCCTCGTCCTCGAGGATCTTCGGGGAAGGCCGCGAGCCCTCGACCCGCTTGGCCCGGGCGGCGGCGTCGGCGCCGGAGCGGCGGCCGAAGATCAGCGTGTCGAGCAGGGAGTTGGCGCCGAGCCGGTTGCCGCCGTGGACGGAGACGCAGGCGGTCTCGCCGGCGGCGTAGAGGCCGGGGATGTCGGTGCGCCCGTCGACGTCGGTCTTGACGCCGCCCATCGTGTAGTGGTTGCCGGGCTTGATGTGGATCGGTTCGCGGGTGATGTCGACGCCGGCGAAGTCGCGGCCGACCAAGACGATCTCGCGCAGCGCCTCGTGGACGCGCTTTTTCGGGACCACGGTGATGTCGAGGGCGACGGTGCCGTCCGGGAAGCCGCGGCCCTCGTTGATCTCGGTCTGCTCGGCGCGGGAGACGACGTCGCGGGAGGCCAGCTCCATCTTGTTCGGCGCGTAGGTCTCCATGAAGCGCTCGCCCTTGGCGTTGAGCAGGTGGGCGCCCTCGCCGCGGGCGCCCTCGGTGATCAGGAAGCCCTTGCCCGCCAGCGTCGTCGGGTGGTACTGGATCATCTCCATGTCCATCAGCTTGGCGCCGACCCGGTAGGCCATCGCGATGCCGTCGCCGGTGCAGATCAGGGCGTTGGTGGTCGGCTTCCAGACCTGGCCGTTGCCGCCGCAGGCGAGGATCACCGACTTCGCCTGGAAGAGCTCCATCGAGCCGTCGGCGACGTTGCGGGTGACGACGCCGCAGCACTCGCCATTCTCGTCGATCGCCAGCGCCGTCGAGAACCACTCCTCGTAGCGCGAGATCTGGTCGGAGTACTTCATCAGCTGCTCGTAGAGGACGTGCATGATCGCCTGGCCGGTGATGTCGGCGACGTAGTAGGTGCGGGCGGCGGAGGCACCGCCGAAGGCGCGGGTGCCGAGCTTGCCTTCCTCGTTGCGGTGGAAGGTGACGCCGAGGTGCTCGAGGTGGAGGATCTCCTCCGGCGCCTCGCGGGTCATGATTTCGATCGCGTCCTGGTCACCGAGGTAGTCGGAGCCCTTGATCGTGTCGAAGGCGTGCGACTCCCAGGAGTCACCGGGGTTGAGCGCGGCGTTGATCCCGCCCTGGGCGGCGTTGGAGTGCGAGCGGACCGGGTGGACCTTGCTGATGATCCCTACCGATACGCCTTCCTCTGCGGCGGCGAGAGCGGCGCGCTGGCCAGCGAGGCCGGCACCGATTACGAGAACGTCATGGGATGGCACGAGCGCGGATGCTATCGATGCGAAATCCGACTCCGCAGTCGGGATTCGTCGGCCTCAGAGCCAGCGTTGCCCGAGGCGGCGGATCGCGGCCTCGCTGAGGCGGATGCCGTCGACTCCAGGCCGTCGGTGCCTTTGTGCAGGCGCAGGTTCGGGAACGGCCAGATGCCCACCCACTTACCATGGGCAGATGCTCGGCGGCGGCTCTTTCACCCTCTTTCACGTGCGCGGCATCAGGGTCGCGGTCGACTGGTCCTGGTTCCTCGTCCTCTTCCTGGTCATCCTCTGGATGTCCCACACCTACGGGAACCTGCTCGGCGAATCCGGCTCCGCCACGACCCCGTTCATCCTCGCCGTAGTCAGCGCCCTCGGCTTCTTTGGATCGATCCTCCTGCACGAGTTCGGCCACGCGGTCGCGGCCACCCGCAACGGGATCGGGATATCCAGCATCCAGCTCTGGATCTTCGGCGGCATGGCGCGGATGGATCGCGAAGCCGACAGCCCCGGCGCCGAACTGAAGGTGGCCCTGGCCGGGCCGCTGGTCACGCTCGCGATCGTCGTCCTCCTCGCCGGTGGCGGCATCGCCGCAGCGGGCCTGCATGACTTCAAGCAGGCGGCGATTCTCGAAGCCGACTCGGGTGTCTCCGGAGTGCTGGCGATGGTCGCCTGGCTGGCCTCGATCAACCTGCTGGTGCTGGTCTTCAACATGCTGCCGGCGCTGCCGATGGACGGCGGCCGGGCGGCCCGGGCGATCGTCTGGTGGCGCACCGGCGACCGCACCGCCGCGACCCGCTTCGCGGCCAACCTCGGGCGCGGCTTCGGCTACCTGTTCATCGCCGCCGGCATCTTCATGGCGGTGACCAACTCGATCCTCGGCCTCTTCGGCGGAGTCTGGCTGGCCCTGATCGGGATGGTGATCAACGGCTCCGCCCGCGGGGCGGCGATGCAGACCGCGATCACCAGCCGCGTCGGCGGCATCTCGGTGGCCGATGTGATGGACCGCGAACCGGTCGCGATCCCCGGCGACATCAGCATCGAGCGGGCCCTCGACGAGTACTTCCTCCGCTACCAGTGGCCCTGGTTCCCGGTCGTCGACGCCGCCCACCGCTTCCTCGGCCTGCTCAAACGCGACCGTGCCGACGAAATCCCCGAGATCTCCCGCGCCAGCTCGAATGTCTCGGACCTGATCGATCCGGACCGGGGGCTCTTCATAAGGGACGACACTCCGCTGGACTCTCTGCTCAGCAACCAGAACCTGCGGAAACTGGGAGCGCTGATGGCCGTCGATGCTGATGGAAGGCTTTCGGGGGTAATCACCGTGGAGCAGGTTGGTCGTGCCCTGCGTGACGCCGGGTCCCTCTAAAAGCTGTCGAGTGAGGGTTAAGCGAAATCCCTATCGGCTCTGCTCCGGCGAATGTCTCTCGATGATGCGGGTGAAGTCCGTACTGGGAGAGAGAGTGCCGAAGGCCTGGCCCCAGTCGCCACTGAGTCGAGAAGCGCAGAAGGCGTCGGCGACTGCTTCGTCTCCGTAGCGAACCAGGAGGGATGCTTGGAGGGCCAGGGCCATGCGCTCCACCACTCGGCGGGCTCGGGTCTCGATGGTTGCAACGTCGCCGGGGACTTCGTCGCGGAGGGACCTGGCGTAGGCATCCAGCCTTGGCTCGCTCACGGCGCCCTCTTGAACCTCGGCGAGGAATGCGTCGAGGGACGCCGGGCTCTTGATCATCGCCCTGAGGACGTCGAGGCACTGGACGTTGCCGGAGCCCTCCCAGATCGAGTTGAGGGGGCTCTCGCGGAAGAGGCGGGGCATGCCCGACTCCTCGACGTAGCCGTTGCCGCCGAGGCACTCGAGGGACTCGCCGGCGTGCATCGGGGCGCGCTTGCAGATCCAGTACTTGAGGACGGCGTTGGCGACTCGCTTCAGGTTCGCCGCCTCCTCGTCGCCGGCGATCGCTTCGTCGTAAGCCCGGGCCAGGCGCATCGCCGAGACCGTCGCCGCCTCGGACTCGACGCAGAGGTCGGCGAGGACGTTCCGCATCAGCGGCTGCTCGGTCAGCACGCGGCCGAAGACGGAGCGGTGGGAGGCGTGGTGGATCGCCTGGGCGACCCCGGCCCGCATCCCGGTGGCGCCGCCCATCACGCAGTCGAGGCGGGTGTGGTTGACCATCTCGATGATCGTCCGCACCCCGGCTCCCTCCTCACCGACCAGCCAGGCGGAGGCGGCGTCGAACTCGATCTCGCTGGAGGCGTTGGAGCGGTTGCCGAGCTTGTCCTTGAGCCGCTGCAGGCGGAAGCGGTTGCGCTCGCCATCCGGTGTCCAGCGCGGGAAGAGGAAGCAGGAGATGCCGCCGTCGGCCTGGGCGAGGACGAGGAAGGCATCGCACATCGGCGCCGACATGAACCACTTGTGGCCGGTCAGCTCGTACTCGGCACCGGGCCCACCGCCATTGACCGGCCGGGCGACCGTGGTGTTGGCGCGGACGTCGGTGCCGCCCTGCTTCTCGGTCATCCCCATCCCCGCCAGGGCGCCGGTCTTGCCGGGTGCCGGCGCGTTGCGCGGGTCGTACTCGGCGGAGAGCAGGCGCGGCTCCCACTCGGCGGCCAGCTCGGGCTGGGTGCGCAGGGCGGGGATCACCGAGTAGGTCATCGAGATCGGGCAGCCGATCCCGGCCTCGGCCTGGGACATGCACATGAAGGCGGCGCCGCGGGCGACGTGGGCGCCTGGCCGCGGGTCCTTCCAGGGGGAGGAGTGCAGCTCGTGCTCGACCGCCATCCCCAATAGCTCGTGCCAAGCGGGGTGGAACTCGACCTCGTCGACGCGGTGGCCGTAGCGGTCGTGGGTATGCAGTTTCGGCCCGTTCTCGTTGGCCAGCGCGCCGAGGGCCTGGGCGTGCTGGCTGCCGGCCAGGGCGCCGACCGCGGCGATCCGCGGCTCGGCCCACTCGGCGCCCTCGCGCCGGACCGCCTCGAGCAGCGGCCGGTCGGCCGTGAAGAGGTTGTAGTCGATCAGTGGCGGCGGCTGGTTCGCCACCTCGTGATTGCCGACCCCCGGTTGCTCCGCCGTTGCCATCCCGCGCCGATTGTCGCAGTTCCGGTGCTTTCCCCGTCGATCAGGCGACCGAGATGACGAGGTAGATAGCATCGCCGCCCGGTGGACAAGATCAAGGTCAAGAACCCGGTCGTCGAGCTCGACGGCGACGAGATGACCCGCATCATCTGGTCGTTCATCAAGGAGCAGCTGATCCTGCCCTACCTCGACGTCGACCTCGAGTACTTCGACCTCGGGATCGAGAGCCGCGACGCCAGCGAGGACCAGATCACGGTCGATGCGGCCAACGCGATCAAGAAGCACGGGGTCGGCGTCAAGTGCGCGACGATCACCCCGGACGAGGCGCGGGTGGAGGAGTTCGGCCTGAAGGAGATGTACCGCTCGCCGAACGGGACGATCCGCAACATCCTCGGCGGCGTCATCTTCCGCGAGCCGATCGTGATCTCCAACGTGCCGCGCCTGGTGCCGGGGTGGACGAAGCCGATCGTGATCGGCCGCCACGCCTTCGGCGATCAGTACCGGGCGACCGACATGGTCGTCCCCGGCGAGGGCACGCTGACCCTCACCTACACCCCCAAGGACGGCTCCGCGCCGGTCGAGCTCGACGTCTACGACTTTCCCAGCGGCGGCATCGCCCTGGCGATGTACAACCTCGACGACTCGATCCGTGACTTCGCCCGGGCCTCGATGCGCTACGGCCTCAACCGCGGCTACCCGGTCTACCTGTCGACCAAGAACACCATCCTCAAGCGCTACGACGGTCGCTTCAAGGACCTCTTCGCCGAGGTCTACGAGGCCGAGTTCAAAGCTGACTTCGAGGCCGCCGGCATAACCTACGAACACCGTTTGATCGACGACATGGTTGCGGCGTCGCTGAAGTGGGAAGGAGGTTACGTCTGGGCCTGCAAGAACTACGACGGCGACGTCCAGTCCGACACCGTCGCCCAGGGTTTCGGCTCACTCGGGTTGATGACCAGCGTGTTGATGAGCGCCGACGGCAAGACCGTGGAGGCGGAGGCCGCGCACGGCACCGTCACCCGCCACTTCCGCCAGCACCAGCAGGGCAAACCGACTTCGACCAACCCGATCGCATCGATCTTCGCCTGGACCCGTGGCCTTGCGGCCCGCGGTCGTATGGACGAGACGCCGGAGGTGTCGGCGTTCGCCGAGACGCTCGAGCGGGTGTGCATCGAGACGGTCGAGAGCGGCAAGATGACCAAAGACCTCGCGCTGCTCGTCGGCGCAGGGCAGGAGTTCCAGACCACGCAGGAGTTCCTGGCCTCGATCGACGAGAACCTTCAGCAGGCGATGGCATAGCGGTCCCAATATCCCCCAACTCTGAGGAGACGATTTCGTGAGCACTCCCGTCAAGGTCACCGTCACCGGCGCCGCCGGCCAGATCGGCTACGCGCTGCTGTTCCGGATCGCCAGCGGTCAGATGCTCGGCCCCGACACCCCCGTCGAGCTGAGCCTGCTGGAGATCCCCGATGCGATCAAGGCGGCCGAGGGCACCGCGATGGAGCTCGACGACTGCGCCTTCCCACTGCTGAGCCGGATCGAGATCAGCGACGACCCCAAGCAGGCGTTCGACGGGACCAACGTGGCGCTGCTGGTCGGCGCCCGGCCCCGCGGCCCCGGCATGGAGCGCTCGGACCTGCTCGAGGCCAACGGCGGCATCTTCAAGCCCCAGGGCGAGGCGATCAACTCCGCCGCGGCCGACGACATCAAGGTGCTGGTGGTCGGCAACCCGGCCAACACCAACTGCCTGATCGCGATGTCGAACGCGCCCGACGTGCCGCGCGAGCGCTTCACGGCGATGATGCGCCTCGATCACAACCGGGCGATCACTCAGCTCTCCAACAAGCTCGGCAAGCCGGTTTCGTCGGTCGCCAACATGACCACCTGGGGCAACCACTCGGTCACCCAGTACCCCGACATCGTCAACGCCAAGGTCGACGGCGCCAACGCCTGGGAGGCCGTCGATGACGAGGTCTGGGTCGCCGACGAGTTCATCCCGCGGGTCGCCAAACGCGGCGCCGAGATCATCTCCGCCCGTGGCGCCTCCAGCGCCGCCTCCGCCGCGAACGCCGCAATCGACCACGTCCACGACTGGGTGCTCGGCACCCCGGAGGGTGACTGGGTCTCGATGGCGGTGCCGGCCGACGGCTCCTACGGCATCGGCGAGGGAATCATCTGCGGAGTTCCCTGTACCTGCAGCGGCGGCGAGTGGTCGGTCGTCGAGGGGCTCGACGTGCCCGACTTCTCGCGTCAGCGGATCGACGCCAGCGTGATCGAGCTCCAGGAGGAGCGCGACGCGGTCAGCCAGCTGGGCCTGATCTAAGCCGGCCCAAACGAAAAGAGGCCGGCCAACCGGCCGGCCTCTTTGAAGTAACGGTGGAGCGGGCTCAGCCGGCCGGGTAGTACTGGCGACCGTCCTTTTTGACCCGTCCCTCTTTCTCCAGATCGCCGAGGACCCGGTAGAGGTAGTTCGGCTTGATCTTCATCGTCTTGGCGACGTCCGAGGCGCTGATGCCGGGCTGGCTCGTGATCAGGTTCACGGCCTGGTCGGCACGGGTGCCACCGCGGCGTTTGCGGCGTTTGCGCGGGGACGGGCTCGAGCGGGTCGAGGGAGCCGAGGCCTTTGCGGTGGGTTTGCTTCCGCGCGGGCGGCCCGGAGAGCGGCGGGTCGATTTCCCGCCGAGCTCGGCCAGGGCACGCTCCAGACGCCGACGCTCATCGTCGAGGTCCGCGAGGCGCTTCTGGACAAGGTCGCGAGCCTCGTCGAGTACGTTCGTGGTGCTGGGCATTGGTTTCCTTTCCATCCGATAACGCAGTTTTTGCTTGGACCGAGTGTGGCACAGTGTTAGTCACTGTGACTCTTAGATTTCGCTGACCGCGAGATCTTTGTCTAGCGGTTGCGTCTGCGCGGCAGGGTGCGGAAGACCGCATCCCAAAGCGGCGAGGAGACACCGTAGCCGAAGCGGTGATCCTGGAAGTGATGGCGCATGTGCTGCTCGCGCAACTGTTTGCCGAGGTTCGACTTCGGCACGAAATGGTGCACGTAATAGTGCGTGTAGTCATAGGCGAGGTAGCCGAAGATGAAGCCGCCGAAGAGGGGGAAGGCGGCCGGGCTGCCGAGCAGTGCCCAGAAGCCGAGGAAGAAGAGTGCCGCCAGGGGGATCGATACCGAGGGAGGCATGACCAGCCGCAGCTTGTCGTTGGGGTGATCGTGGTGGATGCCGTGGATGATGAAGTGCATCCGCCGGCCGAAGGCGTTGTCGGGCTCCCAGTGGAAGACGAGCCGGTGCAACCAGTACTCGGTCAGCGTCCAGATCCCGATCCCGGCCAGCGAGAGCGCCAGCAGGTGGCCGACGCCGTAGCCACGCGCAGCCCCCAGCCACTCCATCGCGACGACGACCGGCACGAAGACGACCGCCGGCACCGCGGGGTGCACGCGGGAGAAGAAATTGAGGAACTCGCTCTTGAATAGCGGCGGAGAGGCCGAGAGCTTCTCGTTGCGGTTGTGAGCCTCCATCAGGGGCGAATAGTAGCGGCGGCACCCCGTGGCCCCGCAAGACGCGGGGAACCTGTGACGACTCTGTGTCAAAGAGGTAGCGATTTGCGGAATTGCCCCTCACGGAAGTGTCGCCGCGCTGCCACGATGCGCCCCGCATGCCACGCAAGCCAAAGCCGCCGACCTGCGAGGACTGCTATTTCCACAAGAACATGCTCTGCGCCCTCGAGCTGAGCGAGCCCTGCTCGACCTTCCGCCCCAACCGCCCCGAGGGCCTCGTACCCCCCAGGCAGCCAGTTCTGCTCATGCGCGCCCCCCGCTGGGCATCCCGCCCTGCGTAGCCGGGCGGCTATGTTTTCGCGGTGCCCCAACGCGACCTCTTTGCCGATTTCGCCCGCATGAGGTGGGAGATGGATCAGATGCTGGGCGATTCCTGGGGCCGCACCCGCTACGTGGCCAGGCGCACCAGCGGCTTCTCTCCCAACATCGACGTCTACTACTGCGGCGACCCCCAGCGGGCCGTGGTCAAGGTGGATCTGGCCGGGGTCGAGCTGAGCGAGGTCGGGATCGAGGTCAGCGGCCGCCATCTGGCGATCGCCGGCGAACGGCCGGTGCAGGAGACCGAGGGGCGCGTCTACCAGCAGGTCGAGATCCCCTCCGGCCCCTTCCGCCGCGTCGTCGAGCTGCAGGTCGAGGTCGACGCCGAGCGGGCCAGCGCCACCTATGAAGACGGCGTGCTGCGGATCGAGCTTCCCCTGCGCGATCCCACCGAGACCGCCCGCCGGGTACCGATCGGGCGCAAGTGATGGAGGGCGCACCCGTTCTCGAAGTGGTCGATGCGCCGCTCGACGCCGATGACGAGATCCGGGTCGACCAGCCGCTCCCTCAGGCGCTGCCGGTCCTGCCGTTGCGCGACACCGTCACCTTCCCGGAGACGCTGACCCCGCTCGCGGTCGGCCAGGAGCGCTCGATCCAGCTGGTCAACGACGTGCTCGGCGCCAACCGGATGCTGGTCATGGTCGCCTCGCGCGACCCCGAGAACGACGTTCCCGGGCCCGAGGACCTCTACGACGTCGGCGTGGTCGGCGTCGTCGCGCGGATGATCAAGGTCCCCGACGGCTCGCTCCGCATCCTCGTCCAGGGCACCCGGCGGGTGCGGCTCGGTGCCTACGTCGCCGACCAGCCCTACCTGGTGGCGAAGGTCACCGAGCTTCCCGACGTGATCACCCCGAGCGCCGAGCTGGAGGCGCTTACCCGCAACGTCCAGCGCACCTTCTCGGAGATCGTCGAGCAGATCCCCTACCTGCCCGAGGAGCTGCAGATGGCGGTCGCCAACATCGACGACCCGGCGGCGCTCGGCCACCTGATCGCCGGCGCCCTGCGGGTCGGCACCGAGGAGAAGCAGAAGCTGCTCGAGGAGATCGACGTCGCCAAGCGCCTCCGCCACCTCTCGCGGATCCTCGCCCGCGAGCTCGAGGTGGTACAGCTCGGCACCCAGATCCAGAGCCAGGTCCAGTCGGAGATCGACAAAGGCCAGCGCGAGTTCTTCCTGCGCCAGCAGCTGAAAGCGATCCAGGAGGAGCTGGGCGAAGAGGACGAGCAGCAGGCGGAAGTGAACGAACTGCGCGAGCGGATCGACGCCGCCGAGCTGCCCGAGCACGCCGCCAAAGCCGCCGACCGCGAGCTCTCGCGGCTGGAGAAACTGCCACCCGCCGCGGCCGAGCACGGCGTCATCCGCACCTACCTGGAGTGGCTGGTCGAGCTTCCATGGTCAGTTGAGACCGAGGACGACCTCGACATCAAGCACGCCCGCAGGGTGCTCGACGCCGACCACTACGACCTCGAAAAAGTCAAGGACCGCATCCTCGAGTACCTGGCGGTGCGCAAGCTGAACCCGGACTCGCCGGGGCCGATCCTCTGCTTCGTCGGCCCCCCCGGCGTCGGCAAGACCAGCCTCGGCCGCTCGATCGCGAAGGCGCTCGGCCGCGAGTTCGAGCGGATTTCGGTCGGCGGCGTCCGCGACGAGGCCGAGATCCGCGGCCACCGCCGCACCTATATAGGGGCGCTGCCCGGGACGATCGTCCGCGCCCTGCGCGACGCTGGCTCGCGCAACCCCGTCTTCATGATCGACGAGATCGACAAGATGGGCGCCGATTTCCGCGGCGACCCCGCCTCGGCGATGCTGGAGGTGCTCGACCCGGCCCAGAACGACTCCTTCCGCGACCACTACCTCGACCTCGAGTTCGACCTCTCCGACGTCGTCTTCATCGCCACCGCCAACGTCCTCGACACGATCCCCGGCCCGCTCCTCGACCGCATGGAGACGATCGAACTGGCCGGCTACACGGTCGAAGAGAAGCGCCACATCGCCCGCCGCTACCTGGTCCCGCGACAGATCGAGGCCAACGGCCTCAAGCCCTCCCAGATCGAGTTCGCCGACGCCGCCCTGACCGCGGTGATCGAGGAGTACACCCGCGAGGCCGGCGTCCGCGGCCTCGAGCGCCAGCTCGGCACGATCTGCCGCAAAGTCGCCCGCGACGTCGCCGAAGGCAAGACCAAGGCCAAGGTCAGGGTCTCCGGCAAGAAAGCGCGCGAGTTGCTCGGCCGCCGCCGGGTCTTCGCCGAGCAGCGCCGCCGCACCAAGGACCCCGGCGTCGCCACCGGCCTCGCCTGGACGCCGACCGGCGGCGACGTCCTCTTCATCGAGGCGACGGCGATGCCCGGCTCGGGCAAGCTGACGATCACCGGTCAGCTCGGCGAGGTGATGAAGGAGTCGGCGCAGGCGGCGCTCTCCTGGGTCCGCGGCCACTGGGCCGAGATCGACCCGAAGCTGGGAGAGGGCTGGTTCGCCGAGCACGACATCCACATCCACGTCCCGGCCGGAGCGGTGCCGAAGGACGGGCCCTCGGCGGGCGTGGCGATGACCGTCGCCCTCTCCTCGCTGGTCAGCGGCCGCCCGGTTCGCAACGATGTCGCGATGACCGGAGAGGTGACGTTGACGGGACAGGTGCTGCCGATCGGCGGCCTCAAGGAGAAGTCGCTTGCGGCGCAGAGGGCCGGGATCAAGCGCGTGATCGTGCCGGAGCGCAACGAGGGAGACGTCGCTGAGATACCCGAGCACGAGCTCGGCGGCCTGGAGTTCGTCTTCGTCGACGAGGTCTCCAAGGCGCTCGACGTAGCCCTTTCGTAGGCGCGATGGAGGCGGCGACTCTCGGCGGCAGAGGTGGCCTCGCGTCGTACGCGCAGACGATCCGCGACGCTGCCAGGGCCCGCTCCCGCGCTTTCTGGATCGTCGCCGGCCTGACCCTCCTCGCCGCCGCCCTGCGCTTCGCGACGCTCGGCGTCCAGAGCTACCACCACGACGAGATCGTCACCGCCAGCCGCATCCTCCGCGGCGGCTTCGGCCACGCGATGGACGCGGTCGGCTTCAGCGAGTCGGCGCCGCCGCTCTACTACGCCATCGCCTGGGCCTGGACCCAGGTGACCGGAACGGGGGAGTTCGGGCTGCGCTCGATCTCGGCCCTGGCCGGGGTGGCGACGGTGCCGGTCGCCTATCTGGCGGCGCGGGAGCTGCGCGGGCGCCGTGCCGGGCTGATGGCGGCGGCGCTGGTCGCGGTCAACCCGATGCTGCTCTGGTACTCCCAGGAGGCCCGGGCCTACTCGCTCTTCGCCCTGCTCTGCGCGGTCTCGCTGCTCTACTGCGTCCGCGCCCTGCGCCGCGGGCGCCGCCGCGACGTCGTCCTCTGGGGGGTCGCCTCGGGCCTGGCGCTGGCCACCCACTACTTCGCCCTCTTCCCGATCGCCGCCGAGGCGCTCTGGCTGCTGCGGCGCCGTGGGCGGGGCAGCCTGCCGGGCCTCGGGATCGTCGGCCTCTTCGGCCTGGCGCTGGCGCCGCTGGCGGTTCACCAGATGTCGATCGGCCACGCCGAGTGGATCGGCAACTTCTCGCTCGGTCACCGGCTCTGGGAAACCGCGGCGACCTTCGTCACCGGCGAGACCAGCGACATCATCGCCCGGCCGGAGCGGCCGGCGCTGTCCCTCGTGCCGATCGCCCTGGTCCTGGCGGCGATGGCGCTGCTCGCCTTCCGCTCGGACCGGGAGGAGCGCCGCGCCGTGGCGCTGCCGCTCACCGTGGCCCTCGCCGCGGCCGGCATCCCGGTCCTGCTGGCGCTGTCCTCGCCGAGCAAGGACTACGTGCTCGCCCGCAACGTGATTCCGGCGCTGATCCCGCTGCTGATCGTGGTCTCGATCGCTGTCACCCTGCCGGCAGCCCGGCGCGCCGGGGCGATCCTCGCTGCCGCCCTGCTCGCCTACTCGTTCGGCTTCTGCGTCTGGGCCAGCGTCTCGCCGGACCTGCAGCGACCGGACTGGAGCGCCGTCGCCGCCGGGCTCGGCGAACCGCGGGCGCCGCGGGCGACCGTGACCTGGGCGCTCGGTGAGGCGCCGCTGCGCTTCTACCTCTCGACCGGCGCGATCCAGGTCACTCCGGCCGATGGCTATGACTGGCTGGTCCACGAAGTCGACTTCGTCTCCGACGGCAAAGTGCCCCCCCCGCCGCCGCGCCTGCTCGGCCCCGGCTTCCGCGAAACGGCCAGCGAAGACACCGGGCGCCTCTTCATCAGGCGCTTCCGGCGAGCTGGCCCGGGCCTGGCGCCACTGCCGCTGCGCCGGCTGCGCAGCGCCCAGCTCAACTTCCGCACCAATGGGATTTTATTGGATGGAATCGGGCCCGGCTGACTCATCTCCCATCGGATTGGGTAGAGGGTTATCCTGCGTACGCCACGGAATCCAGCGAGGAGAAGGTATGAGCAAGACGACTACGGCTCGCGCCAGCGACATCTATGAGACCGCCCGCGAGAACCCTTATGTTCAGCGCCTGATCGAGGACGACGAGCTGCGCGACAGTCTTCGCGACGCCTTCGACGCCGCGAAGGGGGCCTACGGCCGCGCGACCGGCAACGGCAAGGGCCCGGTCCAGGCCGTGACCAGCGACAAGAAGGTCCAGAAGGACCTGCGCTCGGCCGCCGAGAGCCTGCGCGAGGCATCCGAGCGCCTGCGCGAGCCGAAGAAGCACAAGAGCCACCTCGGCCGCTTCGTCCTCTTCGCCCTGGTCGCCGCGGCGATCGCGCTGGTCCTCAGCGAGGACGCGCGCAAGACCGTGCTCGACACCCTGTTCGGTGCCGAAGAGGAGTTCGAGTACACCAGCAGCACGAGCATCAACGGCTCCTAGCCGGGAGCCTGGGCGGCTCTGCCGCCCGCCCCTCTCCTTAGACTGCGTGGCATGGAGGCGGCAACCAAAGAGCGGGAGCTGAGCGGCGACAAGGCGCAGCGCATTATCGATGCGATGCGCGACAGCGTCGCTCAGCGTGGCGCCGCCGGCTCGACCTTCGAGCACGTCGCCCGCGAGGCGGGCGTCAGCCGCGGCCTCCTCCACTACTACTTCGGGACCAAGGAGCGGCTGCTGGTCGAGGTCGTCCGGCGCGATGCGGAGATTCGCATCACCCGCCTCGACGAGCGGCTCGCCAAGGCGACCTCGGTGGACGACGTCCTCGAGGTCCTGGTCGCCAGCCTCACCGACATGATCGAGAACGAACCCGGCTTCTTCCTGCTCCTCTACGAGCTGTTCAGCGCCGGCCGGCGCAATCCCGACATCCAGCGCGAGGTCGGCCAGCTCTTCGAGCGCACCCGCTCCCACGTCGCCGCGGTCCTCGACGCCAAGCAGCGCGAGGGCGTGCTCAAACTGCGCTTCGACGCGGAGGCGATCGTCTCTTACCTGTTCGCGGTCGGCGACGGCTTCGCTCTGCAGGCTCTCTCCGATCCCGAGCGCGACAACGCCTCCGCGCTCGCCGCCGGCGCCGCCTCGGCCCGGTACCTGCTCGTCGCCGAGTAGCGGCGCCGTCCGAGTGATGGTACTCACAGACTGAGCGTCGCCGGTGCGACAGGCTGGCCAACCAGCCAATGCGCGAAGGAATGAATCGACTTGCAGGATTTCTCGGCCGGCGCCGGCGCTGGGTCGTCGGGGCGTGGGTCGCGATCGTGCTCTGCGCGCTGCCCTTTGCCGCGAAACAGACCGATCACCTCACCGGCGGCGGCTTCGACGTGCCGGGCAGCCAGTCGATGGTGGTCAGCGAAGCGCTTCAGAACGAGTTCGGCTCCCAGTCGAACGGGATCTCGGTGGCCCTCAAGGCGGTTCCGGGTACCGGCGCTGCCGAAAGCGCCGCGGCGATTGGTCGTGTCCGCTGCGAGGTGGCGGGGCTCGACGGGGTGACGCTGTCCCCCGTGACAGCCCGCCAGGCCCGGCGCCAGCTCCAGCACACCGGGTTCGCCCTGCTGCAGCTGAGCAGCGACCGCTCTCCCGACCAGTTGATCGACTCGGCCTCGACCCTGCGTGAAGACCTGGCCCCGGGCACCGCAGAGGGGGGTGTCACTCCCTACCTGGTCGGCCAGCCGACGATCTGGGCGGGGATGCAGGAGATCTCCAAGAAGGACCTCTCGCAGGCCGAGGCGAGCGGCTTCCCGATTGTCGCCCTGATCCTGTTGATCGTCTTCGGCTCGCTGGCCGCCGCGGCGCTGCCGCTGGCGCTCGGGTTCGTCAGCGTGCTGGTCACCGGCGCCCTCATCTACTTCATCTCGCTGCAGATGACCACCTCTGTCTTCGTCACCAACATGGCCTCGATGATCGGCATCGGCGTGGCGATCGACTACTCGCTGTTCATCCTCGCCCGCTACCGGGAGGAGCGCGAAGCTGGACGCAGACCCGATGAGGCGCGAGCCGAAGCGCTCGCCACCTCCGGCCTCGCCGTCAGCTTCTCCGGCCTCGCCGTGATCATCTCCCTGGCCGGGCTCTGGATGGTCGACAACCAGGCGCTGCGCTCGATGGCGCTGGGAGCGATGACGGTGGTGGCGGTCTCGATCCTGACCGCGACGACGCTGTTGCCGGCGCTGATCGCGATGCTCGGCGATCGCGTCCTGCCCGGTGGTGTCGTCGGTCGGGTCGAGCGCTTCTTCAAGCACCGCGTCTTCCGTCGCCCGGTCGCGCCGGCCGCCCAGGCGAGTGGGGCTGGCGTCAGCCGCTTCTGGGAAGGCTGGACGAGGCGTGTGATGGCGCACCCGTGGACTGCGATCATCGCGGTCTCAGCGGTGCTGCTGACCCTCGCGATCCCGGTCCTCTCACTGCAGACCGGCACCCAGGCGCTGACCCAGTTCCCCAAGGGCAGTGACGTGCGGGTCGGCAACGAACTGGCGGCGAAGCAACTCGGCGGCGGCACCGATCCGGTGCTGGTCGTGGCGGCGTTCGACGGTTCTGGCAACGGTGGGGGCGGCGACCGCGCGGCCGTCGCGACGTTCGCCGACGAACTCGAGGCGACGCCTGGAGTTGGCTCGGTCGCGCCCCCGGCATTTGCCGGCGGCAGCGCCCTGATCCAGGCCACCCCGAGCGCGGGGAGCGAGTCCGACGGAGCGATGGCGCTGGTCGAGCGCCTTCGCGACACGGTGATCCCCGGCTCGACGCTGGCCCGGGTCGCCTCCGTCAGCGTCGGTGGCGAAACGGCTCGCAGCCACGACGTCCGCGCTCAGATCACCGGCTCGATGTGGAAGATCGTCCTCTTCGTGCTGGCGCTCAGCTTCATCGTCCTGATGGTGATGCTGCGCTCGCTGATCTTGCCGCTGAAGGCGGTGCTGATGAACCTGCTCTCGATCGGCGCTGCATTCGGCGTCCTCGTCGCGGTCTTCCAGTGGGGCTGGCTCGACGGCTTCCTCGGCTTCGAAAGCCAGGGGGCATTGGACACGATCAACGTGCCGTTGATATTCGCCGTCGTCTTCGGACTCTCGATGGACTACGAGGTCTTCCTGATGTCGCGGATCCGCGAGCGCTACCTGCGCCACGGCGACAACGAACGGGCCGTCGCCGAGGGCCTCTCCTCGAGCGCCCGCACGATCTCCTCGGCGGCGCTGATCATGACCTGCGTCTTCGCCGTCTTCGTCCTCACCGGGGTGCCGTCGATCAAGGAGCTGGGACTGGGCTGCGCGGTGGCGATCGCCCTCGACGCGACCCTCGTGCGCCTGATCCTGGTCCCGGCGGCGATGAAGCTGATGGGCAACTGGAACTGGTGGATGCCGTCCTGGCTCGACCGCGCCCTGCCCGACCTCAGCTTCGAGGGCGGCGAGCCAGATCCCGCCGAGGCCTAGGATGGCCGGGTGGCCGGCAGAGATGAGATTGCGTTTGCGGGGGCGGTGCGGCAGGCGGAGATGGTGCGGGCGGGGGAGGTCTCGCCGACTGAGTTGGTGCGGCTGCACCTCGAGCGGATCGAGCGGCTCGATCCGCGGCTGAACTCGTTCAGGGTTGTCCTCGCCGAGCGGGCGATGCTGGAAGCGGAGCAGGCCGAGGCACGGTTGAAGGGCGGCGACGAGCGGCCGCTGCTGGGCGTCCCGATCGCGCTCAAGGACTCGGTCGACCTGGCCGGCGAGCAGACCACCCACGGCACCGACGGCTTCCCCGACCCGGCCCCGGCCGACTCGGAGATGGTGCGGCGGCTGCGCGAGGCCGGGGCGATCGTGGTCGGCAAGACGCTGCTGCCCGAGCTGGCGATCTGCGGCTTCACCGAGTCGGCCACCTGGGGGGTGAGCCGCAACCCCTGGGACCCGCAGCGAACCCCCGGTGGCTCCAGCGGTGGCAGCGCCGCGGCGGTGGCGGCCGGGCTGGTCCCGATCGCCTCGGCCTCCGACGGCGCCGGCTCGATCCGCATCCCCGCCGCCTGCTGTGGGCTGTTCGGGCTGAAGCCGCAGCGTGGCCGGGTCTCGCTGGCGCCGGACCTCGAGCACTGGAACGGCCTCTCCGTCAACGGCTGCGTCAGCCGCACGGTCCTCGACACGGCGCTCTGGCTCGACGTCGTCAGCGGCGGCTCCGCGGAGACGGGTGCCCCGGCTCCGCCCGCCCGCCCGTTTGTCGAGTCGGCGAAGGCCCCGCCCGGAAAGCTGCGCGTGGCCTACTCGACCGCGCCGCCGCGGGCGGTGGCGCCGCCGACGGTCTCGGCCGAGGCCAAGGCGGTCGTCGCCGAGACCGCGGGCCTGCTGCGCTCGCTCGGCCACGAGACCGCACAGCAGGATCCCGAGTGGGGGAACCTCGGCAACAACTCGGTCCCGCGCTACCTGCGCGGCATCGCCGAAGACTTCGACCGGGTGCCGGAGCAGGGCCGGCTCGAACGCCGTACCCGGGCGATGGCGAAGCTCGGCCGGACGATCCCCGACAGGGTCTTCGAGCAGGCGCGCCGCGGCCGCGGCGCCGATGCCGCCCGCATCGACGCGATCTTCGACTCCCATGACGTGCTGATGACGCCGGTGATGGGTGGCACGGCGCCGCCGGTGCGCCGCTGGGAGGGGAGGGGGGCGCTGTGGACCCTGCTCGGAATGAGCCGCTTCTATCCCTACTGCATCCCCTGGAACCATCTCGGCAACCCGTCGATGGCGGTGCCGGCGGGGTTCGGCGCCGACGGCATGCCGCTCTCGGTCCAGATCATCGGCCGCCCCGGTGATGAGGCGACCCTGCTCTCGCTCGCCGCTCAGCTCGAGGCCGAGCGGCCCTGGGCGGACCGCCGCCCGCCGATCTCCTGAACTGCGTCTAGCCGGGGAAGACTTTGCGCATCCGCGCCAGCTCGCGCAGGCTGCCGCGCGGGCGGATGCGACGCTGCAGCATCATCTTCAACTGGTTCGCGTCGGGTTTGCCGGAGGCGACCCAGTCCGCCCAGCTGGACTCGAAGACCACATTGGGGGAGGGCGCCTCGCCCGGCTCGGCCCGGGTCGAGCCGTTGTCGATCGTCAGGTGCCAGGGGTCGGCGTCGCTGAACCGCCACTGGTAGACCAGCGGCGAGCCGTTCGCGGCAGCGGGGTTGGCGACGCGGCTGATCACGTCGAAGTAAAGGCCCTGCAGCTCCGGAGTCGACTCGGGCTTCGGGCCATCGGGTGGGCCGAGGATGCCGCCCATCATCAGCTTGACCTGGTTCTCGGCGATCTCGGTCTCGGACTTGCCGGGGTCGAAGGGGAAGACGCCGGGCGGCATCTCCTCGGTCGGGTAGCCGATCGTGCGCCAGCGCTGGCGGATCAGTTTGAGGCCAAAGGCGTAGATGTCCTCGAGGCTGAAGCCGTAGCACTCGGTGTACTCGCGGTCGAGGTTCGGCGGCGAGAAGACGGCGGGCCCGTAGGGGAGGGTTTCGCGCAGCAGCTCGACCACCGCCGCCCGGTTCTCCTCCCAGCCGGGCTTTCCCTCGCCCAGCAGTTCTGAGAGGACCTTGACGCCGAAGCCGATGTGGCGCTGCTCGTCGCGGGAGACGTTGGCCATCCCCGAGCTGAAACCGGGCATCGACTCTTCGTTGGAGAAGAAGTCCTCGATGAAGTGCTGGCCGGGCTGGGCCAGGCTGCCCTCGACGATCAGGTGGTAGAGCGTTATCGCCTGCGCGTACTTGGCGACCGAGCGGTCCTTGCGCAGTTCCTCGGCCATCAGGTCGAGGCGGTCGAAGATGCCGCGGTAGCCCCAGTTGAGCTGGGGGAGCGTCGAGGCGAGGGTCGACTGGATCGACTTGCCGCCGACCCCGATCACCTCCTTGAAGAAGCGGTGGAAGAAGACCGAGTGGCGGACCTCGTCGACCTGCTGGGTGGCGAGGAAGTAGGCCTGCTCCTCGCTGGGAGCGGCGGTGATGTAGGGGGCGAGGGTGTCGGCGACCCGGTCCTCGCCGTAGAAGAACATCGAGTAGATCCACATCGCCGAGCGGCGCTGGATATCGCTGAGGGAGTCCCAACCCTTGCGGTCCTCGGAGAAGTCGATGTCGTAGGCGCTCCAGTTGCCCCCCTCCCAGCGACGGTAGAGATCCTCGTAGGTGACGTTGTCCATCAGGCTCTGGGAGGCGACGCTCATCTCTTCTCCTTTTGGTGTTGCATACTCCGGCCGGCGGAGCCTAGCGCGATTACTGGCTGGCTGGCCAATCGAGTCGGGTGACGCCCCTCACGCGGGCTCGGGACGCTCGATCTCGCGCTTGAGGATCTTGCCGGTCGGGCCTTTGGGCAGCTCGTCGAGGAACCAGACGAGGCGCGGGTACTTGTAGGCGGCGATGCGCTCCTTGACGTAGGCGCTGACCTCCTCGGGGGCCAGCTCCTCGCCGTCGTGGAGGACGACCGCGGCGCCGATCTCCTCACCCCACTGGTCGTGGGGGACGCCGACGACGGCGGCTTCGCGGATCTTCGGGTGCTCGTAGAGCACCTCCTCGACCTCGCGCGGGTAGACGTTGTAGCCGCCGCGGATGATCAGGTCCTTCTTGCGGTCGACGATGAAGAAGTAGCCGTCCTCGTCGACGCGGGCCATGTCGCCGGAGTGGAACCAGCCGCCGCGCATCGCCTCCGCGGTGGCGTCGGGGCGCTGCCAGTAGCCCTTCATGATGTTGTGGCCGCGGATCACGATCTCGCCGACCTCGCCCTGGGCGACCTCGTTGTCGTCCTCGTCGAAGACCCTCATCTCCACGCCCTCGAGCGGGGTCCCGATCGAGCCCGGCTTGCGCTCGCGGTCGGGGTGGTTGGAGCTCGAGACGGGCGAGGTCTCCGAGAGCCCGTATCCCTCCAGCACGATCGCCCCGAAGGCCGCCTCGAAGCCGTGCAGCACCTCGACCGGCATCGAGGCGCCGCCGGTGATGCAGGTGCGCAGCGAGGAGGTGTCGAAGCTCTCGCGCTCGGGATGGTGCAGCAGCGCCCCGTACATCGTCGGCACGCCGTAGAAATGGGTGACGCGGTCGCGCTGGATCGTCTCCAGCGCCTGGCCCGGGTCGAATCTGGGCACCAGGGTGAGGCAGGCGCCGACCATCAGCGAGGCGTTCATGCTCACCGTCTGCCCGAAGGAGTGGAAGAGCGGCAGGCCGCCGAAGACGACGTCGCCGGCGGCGATCTCGCTGGTCGTGCGCGAGGAGACGTCGGCGTTGCGGAAGAGGTTGGCGTGGGTCAGCTCGGCGCCCTTCGGCTTGCCGGTGGTGCCGGAGGTGTAGAGGATCACCGCGGTGTCCTCCGCGGCGGTGTCGGTGAGTCCCGCTGCCGGCTCGTGCTCGGCCAGCAGCGCCGCGAAGCTCGCCGGCTCGACCTCGATCAGCTCGGTGCCGGCCTGCTCGGCGCCGCCGCGGGCGTCCTCGCCGAACCCCTGCCAGGCGAGCAGCAGCTTCGCCCCGGAGTCGTCGAGGTAGAAGGCGATCTCACGCTTCTTCAGCAGCACGTTCATCGGCACCACGACGCAGCCGGCCCGCAGCACCCCGTAGTAGGCGACGGGGAACTCGGGGACGTTGGGGAGCATCACGCCGACGCGGTCGCCGGGTCGCAGGCCCTTCTCGAGCAGCAAGGCCGCCATGCGGGCGCTGCGGTCGTCGAGCTCGGCGTAGGTGAGCTGGGTGTCGCCGAGCCGCACGGCAGGGCTGTCGGGCACCCGCGCGGCGCTCTCGGTGAGGATCGATGCGAGGTTCAGTCCCATAACTCTCCCGAGGCGGAGTTTATGGGCCAGGGGCGTTCGCTAGGCTCGGCGCCATGGACGATCTCGGAGCGCCCAGCTCCTACCTCACGGTCAGCAAAGGCGTGCCGGTGTTCTCGAGCGACGGGGAGAAGCTCGGCCGCGTCGTCAACGTGCTCTCTGCACCCAACATCGACATGTTCGACGGCATCGTCTTCGACACGGCCGCCGGGCCGGGCGGTCACCGCTTCGTCGATGCGCCGGAGGTCGGCGACATCTACGAGGGTGGGGTGGTGCTGAAGATCGATGCCGCCGAGGCGGCGAAGCTGCCGGCGCCGGGGAAGAATCCCGGCGCGGTCTCGGTCGATCCGGCGGATCTCGCCGGGTCCAAGCGCGGCGCTCTCGGGCGCGTCTGGGACCGCCTCTCCGGCAAGGGCTGAACCGCTCGGCCTCGCTTTCGTCGAGCTGGATAGGATGCCGGCCGTGAGCAGGGGGCCGATCTCGATCTTCGCGGTGTGCGCGGTGCTGGCAATTGCCGGCTGCGGCAGCAGCAGCGACTCGACCTCCTCGACCAGCTCCAGCGGGGAATCGGCCGGCTCGACCGACATCTCGACCAACACCAAGGTCAAACCCGAGGTCACCGTTCCCAGCGAACCGGCGCCGAAGAAGCTGGTCGAGAACGAAGTGGTCGAAGGTACTGGCAAGGAAGCCAAGTCCGGCGACGAAGTCACCGTCCAGTACGTCGGCGTCGGCTACGAATCGGAAGAAGAATTCGATTCCTCCTGGAGCCGCAGCGAACCCTTCAGCTTCACCCTAGGCGCCGGCGAAGTCATCCCCGGCTGGGACCAGGGCGTCGCCGGCATGAAGGTCGGCGGCCGCCGCGAGCTGATCATCCCCGCGGAACTCGCCTACGGCCCCGCCGGCTCACCGCCGGCGATCGGGCCGAACGAAACGTTGATCTTCGTGATCGACCTGCTCGCCGTCAAGTAGTGCCCCTCCGCAGTTTCGCGTGAACACAGTCTCGCGCGAGAGTAGACAGAAAGTTTCTACAGAATGCGAGCATGTGGCGCGTCGGGCTCGGCTATCCTCGCTACATGGAGAGAGTGGCTTGGACCGACGAGCGCTGGGACGATCTGTCCGGACGGACGGATGCCGGCTTTGACCGCGTCGATCGCGATATCCGCGACCTGCGCGGTGAGATGAACGCCGGCTTCGCCGATCTTCGAGGCGAGATCAACGCACTGCGCGTGTTGATGCTGAGGGTTGGCGGCGGCATCATGGCCAGTGTCGTCGCGGCTGCACTCCTGCACGGCATCTGACCCTTTCGGCGATCCTCGCTTCTCGATGCGCTCGCGGATCGCCGAACGACTGACTGCCCAGGCCCTTTCCGGCCTACCGCTGAAGCGGCCGGTGGACGTCGCCGAGCGCTTGCTGGCGGTGCAGGGACAGGACCCGTGCGGTGCCCGTCTGGCGGTTCGCGCCCGTACCACCGGCCTGGCCGCCGCGGACGTGGACAGGGCGCTGACCGAGGACCGCTCGCTGCTGATCACCTGGCTCAACCGCGGCACCCTGCACCTGGTCCGCAGCGAGGACTACCCGTGGCTGCACACCCTGACCACGCCGCCGCTGCTGACCTCGAGCGCGACGCGTCTGTCGCAGGAGGGCGTGACACCGAGGGCCGCCGAGCGTGGGGTGGAGACGATCGAGCACTCCCTGGTCGAGGAGGGCCCGCTGACCAGGCCGCAGCTGCGCGAGCGGCTCGACTCGGCGGGAGTGCGGACCGAGGGCCAGGCGCTGGTCCACCTGCTCTTTCGCGCCACCCTGCGCGGGATCGCGATTCGCGGTCCGATGGTCGGCAAGGAGCATGCCTACGTCCTCACCCGCGACTGGCTCGGCCCGCAGAAGCCGGTCGACCGCGACGCGGCGCTGGCCGAGCTGGCTCGCCGCTACCTGGCCGGGCATGGGCCGGCCGACGACCGCGACCTCGCCCGCTGGGCGGGCCTGCCCCTGCGCGACTCGCGCGCTGGCCTTGCGGCGATCGGCTCCGAGCTGCTCGAGCGCGACGACGGCCTCGTCGACCTCGCCAAGCGCCCGCCCGTTGCCGAGCCTCCGCCACCGCGCCTGCTCGGTGCCTTCGACCCGCTCCTGCTCGGCTGGGTCTCCCGCGAGGAAGTCGTCGGGCCGCACAAGATGCTGGTGACGAACAACGGCATCTTCCGGCCCTTCGCCCTTGCCGGCGGACGCGCCGTCGCGACCTGGCGCTTCAACGCCGGCAAGGTGACGATCGAGCACCTCGGCAAGGTGACCAAGAAGGCCGCGGCGGCCCTGGAGGCCGACGCGACCGAGGTCGAGCGCTTTCTGGCGGGCCCGTAGGCCCGCCAGCTCGCTATCTGCTCGTCAGGAGGCCTGGGGAACGTCGGCAGCCGGCGGCTGCTCGTCCGGCAGGCGCGGCGGCAGCGGGTCGGCCGCCGGAGGCGCCTCGTGACCCGGCAGCGGGTCGGCCTCGGCCTCCCAGAGGTGGTTCAGCGAAACCTGCAGGTAGGCGAACATGCCCGGGGAGATGAAGAGGTAGAGCAGCAGCGCGATCCAGCCGTTGACCGGCTCCTTGCCGCCGAGTTTCGAGGCTCCCATGACGCGCTTGGTGCCGCGCCAGTAGGTGATCAGCGCCGGAATGATGATGATCCCGCCGGGGAACAGGGCCAGCACGGAGTTGGTCGGGTTCTGGCCGAGGTCGTAGCCCTTGGCCTCGCCGTAGGCCTTCAGCTCCTTGTTGATCTTGAACCACCAGACCACATGTTCTCCATTCACGCTCGGTCAAGGGACGACTGCGAACCTATTCGATCGCGGGGTCGTTTCCCTTTAAAAGGCGGTGACCGGCGCAGTTTTCAGCGAGGCGGGCTCAGCCCAGCTTGGGGCTGCGCCAGGGCTGCTCGAGCCGGCCGGCGAGCTCGTCGCCGAGGCCCGCGATCGGGACCCGGACCTGCTCGAGCGAGTCGCGGTCGCGCAGGGTGACGGTGTCGTCGTCCATCGTCTGGTGGTCGACGGTGACGCCCCAGGGGGTGCCGATCTCGTCCTGGCGGCGGTAGCGCTTGCCGATCGAGCCGCCCTCGTCGAACTCGGTGGGGAGCTTGCGGCGCAGGTCCTGGAAGACGGCGCGGGCTTTCTCCGGCATGCCCTCCTTGGAGACGAGGGGGAGCACGGCGACCTTGACCGGCGCCAGGCGGGGGTGGAGGTGGAGGACGGTGCGCTGGCGGCCCTCGACCTCCTCGACCTCGTAGGAGTCGACGAGGAAGGCGAGGGTGGCGCGGTCGGCGCCGGCGGCGGGCTCGATCACGTGGGGGACGTAGCGCTCCTTGGTCTGCTGGTCGAAGTACTCGAGCTTCTCGCCGCTGAACTCGGCATGCTGTTTGAGATCGAAGTCGCCGCGGTTGGCGATCCCCTCCAGCTCCGACCAGCCGATCGGGAAGAGGTACTCGACGTCGCTGGTGCCCGACGAGTAGTGGGAGAGCTCGTCGGCGTCGTGGGGGCGGATCCGCAGGTGGTCGGGGCGCAGGCCGAGGTCGGTGTACCAGCGCTCGCGCTCGTCGATCCAGGTCCGGTACCACTGCTCGGCCTGGTCGGGCGGGACGAAGAACTCCATCTCCATCTGCTCGAACTCGCGGGTGCGGAAGATGAAGTTGCCGGGGGTGATCTCGTTGCGGAAGGACTTGCCGATCTGGGCGATCCCGAAGGGCGGCTTCTTGCGGGCGAAGCCGAGCACGTTCTTGAAGTTGATGAAGATCCCCTGCGCCGTCTCCGGCCGCAGGTAGACCTCGGAGCCCTCGCCGGCAACCGGGCCGACGTGGGTCTGGAACATCAGGTTGAACTGGCGCGGCTCGGAGAGGTCACCGCCGCACTCCGGGCACTTCAGCTCGGCGCCGGGATCGCCGCCCTCGGCTTCGACCGCCTCGCGCAGGTGGTCCTCGCGCCAGCGCCGCTTGCACTTGCCGAGGCACTGGACCAGCGGGTCGGTGAAGCCCTCGAGGTGGCCCGATGCCTCCCAGACCCGCGGGTGCTGGAGGATCGCCGAGTCGATCGCGACGATGTCGTCGCGCTCCTGCAGCATCGCCCGCCACCACTCGGCTTTGACGTTGCCCTTGAGCAGGACGCCGTAGTGGCCGTAGTCGTAGGTCGAGCCGAGGCCGCCGTAGATCTCCGAGGAGGGGAAGACGAAGCCGCGCCGCTTGCAGAGCGCGACGATCTCGTCCATCGAGACCTCGGTCGGGCGCGTCTCCTGGTCCGTGTCAGCCATGGCCGGAACCGTAGCGGCTGCGATAATCCCGCACCCCGTGCCTATCTATGAGTACAAATGCGAGAACGGCCACCTCTTCGACGTGATGCAGAGGATGGCCGACGAGCCGCTGACCGAGTGCCAGGAGTGCGGCGCCCCCGCGGTCCGCGTCCTCCACTCGCCGGCCGTCCACTTCAAGGGCTCCGGCTTCTACAACACCGACTACGGAAAAAAGAAGGGCGGCCCCGCCGGCGGCTCGGGCGAGGGGTCGAAGGAGAAGTCCTCCGACTCGGGCTCCAGCTCCGACTCGGGCTCCTCGGACTCGAAGTCATCCGACTCGAAGTCGAGCTCGGGCGAGTCGAAGGCCGCGGCTTCGACGGCTGGCGACTGACTCTGTTCTGAGTCCGAGGTCTGTCGCCCTGGCGCCTGCCAACGCAAGCCGCTCAGCCGTTGAGCAACCGATTCACCGCCTTGCGCCTGACCGACTCCGGAACTTCGATGCTGCCACCGGGGCCGTCGAGGCTGCAGCCTGAGTTGGCCGAGCCGCAGAGGACGTCGGCGGGGGTGCTGCCGCCGATCGCGGCGGAGAGGACCAGCTGCGGCATCGTCAGGAAGCCCATGTCGCTGACGAAGGCCTTCGGCGCGTCCCAGCCGATGATCGGGCCGCGGATGAAGTTGTAGGGGGCGCGGAGGGGGTCGGTGAGACGGCCCTTGATGCCGTTGATCACCGACTGCTGGGCCTTCTCGCGGTCGAGGTCTTCGTAGCCGAAGGTGTAGGCGCTCTTGCCGGGACCTGGGCATTCGCTGGGCTCGCGGATGCGCGAGTAGGCGAGGGCTTTTTCACCGTCAAGGGTGTTCTCGCCCTGCTTCAGGTGCAGGGTGATGCCGCCCTGGCCGCCGCCGGAGCCGCCGGAGATGTCGGCGCAGAGCTTGTGGGGGACGTCGACTTCGACCCCGCCGACGGCGTTGATCAGGTCTTCGAAGCCGGTGAAGTCGACGATCGCGACGTGGTCGATCTGGATCCCTAGGAACTTTTCGACCGTCTTGATCTGCAGCGCGGCGCCGCCGAAGGCAAAGGCGCCGTTGATTTTCTGCGGCGTCTCGCCGGGGATTTCGGCGAAGCTGTCGCGCGGGATCGAGAGTTTGTTGAAGGTGCCACCGCCGGCCCGGATCAGCATCAGCGTGTCGGCCCGGTATTCGCCGGCTTCGCAGCCGTCGTGGGGGGCGTCGCCGTGCGACTGCTGTTCGAAGCACTTCTTCTTGTGCGGAGCGTTGGGCTCCTTGGTGTCGGGCGGCCGGGCGTCGGTGCCGAGCACGAGGATCGTCTGGGCGCTGGGCAGCAGCAGGGGGTTGCCGTGCAGGGCCGACTTCGCTTCGCCGGAGAGCTTGAACGACTGCAGCTGGGCCGAGACCGCGAAGGCGAGGAAGCTCAGCAAGATCCATCCCAGAACGGCGATCCCGACCCATTTGAGGACGCGCCTGGCGCGCGGGCGCGAGCCCCGCGGCCGCCGCTCGCGGTCTGGCCGCTCGTCCCGGCCAGGCCGCTTCCCAGGCAGCTTTGCGCGCTCCCGCAGGCGGGAGAGGTCAGCCGATCGCAGCCTGGAGAGAAGGTTCCTGCGGGACCGGTAGACCTTGTAGTCGGGCGGTCCCGAGGGCCGCTGCTCACCACTGTCGGTCATAAAGGGCTAGAAATCATGGCGATGTCTTCGGTCGACTGCCTTCCCGCCCCCCAACGCCCGTGAGCGCAACCGAGACGATCGGGGTCGATCTGGGCGGGACGAAGATGCTCGTCGGGGCGCTTTCGGGAACCGACGTGCTCTGGGAGAGCCGCGAGGCTTCGACCGGGCAGGGCGAGGACGAGCTGGTCGAGCTGCTGGTGCGCGAGGTGGGCAGAGCGCGCGATGCCCGCCCCGGGGCGGTCGCGGTCGGGCTCGGGATCCCGGCGACGATCGACCACGACAAGGGGGTCGCCGTCTCGGCGGTCAACCTGCCCCTGGCCGACCTGCCGATCCGCGACCTGGTCAGCGAGCGCGTGGGCCTGCCGGTCTTCGTCGACAACGACGCCAACGTCGCCGCCCTCGCCGAGTGCCTCCACGGTGCCGCGCAGGGAAAGCCGAACACGGTGATGCTGACCGTCGGCACCGGCATCGGCGGCGGCCTGATCCTCGGCGGCGAGGTCTACCGGGGGGCGACCGGCGCCGGCGCCGAGCTCGGCCACATGGTGATCCAGGCCGACGGCCCTCCCTGTCAGGGCAACTGCCCCAACCACGGCTGCGTCGAGTCGCTCGCATCCGGCACGGCGCTGGGGCGCGAGGGGCTGGCGGCGGCGGAAAGCTCGCCGGACTCCGCGCTCGGAAAGCTGCTGGGCGCCGGGGAGAAGATCGACGGGACGGCGGTGACCAAGGCGGCGATCGCCGGGGACGAGACCGCGGTCGGCGTCTTCGGGCTGATCGGGGGCCGCCTCGGCGTGGCCTGCGCGAGCTTCGCGAACATCTTCCAGCCGGACGCGATCGTGGTCGGCGGCGGCGTCATCGCGGCCGGCGAGCTGCTGCTGGAGCCGGCCCGCCGCGAAGTCCGCCAGCGCGCTCTGACGCCGATGAACACGACGCCGATCCTGGCGGCGACGCTCGGCAACGACGCCGGGATGATCGGCGCCGCGGCGTTGGCCCGGATCGAACTCGAGCGGGGCGAGGGCTGATGCCGGGGAGGCTGACCGTCTGCCCGACCCCGATCGGCAACCTCGACGACGTCACCGTCCGCGTCCGCGAGGCGCTGGTCAGCGCCGACTTCATCGCCTGCGAGGACACCCGCCGCACCGGCTCGCTGCTCGACAAGCTCGGCATCCGGCCGCACCCGCGGCTGGTCTCCAACCACGAGGGCAACGAAACGGCGCGGGCGACCGAGCTGGCGCAGCGGATCGAGCGCGGCGAGATGGTCGCGCTGGTCTCCGACGCCGGCATGCCGGCGATCTCCGACCCCGGCTTCAAGCTGATCCACCGCTGCATCGAACGCGACCTCGAGGTGACGGTGCTGCCCGGGCCCTCGGTTGTGCCGGTGGCCCTGGTCGCCTCCGGGCTGCCGACCGACCGCTGGCGCTTCGAGGGCTTCCTGCCGCGACGGGCCGGCGAGATGGAGCGGGTGCTGCGCTCGACCGAGACCGTCGTCGCCTTCGAGTCCCCGCGCCGCGTCGGCGAGTCGCTGGCGGCGCTGGCCTCGCTGGCGCCCGACCGCCAGGCCGCCGTCTGCCGCGAGCTCTCGAAGATGCATGAGGAGGTCGCCCGCGGCACGCTCGGTGAGCTGGCGCGGCACTTCCGCGGCGACGTCAAGGGCGAGATCGTCCTCGTGATCGGGCCGGCCGCCACCGACTCCCACGACAAAGACGTCGGCTTCGCCGTCGACGCCCTGCGTCACCTGGTCCAGTCCGGCGCCCGCCCGCGTGCCGCCGCCAGCGTCGTAGCCGCTCTGACCGGGACCCGCGCCAACGATCTCTACAAAGCGCTGACGGGAAGGGAGGCGAGGCGGTGAGCTACTACGTGACCACGCCGATCTACTACGTAAACGCCGAGCCCCACCTCGGGCACGCGTACTCGACGATGGCCGCCGACGTGCTGGCCCGGCACATGCGCCAGCGCGGCGAGGACGTCTTCTTCCTCACCGGCACCGACGAGCACGGCGAGCCGATCGAGACCGCGGCCGAGCGCGAGGGGATCCCGCCGCAGGAGCTGGCCGACCGCAACGCCGCCAAGTTCGAGGCGCTGGGGCCGATCATCGACGCCAGCAACGACTTCTTCATCCGCACCTCCGACCCGCGCCACGAAGCGAAGGTCGCCGAGATCATCCAGCGGGTCTACGACAACGGTTGGGTCAGCAAGGGCGTCTACGAAGGCTGGTATTGCCCGCGCTGCGCCGACTTCAAAACCGAGCGCGAGCTCGGCCCGGGCAACACCTGCCCGATCCACGAGATCCCGCTCGAGAAGGTCCGTGAGGAGAACTGGTTCTTCCGGCTCTCCGCCTTCCAGGAGCGACTCGAAGCGCTTTATGAGGAGCGGCCCGACTTCGTCGTCCCCGACTTCCGCCGCAACGAGGCGGTCGCCTTCATCAAGGGCGGCCTCGAAGACGTCTCGCTCTCGCGGCCGACCCTGAAGTGGGGCCTGCCGCTCCCCTGGGACCCCGAGCAGCGGATGTACGTCTGGTTCGACGCCCTGCTCAACTACGTCACGGCGCTGACCTTCGCCCGCGAGGGGGAGGATCTGAGCGAGCGCTACTGGCCGGCCAGCCTGCACGTGCTGGCCAAGGACATCCTCAAGTTCCACGCGGTGATCTGGCCCGCCCTCTGCATGGCCGCCGACCTCGAGCCGCCGCAGCGGATGACGATCCACGGCTACCTGCTGATGGGCGAGAAGAAGATGTCGAAGTCGCTCGGCAACGTGCTCGACCCCTTCGAGGTGATCGACCGCTTCGGCGCCGACGCGCTGCGCTTCTATCTCTTCCGCGAGGTCAGCTTCGGCCAGGACGGCTCGATCTCGACCGCCGGCTTCGAGTCGCGCTACGAGACCGAGCTCGCCAACGACTACGGCAACCTGGCCAGCCGGGTGCTGGCGATGGTCGAGCGCTACCGCGACGGGGTGGTGCCGGTCGCCGCGGTCGACGCGGTGCTGGCGGAGGACTTCGAGGGCGTCGTCGGCCGCTTCCGCGAGCTGCTCGACCGGGCCGAGCTGAGCCAGGCGCTGGAGCTGGCCTGGAAGCTGGTCCGCCGCCTCAACCGCTTCGTCGAGGAGACGCAGCCGTGGGTGCTGGCCAAGGACGAGGCCGACCCCGAGCGGCTCGACGAAGTCCTCTACAACCTGGTCGAGGGACTGCGGGTGACGACTCTGCTGCTCGTCCCCTACCTGCCGCGCAGCTCGGCGACGCTGCTCACCGCGCTCGGCGAACCCGCCCGCGAGCTCGCCGACCTCGGCTCACGCCCCGGTGGCCAGCCCGTCGAGCGGACCCCGGCGCTCTTCCCGAAGATCGACAAGTAGCGACTACGCCGCGGCGAGGCAGTCCGGGCCGAGCTGGTCGGGACGGGTGAGGCCGCAGAGGGCCATCGTCAGGTCGAGCTCGCCGAGGATCGTCTTCAGCACCGCTTCGACCCCGGCCTGGCCGTCGAGCGCCAGCCCCCAGATATAGGGGCGCCCGAGGCAGACCGCGTCGGCGCCGAGGGCGAGCGCCTTGAGCACGTCGGCGCCGCCGCGGACGCCGCTGTCGAAGAGGATCGCCATCTGCTCGCCGACCGCCGCGGCGATCGGAGGGAGGGCGTCGAGCGAGGCGATCGCGCCGTCTACCTGGCGGCCGCCGTGGTTGGAGACGACGATGCCGTCGATGCCGCGCTCGGCCGCCTCGCGGGCGTCATCGACGTGCTGGATGCCCTTGAGCACGATCGGCAGCGAGGTCTGCTCGCGCAGCCAGGCGAGGTCGTCCCAGGCGAGGGCGGGATTGGAGAGCACGCCGAGGTAGTGGCCGGTGGCGGCGCCCTGATCCTCCTCCGGCGTCTGCGCCAGCCCGGCGCGGAAGACCGGGTCCTGGAAGTAGTTGGCGTTGCCGGAGCCTTCGAGGAAGGGCAGCCAGGCCTGCTGCAGGTCACGCGGCTTCCAGCCCGGCAGGAAGGTGTCGACGGTGACGACGATCGCCCCGTAGCCGGCCTGCTCGGCGCGGCCGACGAAGCTCTTGACCAGCTCGCGGTCGTTCGCCCAGTAGAGCTGGAACCAGCGCGCCGCGCCCTCGCCGCCGGCCGCGGCGATCTCCTCGAGCGTGAAGTGCGAGGCGGTGCTGGCGATCATCGGCGCCCCCACCGCGGCGGCGGCGCGCGCGGTCGCCAGCTCCCCATCCTCGTGGAGGACCTTCTGGACGCCGATCGGGGCCAGCATCAGCGGCGCCGGCATCGCCGTGCCGAGCAGCGTCGTCGAGAGGTCGCGCTCGGAGACATCGCGCAGCATCCGCGGCACGATCCGGTGAGCCCCGAACGCGGCGGAGTTGGCCCGGATCGTGTCCTCGCTGCCGGCCCCGGCGCCGACGTAGTTGGCCGCCCGCGGCTCCATCGCCGCGGTCGCCGCCCGCTCCAGCTCCGCGATCGAGACCGGCACGGCCGGGGTTTCGCCGCTGAGCCCGCGCAGGTAGATCTCGCGGTAGTAGTCGGCGGGGTCGGCCATGGGGGGGGGAAGGCTATTCGAGCCGGCAATCGCAACAAAAAGCCCAGGAGATGGGGGTTTCGTAGGGTTACTCAAACAAAGTCGATCACATGTTTAGTTCTTGATCTATAAGCATTTGTCAGACGACATATGCGGCATGAATCCTGCAGGCGGGGAGAAAGAAGCTCGCCTGGAGCGTCGCCGGTCCCGCCGGACCGGCCGGGCAGAACGGGGCCGCCGGTGCCGATGGCACCAACGGTTCCAATGGCGCTCAGGGCTCCACCAACGAAGCGGCACTGCAGGCGAAAGTCGCCGGCCTGACGCTGAAGGTGGAAGGCCTCGAAGGCATTCTGGGCGGAGTCACCAACAGTGACCTGACCGCAACGGCGAAACAGCTGCCCCTCAGTTCCCTCTGCACTCAGGCAAGCAGCATCCCCACTCAGTTCAACAATTCCCTCGGCGCCGCCCTCGGCGGTCTCTCGCTCGGCGGGACCATCCCGGCGCTGCTGTCCCTGTCCGTCCCCAGCCTCACCCCGGTGACCGCCTACACCTGCCCGAGCTAGCGGCAAGGCACTCCCGGCAGGATCGCGACCCGCACGGCTTGCGCAGCGTGCGGGTCGCTCCGTTCCTAGACTCCCACGGGTGATCGACTCCCACACCCACTTGGTTCTCTGTGACGGCGACGAGACCGAGGTGGTCGCCGCGGCGCGTGAGGCGGGGGTGGGGCGGATGCTCACCGTCGGCATGGATGCTGAGACCAACCCGGCCGCGATCGCCGCCGCCGAGCGGCACGAGGAGGTCTTTGCCGCAGTCGGACGGCACCCGAACGAGGCGACCGGGTTCGACGACGCGACGGTGGTGGAAATCACCCGTCTCGGCGTCCACGAGAAGGTGCGGGCGATCGGCGAGACCGGGCTCGACTACTACCGCGACAGTGCCGCGCCGGCGGATCAGCGCCGCGCCTTCGCGGCCCAGATCGAGATCGCCCGCGAGCTCGATCTGCCGATCGTGATCCACGCCCGCGACCCCGAGGGCGGCACCGCGGCGGTCGACGAGATCTTCGCCACCCTCGACGCCCGGGCGCCGGGCCACCCGGTCATCCTCCACTGCTTCTCGGCGCCGCTGCGGGCCGCCGACGCGGCCGAGCGCGGCTGGCACTGCTCCTTCGCCGGCAACGTCACCTATCCCAAGTCCGAGGCGCTGCGGGTCGCCGCCGCTGCCGTGCCGGAGGACCGGATCCTGGTCGAGACCGACGCTCCCTACCTGAGCCCGCAGGCCAAGCGCGGCGGCCGCAACGAGCCGGCCAACGTCGTCGCCACCGCTCGGGTCGTTGCCGAGGCCCGCGGCGTCTCCTACGAGCAGCTGGAGCGCACGGTCGAGGCCAACGCCCGCGCCCTCTTCGGCTGGTAGCCGCCTTGGTCCGGCTCGGCCAGAACTTCCTCGCCGATCCCAACCTGCTCGACGCGATCGTCCGCGATGCCGGCCTCTCCCCGGACGCCGTGGTGCTCGAGGTCGGGGCGGGGGAGGGGGTGCTGACCGGGCGCCTGGCCGCCGCCGCGGCGCACGTCCACAGCGTCGAGATCGACCGCGGTCTGGAGCCGGCGCTGGCGGCGATCGCCGTGCTGCCGAACGTCAGCCTGCACTGGGGCGACGCGATGAAGCTCGACCTGACCGAGCTGGCGCCGGCGCCGACGGCGATGGTCGCCAACCTGCCCTACTCGGTGGCGACGCCGCTGATCCTGCGCACGATCGAGCGGCTGCCCTCGCTGGCGAGCTGGACGGTGATGGTCCAGAAGGAGATCGCCGACCGCCTGCGGGCGGCGCCCGGCAGCCGCACCTACGGTTCGCCCAGCGTCGTCGCCCAGCTCGCCTGCGAGGTCGAGCTGGTCCGCAAGGTCGACCCGGCGGTCTTCCGCCCTCGCCCCCGGGTCGACTCGGCGATCCTGCGGCTGCGCCGGACCGGACCCGCCGCCGACCCCGCGACCCACGCGCTGATCCGCGCCGCCTTCGCCCACCGCCGCAAGTCCCTCGCCCGCTCGCTCGAGCACGGTCGCGAGGGCTCGCTCGCGCCGGCGCGAGCGGCGCTCGCCGAGCTGGGGCTGGCCGAAGACGCCCGCGCCGAGGCGCTCTCCCCCGAGCAGTTTGCCGCCCTGTCCGCGAAGCTCCAGGCGAACGGCTGACGCCGTTCCAATCGCGATGCTCGTCCACGCCCCCGCCAAGCTCAACCTCTGCCTCTACCTTGGCGCCCGTCGCGCCGACGGCCTGCACGAGCTCTGCTCGCTGTTCGAGCCGCTGGCCCTGGCCGACCTGATCGAGGTCTGCGAGGCCGAGCGCGACGAGGTCGTCTGCCCCGGGGTCGAGGGCGAGAACCTGGCCGGCCGGGCGCTGGCGGCGCTGCGCCGGCGCGGCTGGGAGCGGCCGCCGCTGCGGATCGCGATCGAGAAGCGGGTGCCGGTTGCGGCCGGGCTCGGCGGCGGCAGCGGCGACGCGGCGGCGGTCCTCCGCCTCGCCGCCGGCGAGGTCGACGACATCCAGGGGCTCGCCGCCGAGCTCGGCGCCGACGTGCCCTCGCAGCTGGACCCCTCGCTGGCCCTGGTGCGCGGCGCCGGCGAGCGGGTCGAGCCGCTGCCGCGGCCGGCGCCGCACGCCGCCGTGCTGCTGCCGGACGGGGGCGGGCTCAGCACCGCCGACGTCTTCGCCGCGGCCGACCGGCTCGGGCTGGGACGCGACCCCGAGGAGCTCGACGCCCTGGCGGTGCGCCTGCGGGCCGCGGCCGGCTCCGGCGCCTCGCCGCTCGCCTACGCCGGCCTGCTCGTCAACGACCTCGAGGCGCCCGCCCGCTCGCTGCGGCCGGGGATCGGCGACGCCCTCGACGAGCTGCGCGAAGCCGGCGCCCCGGTGGCGCTGCTGAGCGGCTCCGGCCCGACCGCGGTCGGGCTCTTCGCCGACCTTGCCGCCGCCCGCGCCGCGGCCGAGACGATCGATCGCGACGACGCGATCGTCTGCGAGGCCGGGGCGTCGCCATGAGGATGGCCGGCAAGGGCAAGGGCAAGGGCGAGGGCGGTGGAGGTGGCAACCGCAAACGCCTGCTGCTGGCGGTCGCCGCCGCCGCGGTCGCCTTTGGCTACTACCTGCTGAGCCAGAAGCTCGGTCACCTCAACCTCCAGCACCTGCTGGAAACGATCTCCGACGCGCTGGGCGCCTGGACCTACCTGCTGGTCGGCGCCTTCGCCTTCGCCGAGACCGGCGCCTTCGTCGGCCTCGTCGTCCCCGGCGAGACGGTGATGCTGCTCGGCGGCGCCGTCGCCGGCCAGGGTGCGATCGACATCTACCTGCTGATCGCGATCGCCTGGTTCGCCGCCTGGCTGGGGGACACGACCAGCTTCTTCATCGGCCGCCGGCTCGGGCGCGAGTTCGTGATCACCCACGGGCCCAGGTTCGGGATCAGCCACGAGCGCTTCGAACGGGTCGAGGACTACTTCTCCCGCCACGGCGGCAAGACGATCTTCATCGGCCGCTTCATCAGCCTTGTCCGCGCCTTCGCCCCCTTCATCGCCGGCAGCTCCGGCATGCGCTACCGCAACTTCGTCCCGTACAGCATCCTCGGCACCGGGCTCTGGGCCAGCGCCCACATCCTCGTCGGCTACTTCTTCTCGCGCAGCATCGACACCGCCGCCAAGTACGCCGGCAAAGGCGCCTTCCTGCTGGCGACGCTGATCGTGATCGTGGTCGGCGCGGTCGCCCTCTTCCGTCACTTCCGGGTCGCCGAGAACCGCCGCGCCGCGGTGCGCTGGATGGAGGGCCACGCCGTCGCCCGCCGGCTCGTCCTCCTCACCCGCCGCTACCGGCCGCAGCTGCGCTTCCTCTGGGACCGGGTCACCCCCGGCGGCAGCTTCGGCCTCGAGTTCACCTCGCTGATGGCGGCCCTCGCCGTCTCCCTCTTCGTCCTCGTCGCCTACGTCGGCGTCATCGGCGGCGAACCGGGGCCGACGCCGGGCGACGTCACCGCGATGGAATTTGCCGGACACCTGCGGGCCGGCTGGTTCACCGGCTTCAACAAGGTCTTCACGGAGCTCGGCTCCGGCGTCTTCACCTGGGGCCTGGCCGTCGTCTGCGGCGCCCTTTTCGTCACCCGCCGCCGCTGGGCCGAGTTCGGCGTCCTCCTCGCCGGGATGGCGATCGTCTCGTTCGGCATCCTCGAGCTCAAGGACGCCGTCGACAGGCCGCGCCCGGCCGAACCCCTCCACCACTACTCGGGCTCCTCGTTCCCGAGCGGCCATGCCGCCCACTCGGTCATCTATGTCTGGCTGGCGGTGACGATCGTGCTGCGCCTGCGCCCCGGGATGGCGCGCGGAGCGGGGGTGGTCGCCGCGGGGGTCGTGCTGACGATTCTGGTCGGGCTCTCCCGCGTCTACCTCAACGTCCACTACCTCAGCGACGTCAGCAGCGGCTGGGCCCTGGGGGTCGCCTCGTTCTCCCTCTGCGCCGCGGTCGCGCTTGTCATCTCCCAGTTGCGCCAGAATCCCCGCCAGTGACCCCCTTCGCCCTGACCAAAATCGGCCACCAGTACTTCCTCTTCGGCGGTGCCGCGCTGATCTGCCTGATCGCCTTCGTGACCCTGATCCTCAGTCCGGCGCTCAGCGCCCACGGCCGGATCTGGGAGAAGGCCACCGCAGGCTTCCTCTCGATCTTCGTCCTCGCCGCGCTGCTGGTGGTCGGCGTCGTGATCGGGCTGGTGATCGTCTACTACTACACCGACATCGCCAATTTCGTCAACGGCAACTAACGGCGACCAAGCCGGGATAATGGACGGATGCCGGCAACCTCGAAGGGGCCTGAAAGCCCTGCAAAAATGGAAGATCCAGGACTGCTCGACGCGCTCTCCGAAGCGGTCGAGTCGGGCGCCGGCCTGCCCGCGGTGGCGCGCGCGGCGGCCCGGCTGCTGGGCGCCAGCGTCGCCCTGATCGACCGCTCCAGCGCCGTCCTGGCGGTCGCCGGCGCCTCGCCGGACCAGGAGAAGAAGCTGCTCTCCGGGGCCGAGGGGGTGACCACGGTCGAGCTGCGGGTCGCCGATTCCGCCGTCGGCGAGCTCCGCTACCGGGCCAAAGCGCCGCCCGACCCGGCGATCGCCCGGATGGTGACCACCCTGCTGGCGCTGGAGCTGGAGCGCTCGCGCTCGCCGGAGTGGGAGAGCGAGGAGGTGGCGAGCGCCTTCGTCGCCGACGTGCTCGGCCGCCGGGTCACCGACCGCGCCGACATCGTCGCCCGCGCCGGCGAGCTCGGCGCCGACCTCGACCGCGGCGCCGGCGTCCTCGTCCTCCGTGCCGCCCCGCGCGCCGCCCAGACGGGGGAGTGGCGCGAACGGGTGCTGACCCTGGCGATGCGGGCGCTGCGCTCGCTCGCCCCGGGCTCGCTGGCGATGATCGAGGCGGGCGAGGTCGCGGCGGAAATCTCCGTGATCGTCCCGGCCGAGGACGACGAGCGCCTGGCCCGCGCCGCCGCCGGCCTGGCCCGCGAGCTCGACGACAGCCTCGCCGGCTTCCACATGACCACCGGCCGCAGCCGCCGCAGCGCCGACCCCGTCGACCTCTACCGGGCCGGCAGCGAGGCGCGCCTGGCGGTCAACGTCGGCGAGGCCGAGGGCCACCCGCTGCTGGCCTTCGAGGACACCGGCGCCTACCGCCTGCTGCTGCCGGCGATGAGCGAGGACCCCGGCGAGCTCGAACGCTTCTACGCGGAGACGATCGAGCCCCTGTCCAGCTACGACGATCAGTACGAGACCGAGCTGGTCGCGACCGTCGAGGCCTATCTCGACAACGACGGCAACGTCGCCGCGACCGCCAAACAGCTCTTCACCCACCGCCACACGGTCCGCTACCGGCTCGAGCGCGTGCGCGAGCTCTGCGGCCACGACGTCTCCGCCACCGAGGGCCGCGAGAAGCTCGGCCTCGGCCTCAAGGCGATGCGCGTCCTCGGCATCGCCTCCCCCCGCGGCCCGGCGCTGGAGCCCGGCAGCAAGGGCGGCAAAGTGGCCAGGACCTCCCCGGAGGAGTAGTTCTGATCTAACCTTGGCCAGCCCTTGGGGGGTCGGCTAACTCGGTTAAGCCGCTGGCCTTTGAAGCCAGCTATCCCGGTTCAAGTCCGGGCCCCCCAGTTGAAGTGTTCTGTCTGCATCCCATGCGATGCTTTATCCGATGAGAGGCAGAGGTCCGAAATTCACTGAGCCTGAAGTGCGAGAGGCGGTCGCGCGGTCACGATCGTGGACGGAAGCGTTGCGCCACCTTGGTTATTGCCCCACCGGCGGCAATCCGACGACCCTGAAGAAGTATGTCGCGCTGTGGGAGATCTCAACCGATCACTTCGACCCCTACGCAGGCGTCATGGAGCGCATCAGGAAGCCCCAGCGACCGCTGCGCGAGGTTCTTGTCGAGCACTCGAGCTATTCCCGGAGCAATTTGAAGCATCGTCTGTACAAGGAGGGCTTGAGGGAGCCTTACTGCGAGCTATGTGGTCAGGGAGAGGAGTGGCGTGGGCGCCACATGTCGATGATCCTGGATCACGAAAACGGAGTCCGGGACGACAATCGACTTGAGAATCTTCGAATCGTCTGCCCGAACTGCGCCGCAACCTTCGATACCCACTGCGGCAGGGCAAAGGCCGGGCCGCCGCCGCTTCGCAATTGCGCTCGCTGCGGCGAGATGTTCAGAGCCAAGCAGCGAACACAGCGCTATTGCTCTCGACATTGCGGAACCAGGCGCGAGCCCGGGAGCCGCAGTAACCGCGGCGTGCCTTGCCCCGAGATTCGGAAAGTAGCGAGGCCCGTCTATGAGCAACTTCTGGCCGAGATCGAGGCGACCAGCTATGTTGCCGTCGGCCGCAAATACGGGGTCTCCGACAACGCCGTCCGCAAGTGGGTGCGCTTCTACGAACGGGAACGCGAGCGCGTCCGCGCGGCCACTTAGGGTTTTCCTCGTGGAGATCGGAGGAGCCTCGATGGACCCGGAAGTTCGCGCCGGCCTGGCCCGCAGCTGGAAGGCGCTGATGACCGTCGGCATCCTCGCGATCGTCGTCGGCTGCGTCGCGATCATCGTTCCCGAGATCGCCGCCGTGGGGACGGCGATCTTCATCGGCTGGATCCTGCTCATAGCCGGTGCCTTCCTCATCGCTGCCGCTTTCTCGGCCCACTCGATCGGCTCGCTGATCGTGCGGCTGATCTGGGCGGCGCTGACCGTGGTCGTCGGCGTCTACCTGATCTTCGAACCGCACAACGGCACCCTCACCCTGACCCTGGTGCTGGGTATCTACTTCCTCTTCATGGGCATCACCCGGGTCACCGTCGCCTTCCTCGCTCGCGGCCAGCAGAACGCCGGCCTGGTCGGCCTCAGCGGCGTCTGCGGCCTGCTGATCGGCATCCTCGTCCTCGCCAAGTTCCCCAGCTCCGCCGACTGGGCGATCGGCCTCCTCGTCGGCATCGACCTGATCTTCGCCGGCTGGACCCTCACCTCGGTCGCCCTTGTGGGCAAAGACCTTTCACGCCGCGCCTGATCCGGCGGCGCTGGCCCGCCACCAATACGATCCGGGAGTGAGCTCCCCTTTGGTTCTCGTCATGGCGGCGGGGAAGGGCACGCGTATGCGTTCCTCCACGCCGAAGATGCTGCATCCCGTCTGCGGTCGGGCGATGGTCGCCTGGCCGATCCTGGCTGCCCGTGAGGCGGGGGCGGGGCGCGTCGCCGCGATCGTCTCGCCGGGGTGCGATCTCTCCGCCGGTCTCCCCGCCGGTGTGGAGACGGTCGAGCAGCGCGAGGCCGACGGCACCGGCGGTGCGATCCGCGCTGCCCTGCCGCTGATCGAAGCCGCCGAGACGGTCCTCGTCCTCTCCGGCGACGTGCCGCTGATTTCGACCGAGACGATCGCCGGCCTCCTTGCCGCCCATGCCGCCTCTCCGGCGGCGGCGACGATGCTGACGATCGAGCTCGACGATCCCGGCTCCTACGGCCGCGTCGTCCGCACCGCCTCCGGCGACGTGGAGCGGGTGGTCGAGGCCAAAGCCGCCGGCGACGCCGATCCAGGGCAGCTGGCGATCCGCGAGATCAACGCCGGCACCTACGCCTTCGACGCGGCGCCGCTGGCCGTCGCCCTCGCCACCCTCTCCAACGACAACGCCCAGGGCGAGTACTACCTGCCCGACGTCTTCCCGGCGCTGCGCGAGGCGGGGCACACCGTCGCCGCCCACCTCGCCGACGACCTCGCGGTGACGATGGGCGTCAACAACCGCGTCGATCTGGCCGCGGTCGAGGCCGAGGCGCGCCGCCGCCTGCTCGAGGCCCACATGCTCGCCGGCGTCACCTTCGTCGACCCCGGCTCGACCTGGATCGACGCCGCCGTCGAGATCGATGCCGACGCCCGCATCGAGCCCGGCACCACCCTGCGTGGTGAGACCGCCGTCGGCGCCCACGCCGTGGTCGGCCCGCTGACCACGCTGGTCGACAGCTCGGTCGGCGTCGAGTCCAGCGTCATCCACTCCTACCTGACCGACTGCGAGGTGCGCGACGGCTGCTCGGTCGGCCCCTTCGCCTACCTGCGGCCCGGCGCGGTGCTCGACGCGGGGGCCAAGGCGGGCACCTTCGTCGAGGTCAAGAACTCCCACATCGGCAAGGGCGCCAAGGTTCCCCACCTGTCCTACGTGGGGGACGCCGACATCGGTCCGGGCAGCAACCTCGGCGCCGGCACGATCACCGCCAACTACGACGGATTCCGCAAGAGCCGCACCGTGATCGGCCGCGATGTGCGGGTCGGCGTTGACACGATGCTGATCGCGCCGGTAGAAGTCGGGGACTCCGCCTACACTGCCGCAGGCGCGGTGATCAAGGACGACGTCCCGGAGGGGGCACTTGCCGTGAGCGAGAACGCGCAGCGCAACATCGACGGATACGCGGCCGAGAAGGCCGCCAAGATGCGAGAGGAACAGAGCCCGTGAGCACGATCGAAGAGCGTCCGCAGGTGGCTACCGCGATCCAACACGACTACTCGAAGCGAATGATGGTCTTCGGCGGCCGCAGCTCGATGGACCTGGCCGCCAAGGTCGCCGGCAAGCTCGACATCGACCTCGGCCAGGTGACCCTGAAGACCTTCGCCAACGGCGAGGTCTACTGCCGTTACGAGGAGTCGATCCGCGGCGCCGACGTCTTCATCGTCCAGTCGACCTGCGCCAATGAGCAGAGCGACATGACCCCGAACGACTCGCTGATCGAGCTGCTGACGATGATCGACGCCGCCCAGGGGGCCTCCGCGCACCGGATCATCGCCGTCATGCCCTGGTACGGCTACGCCCGCCAGGACAAGAAGTCGGCGCCGCGTGAGCCGATCACGGCGCGGATCGTCGCCAAATGCCTGGAGGGGGTCGGCGTCGACCGCGTCCTCACCATGGACCTCCACGCCGGCCAGGTCCAGGGCTTCTTCCACGTCCCGGTCGACCACATGACGGCGATGCCGATGCTGACCCAGTGGTTCGTCGACCAGAAGATCACCGACGAGCTGGTGATCGTCTCCCCGGACGCCGGCCGGGTCAAGACCGCGCGCAACTTCGCCCGCCGCGTCGGCACCCACTGGGCGGTGATGGAGAAGGAGCGCCCCGCCCAGCAGGTGGCCGAGATCGGCTACGTGGTCGGTGACGTCAAGGGCCGCACCGCGGTCCTGGTCGACGACATGATCGACACCGCCGGCACCCTCTGCGCGGCCGCCCAGACGGTCCTCGACGAGGGCGCCGCCAAGGTCATCGCCTGCGCCACCCACGGCGTCTTCTCCGGCCCCGCCTACGAGCGCCTCGCCTACGAGAACTCCGGGATCGAGCAGATCGTCGTCTCCGACACCCTGCCGCTGCGCCCTGGCGCTCCCGACAACATCACAGTGCTGACCACCGCCGGCACCTTCGCCGACTCGATCCGGCGCATCTTCACCGACGACTCGGTCTCCGAGATCTTCGCCGGCGAGAACCAGCTCTTCTAGCGCCCTGGCCACCGAGGCAGCAAGCGGGTTGCGCCTGGTCGGCCACAAGGGCGCCGACCTGATCGCGCCCGGGAACACGCCGGAGAGCTTCGCGGCGGCGGTCGCGGCCGGGGTCGACACGATCGAGTTCGACGTGCTCTGGCTGCAGGACGCGCACCTGCCGGTGGAGGAGCGGGCGCCGCTGGTCGTCGCCCACGACTGGGCCGACGCCGAGCGCCGCACGCCGCTGGCCCTGACCGAGGCGCTCGACGCCTTCCTCGAGCCGCCGCTGGACAAGGTCGAGATCGACCTCGACATCAAGCTGCCCGGGCGTGAGGAGGAGCTGGTCGACGCGCTGCGCGAGCGCGGCCTGACCAGGCGGGCGATGGTCTCGACGATGGAGCTCTACTCGCTCGGCCGCATCCTCCAGCTGGCGCCCGAGCTGCGCCGCGGCTGGACCTATCCCAAAGTCACCAAGGACTGGAGCTCGACCCCCTGGGCGAAGCCGCTGCTGCCGGCGGCGCTGATGACGATGCGCTATCGCCTGCCCGGCCTGGCCGCCCAGCAGCTGCCGAAGCTCGGCGTCGAGGCGATGTGGGTCTATCACCCGCTGGTCAGCGCCCGCCTGGCTCGCATCTGCAAGCTCGCCGGCGTCGAGCTGATCGCCTGGACGGTCGACGATGCGGCGCGGATGCGCAAGCTGGTCGCGGCCGGCGTCGACGGCCTCTGCTCGAACGACCCGCGCCTCTTCGCCCGTCTCTAGACGGTGCCCGGTGTCGCCGTCGGCGGGGTGCCGCGCTTGCCCTTCTTCAGCTTCACCGCCGACTCCAGCTCCTCGGTGGTGAAGCCGCCGACGGCCTGGCCGTCGACCGCGTAGCGGTAGAGGGCGACGCCGAAGATGCCGCTCAGGGCCCGCGAGATCAGCATCGCCACCGCCAGGATCAGGGCGCCGATCACGACCAGCAGGGCGCCGAGGAAGCTCGCCGAGGACCACAGAGCCACCCCGGCGAGGATCAGGATCGCGGCGGGCAGCACGCCGATCAGGAAGATGGCGGCACCGATCGCGATGTTGCCGGTGATCTGCTGGCCCCAGCGCCGGCGGAAGATCGAGGCCGAGCGCTTCAGGGTCTCGACCGGGCCGGTGCCCTCGATCGCAATCACCGGCACCGCCAGGAAGGTGACCAGGGACCAGGCGAGGCCGACCAGGCGGGCGGCGATCTCGCCGAAGATCCCACCCTGGTTCTCGAGCAGGCCCATCAAGACGCTGATCGCGGTCGAGATCGCCGCCCAGCCGCAGATCTGGCTGAAGCGTTCGCGGGCGACCTCGAGGCCGTCGGAGACCGCAACATTGGCCTGGCCGCGGAAGATCATGTCGGCGGCGGCGGCGAGGCCGACGCTGAAGTAGAAGCCGACGACGCTGAGCACGTAGACGCCGATCACCAGCAGCGGGATCGCGCCGCCCAGCGAGTCCCTGTCGAGCAGGTAGAGGCCGGGGCCGAGGAAGACGATCGCCAGCACGGTGGTGGCGACGGCGCCGTAGAGCGGGAAGCGGATCAGTTCGCGGTGCTCGTTGAGCAGCCCCCAGCTCTTCTTCGTCAATGCCCAACCGCGTTTGATCCTGCCCATCGTTCCTCCTCTTGTGATTCGGCCAATCGTCTCAGGTGGTTTCGGCAAGGCCCGGGGTCCGCTTGACCCCCCGTTCCTCGAAGTACTCCCACTCCTGCGCGCCGAGCTCGGTCGCCGGCGCGTCGGCGTAGACCCACTCGCGCATGATCCGGTGCCAGTTGCGCTTCGCCCCGAGCTGGCCGAGCACAGCGACGACGCCGATCTCCATCCGCCGCCCCATCAGCTCGTCGGCCGGGATCGACTCGCGCCGCATCAGGTCGTAGTACTCCGAGCGCGGGTCGTTGGTCGACTCGATGATCTTCATCACCCGGCGTGCGGTGATCTCGATCTCGCGGTCTTCGACGTACCAGCCGCCGACCGAGAGCATGTGGGCCATCAGGCGCTCGGCGTCGAGCTTGGAGGGCTTCTTGATGAAGCCGAGGTCGTGCAGGGACTGGCGGAAGGCCTCCGGGTCGTTGCGGGAGGCGGCGTCGAAGGCCTGCTGCTCGAGCAGGATCTGCTCGCGGTCGAGCTTCTTGGTCATCCCGAAGTCGAGGAAGGCGACGCGGCCGTCCTCCATGAGGATGTAGTTGCCGGGGTGGGGATCGGCGTTGAAGTGCTGCAGGTGGTAGATCGAGCCGAAGCTGCCGCGGAAGATGATCTCGCCGAAGCGGCTGCGCTGCTCGTGCGGCAGCTGCTTGATCTGCTCGAAGTCCATGCCCTCGACCAGCTCGGTGACGAGGATCCGTCGCCGCGAGAGCCTGGTGATCACTTCCGGGACGTAGATGAAGGGGTGGTCGCGGTAGGCGCGGGCGAACGAGCGCTGGTTCTGCGCCTCGTACTCGTAGTCGAGCTCCTCCATGACCCGCTCGCGCAGCTCGTCGGCGATCGCCTTGGCGTCGAGACCGGGGGCGAGCGCCTTCCCCAGCCGCACCAGGGTGCCGGCGTTGCGGAGGTCGGCCTCGAGCGCCTCGGCGATCCCCGGGTACTGGATCTTCACCGCGACCCGGCGGCCGTCGAGCAGCTCCGCCCGGTGCACCTGGCCGATCGAGGCGGCGGCGAAGGCCTCGGTCTCGAACTCGGCGAAGAGCTCCGACAGCGGTTCGCCGTCGTACTCCTCCTCGACCAGCTTCTCGACCTTCTCCCAGGGCATCGCCGGGGCGTCGGTGCGCAGTTTCGCCAGCTGCTCCTGGTAGATCTCGCGGTACTCCTCGGGGATGAACTCGGTGTCGATGAAGGAGGCGAACTGGCCGAGCTTCATCGCCGCGCCCTTCATCTGCCCCAGCGCCCCGACCATCTTCATCGCCGTTTCCAGGTGGCGCTGCTCGAGGTGCTCTTTGCCGCCCTCCTCGGAGCGGCCGACGTTGGCCGCTCTGGTACCGGCGTAGCGAGCTCCCTGGACGCCGACGATCGAGCCCAGCTTGGCCGAGCGGCGAACCCTGCCCTTGGGGATCTTGGAGTCGTCGGCCACGTCGGAAGAGTGCCACAGGTTCTGTTTTGCCCCGGTTCTCTATTCTCTCCCGTCCGATGGCCAGCGCACGCTCAACCCTGAAGGTCGCTCCCCGCGCGGAGTTCGGCTCCCGCACCGCCCGCCGCCTGCGCGGCGAGGGCCTGGTGCCCGGCGTCGTCTACTCCGGCGGCTCGGAGGCGACCGCCTTCCAGGTCTCCGAACGCGAGGTGCGCTCGGTGATCAGCGAGGGCGCCGCGCTCTTCGACCTCGAGATCGACGGCGGCAAGGCGATCCCGGTCGTCGTCAAGGAGCAGCAGCTGCACCCGGTCCGCGGCAGCCTCCAGCACATCGACCTGCAGGCGGTCAAGCTCGACGAGGCGATCCAGGCCGAGGTCGCGATCGAGCTCGAGGGCGCCGAGACCTCTCCCGGCGTCAAAGGCGGCGGCGTGCTCGAGCACGTCACCCGCGAGATCACCGTCGAAGCGCTGCCGACCGACATCCCCGACCGGATCGTCGTCGACGTCTCGGCGATGGACATCAACGACACCCTTCAGCTCTCCTCTGTCGCGGCTCCGAACGGCGTCTCGTTCATGGCCGACGACCCCGAGGAGGTCACGATCGTCACCCTCTCGCCGCCGCGGGTCGAGGAAGAGCCCGAGCCGGAGGTCGAGGAGGAGACCGAGCTGGTCGGCGAGTCCGCCGAGGGCGAGTCCGGCGAGGCCAAGTCCGGCGACGGCGACTCGGGCGACTCCGAGGGCGAGTAGTCCCTGTCGCTGTTCCGCCGTCGCGCTGAGCGCGGCGAGCATGGCGACCGCATCCTCATCGTCGGACTGGGCAACCCCGGTCCCGAGTACGCCGGCGATCGCCACAACGTCGGCTTCGACGTCGCCGAGGAGCTGGCCCGGCGCTGGGACCTGCCGCGGCCGCGGCAGAAGTTCGGCGGCAAGCTCTTCGAGGGCAGGGCCGGGGCCGGCGGCCCCAGGGTCGCCCTGCTGCTGCCGCAGACCTTCATGAACGACTCCGGCGACGCGGCCGGGCCGGCGCGCGGCTCGCTGAAGGTGCCGCTGGACCGGGTGATCGTCCTCCACGACGAGATCGACCTCCCGTTCGGTGAGATCCAGGTCCGGCTCGGTGGCGGCCTGGCCGGGCACAACGGCCTCAAGAGCCTCAAAAAAGGCTTCGGCGACCCCGGGTTCTGGCGGATCCGGGTGGGAGTGGGGCGGCCCGACTCGACCGACCCCGAGATCGTCGCCGCCTACGTGCTCGGCGGCTTCCGCGAGCCGCGCGCCGAGGTCGAGGCGCTCTTCGCTCGCGCCGCCGACGAGACCGAGCGCCTGGTCGAGCAGTTAGGTTCCGCCGCATGAGTGAGACGAGCCCCCTGACGAGCTACCTGGTCGACGAGAACGGCGTCGCCCTGATCCGGCTCGAACGCCCCAGGGCCCGCAACGCGATCAACACCCAGATGCTGGTCGAGATGCTCGAGCACCTGGCGCTGGCACGGGCCGACGACGCCGTCCGCGTCCTCGTGATCAGCTCCGCCGACCAGCTCGGTCTCTCCGCCGGCGCCGACGTCCGCGAGGAGCTCGACGACGAGGGCAGGGTCCGCCGCATGCAGCTCTTCGCCGACCTCTACGACGGCATCGTCGGCTTCCCCAAGCCGACCATCGCCGCCTGCCACGGCGACGTCGTCGGCGGCGGCGCCGAGATCGCTGTCGCCTGCGACATGCGGGTCGGCGGCGCCAACCTGCGGATGCGCTTCCCGGGCGCCGCCCTGGGCGTGCCCGTCGGCGCCGCCCGCCTGGTCACCCTCTGCGGCCTCGGCGCCGCCAAGTACCTGCTGCTCTCCTCGCGCACCGTCGGCGCCGACGAGGCACTGCGGATCGGCCTCGTCAACCGCGTCGCCCCGGCGGCGGCCACCGAGACCTCGGCCCTGGAGCTCGCCGCGACCACGGCTGCACACCCTCCGGAGGCAGTCGCCCAACTCAAGCGCCTGCTGCACCAGTGGGACGACATCGAGGGCCGCTCCAAGATCGAGGGCGTCGGCCAGGTCGACTGGGCCCGCACGGGTCCTGGTCTCCCGCCCCCGGATTAGGCCGCCGATGGGCCTCAAGCGTCCATATGGCGGACGTTTCAGGCCCGTCGACCTAGAATCGGTGTTCGGGCCGGATCTGCGGATTTGGGTTCTCTTGCTGCCGTTATGAGTCTTCGACCACTGATCGAGATCGCCGCTGAGAATGAGCGCGTGCATGCGCTCGCCGGTCGCGTGCGCGAAGCGGCGGACGGGGGGGAGGTGGTGGTGGCGCGGGCGACGACGATCCTGCGGCCGCTGCTGCTGGCGGCGCTGATCGAGGACGACCGCGGCCTCGCCGGCCGCCCGGCGCTGCTGGTCAGCGCCGACGACCGCTCCGCCCGCGACCTCGCCGCCGACCTGCGCGCCTACCTGGCCCCGCGCCGGGTCCGCTTCTACCCCTCGCGGGGCACGGGATACGCCTCGCACGTGACGCCGCCGCCGCACCTGGTCGGGCTGCGGATCGACGCCCTCGACGCCCTCGTTTCCGAGCAGGACGCGGTCGTCGTCGCCAGCGCCACGGCGCTCGCCGAGGCCGTCCCCGACGCGTCGCTGCGCCCAGCCGGCTTCGCGATCGTCAAGGGCGAGGAGATCGAGCTTGGCGCCGTCGCCGACGACCTCGTCGCCGCCGGCTACGAACGGGTCGAGCAGGTCGAGGAGCGCGGCCAGTTCGCGGTCCGCGGCGGCATCCTCGACGTCTACCCGGCGACCGAGGAGCGCGCGGTGCGGATCGAGCTCTTCGGCGACGAGGTCGAGTCGATGCGCTGGTTCTCGACCTTCACCCAGCGCTCCCTGGGCGAGTCCGAGCGGGTCGAGCTGGCGCCGGCGGCGGAGCTCGACGCCGAGCACCGCGAGCTGGCCGAGATGGCCGCGATGGAAGCCGCCGAGGAGGGCGAGCAGCTCTCCAGCCTGGCCGAGCTGCTGCCGCTCGACCGCTTCCGGGCGCCGCTCGACCTGGTCCCGGCGGCAGCCGCGGTGGTGCTCGCCGCCGCCGAGGAGATCGAGCCGGCGCTGCGCGACCACTGGGAGGACGCGACGACCTCGATGCACGCCGATGACGCGAAGCACCTCTACGTCGACGTCGCCGAGCCGCTGGCGCAGCGCGCCGCGCTCTCGCTGACCGGAGCCGGCGAGGACGACGAGGACGCCTTCCGCGCCGCCCGCGCCGAGTCCCCCGCGCGCAGCGTCAAAGAGGCCGAGGGCGAGTTGGAGAAACTGGTCCGCTCCGGCTACCGCACCGTCGTCGCCTTCGACAATCGCGGCGAGTCCGAGCGCGCCCGCTACGGCCTCGACCGGCTCGACGCCAAGGTGCTGGAAGGAGGCCGGCTCTCGCCGGAACCGGGGCTCTCCTTCGCCGAGGCGCGGCTGCGCGAGGGCTTCGTCAGCCCCGAGCTGAAACTCGCCGTCTACCCCTTCCGCCGCCTCGTCCATCGCCGCCGCGCCGAGGAGCCCGCCCCGGGTGGCGGCCGCGGCCGCCTCGCCTTCAGCGAACTGCGGGTCGGCGACCACGTCGTCCACGAGGACCACGGCGTGGCCCGCTTCGCCGGCTTCGAGACCCGCGAGGTCGGCGGCGTCACCCGCGACTACCTCTACCTCGAATACAGGGGCGAGGACCGCGTCTACGTCCCCACCGACCAGCTCGAGAAGCTGAGCCGCTACGTCGGCGCCGGCGGCGACCCCAGCCTCTCGGCGCTGGGCGGCAAACGCTGGCAGAACATGAAGGCGCGGGCGCGCAGGGCCGCCGGGGCCATCGCCGGGGAGCTGCTCAACCTCTACGCCGAGCGCCGCACCCGCCGCGGCCACCCCTTCCCGCCCGACGGCGAGTGGCAGATCGCGATGGAGACGTCCTTCCCCTACCGCGAGACCGCCGACCAGCTGGAGGCGATCGAGGCGGTCAAGGGCGACATGGAAGCGGAGCGGCCGATGGACCGGCTGGTCTGCGGCGACGTCGGCTTCGGCAAGACCGAGGTGGCGCTGCGGGCCGCGGTCAAGGCCGCCTCAGATGGCAAGCAGGTGATGATCCTGGTGCCGACGACGATTCTCGCCCAGCAGCACTACGGCACCTTCCGCGAGCGCCTCGCCGACCTCCCCTTCCGGGTCGAGGCCGTCTCGCGCCTGCGCCCGGCGGCTGAGACCAGAGCGGTGCTGAAGGACTTCGAGGCCGGCAGGGTCGACGTCCTGATCGGCACCCACCGGCTGCTCTCGCGCGACGTCCGAGCCAAGGAGCTGGGCCTGGTCGTGGTCGACGAGGAGCAGCGCTTCGGGGTCAAGCAGAAGGAGCTGCTGCGCCAGCTGAAGCTGAAGGTGGACGTGCTGGCGCTCTCGGCGACGCCGATCCCGCGCACCCTGCAGATGAGCCTGGCCGGCCTGCGCGACATCTCCGTCATCGAGACGCCCCCGGAGGGCCGGCGCCCGGTCCGCACCTACGTCGGCCCCTACGACGAGGACCTGGTCCGCAGGGCGATCGAGCGCGAGGTGGAGCGCGGCGGCCAGGCCTTCGTCCTCCACAACCGGATCGACTCGCTCTACGAGACCGCCGAGCGGCTGCGGGCGCTGGTGCCGAAGGCGCGCTTCGCCGAAGCCCACGGCCAGATGGACGAGCGCGCCCTCGAGGAGACGATGCTCGGCTTCCTGCGCGGCGACGCCGACTGCCTGGTGACGACGACGATCATCGAGTCTGGCCTCGACATCCCCACCGCCAACACCCTGATCGTCGAGCGCGCCGACCAGCTCGGCCTCTCCCAGGCCTACCAGATCCGCGGCCGGGTCGGCCGCTCTCGCGAGCGCGCCTTCGCCTACATGCTCTATCCCTCGGCCGAGGCACTCAGCGAGGATGCGGCGACGCGGCTCTCGGCCCTCGCCGACCACACCGAGCTCGGCTCCGGCTTCCGGATCGCGATGCGCGACCTCGACATCCGCGGCGCCGGCAACCTGCTCGGTGACGAGCAGTCCGGGCACGTCGCCGCGGTCGGCTTCGAGCTCTACTGCCAGATGATCGACGAGGCGGTCGCCGAGGTCGAGGCCGGCGGGGAGGACGGCGAGCGCGAGGAGGTGCCGGAGCCGGTCCGCCTCGACGTCCCCGTCGACGCCTACCTGCCGGCCACCTTCGTGCCCTTCGAGGCGGCCAAGATCGACGTCCACCGGCGCATCGTCGCGGCGCGGGAGACCGGCCAGCTGCGGGCGATCCGCGATGAGCTCAGCGATCGCTTCGGGCCGCTGCCGGACGCGGCCGAGAACCTGCTGAAGCTGCAGAGGGCGAGGATCGAGCTGGGCCTCGCCGGAGTCCGCAGCGTCGAGTTCCGCGGCGGCCGCCTCAGCGTCACCGGGGTCGAGCTGGACTCCGAGCAGGCCGGGGTGCTGGCCGGGCAGGTCGAGGGTGCGCTCTATGAATGGCGCGAGCAGACGGCGGCGATCCGGGTCGCCGGAGACCCGGAGGAACGGCTGGCGGCGGTGCTGGCGATGGCCGAAGGCCTGCGCGAGGCGCGCCGCCCGGTGCAGGGCGCGGCGGCCTGAACCGCGCGATCTCCCCCCGCGAAGCAATTTGACTATGCTGCCCGCTTCGTGGGAGCGAAACCGGGGCAGAGCAGGAAGTCGGGACGGCAGCGCTTGGCGCTGGTTGTCTTCGGTGCCCTTTTCGTGGTCCTCTTCGCCGGTTACGCGATCGCCGAGGGGATCGGCCAGCCGAGCGTCCCCTCCGGCGCCGTCGCGATCGTCAAGCACGTCCCCGCGGTCGACGGCACGATCAGCGAAGCGGAATTCAAACGGGCGCTGCTTCAGCAGGTCGCTTCGGGCAAATTGAAAAAAGCCCCGAAGCCCGGCGGGAAAAAATACGAAGAACTGAAGACGGCGGCGCTCGGCGAACTGCTCGACTCGATCTGGATCCAGGGAGAGGCCGAAGAACTCGGCATCACGGCCACCGACAAACAGATCGCCACCGAACTCGCCCAGATCAAAAAAACGAACTTCAAAACCGAAGCGGCCTACCAGGAATTCCTCAAGACCTCGCACTTCACCCAGGCCGACGTCGACAAGCGCGTGAAGCTGCAGGTGCTGAGCACCAAAATCCAGGAAGTCATCGCCAAAAAGGCGCCAGTCCCCTCGGAAGCCGAAATCTCCGAGTACTACGACACTTCCAAGGCCACCCAGTACACGACCAAAGGGTCCCGCGACGTCCGCATCGTCGTCAACAAAGACAAGGCGAAAGCCGAAGCGGCCCAGAAGCTGCTCGAAAAGGACGACTCGGCGGCGAGCTGGAAAAAAGTCGCGGCGAAATACTCGGAAGACCCGACCACGAAAACCAAAGGCGGGCTCCAGGCCGGGCTCTCCGAAGAACTCCTGCAGGGCAAAGAACCGCTCACGGCCGCAATCTTCAAAAGCTCGACCGGCGAAGTCGTCGGCCCGGTCGACTTCGAAAAAAACTTCTTCGTGGTCGAGGTCGAGAAACTGAACCCGGAAAAAGTTCAGCCCCTCACCGAAGTCAAGGCCCAGATCAAAAGCCAGCTGACGCAGACGCTCGCCCAGGAAGTCTTCTCCGAATTCGTCAGCGGCTACCAGAGCAAGTGGCAGTCGCGCACCTACTGCGCCTCCGGCTTCGTGATCGAAAGGTGCGCCAACTACGTCGGCTCGGGCCACCCGAGCACCGCCCCGGCGGCCTGCTACGAAGCGAATCCGAAAGGCGGGACGCCCAAAGAATGCCCCGCCCCGGTCGCCCAGGTGGCCCCCGCGATTCCCGGCAGCGTCACGCTGCTCAAACCCAAAGGCGAACAGCTTCCGCAGCGCCCGCAGCCCGAAGGCCTCAAACCGGCAAGCGAAGAAGCGGCGGCACTGCCCGAAGGCGTTCCTCCGGGCGCCACCGAAGCCGCGCCCCCCACGGGCGAATAGCCCGACCTCCGGTCGCCTCGGTCAATAGACTGGCGCGCCGATGAGCGCGGAGCGAACAAGCGTGCATATCTGGTTCTTCGCGCAGAGAGCGGAGCGCGAACCGTTGTCATGAGCGCCATCGCCTCCATCCACGCCCGCCAGATCCTCGACTCGCGGGGCAACCCGACGGTTGAGGTCGAAGTCGCGCTCGAGTCCGGCGCCCGCGGCCTCGCCGCGGTGCCCTCGGGGGCGTCGACCGGCGAGTTCGAGGCGGTCGAGCTGCGCGACGGCGGTGACGCCTGGGCCGGCAAGGGCGTCTCGCGCGCGGTCGAGCACGTCAACGGCGAGATCGCCGCGGCCCTGACCGGTGCCCGCGCCGCCGAGCAGGGCGCCCTCGACGAGACGATGATCGAGCTCGACGGAACCCCCAACAAGGGCCGGCTTGGCGCCAACGCGCTGCTGGGCGTCTCGTTGGCCGCCGCCAAGGCGGCCGCCGAGGATTCCGGCCAGCCGCTCTACCGCTACCTGGCCGAGCTCTACGGCGGCGGCGAGCCGACGCTGCTGCCGGTGCCGATGATGAACGTCCTCAACGGCGGCGCCCACGCCGACAACTCGGTCGACTTCCAGGAGTTCATGGTGGTCCCGGCCGGCGCCTCGAGCTTCTCCGAGTGCCTGCGGATCGGCGCCGAGGTCTACCACGCCCTGAAGAAGTCGCTCTCCGCGCAGGGCCTCTCGACCGCGGGCGGCGACGAGGGTGGCTTCGCCCCCGACCTCGACTCCAACGAGGCGGCGCTGCAAGCGGTCCTGGCCGGGGTCGAGGCGGCCGGCTACGAGCCCGGCTCCGACGTCTTCATCGCCCTCGACCCGGCGACCAGCGAGATCTTCGAGAACGGCGCCTACGTGCTCGAGCACGAGGGCCGCAGCCTCTCCCCCGAGGAGATGGCCGTCTACTGGGAGGACGCCTGCTCGCGCTACCCGATTGTCTCGATCGAGGACGGCATGGACGAGGAGGACTGGGACGGCTGGAAGCTGCTCACCGGGAAGCTCGGCGACCGCGTCCAGCTGGTCGGCGACGACCTCTTCGTCACCAACCCCGAGCGCCTGCGCCGCGGCATCGAGCTCGGCGTCGGCAACTCGATACTGGTCAAGGTCAACCAGATCGGCACCCTGACCGAGACCCTGGAGGCGATCCGGATCGCCCGCGAGGCCGGCTACACCGCCGTGATCTCGCACCGCTCGGGTGAGACCGAGGACACGACGATCGCCGACCTCGCCGTCGCCACCGGCGCCGGCCAGATCAAGACCGGCGCCCCCTCGCGCTCGGACCGCGTCGCCAAGTACAACCGCCTCCTGCGGATCGAGGAACAGCTCGGTGCTTCTGCTCAGTTTCCGGGCCTGCAGGCATTCGTCCAGCGCCGCGGCTAAATGAAGGAATGCGGGGCCCGGCCGCAAAGCACCGGGCATGGCAGCACGCGCAGCCGCCGGGCGAAACGGAACCGCCACCCGTGCGCGCCGCCGCCCCGCCGCCCGCAGGAAACCGGCCGCGCGCCGTGGCGCCAGCCGTGTCAACTGGGACCGGGTCGGCCGGATCGCGCTGACCCTCGTCCTCGCCGCGGTCCTCTACTCGTATCTGAACCCGGCGATCGACTTCGTCAAGACGTACACGGCGACGACCGCCGCCAAAGCCCAGCTGCACGAGCTCCAGCACGAAAGCACCAGGCTTCACCACCGGGTCCAGTCCGCCGACGACCCGATCGTCGTCAACCGCGAGGCCCGCGGCCAGGGAATGGTCGCCGAAGGCGAGACCCCGGTCGTCATCCGCGGCCTGAGCGGCTGACCCGCGTTCCAGGGGCCGATGGTGCTTAGCCCCGGTTCCTACCTCCTGGGAGCCGCTGAGCTGGCCGTGGTGGCCCTCTCGCTGGGCTTCAGCGCCTTCCGCCTGCGCCGGAGGCTTCTTCCCGCCTGGGAGGGCGCTCCGGCCCGCCTGGTCGAGATCGTCGTCGGGATCGCCCTGCTCACCTGGATCTCCGAGATCCTCGGCACCTTCACGCTCTTCTACGCCGGCGTTCTCGTCGGCGCCTGCTTCTTGCTCGCGCTGGCCATGGCGCTCCTTCCGGCGGGTGGCGGTGGGGCGGGGGATGCCGCACCGACAGGACCCGCCGGCCAGGACGCCTGGCAGCTGCTCATCATGGTGGGCGTCATCGCCCTCGTGTTCGGTCACTGGGCGTTGACGACGAAGCACGCGCTGGATCACGGGATCTTCAACTTCGATTCGCTCTGGTACCACCTGCCGTTCGCCGCGGACATGGTGCAGAGCCATTCGCTGACCGGGATGCATCACGTGGACACGGTCTTCACGAACTGGTTCTACCCGCAGAACTCGGAGTTGCTCCACGGCGTCGGGATGCTGCTGACGGGACGGGACACGCTGTCGCTGTTCATCAACTACGGCTGGCTGGTGGTGGCCTTCCTGGCGGCGTGGTGCGTGGGGAGGCCCTATGGGCGGGGAAGCCTCAGTGTGGTCGCGTCGGCGCTGCTGCTGGAGAGCCACATTCTCGTCGTCCGCGAGCCCGGAGCGGCTAAGAACGACCTGATGGCCGCGGCGCTGCTGCTCGCCGCGATCGCGATCCTCGTCAACGCCTGGGCCGCGCGCCGAGCCAAAGGCCCAAACGCGCCTGGCGAGACGGACGAGCAGCCCGCCGATGGGCCGAAAACACGCCTATATGGCGGGAAATCGGCCCATCGGCTGCCGGTGGGCTGGCCACTCGCCGTGGCCGGGCTCGCGGTCGGGCTGGCCGCCGGGACCAAGGTGACGGCGCTGGCGATGGCCGCGGCACTCAGCGTCGCCGTGGTCGTGCTGGCGCCGACGGGCAGGCGCTGGGCGGCAGCGGGGTGGTGGTTCGTCCCGGCCCTGCTCGGCGGTTGCTTCTGGTATCTGCGCAACCTCGTCGTCGCCGGCAACCCGGAGCCGGCGATCGAAGGCCTGGGGCCGATCTCGCTGCCGCACCCCGAGCGGCTGCAGATCGGGCGGCCCGACTTCGCCATCTCCCACTACGCGACCGACACCGGCGTCTGGCGCGAATACTTCGCCCCGGGCCTGCACAGTGCCTTCGGGGCCCTCTGGCCCCTCGTCCTGGCTGCGGCGATCGTGGCGGCGCTGCTGGCGCTGCTGAAGGGGCGGGACCGGATCGTGCGCTGGGCCGGCGCCGTGGCCCTCTTCGGCTTCGTCGCCTACCTCTTCACTCCGCTCAGCGCCGCCGGTGCCGACGGCGCCCCGGAAGCGTTCGGGATCAACGTCCGCTACGTCTACGGCGCCGTGCTCGCCGGCCTGGTGCTGGTGCCGCTGCCGCGCTTCTTCGACTCCGGGCGCCGCCGCTGGTGGCTGCTGGGGGCCCTGCTCGTCGTCCTCGTCGTCACCGACCGCGCCGACGCCGTTGTCCGCGACCCGGGCCGCCCCTTCGCCCTGCTCGTCATCGTGCTCGCGGTGCTGGTGCCGGCGGCGCTGCTGCTGGCCCGGGGGAGGGGCGCCGGCCGGGGTGTGGTCGCCGGCGGCTTCGTCGCCCTGGCCCTGGCCGTGGTCGCGATCGGCTACCCGGTGCAGCGCCACTACCTGCAGGAACGCTTCCGCAACGACGTCGCCTCCGAAAGCATCCCCGGGATGAACCTCGACTCCGCCTACCGCTGGGTGGGCAAGGTCGACGACGCCCGCATCGGCCTGGCCGGGACCACCGCCGACTTCGCCCAGTACGGCTTCTTCGGAGCCGACCTCTCCAACGAAGTCCGCGTGCTCGGCGTCGAGGGCCCGCACGGCGCCTTCAACGCGATTCCCACCTGCGCCGGCTTCCGCGCCGCCGTCAACGCCGCCGACCTCGACTACCTGGTCACCTCGCCCTTCCTCAACTTCATCCACCCCGGCAGCCCGATCCCCTCGCCCGAGGCCCGCTGGCTGCGCGGCGAGCCCGCCGTCTCTCCGCTGCTCCACAGCGGCCCCGTCAGCGTCTGGAGGGTCGACGGAAAGCTGAGCCCGAGCGCCTGCGGCCCCCGCAACGCGCCGCTGCGCGAAATCCCCGATACCGGCACTGGGTAATCTCGGCGCGGTGGGGTATCCACTCGCCAACGCGCTGTTCCAGTGGGAGGAAAAGAGTAATTCGGCCGAAAATGGCTTCGTAGAGCCGAAAACCGCCTATTTATGCGATAAATCAGATACCCGGATATGCCCCGATTTACCCCTATTTTCCCATCCTTCGTTCTATATCCGTTCTATGATGCCTGGGAGCGGCTAAATCGGCGGTTCCGGGGCCTCAGGACCCCTTTTCCGAGCTGGGGGTCCTCCTGGACCTCGACCGAACCCGCGCCGGCTCTCCGGGGCGCTCAGGTCCGAGAATCACCCTTAATTGGAGGCAGGGATCAAGCTGCCGAGCTTGATGCGGGCATGGGCGGTGGGACTGATCACTTTGGTCGTTATTGGAGCTCTCTGAGGAAGGTCTGCTCTCGGTCGGCCATTTTGGGGGTCAGACCAGGCAGTCCAGGCTTGAGCGGAGCCATTCCCATGACCAAGCCCCTGATGCCCTGCGTAAGGGCAGCCTGCTGGCAGTTACGGTCGAGCGCGCCAGTCGGTCAAGAAATCAGCAGATCGAGCAACCCAGCGAAACTGGGGCGGTCTGCGCATGGCCCAGCCCTCAGCCCGCTTCGGTGCCGACGCAGAGGCCACCTGGCTGTTGGACGAAGGCCGTGTCATACCAGCGCGCCTTGAAGTGAACTTCGATTTCCTCCCCAGAAAAGCGGGGATGCACTTTGCCAACGTGTGGGGGAAATATCTGGGCCCGTGGACAGAGCTGACTGTCTTCTTCGAAGAGGTGAGGGGGTTCGCCATTGGCGGGCCGGTATTCGTTACGAACGTGCTCTTCCGTCACGGAAAGACACGAGAGGACAGCATTGAACCGGAGGAGATTTTTCACTTTCGTGCATGGATCTACTCGCACTATGTGTCAATTCGAATACACCAGGGACTGGTCCGGGGGAGTTTCTGCAACGAACGGATCTTCCGGCTTGGTTGCTTCCAGCGCAACGATGGTGGCATGGTGCGCGAACGACTCGGTGACCTTGGGCGGCGCCGGGGGTCGTTTGGCGAATCCGGTGGCCGGAACCGCTAAGGATCGATGATGCACAAGAGGGTGGCTGCGGAGGCGACGAGGATGAGGCTGGATTGCTTCTGGGATCCTGCGAGCACGGCGGATTCTCCTATCGCCTCCGGGGCTCCCAGATGCCTCGTCCAGCGCACCACCCCGCCTCGCTGGATTGCGGGAACGTATCACCTTGAGCCAGGCCTGTTTGACGGAGACGGTCTCCGTTAAACAGGCCTGGCTCAGTCATCCCCGACCGCAGCTCTGCAACTGGTGCAAAATGCTTCCGTGTCCATCGGAGACGGCAGCCTACCGCGAACCGGACGACGCCACTCATCTCGCGCTGAGAGCAGCTACGCTAACGCCGTCTTGTCGTTCCCAGAGCCCAAAAGCCTACGCCTCGCGTGCGCCTCTGCGGCGTTCACACTGTTCACGTTCGGTTCCGAACGCAGCGCCGAGGCCTACTGCAAGGCGTTCTACGAAACCGCCGCGCCGATCCGCGAATCCTACGTAGAAGCCGAAAAGAATCTTGAAGGCGACCCGCTCAATTCCATCATCACCCTCCTCGGGTCACCCGGCGACCTCGCCATCAACTTCGGCGCGATGGCCGACCATGCCCTCGACGAAATAAAGGCCGACACCGAAGCCGCCCAGGACGCATTGAAGAAGGAGCAGGAATCGCTCGGCGAAGAGTTCTCTGACCCGCTCGGCGCCCTTGGCGCGGGCATCATCTTCGGGCTCACGTCCTCTGGCTCGTTCAGTCGTGTGGACGCCTACCTGCAGGAACACTGCCCGGTTGACTCCACGCTGGCGCGGAGCATCATCAGGGGATCGAAGTAGGCGAAGCGGGTTGGGGACCAATGAGTGAGCCGGACGCCGGCAGCGAAGCGACTCGGAGCTGCGCTAGCTGTGGGCAGCCGCTAGCGCCGAGAGCAGTGTTCTGCCGCTCGTGCGGCGTCAAGGTCGATAAGCCGGGCGTACCGCGAGCGCCGGAGCCACCGACGGAGTCCGAGCCGGGGACCCAGACTACGAGCAGCGTGCCCAGCTGCCCGAGGTGCGGTGCAGCACTGGTGCTTGGGGGCGCCTTCTGCCGATTGTGCGGCACCTCGATCGGAGCTGTCGCCCCGCGGCACCCCCCTCGAGCCCCAGCCTCGCCCCCCGCGACCCCCCCTCGCGCAGCGGCAGCGCCAAAGCCCCTGCCGCCAAATCGAGGCCGCAGCTGGCTCCCGTTTGTAGGTGCTGCCTTGATTCTGGCTGTCGGCGCCGGGGTCGCGGCGGCGATCGTCCTTCGCAGCAGCTCCGGCGCAAGAGAGACCACGGTAAGCGCCGGCGTATCTGCAGCGGTGGAATCGACACCACAGCTGGAAGGGAACGGGATCAAACTCGTCTACCAGGGTCAGGCGAGCGGCACGGCCCAGACGATCAGCAGCGAAGAGATCGAAGATTCAATCGGGATCATCCGCGAGCGGGCTCGCTACCTGGGCCTCTCCGGGGCGAGTGTGTTGCGGCTGGGCGCGACCGAGATCCGCGTCCGCTTGCCTGACGTGGCCGAGGCCACTGGCCCTGTCGAAGACCTCGGTGCCACTGACCAGTTGTACATGTATGACTGGGAGCCAAGCTTACTTGGGCCGGAGGAGGCGATCGGGGGCGAACCCGGTTCGCAGCCGCCACAGGGCCCGCTGAATGCCTCCGAAAAGCGCTGGAGGGAAGCCGGCCGCGCTGTAAGCAGCCCTGAGAACCAGCAACTGATCTTCTCCGGCGCTCTCCCGACCGCCTACTCCGCGGCGCTGCTCGCCTCCGAACAAGAACCACGTGCATGCGACGAATGCTCCTCGGGTAGGCCACGCTTCTATCTGTTCGGGCGCGATGAACCACACGAGCTCATTGCCGGCCCCGACTTCTCCGAGAAGGATCTCAATGTCAGCCGGATCGGGCAGAAGCAGCCGCGGGACGGGATCGTTGTCGAAGTGCCGGCGGGCACCATCCTGGTCTCCGAGCAGCCGATGAACGAGGGCGGCGAATCCGATTTCAACGCTGAGCCCGGCTGGTATGCGATCAAGGACGAACCGGCGCTTTCCGGCGCCGACATCACCGATCCAAAGGAGGACTCCAACTCGCTCAACCAGCCCAGCGTCACCTTCAACTTCACCGATGAGGGCCGCGAAGCGTTCCACGAATTCACCCGACGAATCGCAGAGCAGGGGCAGGAGCGGGTAATCGGGCCGATCAGTGCCGAACAGGCGGGCGCGTTCTCCGGCCACTTCGCGGTCGTCCTCGACAACGAAGTCAAGTCGCGGCCGATCATCAACTTCTCCGAAAACCCGGACGGGATCGACGGCCGCGAAGGCGCCCAGATCTCCGGCGGCTTCA
>Ga0208356_1000011_pt1 | contig 118410 bp, 116 predicted proteins | sample NGESurshal072012_4_FD_184467 | JGI IMG/M metagenome (GOLD analysis project Ga0208356, IMG submission 184467) | Arctic peat soil microbial communities from Barrow, Alaska - NGEE Surface sample 53-1 shallow-072012 (SPAdes) | ecosystem: Environmental > Terrestrial > Soil > Wetlands > Peat ... | reverse complement strand
GCTGCTCCAATCAGCCGCTATTTGCCTGCTCAGGAGGTCATTTTCATGATCAGAGCGGACGGATCAGGCGTGGTGAATCGGTGGATTCAGGCTTAGCCGTTACACGGTCGTGCGCCAAGCGGCGCACCAGACCCACACATTTGACAGCGGCGCCCCTAGCGTCGTCGTATGGAGTCCGAGCGGGGGCAGTCGACGGTCGAGTGGACGGGGATGCTGTGCGTCGTCGCCCTGCTGCTGGTCGGGTTGGTGGCGGCCGGGGTGCGGGTGCCGGGGGCGGCTCTGGCGCAGGCGGTGGCCTCGCGGATTCTCTGTGCGGCGTCGTTGGCGGATGGGTGCGGTGACGAGCCGGGGCTGATTGCGGACTACGGGACCGAAGTCGGGGAGCTGGTGCGGCGGCACATGCCGATCATCGCCTTCGAGGAGGGGTCGCGGGGGGTGCCGGTGGACTTCCGGCACTGCCGGAGCACGAGTTGCGGCGACGGTTCGGATCGCGGCCTGGTGCACCGGACCGACGAGGGGTTCCCGGTGACGGCGTTCGTCCATGTCGTCGACTGCCGGGCGGGGGAGGCGGAGCGCTCCGAAGCCGGCGGTGCCGACTGCTCCGGCGCCCGCGCCGGCAACCTCTACATCCAGTACTGGACCTACTACGCCGACTCCGCCACCCTGCGCGACCTCCCGATCGTCGGCGAAGAGGGGTACCACGCGGACGACTGGGAGGGCGTGCAAATCCGCATCGGGGCCGACGGCCACGTCGACGAGCGCGCCTCCTCCCACGAGGGCTACAACTACGCCCGCAGCATCGACAACTGGGGCTCCGACGCCGGGCTGCAACCGCTGCGCGGCACGGCGGAAGCGGTCGGCGCCCGAGCCGAGAACGGCTGGGGGCCGGAGACCCACCTGCTGCTCGTCTCCGGCGGCAGCCACGCCGGCAACGCCATCGGCATTCCCCACATCGACCGCTTCACCCCCGGCCGCCGTGTGCATCTGATCCCACTGGAGCCGATCGCCGCGGACAGCGCCGCCACCTTCGCGATCAGCCCGCCCTGGCGCAAGAAAGTCTGGCGCGACCCCGAGGCCGAAGGGACCAACTGATTACCGAGTGATTCCCCAGATAGTCACTTAGGCGGCATCCGCAGAGCGCCGTCGAGGCGGATCGTCTCGCCGTTGAGCATCGGGTTGGCGGCGATCTCCAGGACGATGCGGGCGTACTCGTCGGGCCGGCCGAGGCGGGAGGGGAAGGGGATGCCGGCACCGAGGGCGGTGCGCGCCTCCTCGGGCAGGGCGGCGAGCAGGGGGGTGTCGAAGAGGCCCGGGGCGATCGTCATCACCCGCACCCCGCGCGAGGCCATGTCCCGCGCCGCCGGCAAGGTCATGCCGACGATGCCGCCCTTGGAGGCCGCGTAGGCGATCTGGCCGATCTGGCCGTCGTAGGCAGCGATCGAGGCGGTGTTGACGCAGGCGCCGCGCTCGCCCTCGGCGTCGGGCTCGTTGGCGCTCATCGAGTCCGCCGCCAGGCGCAGCACGTTGAAGCTGCCGATCAGGTTGACCGAGACGACGTTGGAGAAGTACTCGAGGTTGTGGGGGCCGCCCTTGTGGGCGACCCGTTCGGCCCAGCCGATCCCGGCGCAGCAGACGGAGATCCGCAGCCCTCCCTCGGCACTCGCCGCCCGCTCGACCGCCGCGGCGACCGCATCGGCGTCGGTGACGTTTGCCTCGACGAACTCCGCGCCGATCTTTGCCGCCAGCGCCTCGCCCTTCTCGGCATCGAGGTCGGCGATGACGACGCGGGCGCCCGCGTCGGCCAGCGCTCGCGACGTCGCCGCCCCCAGACCCGAGGCCCCTCCCGCAACCAGCGCTCCTGCTCCCTCGACCCGCATCAGCGCGCCAGCTTACTCGCGCCGCAAAAGGCGCGAACGATTACTGTTCCTATAGCCACGGTAATCGTTCGCAATTGCAGTTCACACCCCGGTAAGGGGGGCTGTGTAGGGTTTCCCATCGCCACCGAGGTGACGGCAAACTCCAAGGCAGCGATCGCGGAGCGGCTTTCCGAGGCGCGTCAACGCACCTTTGAGCTGATCGAGCCGCTCGACGACGAGCAGCTCAACCGGGTCTACTCGCCGATCCTCAGCCCGCTGGCCTGGGATCTCGGCCACATCGCCAACTTCGAGGAGCTCTGGCTGGTGCAGACGATCGCCGACCGCGAGCCGATGCGCGGCGACCTCGGCCGCTTCTACGACGCGATCGAGAACCCGCGCAAGACCCGCGGCGAGCTGCCGATCCTGCGCGACGCCGAGCTGCGCGCCTACATGGCCGACGTCCGCGAGCGCACTCTCGAGGTGCTCGACTCGGTCGAGATCGGCCCCGACGCCGAGGACCGGCTGCTGCGGGACGGCTTCGTCTACGAGATGCTGCTCGCGCACGAGCTCCAGCACAACGAGACGATGCTGCAGCTGCTGCAGATGGTCGAGGGCTACGAGCCGCCGCGGACCGACCTGGGCATCGCCGCCGGGCCGGTCGCCGCCGGGCCCGTTCCCTCCGGACCCGAGATGGTTACCGTCGAGGCGGGCGAGCACGCGATCGGCGCGCCTCCGCGCGGCTTCGCCTACGACAACGAGCGCCCGCGCCACACCGCCGAGCTGGCCGCCTTCGAGATCGATCGAGCCCCGGTCACCAACGGCACGTATGTCGAGTTCATGGATGACACCGGCGCCGAGCCGCCGATGTACTGGGAGCGCGACGGCGAGAGCGGCTGGCTCGACACCGCGAGGGGCCGCCGGGCCGCGATCGACCCGATCCATCCCGTGGTCCACGTCTCCTGGCACCAAGCCGACGCGCTCGCCCGCTGGGCGGGCAAGCGCCTGCCGAGCGAGCTGGAGTGGGAGGCGGCCCACCCGCAGCTTCAGAGCGCCGGCCAGGTGTGGGAGTGGACGTCCTCGGACTTCCTGCCCTACGCCGGCTTCGAGGCGTTCCCCTACCCGGAGTACTCCGAGGTCTTCTTCGGCGACGAGCACAAGGTGCTGCGCGGCGGCTCCTGGGCGACCCACCGGCACGTCGTCCGGCCCAGCTTCCGCAACTGGGACCTGCCGCAGCGGCAGCAGATCTTCTCCGGGATCCGCTGCGCGAGGGACGCCCGATGATCGCGATCGACGTCCATCTCGACGCCGACGCCGCCGCGACGATGGCCCGCGACGTCCGCGCCGGCCTCTGCGCCTATCCCAAGGAGCTGGCGCCGAAATACTTCTACGACGAGCGCGGCTCGGTCCTGTTCGAGCAGATCACCGAGCTGGTCGAGTACTACCCGACCCGGGCCGAGCGGGAGATCCTCAGCCGGCACTCGGCCGAGATCCTCGCCACCGCCGGCGGCCCCGGCATCCTGGTCGAGCTCGGCTCCGGCTCGGCGGCGAAGACCCGCCACCTGCTCAGCGCCATGCGCGACGCCGGCAGCCTCGACACCTACGTGCCCGTCGACATCTCCGAGGAGATCACCCACCAGACCGCGGCGAGCCTGGTCGACGAGTACCCCGGCCTCGCCGTCCACGGGCTCGTCTGCGACTTCGAGCAGCACCTGGAGCGGATCCCCGACGGCGACGGCGCCAGGCTGATCGCCTTCCTCGGCGGCACCATCGGCAACCAATATCCGCGCCAGCGCCATGCCTTCCTGGAGCGGATCAGGTCGCTGCTCGGCCCCGGCGACCAGCTGCTGCTCGGCACCGACCTGATCAAGGATCGTGCTCGCCTCGAGGCCGCCTACGACGACGCCGCCGGCGTCACCGCCGAGTTCAACAAGAACGTGCTCGAGGTGCTCAACCGCGAGCTCGGCGCCGATTTCGACCTCGAGGCCTTCGAGCACGTCGCCCGCTACGACGCCGAGGCGGAGCGGATGGACATCCGCCTGCGCTCGCTCGCCGACCAGGACATCCGCCTCGACGGTCTCGACCTCGACGTCTCCTTTGCCGCCGGCGAGGAGATGCGGACCGAGATCTCGACCAAGTTCACCCGCGAGCGGCTCGAGTCCGTCTACGCCGGGGCCGGCCTGGAGATGAGCGGCTGGTTCACGGATGCGGCCGGCGACTACGCGCTGAGCCTGGCGCGACCGGCCTGAACGATCCCGCCGCTTTCAGGCGGGGGCGAGCGCCGCGATCGTCTCGCCGAGCTTGTCCGGCGTCACGATCGGGGTCAGGATCGGCAGCGTGATGCCGCCCGCGACGAAGGCGGCAAGACGCTCCTTCATCTGCTCCGGGGTGCCGAAAATGAACATCTCCTCGATCGCCTCCCAGGGCGCCGCCGCGGCGGCGGCCTGGCGGTCGCCCGCCTCCCAGGCGGCGATCATCGGGTCGATCCGATCGCCGTAGCCGAGCCAGCGGTAGAAGGCGGTGTAGACCGGGACGGTGACGTAGGAGGAGAACATGAAGCGGGCCAGCGGCTCGACCTGCTCGCGCTCGCCGGGGATGCAGAAGAAGCGGCAGAGCAGCTCGAAGCCCTCGGGCGCGCCCTGCAGCTGGGCGGTCACCTTGGGCAGGCCGCCGAGCGGCAGGAAGTTGGTGAAGGCGCCGTCGGCCCGCTCCGTCGCCAACTCCAGCATCTTGCCGCGCAGCGCCGCCAGCACGATCGGGACCCGCTCGGCCGGGGGCGATTCGAGCTTGAAGCCGGTCTCGGTGCGCTCGCCGGCAAGCGCCGTCTGCAGGAAGTCGAGCGTCTCGCGGACCTTGCTCAGCGGCTTCTCGAAGGGGATCCCATTCCAGCCTTCGACGATGCGGTCCGAGGAGGAGCCGATGCCGAGCACGAAGCGCCCCCGCGAGGCGCTGGCGAGCGCGGCCGTCTCCTGCGCCAGCAGCGCCGGGCCGCGCTGGAAGACGCCGACGATCCCGGTCCCGAGTCGCATCTCCTCGGTCCAGGCGGCACTCAGGGCCAGCGGGGTGAAGCCGTCGGGCCCGGCGGTCTCGCCGGTCCAGAGGTCCGTGTAGCCGGCCGCCTCGGCCGCCTTCACGTGCTCCTCGTGGTCGGCCAGCGTCAAGCCCGGCAATGGCAACGTCAATCCCCAACGCTGAGACATGGCGCGACCCTATAGCCTGCGCCGCCGATGGCCGAGACCTCTCAGGCGAAGCCCGACCGCAATCTCGCGCTGGAGCTGGTGCGCGTCACCGAGGCGGGGGCGCTGGCCGCGGCCCGCTGGGTCGGGCGCGGCGACAAGCTCGCCGCCGACGGCGCCGCGGTCGATGCGATGCGCTTCGTGCTCGACTCGGTCGCGATGGACGGCGTCGTCGTGATCGGCGAGGGCGAGAAGGACGAAGCCCCGATGCTCTTCAACGGCGAGCAGATCGGCGATGGCAGCCCGCCGGTCTGCGACATCGCCGTCGACCCGCTGGAGGGGACGACCCTCTGCGCCCGCGGCATGCCCAGCGCCCTGGCCGTGATCGCCCTGGCCGAGCGCGGCTCGATGTTCGACCCCGGCCCCTGCGTCTACATGGAAAAGATGGCCGGGGGAGAGGAGATCGCCGACCTGCTCGACCTCGACCGGCCGCTGCCGGAGACGCTGAAGCTGGTCGCCGAGCGCAAGGGCGAGAGCGTCGGTGACGTGATCGTGGTGATGCTCGACCGCCCCCGCCACGAGGAGGCGATGCGCGAAGTCCGCGAGGCCGGCGCCCGCATCCGCCTGATCAGCGACGGCGACGTCTCCGCCGCGCTGCTGGCGGTCAGCGAACGCTCTCCGGTCGACCTGCTCTGGGGAATCGGCGGCACCCCCGAGGGCGTGCTCTCGGCCGCTGCCCTGAAGTCGATGGGCGGGCAGCTGCTCGGCCGCCTCTGGCCCCGCGACGACGGCGAGCGCCAGGCCTCGATCGACGCCGGCTACGACCTCGACCGCATCCTCACCGCCGACGACCTCTGCTCCGGCGACGACGTCTTCTTCTCCGCCACCGGCGTCACCGACGGCGACGTCCTCCAGGGCGTCCGCTATCGCGGCAACGGCGCCACCACCGAGTCGCTGGTGATGCGCTCGCGCTCCGGCACCGTGCGGCGCATCCACGCCCGCCACGACCGCACCAAGCTTCGTGCGGTCACCGGCGAGCGCTACGGCTGAACGCTTGGCTTTACCCGCGCAGGGGTAGCGTGGGGGAGTGATCGCGGTTGCCGGGGCGACCGGCTACGTGGGTGGAAGGCTCTGCGCGCATCTGCGCGAGCAGGGCGAGGAGGTGCGGGCGCTGGCGCGACATCCGCAGGCCGGCCCGGAGCTGGAGGAGATGGGTTGCGAGGTTTGCAGGGCGGACGTGCTCGAGCCGGACACGCTGGGGCCGGCGCTGGAAGGCGTCGACGTCGCCTACTACCTGGTCCACTCGATGGGACGGGGGTCCGACGGCGACTTTGCCCGGCGCGACAGGGAAGGCGCCGAGAACTTCGCCGCGGCGGCCGCGACGGCGGGGGTGCGGCGGATCGTCTACCTCGGTGGCCTGGGCGGGCCGGGGGGGAAGTCGGACCACCTGGCGAGTCGCCACGCCACCGCGGAAACCCTGCGGGCGGGCGACGTTCCGGTCACCTACTTCCGCGCCGCCGCCGTGATCGGCGCGGGCAGCGAGTCCTTTCTCACCGTCTTCTACCTCGTCCGCCGGCTGCCGCTGATGGTGACGCCGCGCTGGGTCACCACCCGCACCCAGCCGATCGCGATCGACGACACCGTCGCCTTCCTCGCCGCCGCCTCGAACCTAGACCGCGACCTCGACCGTGAGATCCAGATCGGCGGCGCCGACGTCACCACCTACGGCGGGATGATCGACGAACTGGCCCGGGCGCTCGGCCGCCGGCCGCCGCTCCGCCTCACCGTTCCCGTTCTCACCCCAGGCCTCTCCTCGCTCTGGATCGGCCTGGTCACGCCGGTCGACGCCGGGGTCGCCCGGCCGCTGATCGAGGGCCTCGCGGTGGAGACCGTCGTCACCGATCCCTCGGGCATGGAGCTGTTCCCCGAGATCGCCACCACACCGCTGCCCGAGGCGCTGAAGGCGGCGGTCGAGAGCCTGGAGGACTCCCGCCGGGCGGCGCCGGAAATATGACCTTTCCTATTCAGGCGGCGGGGTCATCGCGCGTCTGCTCTGGACCACGGCCGGCTCGCCGCAGTCGCCGCAGGGCGGTTTCTTCTTGCCGAAGGGCAGCTCGCCGGTGTCGTGGACCTCGAAGCGCAGCGAGTTGATCACCGCGCCGGCCAGCAGCGCCAGGCTGAGCACGTAGAACCAGAGCAGGGCGATGAGGATGAAGCCCAGGGTCGAGCCGAAGTGGGAGAGGCTGGAGACGTTGGAGAGGTAGATCGGGAAGAGCCAGTTGGCGAGGCCGGCGGCGAGGGTGACGAAGAGCGCCCCGGGCCAGACGGCGCGCCAGGGCATGTGCCCTTTGGGCACCGCCCAGAAGATCACCGAGCAGATCCCAAAGGTGATCAGCAGGGCCGCGCCGAGCAGGAGAACGGTGTCGATCGCCTTGATGTCGGAGAGCCCGAAGGGCAGGCGGTCGGTGCTGTTGACGACGCCGCTCTCCAGCGCCGGCACGAAGATGCTGGCGGCGATGAAGAGGAGGACGACGCCCAGCATCGCGAAGGAGAAGCGCTTCTGCTCGACCCAGCCACGGCACTCGACGTGGTAGATGCGGCAGAAGGCGGTGTCCATCGCCCCCCAGAAGGAGGCGCCGATCCAGAGCGAGCCGAAGAAGGCGGCGATCCCGATCGTCGTCGAGTTGTCCTGGATGCGGTTGAGGACGTCGGTCAGCGTCTGCTGCTCGACGTTGGGGAAGAGGCGCTGGAGGTCACGGACGACGCTGGTCTCGACGCCGCCGATCTTCAGTACCTGGCCGAAGACGAAGAGGACCAGCAGGGCGAAGGGGAAGACTGCCAGCATCAGGTTGTAGGCGACCATCGCCGAGAGTCCGGTGACGTTTTGGCCATAGGCGCGCTGCCAGAAGGCGCTCAGCCAGGGGCGGGGATGGCGCGTAGAGTTCGGCATTGACTTCACAAACTGAAGCGACTACCATACGAACAAGCGTTTGACGAAGTTTCGACGCTCGCCCTACGGGCTAGACGCAGTTGAGATGTTCATGCTTACTTCGCGGACCACGTCTCCGGTCCGCTTTTTCATCGTCCGGCGCGACTTGATGCTCGCGACGGCGTTTCATTGCCAGGACTAAACACGAAGCGCTAGGGAAATGAGTAGAGGATGCTGGTAGCAGAGCTTCAGGAGTTGGAGGAGGTTAAAAACCTCATGAATCGCGGTCAGCAGCTGGGCGTGCTGACCTTTGGCGACATCGCCTCGGCGGTCTCCGAGGTGGATCTCGACGAGTCCGACGTCGAGGACCTCTACGGGCACCTCGAGAAGTCGGGGATCGAGCTCGTCGAGGACATGGACCCGGCCCAGAAAGCCGCGGCCGACGCGATGCCCGCCGACACCGGCAAAAAAGGCCGCCGCCGCCCGAAAGCCGCGCTGGACCTGAAACCGGACATGACCACGGATTCCCTGCAGCTGTTCCTCAAGGACATCGGCAAAGTCCGCCTGCTGACCGCCGCGGAGGAGGTCGAACTCGCCAAGCGCATCGAGCGGGGCGACCTCGACGCGAAGCAGAAAATGGTCGAGTCCAACCTGCGCCTGGTCGTCTCGATCGCGAAAAACTACCGAAACCAGGGCCTTCCCTTCCTCGATTTGATCCAGGAGGGAACGCTGGGCCTGGTCCGCGCGGCGGAGAAGTTCGACTACCGCAAGGGGTTCAAGTTCTCGACCTACGCGACCTGGTGGATCCGCCAGGCGATCGCCCGTGCCCTGGCCGACAAGGCCCGGACGATCCGGATCCCGGTCCACGTGGTCGAGAAGCTGAACAAGATCGGTCGCGCCGAGCGCAAGCTGGTCACCGAGCTGGGCCGTGAGCCGACCCCGGAGGAGATCGCCGAGGTAACGGGGATCGATCCCGAGGAGGTCGACTCGATCAAGCGCTCCGCGCAGGCCCCGGTCTCGCTGGAGAAGCCGGTCGGCGACGAGGAGGAGTCCGAGTTCGGCCAGTTCATCGCCGACGAGAAGGCCGAGTCCCCGTTCGACCGCGCCGCGGACCTGCTGACCAAAGAGGCGCTGAAGGAAGCGCTGGAGAACCTCTCCTACCGCGAGCGCCGCGTCCTGGAGCTGCGTTACGGCCTCGGCGGCGAGCATCCGCGCACGCTCGACGAGGTCGGCCGCACCTTCAACGTCACCCGCGAGCGGATCCGTCAGATCGAGAACCAGAGCCTCAAAAAGCTGCAGAGCCTGGGCGAGGCCCAGAAACTGCGCGAGGTCGCCTGACGCTTGACTTAACCGCCTGGCCGAATAATCGGCCAGGCGGTTAAAGATTTCGATCTTCCCGCCGATACGGCCGAGGATGTTCGATATCGACTCAGCGATGCGCGCTCTGGTCGAGCGCGGCGGCTCCGACCTTCACGTCAAGGTGGGATCGCCGGCGATGGCGCGCGTCGAGGGCCACCTCGGCCCGCTCTTCGACGAACCCGCGCTCGAGCCAGCCGACACCGAGCGCGCCTTCGCGGCGATCGCAGGGGAGAAGACGCAGCACGAGTTTGCCGACGAAGGCGAGGCCGACTTCGCCTACGCGATTGTCGATGTCGGGCGCTTCCGTGTAAACGCCTTCCGTCAGCGCGGCTCGGTCTCGATCGCCTGTCGCGCGATTCCCTTCGAGGTCAGGAGTGCCGCCGAGCTCGGTCTTCCGGAGACCGTCCTGAAGCTGGCCGAGTCCAGCCGCGGGATCGTCCTCCTGACCGGTACCACCGGCTCGGGCAAGAGCACCACCCTGGCGGCGATGATCGACCACATCAACGCCACGCGGGCGCGGCACATCGTCACCCTCGAGGACCCGGTCGAGTACCTGCACCGGGACAAGATGTCGATCGTCAACCAGCGCGAAGTCGGCGCCGACACCGAGAGCTTCCCGCGGGCGATGCGGCGAATCCTGCGCCAGGACCCCGACGTGATCCTGATCGGCGAGATGCGCGACGAGGAGACCGTGCGCACGGCGCTGTCCGCCGCCGAGACCGGCCACCTCGTGCTCTCGACGCTTCACACGCTCGACGCGCCGGAGACGATCAACCGCATCCTCGACTTCTTTCCGCCCCATCAGCAGATGCAGGCGCGGGTGATGCTGGCGACGACCCTCGCCGGCGTGATCTCCCAGCGGCTGGTGCCCGGTCTGGACGGCGGCCGCGTTCCGGTCGCCGAGGTTCTGGTTGCGACCGGCCGGGTCAAAGACCTGATCCTTTCCCCGGAGGAGACCGGCAAGATCTCCACCGCGATCGCCGAGGGCGCCTACTACGGGATGCAGACCTTCGACCAGGACCTGCTCGGCCACGTCACCGCCGGCCGGATCAGCGAGGAGGTCGCCTACGAGACCGCCTCCAGCCCGCACGACTTCAAACTGATGCTCGCCGCCGGCGGCCAACGGGCCAGCGGGATCGAGCAGGTTGCCACCGAGCCGGAAGGAGTACTTGGTTGATGCACGTGCTGCGGAATCGAATTGCGAATGGTCTTCGAGAGCTGCGGCGCTCGGAGCGGGGCATCGCCCTGCCAGTCGCCCTGCTGATCACGGTGGTGGGCCTCAGCTTCGCCGCGGTCCCGATCGTCGCCTCGATGAACTCCCAGAGCGGGGACTCGCACAACCAGGGCGGCAACGAAGCCCTCGCCGCCGCCGAATCCGGAGCTGAACTGGCGATCCTGCGGCAGAGCGGGCTGCTCGGCGAAGAAGCCCTGTGTCAGCAAGAAGCCGCGCCGGGGACGGAAAACTGGTGTCCGCCGGTAGCCGGCCCGATCGGAGCCGCCAGCTTCAGGTACCAGGTGCGCCCCTGCTACGCGGTCTCGGGCGGCCCGTGCAGTGGCTTCGCCGACGAAACCACTCCGTGCAGCGAGGCGACGGCGGGCGAAGACCCGATCCAGGTCGTCTCGACCGGCATCGCCCAGGTCGGGGGACGGCCGGTGACCAGGCGAGTTCAGGTGACCGCCTGCGCGGCGGCTCCGGCCAATGCTGAAGAAGAGGAACTGATCGAAAGCCTCGAAACCGTCACGGAAGAACTGGCGGGCAAGGAATCGGAACGGACGACGAAGCCGAGCATCGTCGAAAAGACGGTCACGCTGGAAAAAAAGAAAAAAGAACTGACGGAAATCATCACCAACGGGGGCGAAAACGAAACGATCCCCGGCACCCCGGTCAAAACCAAAGAAACGACGAAAGTGCCGCCGCCCAACGTCTACGCAGCTGGGCAGATCGTCGGCATCAACTCGCTCGTCATGAACAACAACGCGCAGGTCTATAACGGCGGCGCCGGCACCAACGGCCCGGTCAGCCTGACCGGCAGCGCCAATGTCTGCGGCACCGTCCAGTACGGAACTACCGTGACCAAGAACAACGGCTCCGAAAACGCGCCGTCGAACTGCGCGGCCGGCCGCACCTTTGTCAAAGGCACCACCGAATACCCGCCGATCACGGCGCCGTCCGACATCGCCACCAACAACTCGAACTCTCGCCTGGCGGGGGCGGACCCGGTCCCCTCGAGCGTCTGGCAGCGCGGCAACATCTCCTGGAACGCCTCGAACCGCAGTCTGACGGTCAACTACGAAAGCCTGACGCTGGAAGGGACCGCTCCCTACTTCCTCTGCAAGCTGACCCTCGCGGGTGGCTCGAAGTTGATCTCGGGCAGCGGCAAGTCGATCAAGATCTACTTCGACGCGCCGCAGAACTGCCCAGGGTTGAATGGCAGCGCGCAGCTGCAGATCGCCAACGGCACCACCGTCGGTGCCGATGCGGCCAAGGGCCCGGAGTTCCTCTTCCTTGGCTCGACGACGACCGGGGCCAGCAAGATCGAACTCGGCGGCGGTGCCACCGTCTCGCAGTTCGTCGTCTACGCGCCCTACTCCTCGATCGTCGCCAACAACGGCGTCAACCTCAACGGGGTGATCATCGGCCGTACGCTCGAACTCGGCGGCGGGGCCTCGATCAACAAGTCGGGCACCTTCTCGCCGCCCGCTGTCGAAACGTTCCTGCCGACGACCACCGTTGAAAAAGAAGTGGAAACGCCTGGCGCTTCGACGACCACGAAAAGCAAAACCGTGATCAAACTCGAAAGCGAAATCACCGAACTCGAATCGTCCCTGAAAGCTGAACTGACCCTGCTCGAAGGCGAAATCTCCGTCCTCAAGAACGAGAAAGAAGTCATCGAAACCGAACTGGAACAGTTCTCAGGAGGGGCCGCCGGGGTTCTGGCTGCGCTGCAGCGCGAATCGTTCACCGAATGCTCCTCGACCCCACCGAGCGCTGCGGAAGCACCCGATTCGGGCTGCTGAGCCGCCCCACTGCCCAGGCCCGGCCTTGCAGGACTCAAGGTCGGGCCTCGCGATGACGACCTAACAAGAGGTGTCGAGATCGCGATGAGGCAGAAACTGAACGAAAATCCCGTGGCGCAGATCGCCGTCGTCGCCGTCCTCGTGGTGGTGGCCGCGATCTTCCTTCTGGGCCCCCTGAGCGGGGGTGGAGAATCGTCCGGGTCGGAAGCCTCGTCCAGCGCTCCGGCGGAGGCCGCCTCGACCGAATCCGCGACCACTCCCGCCGGCGCGGAAACCGCGGTCGCCGGCGCTGCCGAAGGCTCGGCCCCCGTGGGCTCGACCTCGGCGGCCAGCGTGCCGTCCTCGAGGCAGCTGCCCCCCGCGGTCGAGGCTGCCTATAAGCGCGGTGCGACGGTGGCGTTGCTGATCTACCGCCCAGGTGGCATCGACGATCGCCGCCTTGCCGAGGCTGCGAGCGTGCTCGACGAAATGCCCGGCGTCGCCTTCTTCGCCGCGCCGGCCTCGAAGATCGCGCGCTACGCGCCGATCACCGGCCCGCTTGGCGTCAACCAGGTCCCGGCGCTGATCGTGGTCAGCCCTCACAGGCTGAACGGGAGTGCCCCGGCTCCGGCGACCGTCACCTATGGCTTCCAGAGCGCCGGCGACATCCGCCAGGCGGTCGTCGACGCCGGGTATCACGGCCCCCAGCTCACCTACGCCCCTAACTGAGTGACCGAGAACCCCGAATCCATGCCTGAGACCAGCCCTTCACACCTGCGACCCGTGCCGGGACCGAACGAGGTCGGCGTGCTCGCGCACGAGGTCGAACCCGAGCCCGGCGCCTCCGGCGTGCCGGGGCTCTCGCACCCGCTCGGCCACGGTCGCGGCGCCCGCTTCGTCACCGACGTGCTCGTCGACCTCGGCTACGTCACCGCTGAGCGGGTCGAGGTGGCGGTCGGGGAGGGCCGGGTCGCCGGCAAGCCGCCAGAGCGGATCCTGCTCGAGCAGAAGGCGATCGACGCCCACCAGCTCTCGCAAGCGATCGCCGAGCGCTATGCCCTCGACCACGTCGACCTCTCCGAGTACAGCGTCGACATGGCGGCCGCGAACCTGCTGCCGATCTCCTCGGCGCGCCGCTACCAGGCCGTGCCGATCGGTTACGCCGATCCACAGACTCTGCTGGTCGCGATGGCGGACCCCGCCAACGTCCTCGCCGCCGACGACATCAAGATGGCGACCGGGCTGAAGTGCCAGATGGTCGTCGCCGACCCGACCGACATCGAGTCGCTGCTGAGCCGGCTCAACTCGCTGCAGAGCGCCGTCACCGAGGCGATCGAGGACGACGAGCACGGCGAGACCGACGAGGACTACGACCCGATCAGCGGCCTCCACGCCGGTGCCGAGGACGCGCCGGTGGTGAAACTCGTCTACAGCATCCTCGGACAGGCGGTCAACGAGGGCGTCTCCGACATCCACTTCGAGCCCGAGCAGGACGACATGCGGGTCCGCTTCCGTGTCGACGGCGTTCTCCACGAGGCGGCCCACGTGCCGCGGCGGATGGTCTCGGCGGTGATCTCGCGGATCAAGATCATGAGCGAGCTCGACATCGCCGAGAAGCGGATCCCCCAGGACGGCCGGGTCGGCGTCACCGTCGACGAAAGCCGCATCGACCTGCGGGTGACGACGCTGCCGACGCAGCGCGGTGAGGGGGCGACCGTGCGGATCCTCGACACCCGCAACGCGATGCGCACGCTCGATGACCTCGGCATGGCCGAGGCGGCCCGGCACCCGTTCGAGCTCGCCGTGCGCCGGCCCTACGGCGCCGTGCTAGTCACCGGTCCGACCGGCTCGGGCAAGTCGACCACCCTCTACGCGGCGCTCTCCGAGCTCAACTCGATCGAGAAGAACGTGATCACGATCGAGGATCCGGTCGAGTACCAGATGCCGGGGATCAACCAGATCAACGTCAATCAGAAAGCGGGGCTCAGCTTCGCCTCCGGCTTGCGCTCGATCCTCCGCGCCGACCCCGACGTGATCATGGTCGGCGAGATCCGCGACGCGGAGACGGCGCGGATCGCGATCGAGGCGGCGCTGACCGGCCACATGGTGCTCTCGACCCTGCACACCAACGACGCGCCGGGGACGATCACCCGGCTCTCGAAGATGGGCATCGAGTCCTTCCTGACCGCCTCGGCGGTCGACTGCATCGTCGCCCAGCGACTGGCGCGGACGCTCTGCTCGCATTGCAAGCAACGCTCGCTGGTCCCGCGGGCAGCTCTGGCCGAGGCCGGCTTCGGCGCTCTCGGCGACCTCGAGGCCTACGAGGCGGTCGGCTGCTCGCGCTGCGGCAACACCGGCTACCGCGGCCGGGTCGGCCTCTATTCGGTGATGCGGATGACCGAGCGGCTCAAAGACATGACCGTCTCGCTGGCGCCGCAGGCCGAGATCGCCCAGATCGCCCACCAGGAGGGGATGCTGACCCTGCGCGAGGATGGCCTCTCGAAGGTGCGAGCCGGCGTCACCAGCCTCGACGAGGTAGTGAGGGTGACGGCCTGATGGACGCGAGCTTCTTCGACTTCGCCGCCGTCCTCACCCAGGTCGCCGAGCGGAGCGCCTCCGACCTGCACCTGACCGCCGGCTTTCCGCCGGCGATCCGCGACGGCGGCATGGTCCAGGCGATGGAGGGGTTCCCGACGCTGACCGCGCAGCAGACCCGCGAGGTCATGTACGGGATCCTCAGCGAGGACCAGCGCAAACGCTTCGAGACCGACCACCAGCTCGACTTCGCCTACGCGATCCCCAACGTCGCCCGCTTTCGCGTCAACTGCTATTTGCAGCGCGGCTCGGTCAGCGCCGCCTTCCGCCTCGTCCCGCACGGGATCCCGGCGCTCGACGATCTCGGCGTGCCGGCGGTGCTGCGCGAGTTCACCCGCAAGCCGCGCGGCTTCGTCCTCGTCACCGGGCCGACCGGCTCGGGCAAGAGCACGACCCTGGCGGCGATGATCGACCTGATCAATCGCGAGCGCCAGGATCACATCCTCACGATCGAGGACCCGATCGAGTTCCTGCACCAGCACAAGCGCTCGATCGTCAACCAGCGCGAGGTCGGCTCCGACGCGACCGACTTCGCGCTCGGCTTGCGGGCGGCGTTGCGGCAGGACCCCGACGTGATCCTGGTCGGCGAGATGCGCGACCTGGAGACGATCTCCACCGCGCTGACTGCGGCCGAGACCGGCCATCTCGTCTTCGCCACCCTCCACACCCAGTCGACCGCGCAGACGGTCGACCGGATCATCGACGTCTTCCCCCCCGAGCAGCAGCAGCAGGTGCGGACCCAACTCTCGGTCGCCCTGCAGGGGATCGTCACCCAGCAGCTGCTGCCGACGATCGACGGCAGTGGCCGCGCCGTGGCCTGCGAGGTGCTGGTGCCCAACCCGGCGGTGCGCAACCTGATCCGCGAGTCGAAGACCCACCAGATCTACTCGGCGATCCAGACCGCGGGCTCGATCGGGATGCAGACGATGGACGCCGATCTGGTCCGCCTGGTCCGGGCCGGCCGGATCAGCCGCGAGCTGGCCGAACAGCGCGCCTCGGTGCCGGAGGAGCTGCGCCGCCTGCTGGGCGGAGCGCAGGTGCCGCCCGGCTACGAGGGCAACGGCGGCTACCAGCAGGGCGCGCCGCAGGGGATGGGGGCGTAGGCGATGGCCGGCGCCGCCGCAACCTTCGCCTTCGAGGCGGTCGACCTCACCGGGGTCCCGACCAAGGGCGAGGTCGAGGCCGAGTCGAAAGGCCAGGTCGCCGAGCAGCTGCGCCAGCGCGGCCTCGTCGTCCTCGACGTCTCCGAGAAATCGGCGCCGGTCAAGGTCGAGGACATCTTCCGCCGCTTTAAGGGCGTGCCGATGCGCGACCTCGCCGTCGCCTCGCGCCAGTTCGCGACCCTGATCGCGTCGGGGATGCCGATGCTGCGCGCCCTCGGCACGCTCGAGCAGCAGACCGAGGACGAGGAGATCGCCGAGGCGATCGACAGCGTCCGCCGCGACGTCGAGTCCGGGGCCTCGCTGGCACAGGCGATGGAGCGCAAGCCCCGCGTCTTCGACCGCCTCTTCCGGGCGATGGTCCGCTCCGGTGAGCAGTCCGGCCGCCTCGAGGAGGCGCTGGACCGGATGGCGACCCACATCGAGAAGACCGACACGCTCCGCCGTGAGGTGAAATCGGCGCTGATGTACCCGGCGCTGGTCTTCTCCGCGGCGATCCTGGCGATGATCGGGATCGTCGCCTTCGTCGTCCCGGTGTTCGTCAAGATCTTTGAAGAACTGGCGGCAGAAAACCCGCAGGAAAAAGCTGAACTGCCGCTGATGACGAAGGTCACCGTCGGCGTCTCCAATGCGGTCACCGGCTCCTGGTACATCGTCTTCCCGGTCATCGCCCTGCTGGTCTACGCGGGCTTCCGCTGGCGCAGCACCGAGCATGGCCGGGCGGTGGTCGACCGGTTGAAGCTGCGGATCCCGTTCAAAATCGGCGACGTCGTCCAGAAGCTCGCCCTCGCCCGCTGGTCACGCACTTTCTCCGGCGCGGTCAGCGCCGGGGTGCCGATCCTGCAGGCGATCCAGATCACCGGCGAAACCTCAGGCAACATCGTCGTCGAGGAGGCGATGGGGGACGTCTACGAGTCGGTCAAGCGCGGCGGCTCGATCGCCGCCCCGATCGCCCAGCACCAGATCTTCCCGCCGATGGTCGCCAACATGGTCGCGGTCGGCGAGGAGACCGGCCAGATGGAGAACATGCTGAGCAAGGTCGCCGACTTCTATGAGGCCGAGGTCGACGCCAAGGTCAAAGCCCTGACCTCGCTGGTCGAGCCGCTGCTGATCGTCTTCATCGGCGGCGTCGTCGGCTTCATCGTGATCTCGATGTACCTGCCGATCTTCAGCATCTACGAACACATCCGCTGAAGCGGCTTCCGGGGGGCTGGACGTCTGTACGGTCGCGCGGCGTGTCGCCCACCTCCCCTGCCGAATTTTGGGTGACAGGGACGCCACTTTTGCCCGCAAGCGAGGCAAAAAGTCGGATCGGGCGTTTTTCACGGTGCGGCGTTAAAGGTGAGGCCCATGAGGCCGATGAGACAGAGACAAGAATGCCAGTGCCTCGGAGCCGTCAGGCCACCCCGGGCTCTGGCGCAAACGATAGGTCCACTAGGAGGTACCTATGTTGCTCCAGAATCTCCGGGCGAAGGTTGGAGCCCGGCTCAGCGGCGACAGCGAGGCGGGGTTCACCCTGATCGAGCTTCTCGTCGTCATGCTCATTCTCGGCATCCTCGCCGCCATTGCACTGCCCGCGTTCTTCAACCAGAAGAGCAAGGCGAATGATGCCAAGGCCAAGGAGGTCGCTCATACGGCTCAGGTAACCGTCGAGACGTGCGCGACCGAACACAATGGCGTGTACACCGACTGTGGAACGGTTGCCAACCGGGCCGCGCTGCAGGCTATCGAGCCGACTTTCCCGTCGGAAGGCGTGACCGTCACCCCCGAAGGAACCGGTGACAAGGGCTACACGATCGCATCCGAAGCCTCTGGCAGTGGGAATGTGTTCAAAATCGTCCGCTCGGAAACTGGTGGGCTGAGCTTCCCCTGCACCGAACCGGGTAACGGTGGCTGCACTGAAATTGGCGAAAATGAAGGAAGCTGGGAAAGCTAGCTAACTCCCGTCGATCGACGTTGGAGATTTTCCAGCAACGACGAAGGGCGGGCCCGTTGGCTCGCCCTTCGTCGTTCTTGCCTTGAGTGTTGGGCGTTTGCCGCCGATAGAAGTCTGGTCGCCTCTCGTGCACGAAACCAATGAGATGAAGCAACCTTCAGACAATCCTGCCGAGCATGGCTTCACGATGATCGAGCTCCTCATCGCGACGGCGATGATGATCGTGATCACGGGCGCCGCTGTGGCGATGCTTGTTTCGGTGATGCATCAGCAGCCCAAGGTGACCGAAGGGGCGGACCAGATCGGTAAGGCGCGCAACGCAATCGAAAGGATCACCGTCGACCTGCGTCAAGGAAGCGCGGTCGAACCCGGTGGCAGCTCGCAGGGTTTGACTCTAGTCATGCCCTGCAGCACCCTGGAGAGCGGCCAGGCTGGGACCTGCACCGTCAGCTATGCCTGCGCTCCGGAAAGCGGCGCCTCGGCCCCCTACTACTGCACTCGCAGGATCGGCACCGGGGCTCCGAAAACGGTCGTCACGGGCCTCCTGACGAACAAGGTCTTCTGCTACTTCCCATTCGTCGCCGGGACGGAAACCATCGCAGGATCGGGCTGCGGCGCGATCTCCACCGAACCTCCCAAGTACGTCGGCGCCGCGGTCGAATTGCCGGCCTCCGAAGGGGAAGGAAAGACCGTGCTCGAAGACGGCTCCGCCCTGCACAACGCTCCGGGCCTCTTCGGCTGAACATGGAACGCCTGCGTAAAAGACTTGGCGGCGCCGGTGCGGGCTCGGGGGAGGACGGCTTCACGATCCTCGAGGTGCTGATTGCCGCCTTCATCCTCGTCCTCGGTGCCCTCGCGGTCTTCATGAGCTTCGCGGCGGCCATCCACAACGTCCAGCGCGGTCGCGAAACCCAGATCGGCGTCAGCGCGGCTCAGCGCGAGATGGAACTGGTTCGCGCCATGCCCTACGACCAAGTCGCCCTCTCCTCGCAGCCCCTGTTCTCAGCCGAAACCAAGAGTCCCGACAACCGCCTGACTCAATCCGGGACCAAGTTCAACGTCAACCGGGGCGCCGAAGAAGAAGCGCTCGAATTCCCGGTCCTCTGGCAGGTAGGCGTGGGGAAGGTCGCGCCGGAAACCCGGGGGCTCAGATCGGTCGACGGGACCGAAGTCACGGTCTACCGCTTCGTCCTCTGCGAAGAACCCGGGGGAACGGTCGAAACCTGCCTGCGCAAGCGAGTCGTGATCGACGTGCTGCCGACCCCGAAGGGGAACCTCGGCAACTACCAGCACTCCTACTACGAGCTGCAGTCGACCGTGGTCGACCCCGAAGCGGCGTAAGCGGGCCTATGAGCGTGCCCGCGGCCACCGTCCTCCTCGCCCTCTTCGGCGCCATGATCGGCAGCTTCGTCACCGTCGTCGCCCACCGCGTGCCGCGGGCGGAATCGGTGGTCGGTGGGCGCTCGCACTGTCCGGGCTGTGGCGCCCAGATCGCCGCCTACGACAACGTGCCCGTCTTCTCCTGGCTCGCCCTGCGCGGACGCAGCCGCTGTTGCGGCGAGTCGATCTCCTCGCGCTACCCGCTGACCGAGGTGACCCTGGCGGTGCTGTTCGCCGCGGTCGCGGTCCGCTTCCACGGCGACGCCGGCGAGCTGGCGCTGGGCCTCGTCTTTGTCTCGATGCTGGTCGCGATCACGCTCACCGATCTCGAGTGGCGGATCATCCCCAACCGCGTGCTCGCGGTCGCCTCGCTGATCGGCGTCGCGATCGTCGCCGTCGCCGACCCGGGCTCGTTGCCGGAACGGGGCGCCGCCGCGCTGGGTGGCGGGGGAGTGCTCTTCCTGGCCGCCCTTGCCTACCCCGGTGGGATGGGGATGGGAGACGTGAAGCTGGCGGCGGCGATGGGTCTCTTCCTCAGCGTCGAGGTGATTCCGGCCCTGCTCGTGGCCCTGCTGGCAGGCTCTGCGGTCGGCATCGCCTTGATCGTCCGCGACGGCGCCGCCGCCCGCAAGAAGGCGATTCCGTTCGGGCCCTTCCTCGCCCTCGGTGGCGTCACCGGGCTGCTCGCCGGGCAGGCGCTGATCGACCTTTACCTGCGCACCTTCACTTGATGCGACCTTCCGCCCGCGGGTAAAGGCGGGCGCCGGAACTGCCGATCATGAGCGGGCCGGGACAACCGTGCATCTCCGATGAATCTCTCCGTGAAGAAGAAAAAGGCCGACCTGCCCGTCGGCGTCGATCTGGACGCCGACAGCGTCGCTGCCGCCGAATTGCCGGCGGGCGGCGAGCTGCGCGTGGCGGTCGAGGCCCTGCCGGACGGAGCCTTCGGCGGCGGTGAGATCGCCGACCCGGACGCGATCTCCGCGGCGCTCGCAGATCTCTTCGGACGCAACAAGCTCTCGAAGCAGGTCCGGCTCTCGGTGGCCAGTCAGGGGATCGCCTTCCGAACCCTGCGGCTGCCGCTGATCGACGATCCCGCGCAGCTGAAGAGCGCCGTCCGCTTCCAGGCCCAGGAACAGATCCCGATGCCGCTCGAGTCGGCGGTCCTCGACCATCAGGTGATCGGCGCCCACGTCGGCGAGGACGGCAGTCGCCAGATCGACGTCGCGGTCGTCGCGGTCCGCAGGCAGACCGTCGACTCGCTGCTCCAGGTGGCGCGCGGTGCCGGGCTGGATCCGGTCGGGATCGATCTCGCGGCCTTCGGGATGATCAGGGCGCTGGCGGGCGACCCCGCTCCTGTCGGCGCAAGCGCGGACAGTCCCGACGCCGACGAGTTCGTGCCCGCGACCCTCTACTGCAGCCTCGGCGGCATCACCAACCTTGCGATCGCCCAGGGGCACTCCTGCCTCTTCTCCCGCGTCGCCCAGTTCAGCGTCCGTGGCATCGCCGAGGAGCTCGCATCCGCCAGTGGCCTGATGCTCGAGCATGCCGAGCAATGGCTGGTCCACACCGGCCTCGAGGCGCCGCTGGAGCAGATTCAGGGCGACCAGGGCACCGCGGTCGCCGCCCGCACCGCCCTGGAGGGCAACGTCGGCAGGCTCGCCGACGAGCTGCGGCTCTCGGTCGACTACTACGGCGCCCAGGAGGGCGCCGCTCCGGTCGGCGGCATCGTGCTCTGCGGATGGGGCAGCACCATTCCCGGACTTCCCGAGCAGCTCAGCGCGACCCTGGGCCGCGAGGTATCGGCCCGCCGCCCCGACGCCCTGGGCCGGCTCGGCCAGGCCGAGGCCGCCCGGCTGACCCTTCCCTACGGCCTCGCCCTGGAGCGCTAGCCATGCGGCCGATCAACCTGATCCCCCCGGAGGAGCGCCGCAGTCACGGTGCGTCCTCGCGGACGGGCCCGCTGGCATACATCGTCGTCGGTGCGCTGGCCCTGTTGCTGCTCGGCGTCGTGATGCTGGTCCTGACCTCGAATCAGATCTCCGATCGCGAAGGCGAAGTCGCGAGCCTCGAAACCCAGAAGGCCGCCGCCGTCGCCCGAGCCGAACGTCTGGCCCCCTACGCCAGCTTCCAGCAGGTGAGCGAACAGCGCACGCAGACCGTCGCCAGCCTTGCCGACAGCCGCTTCGACTGGCCGCGGGTGATTCGCGAACTCTCGCTGATCCTGCCACCGAAGGTGTACCTGACGAGCCTGACCGGCTCGGCGGGCGGGGGAGGGGAAGGGGCATCGTCCGAAATCGCCGGACCTTCGCTGACGATGCTCGGTTGCACCGCCGGACAGGACACCGTCGCCGCCTTCGTCGCCTCGCTGAAGCAGATCGACGGCGTCACCAGGGTCGGCCTCAAAAATTCCACCCTCTCCGAAAGCAGCGGCACGGTCGCTACCGGAGTGCCCTTCTGCTCCCGGGGCAGCAAGGCCCAGTTCGAAATCATCGTCGCCTTCGACCTGGCGCCGCCGTCTCCCGATGGAGCTGAAGCGCTGAGCGCCGAAGCTCCCGCGGAATCGAGTGAATCCGAAGGCTCGGAAGCGGAATCGTCGGAATCGAGCTCCTCGTCCGAATCCGAATCGAGCTCCTCGGCCGAACCGGCCGCCACCTCGTCGACCTCGAGCGAATCGGCGGGCTGAGCGATGAGCCAATCGACCAAGACCGCGCTTTCGGTGGTTGCCGTGATCGTCCTGGCCGGCGCTTTCTGGATGCTGTTGCTCGCGCCCAAGCGCGAAAAGGCGAGCGAACTCGCTGAACAGACCACCTCGCTGAGCTCTGAAGTGGCAAGCGAACAGGCGCGTGCCAACGCCGCCGTAGTCGCCAAGCGCAAGTTTCCCCAGAACTACCAACAGCTCGTCGTTCTAGGCACGGCGGTTCCCGCCGAAGCGGCGACGCCTTCGTTGCTGGTGCAGCTGAACGGCGTCAGCGCTCATGCCGAAACGAGCTTCCAGAGCATCGCCCTCGGTGGTGGGGAAGGCTCCGGCGCGTCCGGAACCGCCAGCGCCACCGAGGGTGCGGCGGCGCTGCAGCCGCTAGGCGCCACTGTCGGCCCGGCCGAACTCCTGGCGATGCCCTACGCGCTCGAATCCGAAGGCGGCTTCTTCGACATCGCCGATTTCATCCACGGCCTCGACTCGCTGGTCAAGACCAAGGGTGGCGAGGTCGACGCCCACGGCCGCCTGATCACCATCGACGGCTTCAACCTGACTCCGGTCGGCGGTGAAGACGCCGGTGCCGAAGGCTCCTCGGCGGCCGAGCTGAAAGCGAGCCTCAACGTCACCACCTATGTCGCCCCGCCCGGCCAAGGGTTGACCGCGGGTGCGACCGCCGCCGGCCCGTCACCCACCACGACCCCCAATCTGCCATGAAGAGGCCGGAGCTGAAATTGAGCAAGCCGAACCTGAAGCTCCCGAACCTGGGGTCCAAGGGCGCCTCCGCGCCGAAGACCAACCTGAAGCCGCCGAAATTCGCCGGCGACCTCTACGCCGACCTGCGCGACCGGCGGCTGCTGCCGCTGATGGCGCTGCTGCTGCTGGCGATTGTCGCGGCCCCGATTCTGCTGGCCGAGAAGAGCGGCGAAGAATCCCCGGCCGCCGTCCCCGTGGCCTCGCCGGGCGGGGCGCAGCCTTCGTCGGCGAGCTTCGCGGTGGTGCCCGCGGAACCGGGCCTGCGCTCCTATCGTCGGCGCCTCGCTCATCGCGAAGCGCGCAACCCGTTCGACCAGCCGATCTCGAAGCCCAAAACCAACTCCGGCGAAGGCGGCGAATCCAGTGGCGAAGGCGGCGAATCCTCACCTGTGAGCGAAGGCGGCAACGTCGAATCGGGCGGCTCGACGTCCGAAAGCGTCCCGACCAGCGGCTCCCAAACGACCACCTCCGTCGTCGTCCAGAAGCAGGTGATCGGCTACTCGATCGACGCCCGCGCCGGCTTCGTCGGCCACATCCAGCCTCAGAAGGAAATCGAACCGACGACCCAGCTTCCGAACGCCAAGAACCCGGTCGTCGTCTTCATGGGGCTGACCAAGGACAAGAAGCGCGCCCTCTTCCTGATGACGAGCAATGTCACCGCCTACTACGGCAAGGGCCGCTGTGCCCTCGACAAACAGGCCTGCCAGCTGCTGGAACTGAAGCTAGGCAAGTCGGCGACCTTCGCCTACGGCTACGGCGAAAGCCGCTACAAGCTGACGCTCCAGAAGATCGTCCCGGTCGTCTCCACCCAGAAAGCGGCCGCCACGGTCACCACCGATAAGAAAGGCGCCGCGAATGGTGGCGCCGGCACCGGCCGGTAGCTCTTCAGGCGCGGACAGAGCCCGATCCCGCCATCCGACGGCGAAGGGATCGGATGGCGGCGCCAATACTTCAGTAAGTGAAGCCATATCGCTACACTTCCTGAAGTAGGGATTCGGCTCCACAAGCCAAAGGCCGGTCCTTTCAAAATGCCATGAGCGCCGCCTCCAATTCCACTTGTCCCGTCTGCCGCACCGCTGAGGTGGTCTGCGGCAAGTGGACGCTCTTGTTGATCCGTGACCTCGCCGAGGGCAACAGCCGCTTCTGCGAGCTCGAGCGCTCGCTGGAGGGGATCAGTCCGCGGACTCTCTCCCTGCGCCTGCGCGCGCTGGAGGAGGAGGGGATCGTGCGGCGGCATACCTATCCGGAGGTTCCGCCCCGGGTCGAGTACGCGCTGACCGAGAAAGGCGAGGCCCTGGTGCCGCTGATCGAAGACATGCGGCGCTACGGCAAGCGCTGGCTCAAGGCAGAGGACGACGCCTCGGCCATCGCGGTTGCTGTCGCCTAGATCGACCGGCCGAGCGCTTCGCGGCGCTCAACAGAAGACGGCGAGGTGGAACCCTTTGTCCACTCGGTTGCCTTCGACGTCATAGGTCTGGACGAGGACGCCGTTCGGGTCTTCCGCCCTGCGGACCACCGTCGCGAAGCCTGGGTCTTCGACGCTTTCGGCTCCCGGGCGACCGAGGACCGCCTCGTAGGCGCAGTCCGTTACATCGCTGGGGAAGTCGACCACATAGGTGCCTTCGGATATCCCGACACGGCTGACGGAGACGTTTTCTTCGCCGGCTCGGCTCAGCGTCGCATTTCCTTCGACCACCGCCCAGAGGACAACGGCTCCCGGTCCTGCCGGGCCTTGCCCGCCCGGCGCGCCCGCGGCTCCGGCGGCCCCCGCCGCTCCGGCAGCGCCTGCCGCGCCCTGGGCCCCGGCGAGCCTGGCGATCGCCTTCAGCGCCTGCGGTGAGATCTGTTTCGTGTTGGTGATCAGGTAGCGCTTGGCCGCGATCGCGCTGCCGCCCAGGGCGAACACGAGGGCGACGATGGAGATCACGAGGGCGGGGCTGAGGCGACGCGGCTTTGAGTTCATGGGACTGCTTTCGGCAGCGGGGGCGGCCGGCTGGACGGTCGGCGGACAAATGGACGAAGCGAACGGCGTCTGCAAGGCGACATGCAGGCGCAGGAGGGCCGGGCGGGGGGCGGAAGCCTGAGCCGTGCGTGATTTCCTGCTCAACGAAGCGCTGAAGCGCCTGGCGATCGAGGCGGCGACGCGGTTCAGTGCCCTCGTCGCCGCCGGCGACCAGATCCCCTTCGACGTCTCGGCCGAGGACGGCGAGGACTCGGCCTTCTACAGCTACGTGCCGTTGACCGCCCGCTACGTCGCCGAGCGCTCCGACGAGCTGCGCTCGCTGCCCAGCTTCGGGCCCGCCCGCGAGGCCGCGGTCGAGGCCGGTGTTGCCGCCTCCTACCTGGAGTCGCGCGGCGAGGCGGTTGCCGCCGACCCCGGCGAGCGGGCCGAACGGATGCTGGCGATCTTCATCTCCTCGCTCTGGGACGGCTGCACCGAGTTCTCGCTCGATCGCGCCCGCCTCGACAGCTCTCTGGCGATGCTCGACGCCGAATGCCTCGGCGCCGACGACGCCGAGGTCGTGATCGTCCCGATCGTCGGCCTGCGAATGTCGCTGGGGCGGATGGAGTTCCCGCACGGCGTGCGGGTGGTGCGGGCCGACTCGATCGAGGCCCCGATCGACGCGATGCGCAGCGAGGGCATGGGCCGCGCCTCCTGGGAGCCACAGTACCTCGCCGTCGCCGACCAGCACGAGGACGAAGGCGCCGACGCGGCGCTGCGCCAGCTGCACGAGCTGATCAGCGTGATGCGACTCTTCAAGAGCGGCGGCGTCGGTATCGGCCCCTATGCCTTCGCCCCGACCGGAGAGGACTGCTGGCGGCGCATCGCCACCGGCGCCACCGCCACCCGTGCCGGTGGCTACCGCCTCAGCGAGAGCGAGGCGACCGAGCTGGTCGAGTTGGCGAGCACCTTGGAGGCTCGCCCCGACCCCGACAGCGCCCTGACCTGGGCGGTCGGCCGTTTCGAGATGGGCTGCGAGCGCGAGAGTGCCCTCGACGGCCTCAGCGATCACCTTCTTGCCCTGCGCGCCGTGCTCGAGGGCCACGGTCCCGTCGGCGCCTCGCTGCCGCTGCGCGCCGCGGCGCTGATTTCCGACGACTCGCTGGACCGGATCGAGGCCCGTGAAAAGGTCGAGGACACCCTCGAGCTGGAGCGCTCGCTGATGAACGGTCGCCCGATGGAGGGCGCGGTGGAGCTGGCCGGCTGGGCCGAGGAGGGCGTGCGCAGGCTGCTGCTGCGGGCCGCCCTCGGCGAGCTCGGCGACGACCTCAACACGACCGCCGACGAGACCCTGATCGCCACCGGCCTGGGTGCCGGCGACGCCGAGATCGCGGTGACCGTCCAGGAGACCGAGGGCCCCTCCGAATCCGCGCTCGCCGAGGTGGCGCCACCTGCGCCCGCCATCCCAACTCCGCCGGAGCTCGTAAGGCCCCCCATCGAGATCCGCGTCGAACAGCTTCCGCCCGCCGTCCTACCGCCCGAGCCCGTCGAGCCAACCGAGGAGTCCCAAATGCAGGAGACCCGCATCATGGAGCCGATCCCGGCCGAAGACGAGATCAAGATCACCGCCACCCCGTGGCTCGAGGAGGTCTCCGACAGTCGCCGCGGCGACTCGCTCGAGTGGCCGGCCGCCGGTGACCGCGACCTTCAGCACCGCGAGCGCATCGACACCCCCCGCGTGCGCCACCTCTTCCCGGTCCCCGATGACGCCGACTGGGAGGTCAGCCACCTCGAGTTCGAGTACGACCGCAGCGCCAGCTAGGCGCGTCCCGCCGCCATCGCCACCCGCTCCTCGCCGGTGGCGAACAGGTAGCGATTGATCTGCGCCAGGCCGGCGAGGTCGTGGACGTCTTCGTCCAGGTAAGGGACGCGGATGACGCTCTTGGTGCGGAGCTCCTTGGAGAGGCGCTCGATGTTGCGGGCGTCGCGCTCGGCCAGCGCCTGGTAGTCGGAGAAGTTGGCCGCCACCCGGGCCGCCAGGCTCTCGTCGCCTAGCTTCTCGCCCAGCGCCGCGGTCAGGTCCTCCGACTCGCCGCGCAGCTTCTCCGCCGGGTAGTGGACCTTGTTGACGATGACGCCGCCGAAGGGCAGCTTCGCCTCGACCAGTTTGCGGTGGAAGTAGACCGCCTCGTCGACCGGCTCGCCCTGGGGGCCGCAGACGACGAGGAAGCAGGTGCCGGGGTCGGCGAGCAGCTTGTTGACCCGTTTGGCGCGGGCCTGGAAGCCGTCGATCATGCCGCTGAAGGCGTTGAAGAACTCGGCCAGGTCGGCCAGCAGGTCGAAGCCGACGAGCCGCTTGAAGACGCCCAGCGCGACCGAGGCGCCGCGACCGGCGACCTTCGCCGCCAGCCCGGTCGGCTTCATGAACATCCGCAGCGAGCGCCCTTCGATGAACTGGGTCAGCCGTTTCGGCGCCTCGAGGAAGTCGAGCGCGTTGCGGCTCGGCGGCGTGTCCAGGACCAGCAGGTCGAACTTGCCTTCGGTGTGCAGCTCGAACAGCTTCTCCATCGCCATGTACTCCTGGGAGCCGGCGAGGGCGCTGGAGATCTGCTGGTAGATGCGGTTATCGAGGACGCGGTCGCGGGACTCCTCATCGGGCGCCTGGCGGGCGATCAGCTCGTCGAATGTCGCCTTGGCGTCGAGCATCATCGCCCACAGCTCGCCCTTCATCTCGATCCCCTGCTGCTCGAACAGGGCCGGGTCGACCTGGCGCGCCTCGTTGCCCAGCTCCTTCAACCCGAGCGAGTCGGCCAGGCGCTTGGCCGGGTCGATCGTCAGCACGCAGACCTTCAGCCCCTGCGCCGCCAGCCCGGCCGCGATCGCCGCCGAGGTGGTCGTCTTGCCGACCCCGCCGGAGCCGGCGCAGATGCAGATCTCCTTGCCCTCGAGCACGTCGCCCAGCTGCGGCATCAGGAGAGCCTCTTCGCCAGCAGCCGCGCCGCCTCGGGGCCGAGGTCCGGCTCGAAGAGGAAGGGCAGCGTTTTGACCGGCGCCTTGACCCGGCGGCGCAGGCGGGCCAGCTGGGCGCGCTGGGAGCGGGCGCGGCCCTGCTCGGAGAGCGCCGCCCGCGCCGCCGCCCGGACCGCTCCCTCCTCGCCGCCGGCCAGCTCGGCCAGGCGCTCGGCCTCGGGTTTGGAGAAGCGCTCGGGGTAGAGGCCGTTGAGGTAGACGCGGTCGACGGCGACGCCGACCTCGTCGCGCAGGTCCCGCTCCAGCGCCGCCGACTCGTTCACCGGCATCTCCTCCGGCAGGGCGACGATCGCCGTCCCGGTCTGCTCCTGGTCGGTGATGAAGGCGTCGAGCCGCTGCGCCTGGGAGTGGATCGGGCCGACCCGGGCGATGTTGGCGAAGGTGCGCGGCGTCTGCAGGAACCCGACCCCGTGCCCGGTGGCGGGAGCGTCGACGATGACGAGGTCGTACTTGCGCCCCTTCTTGACCTTGCGGTCGAGCTGGGCCAGCTCCCAGATTTTGCCGATCGTGACCAGCTCCTTGAGGCCGGGCGTCGCCGCGGCGAGGTAGTTGAAGATGCGGCTGCGGAAGAGCATGTCCCGCATAGCCCTCACCTTCAGCTGCAGCAGCACGTACTCGCGCATCGACTCGTCGGGGTCGATCGAGATCGACCAGAGGTTCTCCTCCATCTCCACCTCGTGGAAGCCGACGGCGGTGTGGTCGAACATCCGCGAGGTGTTCTCCTGCGAGGAGACCTCGCAGACGATCGTCCGCTTTCCTTCCGCCGCGGCGCGCAGGCCCAGGGCCACGGCGACCGTGCTCTTGCCGACGCCGCCCTTGCCGGTGACGATGACCAGCCGCTTGTCGAGGAGTTCGGGGATCGGGCAATTCCTAGCAATTTCGGGACCCGGCAGGAAAAGCGGTCCCCCATACGAATATCCGCGCAATGGGATTTCTAAGCCGCAAGCCCAAGCCCGCTCCTGTCCAGCTCGACGAGCAGCACCCGATCGTCGAAGAGCTTCAGCGCATGGAGGAAGCAGTACCCGAGCGCCCGCTCGCCGAATCCGAGCCTCCCGCGCCCGAGCCCACGCCGGCGCCCGAGCCGGACCCAGCGCCCGTTGCAGCCACTTCCACTTCCGCTCCCACAGCCACTCCAGCGCCGTCGCCCGCGGTGACGCGGGTTGTCGAGCCTGAGCCCGAGGAGCCGGCTCGGATGATGCCGCAGGACCTGATCGCGCCGAGCAGGTTCGATGCGACGCGCTCGGCCCCGGCCGAGCCGGAGCTTCCGGTCAAGCACGCGGACGTCTTCGCCTTCGCCAACCAGAAGGGTGGGGTGGCCAAGACCACCACGACCCTGAACCTGGCCGTCGCCTTCGCCGAGTCCGGCTACCGGGTCCTCTGCATCGACCTCGACCCGCAGGGAAACCTGACGATGAGCCAGGGGATCGACCCCGACAAGGTCGAGAAGAGCCTCTACGACGTGCTCGTCAACGACATGCCGATCAGCGAGATCATCGTCAAGCGCGAGATCGACATCGCCGTCGCCTCGATCGACCTGGCCGGTGCCGAGATCGCGATGAGCACCAAGATCGGCCGCGAGCGCTCGCTCGAGAAGGCGCTGAAGGAGGTTGACGGCGACTACGACTTCATCTGCATCGACACCCCGCCCAGCCTCGGCCTGCTGACGATCAACGCGCTCACGGTGTCGAACAAAGTGATCGTCCCCGTCCAGTGCGAGTATCTCTCGATGCGCGGGCTGGTCCAGCTTCAGAACACGCTGAAGATGATCCAAGAGAACCTCAACCCCGACGTCAAGATCGAGGGCATCCTGCCGACGATGCTCGACACGCGGACCGTCCACGCCAAAGAGGCCGTGGAAATCCTCGAAGAGAACTTCGGCGACCTCGTCTTCAAGTCCCGGATCCGCAAGGCGGTCAAATTCGCCGAGGCCCCCGTCAAGGGAGCCAGCGTCCTCAAGTACGATTCCGGCAGCAGCGCCGCGAACTACTACCGGGAGTTGGCGAAGGAGGTTCTGGCGAATGGCTCGTCGTAACAAGCGCGCAAGCATGCGAGAGGGTCCTCTCGCAGATCTCTTCCGCTCGACTTCCGAGGACGCCCCGGCCGATCCGCCCGAGGCTCCCCGCTACGGGCGCCAGGACCCCGCCGAGGCGAAAAAGGCCGCCGCCGAGCAGGAGCCGCCGCCGGTAGAGGAGCCGGTCGCCGAGCAGCCTGCCCCGCCCGCGTCTGAGCCCGAGCCGGAACCCGCCCCCTTCGTCTCCCAGGAGCCCCTCGCCGAGACTCCCCCCGAGCGCCTCAAGCGCGTCTTCTCCGAGGAACCGAAGCCGCGCTACGAGCGCCACGACGAACCTTCCGTCAGCAACCCGCGCTACGGGCGCGAGGAGCCGGCCTACGAGCCTCCCGGCAGCGGCGAGCCGCACCAGCCGGTGATCAAAGTCGTCGGCGTCGGCGGCGCCGGCGTCAACGCCGTCAACCGCATGGTCGACGCCCGCATCCCGGGAGTCGAGTTCATGGCGGTCAACACCGACCTTCAGTCCCTGCAGCTCTGCGTCGCCGACGTCACCGTCCACATCGGCGACGAGCAGACGCGCGGCCTTGGCGCCGGCGCCGACCCGGAGGTCGGCCACCGCTCCGCCTTCGAGGAGCAGGACAAGATCAAGCGCCTGCTCAAGGGCTCCGACATGGTCTTCGTCGCCGCCGGAGCCGGCGGCGGCACCGGCAGCGGCGCCGCCCCGGTGGTCGCCCGCCTTGCCCGCGAGGTCGGCGCCCTCACCGTCGGCATCGTCACCAAGCCCTTCACCTTCGAGGGCAACCGCCGCGGCGGTCAGGCCAACCAGGGCATCGAGGCCCTGGCCGCCGAGGTCGACACCCTGATCGTCGTCCCCAACGACCGCCTGCTCGAGGTGCTCGACCAGCAGACCTCGATGGTCGAGGCCTTCCAGGTCGCCGACGACGTCCTCCGCCAGGGCGTCCAGGGCATCTCCGACCTCGTGACCCTTCCCGCCGTGATCAACCTCGACTTCGCCGACGTGCGGACGATCATGTCCGAAGCCGGCCGGGCGCTGCTCGGGATCGGCATGGCGCACGGCGACGGCCGCGCCATCGAAGCCGCCGAGAAAGCGATCTCCTCGCCGTTGCTGGAGACCTCGATGGAGGGCGCCCGCTCGATCCTGCTCTCGATAACCGGTGGCGCCGACCTCTCGCTGGTCGAGGTCAGCGAGGCGGCGAAGGTGGTCGGCGAGGCCGCCCACCCGGACGCCAACATCATCTTCGGCGCCAACGTCGACGAGGAGCTCTCCGACCAGATCTGGGTCACCGTCGTCGCCACCCGCTTCGACGGCCGGCCGAACCCGCCGCGCCGCGCCGCCGAGCCGACGATCCGCCGCACCAAAGAGTCCGGTCGCGGCCGCCCGCCCCAGCGCGGCGAGCTCGGCATCGACGTCCCTGAGTTTTTGCCCGGGTAGCGGCCCCTCCCTTGCCGCGGCGGCGTATGGGCGGCTGCAAACCGGCGCCTGGCGGCGTCCTCAGTCGTCCGAATAGCTTTGCTATTCGGACTCCCTGCGTCCTGGCCAGGCTCGGTTTTCGCTCGTCCAGCCACCACCGCATCTGCGGGAGTGGCCGCTCCCCGGGCCTGCGCTGGTGAAGGGCGTCGTCGCGGCCGGGCATCCGCTGACTGCCGAGGCGGGTGCGGGGGTGCTCCGTAAGGGTGGCAACGCGGTCGATGCCGCGGTTGCCGCGGTGCTTGCGTCCTTCGCCGTCGAGAGCCCGCTGACCGGGCTCGGCGCCGGCGGCTACATGATGGTCCACCGCGGCGGCGAGACGACCCTGATCGACTTCTTCGTCGCCGCCCCCGGCCTGGACGGGGTCGAGCGCCGCGCCGAGCTGGTGCCGGTGCCGGTCCACTTCGACGCCGAGACCGAGCAGACGTTCTACGTCGGCCCGGCCTCCTGCGGGGTGCCGGGAACGGCCGCCGGCCTGGTCCGGGCGCTGGAGCGGTTCGGCTCGATGCCGCTCGCGGCGCTGGTCGGCCCTGGCATCGAGCTCGCCCGCGAGGGAGCGCCGGTCAACGCCGAGCAGGCCTACATCCTCGACATCCTGACCCCGATCCACGAGCGCCTGGCGGGGACGCGGGAGCTGTACGCGCCGGGTGGGCGGCCGCTGGCGGAGGGCGACCTCTTCCGCTTCCCGGAGCTGGCCGAGGCACTGGAACGGTTCGGCGCCGAAGGGGCGGAGCCGTTCTACCGCGGTGAGCTGGGCGCGGCCCTGAGCGACTTCGTCGTCGAGCACGGCGGCAGTCTCGGCCGCGGCGACCTCGCCGCCTACGAGGCGATCGAGCGGCGGCCGATCAGCGCCGGCTTCCGCGGCGCCCAGGTGCTGACCAACCCGCCGCCCTCCTCCGGCGGCATCCTGATCGCCTTCTGCCTCGGCCTGCTGGAGCGCCTCGGCGAGCACAGCGGCCCCGAGCAGCTGGTAGTCGCGATGGCCGCCGCCAACGACCTGCGCGGCGAGGAGTTCGCCGAGGCGCTCTACGAGCAGGGGATGGAGCGCAGCTACCTCGACCCGGCCGGGCTCGACCTGGCCGCCGGCGACCTGCTCGGCTCGACCACCCACATCTCGGTCCTCGACGGCGAGGGGATGTGCGCCGCCGTCACCTGCTCCAACGGCTCCGGCTCGGGAGTCCTCGTCCCCGGCACCGGGGTGATCCTCAACAACATGCTCGGCGAGGAGGACCTCAACCCGCGCGGCTTCCACCGGATCGCCCCGGGCCGCCGGGTGCCCTCGATGATGGCGCCGACCGTGGTCCTGCGCGAGGGCGAGATCGAGCTCGGCCTCGGCAGCGCCGGCTCCAACCGGATCCGCTCGGCGATCCTGCAGACGGTCGTGCGCGCTGTCGAGCAGCGGCTGCCGGTGGCGGCCGCGATCGAGGCGCCGCGGCTGCACTTCGAGGCGGGCCTGCTCCAAGCCGAGCCCGGGATCGACGCGGCGGCGCTGGCCCGGCTCGAGGCCCGCGGCATCGCCGTCGCCCGCCGTCCCTCGCTCAACCTCTTCTTCGGCGGCGTCCAGGCCGTCGCCCGCGACCCCGCGACCGGCGCCCTCAGCGGTGGCGGCGACCCGCGCCGCGGCGGCGCGGTCGCCTACGCCTGACCTTTCTGGGTTCCCTTCGTACGAAATGCATGCATAGGGAACCGCGGGATCGGCCGAGACGAGAGAATGCGGTCGATGGCCGACGCCCCCGAGATCGATTTCGCCGCGGAGGGGCTGCTCGACGATCTCAACGCCGACGCTCGTCAGGCGCGCCTCACCCTGCTGCGGGAACTCGCCGCCGACGGCGCCTCCCTGGAGGAACTGCGCGAGGCGGTCGTCGCCGGCCGGCTCTCGCTGCTGCCGGTCGAGCGGGCCCTGGCCGGCCCCGGCCGCCGCTACACGGCGCGTGAAGTGGCCGAGATCTCCGGCGTCGACCTCGAGCTGCTGCGGCGCTTCAGCGCCGCCCTCGGCGTTCCCTACGCCGACCCGGACGAACCACGCGGGACCGAGGCCGACCTCGACGCGGCACGGCGGATGAAAGCGTTCCGCGACGCCGGCCTGCCCGAGGAGGGGATGCTCCAGGTCGCGAGGACGATCGGTATGGGCACGGCCCGGATCGCCGAGGCCAATCGCGAGCTGGTGGTCCGCACCCTGGCCCAGCCCGGCGACTCCGAGCACGACCTCGCCCTGCGCTTCGCGGCGGCGGCCGAGTTCATGATGCCGCTGGTCGGACCGACCGTCGTCCACGCCCTGCAGGCGAACATGCTGGAGCAGATCCGCCGCGACGTGATCGCCACCGCCGACCTCGCCTCGGGGGGCATCGGTGGCGCCGTCGAGCTGACGATCTGCTTCGCCGACCTGGTCGAGTTCACCCGCCTCGGCGAGGAGATCGCCCCCGAGGAACTGGGCCTGGTCGCCGGCCGTCTGGAGGAGATGGCGACGGCCGTCGCCGAGCCGCCGGTGCGTCTGGTCAAGACGATTGGCGACGCGGTGATGCTGGTCTCGGCCGAGACCGCACCTCTGGTCGACGCCTCGCTGGCGCTGATCGCCGCCGCCGAGGCCGAAGGCGAGGCGTTCCCCTGGCTGCGGGCCGGCCTCGCCTCCGGCCCGACGCTGCCCCAGTCGGGCGACTACTACGGCCGCTCGGTCAACCTCGCCAGCCGGATCACCGGCGTCGCCCGCCCCGGCAGCGTGCTGCTCGACGCGGCCACCCACGACGCCGCCGGCGATCGCTTCGCCTACACCTTCATCGGCGAGCGGCGCATGAAGGGCATCGACTCCAAGGTCAAGCTCTTCCGGGCCCGACCCGGTTCCTAGGTTCCGTTCGTTCCTTGTACCCCGTATGAGGTACAAGCGACGAACGGAAGGAGCTAAGCGGGCTTGCGGGCGGAGACGAGCAGGTTGTAGAAGAGCTCGGCCGGCAGGTGGGGCTCGAGCAGGCGGGTGTCGACCTTCTGCAGGGCGATGTAGCTGCGGAAGGCGAAGCTGCGCCAGGCCCAGGAGACCGAGTCCGGCTCGGCGCTGGACTCGACCGTGCGCAGCCCCCAGCCCCAGGCGTTGGAGAGCAGCTCCTCGCCGCCGACGTGGCGCTCCTCGTAGCCGCTGTCGCGCAGCAGCCGGCGCAGGTCGGCGGGAGCGAAGGCGTGGACGTCGACCTCGCCCTCGAGCGAGTGGCCGTTGGAGAGGTCGGCCTCGGCGACGGCGCGCCGGGTCGCCCCGGTCAGGCGCCGCCAGACCGGCGCGGCCAGTGTCCCGGCCCGCTTCGGCAGCGCCGCCAGGCGGTCGCCGTAGCGGGAGGGCTCGCCGGCGAAGGCGATCATCCCGCCCGGCCGCAGGACCCGGCGGAATTCGGCGAAGGCGCGGTCGAGGTCGGGGATGTGGTGGAGGACGGCGTGGCCGAAGACGAGGTCGAAGCTCTCGTCCTCGAAGGGCAGCTCCTCGGCCTCGGTGGAGACGGTGGTGACGCCGGTCACTTCAAGAGCCTCCGCGGTGGTGGCGAGCCGCTTCAGCATCCCCGGCGAGATGTCGGTCGCGGTCAGCCGCTCGATCACGCCGAGCTGGACCAGGTTGAGTGAGAAGTAACCGGTGCCGGAGCCGATCTCGAGGGCGTCGCCGAAGCAGCGCCCCTCGAGCCCGCCCAGCGCCTTGACCAGCTTCAGCCGCACCTGCTCCTGGCCGGTGTCGCCGAAGTCGATGCCCCACTTGGCGTCGTATTCGTCGGCCGCCGCGTCGTGGTAGCGCGTGTTGACGTCCTTGATGTGCTCGGGGGTGGCGGTTGGGGAGGCCGGCATCGGCGCGGAACTCTACGCGGATCGGCGCAATGCACGGCGCCCAGCGTGGCGCGGTCGAGGTTTCATCCCCCATGCGGCTGTAATCACGACCGCGCTAGCGGGGATCGCTCCAATACGGTGCGGGCGTGGAGCGCGAGTACCTACAGCTGAACCAGCCCGACGGGGTGCCGCCGCTGCCGCTGACCGGGGAGCGGACGCTGCCCGACGTGCCGGAGGAGAACTACTGGTACCGGCGCCACCTCGTCGTCTACGAGTGGATCGCGGCCCGGGTCGCCGGCCTGCGGGTCGTCGACATGGCCTGCGGCGAGGGCTACGGCTCCAACGTGCTCGCCGGCGCAGCCGCCAGCGCCGTCGGCGTCGACGCCAACCCCGAGGCCCACAAGCACGCGCGCCTGCGCTACACCCGCCCCAACCTGCGCTTCGAGCGCGATCTCGTCGAGGGCTTCGCGGAGCCCTGCGACGCCGTCGTCTTCCTGCAGACGATCGAGCACGTGCAGGACGCCGGCGCGATCCTCGAGCACTTCAAGTCGATGCTCGCGCCGGGCGGCGTCGCCTTCGTCTCGACTCCCAACCTGCTGACGCTGGCGCCCCCCGGCGCCGAGAAGTCCGACAACCCCTGGCACGTCCACGAGTACCGCGCCGAGGAGTTCCGCCGCCTCTGCGAGGACCACTTTGCCAGGGTCGAGCTCTACGGCCTCTTCCACGCCCGCAAGCTGCGCGCCCACGAGCTCGCCCTCAAGCTCGGCTGGGACGGTGCCCACAAGCGCCTCGGCCTGACCAAGCCCTTCTACGACCGCTTCACGCCGGCGATCGCCGCCTCCGACTTCGCTCTCAGGAAAGGGAACCTCGACGCGGCGCTGGACTTCCTCGCCGTCTGCCATGTCTGAGCCCGCGGTCGGCGATCTGGCGATCGTGCTGCACTCCCACATGCCCTACGTGGAGGGCTTCGGGACCTATCCGTTCGGCGAGGAGTGGCTGTTCGACGCGGTGATCCGCTCCTACTTGCCGGTGCTCGAGGTCGCCGAGCGGCTGACGATGACCGTCACCCCGGTGCTCGCGGACCAGCTCGAGGACCAGGGCGCGCGGCAGCGGCTGCGTGAGTTCCTGGTCGAGTGGCGGATCGGCGCCGCCGAAGCGGATATGGACGAGGTGCCGGCCGAGTGCCGCGAGGCCTGCGCGGCGGAGCTGGTCCGCTACCGGCGCGCCCTGGAGCTGCTCGACGCCGACGGGGGCGACCCGCTGCGCTCGTTCCAGCGCGCCGAGCGGGAGGGGCGCATCGCCCTGGCCACCTCCTCGGCGACGCACGCGGTGCTGCCGCTGCTGGCGACCCGGGCGGGGCTGCGCCTGCAGCTCGACACCGGCATCCGCTCCCACCGCCGCCGCTTCGGCTGGGATGGCGGCCTCTGGCTGCCCGAGTGCGCCTACGCGCCCGGCCTCGAGTGGCGCCTGGCCGAGGCCGGCGTCGACTGGTTCTGCGTCGACCAGAGCGCCCACGAGCAGCCGATGGAGGCGCTGGCGCCGGTCGCGACCGCGGCCGGGCCGGTGGCGCTGCCGATCGACTGGGAGGCGATCGGCTGGCTCTGGTCCCTGGACGGCTACCCCGCCGACCCCGCCCACGCCCAGTTCGCCGGCAAATCGCTGCGCGGGATCCGCCTCTGGAAGGTCGGCGGCGGCGCCTACGACCCCGCCGTCGCCGAGGCCGCCGCGCGGCGCCAGGCGGGGGAGTTCCTCGCTGCCACCGCCACCCGTCTGCGCGAATTCACCGCCGCCCACGGCCGTCGCGGGCTGCTCGTCTTCGCGATCGACACCGAGCTGCTGGGCCACTGGTGGTCGGAGGGCCCGATCTGGCTGCGGGCGGTGCTCGAGGGCGCCGCGGCGGCGGGCGTGCGCACGCTCACCGTTCCCGAGGCGCTCGCCGAGCACGAGCCGGTCGAGCGCGAGCTGGTGGCATCGACCTGGGGCGAGGAGAAGGGCTTCGGCACCTGGGACTCCCCCGCCGTCGCCGACCTCGCCTGGGGCGCCCGCCGCCTCGAGCTGCGGCTTCTGCGGGCGCTCTCGGAGGGCCTCGACGGCGACGCCGCGCGCCGCGCCGCCCGCGAGCTGCTGGCGGCCCAGGCGAGCGACTGGGCCTTCCTCGACCGCCGCGGCGAGGCGGGCGACTATGCCTTCCAACGCGCCACCGATCACGCCGAGGCGATGGTCGAGGCCATAGACTCCGGCTCTGCCACCGACCCGCGAATGCGCTCCCTCGCCCCGGATTTGAGCCTCGCGCCGCTGCTGGAGCCGTAGATGGCCGACTCGCGCCCGCCCCGATGACACGCGTCCTGATCCTCTCCTGGGAGTACCCGCCGCTGATCGAGGGGGGGCTGGCCCGGCACGTGCGCAAGCTCTCCGAGGCGCTGGTCGAGCGCGACTTCGAGGTCCACGTGCTCACCCGTGGGGGTGAGGAGTCGCCGGCGGAGGAGCGCGCCGGCGGCGTCTTCGTCCACCGCATCCGCGAGCCGAAACGGCCCACCGACCTGGGCGAGTTCGTCACCTGGGTCGAGCGCATGAACTCCGACATGCTCGCCGCCGGCGTTGAGCTCGGCGACCGCTACAGCTTCGACGTGGTCCACGGCCACGATTGGCTGGTCGCCAACGCCTGTGACCACCTCGCCAAGCGCTTCGAAGCGCCGCTGGTGACGACGATCCACGCCACCGAGTACGGCCGTCACCAGGGTTGGGTCGACAAGCACCCGCAGACCTACATCCACGGGGTCGAGCGCTGGATCACCAACCGCTCGCGGCAGGTGATCGCCTGCTCCCACTACATGCGCGAGCAGATCGTCGACATCTTCGGGGTCGACGAGGCGCGGGTCAGCGTCATCCCCAACGGGATCGACCCCGACGACCTGGGCGCGCCCGACGCGGCTGAGCTGAAGCGGCTGCGGGCGGAGTTCGCGACCCCGGACGAGAAGCTGGTCCTGCTGATCGGCCGCCTCGTCTACGAGAAGGGCTTCCAGCTGGCGCTGGAGGCGATGCCGCGGGTGATCGAAGAGGCGCCCGGGACGCGCTTCCTGGTCGCCGGCTCCGGCACCCACGAGGCCGAGCTGCACCGCCAGGCCGAGGAGCTGGGCCTGATGGAGCACGGCACCTTCCTCGGCTGGATCGGCGACGACGTCCTGCACTCGCTCTACCGGATCGCCGACCTCACCGTGGTCCCCTCGATCTACGAGCCGTTCGGCCTGGTGGCGCTGGAGGCGATGGCCTCGGGCTGCCCCTGCATCGTCGCCGACACCGGCGGCCTGCGTGAGGTCGTCCCCCACGAGGAGGCCGGCCTGCGCTTTCGCGCCCACGACCCCGACGCCCTCGCCGAGGTGGCGATCCGCGTCCTCGTCGACGACGAGCTCGGCCGCCGCCTGGTCGCCGAAGCCTACGAGCACGTGCGCCGCTTCGACTGGGCCGACGTCGCCGAGCAGACCGCGGCGGTCTACGCCGACCTGGTCGGCGCCAAGCTCGGCCCCGCCTGAGCACCGGGTCGGTACCGAGCTGAACAGGTGCGCGCCGCGGAGATCCGCGCCGAGCCGTCCAAAACGCGAAGACTTAAAGCTCCTATGGGCACGGTGAGTCTTCGGGGGATGGATCAGCTCGGCGGATCGAGCGTGGTGTGGGCCGCCGGGTCGGGCTCGACCGGATGCGGCCAGCGCAGCGTCGTCGGCGCCTCGCGCATGCGGATCACCCGGGCGGGGATGCCGGCGACGACCGCATTCGCCGGCACGTCCTTGGTCACCACCGCGTTGGTGCCGACGATCGAGTTGTCGCCGACCCGGACGCCGCGCAGGATGCAGGCGCCGTAGCCGATCCAGACGTTGGAGCCGACCTCGACGTCGCGCATGTAGATGCCCTGCTGGCGGATCGGCCGGTCGACCTCGACGACGCCGTGGTCGAAGTCGATGAACATCGCCCGATCGGCGATCACGCACTGCTCGCCGATCCGCACCCGCCGGTAGGCGGAGATCGTGCACTCCTGTCCCATCACCGTCTTTTCGCCGATCTCGACCACGCCCTCGTGGCAGCGGATCTTCGAGTTGTCGCCGATCCAGACGAAGCGGCCGAAGCGGACCTCGGCGCCACGGGCGATCTGGATTTCCAGGCCCCGCCCGAGGAACAGCAGCCCGCTCGTCTTCCAGCGCCAGCCGGCGACGCTCAGCAGCCGCCGTCGCAGATAGCGCCACAGCAGGCGCCCGTACTGGTGGTTCAGCATTCCGTTGCGGGAGAGAAAGCGGATCACGGCGGCGGGGACTTTAGACTGGCCCGCCAATGCCCGACGCCGCCAAAGCCGCCCCGCTCGCCGAGCGCCTCGTCGCCGGCGACAAGCGCGCCCTGGCGCGGGCGATAACGCTGATCGAGTCCGACGACCCGGCCGGCTGGGAGCTGGTGCGCGAGGTCTACCCTCGCACCGGCAAAGCGCGGATCGTCGGCTTCACGGGGCCACCCGGGGTGGGGAAGAGCACCCTGATCGGGGCGCTGACCGCGGAGCTGCGCAAGGCCGAGCGCGAGGTCGCGGTGCTCTCGATCGACCCCTCCAGCCCCTTCACCCGCGGCGCCCTGCTCGGCGACCGCATCCGCCTCTCCGAGCATTTCCTCGACCCCGGCGTCTTCATCCGCTCGATGGCCTCGCGCGGCGCCCTCGGCGGCCTTTCCGAGGCGGCGCTGCAGGTGGCGCTGGTGATGGACGCGGCCGGCAAGGACGACGTCCTGATCGAGACCGTCGGCGTCGGCCAGGCCGAGATCGACATCGTCGACCACGCCGACACGATCGTGCTGGCGCTGATGCCCGGCTCCGGCGACTCGATCCAGGCACTGAAGGCGGGGGTGATGGAGATCCCCGACGTGATCGTCGTCAACAAGGCCGACCACCCGATGACCGACACGATGGTCCGCGAGGTCCGCGGCGTGCTCGCGCTCTCCCACGACCCGGCCGGCTGGAAGGTGCCGATCCTGCGCACCGAGGCGGCTCGCGGCGAGGGCGTCGAGGAGTTGGCGGCGAAGATCGACGAGCACCGCGCCTTCATCGAGGCGGCCGGGACGCTGGGCGAGCGCCGCGCCCGCAACCTGCGCAGCGAGGTGCTCGGCATCGCCACCTCGCGGATGCGCCGCCGCCTCGAAACGACCGTCGCCGAGGACCCCCACACCGCCGACCTGCTGGAGCGCGTCGTCCGCCGCGAGCTCGACCCGGCGACCGCGGCCGGCGAGCTGCTGGAGAGGCACACCGATGGCTGAGCCGGCGACGATGCCGTCGCTGGCCGAGGTAAGCAGCTGGGTCGGGGCCGAGCTTGCGGAGGCCGGCGGCACCGCGGTCGGCGAAGTCGAGGGCTTCTTCGTCGACGTCGCCAGCCGCGAGCCGGCCTGGCTGATCGCCAGGCTCGGCCGCCGCCGCGACACCAGGCTGGTGGCGGTGCCGCTGCGCGACTGCGCCGGGGCGGCCTTCGGGGTCTGGGCCGCCGAGGAGGGCGAGAAGCTCCGCACTGCCCCGGTCGTGGACCCCGCGCGCCCGCTGCGGCGCGAGCACGAGTTGACGATCTGCGCCCATTTCGGGATCGGCGAGGCGGTCGGGCGCGCCGCCGAGGTGGTGGGCCGCCCCGAGGGCGAGGTCACCGCCGAGCCGCTGAATTAGCTCGCCGACGGGCCTCGGGCGTCCGGCATCTGGACGTCTCCGGCCCATCGACCCGTGAGCCGCGGCCGTCATCTCCTCGTAATGCCCAGTTGGGAAGGTTGACGAGATGGCACTGCTGATCCTCTTCGGATTCATCGCCGGCGCCGCCACGGCGCTCTCGCCCTGCGTGCTGCCGGTGCTGCCGATCGCGCTCTCCGCCGGTGCCACCGGCGGTCGTCGCCGCCCGCTCGGGATCGTGGTTGGCCTGACGGTCTCCTTCACCTTCGCGATCGTCGCGCTGGTCTCCGTGATCTCGGCGCTGGGGCTCTCCGAAGACCTGCTGCGCGACATCGCGATCTTCGTCCTGCTGGCTTTCGGCGTGGTGCTGATGATCCCGCCGCTCGCCGCACGGCTCGAGGCCAGGCTGAGTGGCCTGGTCAGCCGCAGCGGCATCGTGCCTCGCGGCGACGGCGACGGCTTCTCGGGGGGCGTCATGATCGGCCTCAGCCTCGGCATCGTCTACTCGCCCTGCGCCGGCCCGATCCTCGCCGCCGTCATCGCCGGCGCCGCCTCGCAGGGATTCAGCAGCGGTCGCTTCGCGGTGGCCCTGGCCTACGCGATCGGCTCCGCCGTGGTCCTCTACCTGCTGATGCTCGGGGGTCGCCGGGTCCTGGTGCCACTGCGCTCGCGCACCGTCGGCATCCAGGTGGCAATGGGAGCCGTGATGGTCCTCGTCGCCCTGGCGATGATCGGCGAATACGACGTCCGCTTCGAGAGCGACGTGCAGGCGGATCTGCCTTCCTTCCTCGTCAACCCGACGGAAAGCCTGGAGAACACCGCCTCGGCGCAGGCGGCGCTTGCCGGAATCCGCGGGGGCTCCGCTCACGGGATCGGCGCCGAAGTGGCGCGGGGCGGCAAGCCGGACCAGACTCCCGTCTCGGCCCAGAACAGGCTTCACCTCCCGGTCTACGGAGAAGCGCCCGAATTCACCGATACCGAGCGCTGGTTCAACACGCCCGGCGACAGGCCGCTGACTATGAAGGGACTGCGGGGCAGGGTCGTCCTGGTCGACTTCTGGACCTACACCTGCGTCAACTGCATCCGCACCCTGCCCTACCTCAACGGCTGGGAGAAGCGCTATGGCAAGGACGGTTTGACGATCGTCGGCGTCCATACGCCGGAGTTCTCCTTCGAGCACGACGCGAGCAACGTCGAAGCGGCGATCTCGCGAGAAGGCATCCACTACCCGGTCGTCCAGGACAACGAATACGGAACCTGGGAAGCCTACGGCAACCAGTACTGGCCGGCCGAGTTCTTCATCGACGCGACCGGGCACGTCCGCTACGCCGACTTCGGCGAGGGCAAATACGGCAAGAAAGAAGAAGTGATCCGCCAGCTGCTCGCCGAAGCCGGAGACAGGGTGGGGAGCAAGCGGTCCGATGCCCAAGGCATTGCTCCCTCGGCGGGGGTGACGACGCCCGAGACCTATCTCGGGCCCGAGCGGGCGGAACGCTTCACCAACGCCGAACTCTCGCCCGGCCTGCACGACTTCACGGCGCCCTCTGCTCTGCCCGCCAACGAATTCGCCTACCACGGTCGCTGGCGGATCGCGCTGAAATCGGCGACGGCCGAGGGCGGCTCGCTCGACCTCAACTTCGGCGCCCGGCGGGTCTACCTGGTGCTGGGCTCCCCGGGCAAGGCACGGCGGATGAGGGTGAAGCTCGACGGCCGCCCGATCTCCAGCGCCGATGCCGGCAGCGACGTGCACAACGGCGTCGTCGAGGTCGGCTCGCAGCGTCTCTACGACCTCGTCAACCTCCCCAAAGTCGAGCACCACGTCCTCGAACTGGAGCCGGAAGCAGGGGTGACGGGCTATGCCTTCACCTTCGGCTAGTCCCACCACCAGCGCCACGGGCGCGACAATCACGGTCGTGTCCGAGACCTCGCACGGCACGGTGCTGATCGTCGACGACGAGCCGACGATCGTCGACGTCGTCGGCCGTTACATGGAGCGCGCCGGCTACGAGACCTACGGGGCCGCCGACGGTCCCGAAGCGCTGCGGCTCGCCCAGCTGCACTCGCCCGACCTCGTAGTCCTCGACCTGATGCTCCCCGGCATCGACGGCCTCGAGGTGATGCGCCAGCTGCACGAGCGATCCGGCCCGCGGGTCGCGGTGATCCTGCTGACCGCCCGCGGCGAGGAGTCCGATCGCCTCGTCGGCCTGCGCCACGGCGCCGACGACTACGTCGTCAAGCCCTTCTCCCCGGCCGAGCTGGTCGCCAGGGTCGACGCGGTTCTGCGCCGGGTCTCGCCGCCGGACGAGGAGGACGAGGGAGCGCCGCCGATCGAGCACGGGCCGCTGCGGGTGGAGCCGGCGACGCGGCGCGTATTCCTCGACGGCGAGGAGCTCTCGCTGACGATGCGCGAGTTCGACCTGCTCGCCTACTTCGCTGCTCACCCCGGCCGCGTCTACTCGCGCGACCAGCTGATGGAAGCGGTTTGGGGGGAGCCGTTCTTCACCGACACCAGCACCGTCACCGTCCACGTCCGCCGCCTCCGCGCCAAGCTCGACGACGATCCCGCCGAACCCCGCTTCATCGAGACGGTCTGGGGCGTCGGCTACAGGTTGCGGCCGTGAAGCGCGCCGTCGTCATCGCCGTCGCCGCCTTCCTCGCCGGTGCCGCCGCGGTAGCCGTCCCGAGCCGCATGGGCGGCACCCAGATCCTGCTGGCCCTGCTTGCCGCCGCCGCGGCGGCGCTGGCGACCGCGCTCGCCGTCCGCCTGGCGATGGAGGAGCGCTCCCGCCGTGAGATCGAGGAGGCTCGGCGCCAGCTCGTCGCCGCCGCCTCACACGATCTGCGCACGCCGCTGGCCTCGCTGCGGCTGCTGGTCGAGTCGATCGACGACGGCGTGGCGACGGGGGAGACCCGCGACCGCTACCTGAAGGAGATCCGCACCCATGTCGGCGTGCTCAGCGACCTTATCGACGACCTCTTCGAGCTCTCCCGAATCGAGGCCGGCGACATCTCCTGGACGATGCGCCAGGTCGAGCTGCGCGACCTGATCGGCGATACCGTCGCAGCGATGCGGGCGCCGGCCGAGCAGCGTGGCGTGACGATCGCCGCCGAGCTGCCCTCCGGCGAGGTGATCGCCCGGGCCAATGCCGAGAAGGTCCAGCGCGTCCTCTTCAACCTGATCCAGAACGCGATCCGCCACACCCCGGCCGACGGCAGCGTCACCGTCCGCGCGCGCTCGGCCGGACGTGGGGTGGAGGTCGAGGTCGCCGACAGCGGCGAGGGAATCTCCGACGCCGACGGCGAGCGGGTCTTCGAGGCCTTCTACCGCGGCGACGCCGCCCGCGGCGAGGGCGGCGCCGGCCTAGGCCTGGCGATCTCCCGGGCGATCGTCGAAGCGCATGGGGGCAAGATCTGGCTCGAACACGGCTCGCCGGGGACCCGGGTGCATTTCACGCTTCAGGGCGCCTAGATCCGGTTCAGGGTTTGGGATGTTGGGCGGGGAGGGCTCGGTGCCCCTGCTCCAGAGGCCGTCGCGCAGCTGGGCGTGTCGGGGAGTTCAAGCGTGGCCGCTTGAGCCTCTGGAGCAGGGGCACCGACCCTCCTGCACCCGCTCCCCGTCCCTGTGTCGGTAGCGGCCTCGTGCTTTGTAACCGTCCGCATCTCTTCAGGATGCTTCCGTCCCGAAGCCAGCTCTTTGCTTCGTGAGAGCTGCCCTACTTGGGAGCTTGGTTGAGGTTCCGTAGGTGGTGCTGTGGGGCTCTTCCCCGGAGGCTCAAGCGGCCACGCTTGAACTCCCCGACACGCCCAGCTGCGCGACGGCCTCCGGGGAAGAGCCCCACAGCACCACCCCCGCAGCCCCATCCGAAACCGACTACAACTGCAGGCTCTTCACCTGCAGCATCTCCTCGACCCCGTACCGCCCGTTCTCCCGCCCATGCCCTGACTGGCCGTAGCCACCAAACGGGGCGAGCGGGTTGAAGGCGCCGCCGTTGATCTCGATCTGGCCGCTACGGATGCGGCGGGCGATGGCGATCGCGCGCTCCTTATCGGCCGACCAGACGCCGCCGGCGAGGCCGTACTCGCTGTCGTTGGCGATCCGGACCGCGTCCTCCTCGCCGTCGTAGGGCTGGATCGCGAGGACCGGGCCGAAGATCTCCTCCTGGGCGATCGTCATCTCCGGGGTCACCTCGGAGAAGACAGTGGGCGCGACGAAGTAGCCGCGGTCGAGTCCCTCGGGCGCCTCGGCGCCGCCGGTGACGAGCTTGGCGCCCTCGGCCTGGCCCTTCTCGATGTAGCCGCGGACGCGGCCGCGCTGGAGGTCGGAGACGAGCGGGCCAAGACGGGTGGTCTCGGCGAAGGGATCGCCGGGGGTGAAGGCGGCGGCGGTCGCGGCGGCGATCTCCTCCGCTTCGGCCAGCTTCTCGCGCGGGACCAGCATCCGGGTCAGGGCGCTGCAGGTCTGGCCGGAGTTGAGGAAGCACTTGGCGACGCCGTCGGGCACCGCCTGGGCGAGGTCGGCATCGTCGAGGATCACGTTCGGCGACTTGCCGCCGAGCTCCATCGCCACCGGCTTCACGGTCGCGGAAGCGAGCTCGCTGACCCGCTTGCCGGCCCGGGTCGAGCCGGTGAAGGAGACCATGTCGACGCCGGGGTGGGCGGCGATCGCCTCGCCGACGACCGGCCCGGTGCCGGTGACCAGGTTGAAGACGCCGGCGGGCAGGCCGGCGGCCTCGATCACCTCGGCCAGCAGGAAGGCGTTCAACGGGGTGATCTCGCTGGGCTTGAGGACGACGGTGCAGCCGACGGCGAGGGCGGGGGCGACCTTGCAGGCGATCTGGTTCAGCGGGTAGTTCCAGGGGGTGATCGCACCGAGCACGCCGACCGGCTCGCGCAGAACCCGCGAGTTGCCGATCTCCTCCTCCCAGGCGATTTCCTCCATCAGCTTCGGCATCGCCCCGAACTGGGCGGTCGGCAGGCCGACCTGGATCATCTGGCTCAGCTTCAGCGGCATTCCCAGCTCCTGGGAGATCGTCGCCGCGATCTCCTCGCTGCGCTCGCCGAGCCCGGCGGCGATCGCCGACATGTAGGCGGCGCGCTCCTCGCGCGGCGTCCGCGACCAGGAGTCGAAGGCGCCGCGGGCGGCCCGCACGGCGCGGTCGGCGTCCTCGGGGGAGCAGGCGGGAACGGTGCCCATCGTCTCCTCGGTGGTCGAGTTGGTCACCTCGATCGGCTCGTTGCCCCGCGGCTCGACCCACTCGCCGCCGATGAAGATCCTGTCCCGAACCTGAAGCTCCGCAGCAGTCGCCATTCCCACTCCTCCTCAACGCTCGTTCGCCCGATTGGCCGTCCGGCCAACGCTAGCGCGACCGGGCTGTCGGCGAGATAAAGAAAATTAATAGCAAATAAGCAATAAGTACAAATAAGCTATGCTGATCTCATGACCCCGGGAGAGCTCCTACGCGATGCGCGCAAGCGTCATGGCGTCAGCCAGCAAAGCTTGGCAACCCGTGCCGGCACGACCCAGTCGGCGATCTCCCGCATCGAGGGCGACCGCGTTTCGCCTTCGATCGAGACGCTGCGGGATCTCTTGAGTCTGTTGGGGGAGGATCTGACCCTTGGCACCGAGGCGCGCGACTGGGGCATCGACAGCTCGCTGATCCGGGAGCGCCTCCGGCTCACCCCCGCGGAGCGGCTCGACTATGGCCTGGCGTTCGCGGGTCAGGTGATCGCGAACAGCCCCAACGTCCGTCGCGAAGGCGGACCGCGGTGACCGGCAACGAATCGCTTCCACCGCGAGTCCCCGACCTCGGCAAATTGCTGGGGCCACTGGTGCGGCACGGCGTGGACTTCGTCCTGATCGGGGGAATGGCCGGAATCGCGCACGGCTCCAACTATCCAAGCTTCGATCTCGACGTCCTCTATGCCCGCGATCGGGCCAACATCGGACGGCTGGTCGCGGCGCTCGCCGAGCTCGGAGTTCGGCTGCGGGGTGCGCCGGAGGACCTTTCATTCGTGCTTGACGAGCGAACGATCGAAAACGGCGCCAACTTCACCTTCATCACCCCGTCCGGGGATCTCGATGTCCTCGGCGACGCCGCGGGAGTGAAGGACTACAAGGCGGTTGCGGCCGCCGCTGAAGAGAAAGACATTGCCGGCTTCCCGGTCAAGGTCGCGTCAGTCGACCACCTGATTGCGATGAAGAGAGCGGCGAATCGACCGAAGGACAAGCTGATGGTCGAGGAGTACCTGGTCATCGCCGACGAGCAGCGCCGCCTCGCCGGGGAGGATTAGGCGGCGCCGGCGGCAGTATCCGCGAGGGCCAGCGGCGATCCGGGGCCCGGGATCTGGCGGGCATCGCGGGCGCGGAGGACCTGGCCGCAGCTCTCACAGATGCCGCGCTCGCTGACCCGGCCGCCGCACTCCTTGTGGACGATGATTTTCGGCGGCCCGGCCGGGTTGGTCGAGTAGCGGTCGCCCCAGTTGAGCAGGGCGATCAGGGCCGGCCAGAGGTCGAGGCCCTTGTCGGTGAGGAAGTACTCGAAGCGCTCCGGGCTCTGCTGGTAGGGGCGGCGCTCGAGGATGCCCTCGGCGATCAGCCGCTGCAGCCGCGCCGAGAGCACGTTGCGGGCGACGCCGAGCGAGCCCTGGATCTGACCGAAGCGGCGGTTGCCGTTGAGGACGTCGCGGACGATCAGCAGCGACCAGCGCTCGCCGATCACCTCCAGCGACTCGGCGATCGAGCAGGTCTGGCCCGGATAGTCGTGGTTCAGCACGGTGTGATCTTCGCACACTTGGTTGCATCAAGCAACTCACTGATGTAGGGTTGCCCGGCACTCAGTTGCTTGACGAAACCAAGCTGCACCCGCCGATTGGAGGCGACCGGATGAGGTTGATCCCGAGACACAGGCAGACCCACCGCGGCAAGCGGCCCCGCATCGCGATAAGCCAAGCTGAGATCACCGCCGATCTCCACTACCCGGTGGGCTCGCGCTCGCCGAGCCGGGCACGCGTCGCCGCGGGCCGGGGTGGCGGCCGATGAGTCCCGATGGCGTCGTCATCGCTGACGATGCGAGCGCCGCCGACGTCGCCGAGGCGTTCGCGGCATCGAGCCCGGAGACCTCGCGCAGCCGCACCTTGGTCTGGCAGGACCCGGTGGCGACCGCGGCGGCCGGAGCGACGATGACCGGCATGGAGTACATGACCGCGATCGTCGCCGGCGAGATGCCACCACCGCCGATCGCGGTGACGATGCGGCTGCGCCCGGTCGAGCTGGAGGAAGGGCGGGTCGTGTTCGAGGGCGAGCCCGGGGAGGAGCACTACAACCCGATCGGGGTCGTCCACGGCGGCTACGCCGCGACCCTGCTGGACTCGGCTCTCGGCTGCGCTGTACACACCACGCTCCCCGCCGGCGTCGGCTACACCTCGCTCGGCCTCGAGGCAAAGTTCGTGCGGCCGATCAGCCGCGATACCGGCCGGGTCCTGTGCGAGGCGGGCGTCCTCTATCGCGGCCGCAAACAGGCGACCGCCGAGGCGAAGCTGACCGCCGCCGAGAGCGGCAAGCTGCTCGCCCACGGCGTCGCCACCTGCATGATCCTCGGCGGCTGAGGGAGGCCCGAATGCTTCGCGAGCTAAGTGGCGAGGTCGCGTGCCAGCTCGACCAGCAGCCGCACGCCGAAGCCGCTGGCGTCGTTGCCGGTGTACTCGCGGCCGACTTCCCAGGCGGTGCCGGCGATGTCGACGTGCGCCCAGGGCGTCTCGTCGACGAACTCCTCGAGGAAGGAGGCGGCTGTGATCGTGCCGGCCTTGCGCTTGGAGGCGAGGTTGGAGAGGTCGGCGAAGGTGCCCTTCATCATCGCCTTGAACTCAGGGTGCAGGGGCAGCCGCCAGGTCAGCTCGCCGCTGGTCTCGCCGGCCGCGGCGACCGCGGCGGCGAGGTCGTCGTCGTTGGAGACGACGGCGGCGTAAGTCGAGCCCAGGGCGATCACGACGGCGCCGGTCAGGGTGGCGAGGTCGACGACCCGCTCCGCGCCAAGCTCGACCGCGTAGGCGAGCGCGTCGGCGAGGATCAGCCGGCCCTCGGCGTCGGTGTTGTTGACCTCGACCGTCTTGCCGTTGTACTGGGTGATGATGTCGCCCGGCTTGATCGCCGTCCCGGAGGGCATGTTCTCGGTCGACGGCACTACCGCGACGAGCTCGATCGGCAGGCCAAGCTCGGCGATCGCCGCCACGGCCTCCAGCACCGCCGCCGCCCCGGACATGTCGTACTTCATCTCCTGCATCCCGGCGCCGGGCTTGAGCGAGATGCCACCGGTATCGAAGGTGACCCCCTTGCCGACCAGGCCCAGGGTCGGGCCGGAGCCGCCGCCGGAGTAGCGCAGGACGATCAGCCGCGGGTCCTCCTCGCCACCCTGGCTGACCGCGGCGAGCCCACCCATTCCCTTGGCGACGATCTCCTCGCGGCCGAAGACCTCGACCGTGACCGCTGCGACGCCGGCGGCGATCTCCTCGGCGCGCGCCGCCAGGAAGCTCGGCGTGGCGACGTTGGCGGGGGTGCTCTGCAGGTCGCGGGCGCGGTTCTGGGCCTCGGCGTAGACGCGGGCGGTCTCGGCGACGCCGGCCAGCTCGGCGGGTGCCAGCAGCGTCAGCGACTCCAGGCGCGGCGCCGCCGGCTCGTCGGGATCGGCGCTCTGGAAACGATCGAAGCGGTAGGAGCCGAGGATCGTCCCGGTCACCAACGCCTCCGCGGCGGCAGCGTCGTCGCCGCTGTCCGGAAGCGCCCAGGCCAGCGAGCCGGCCTCGAGCCGTCCCGCCTCCTTGGCTGCCAGCGCCGCGGCGATGCGCAACCGCTCGGCATCGGCCTCCTCGCGCTTGCCGAGGCCGGCGACGAGGATCGGCGCCGAGCCGTCGGGATAGACCAGCGTCAGCTTCTTGAAGCCGTCTATGGCGCCCGCCGCGCCAGGCGCCGCCGCGATCTCGCCCGGCAGCGACTCGTCCGCGTAGAGCCCGACGACCGCCAGGTCGGCTCCGGACCCGGTCAGCTCGCTCTGTCGCACCTCGACCTTCATCGGGCGCGAGTTTACGGAGGACGGTCGGTATCGTCACCGGCCGGCCGCCGCGCCCACTGCACCGGACCTATCGACCACGCAGAAGAAAGGCAGTAGATGCCCAGCTCAGTCATCCTTGGAACCGCGCGTACCCCCTTCGGGAAGATGGGCGGGGCCCTGTCCTCCCTCGACGCCACCGATCTCGGCGGTCAGGTGATCGAGGCGGCGCTGGAGCGCTCCGGCGTCGACCCCGAGCAGGTCGAGCAGGTTGTCTTCGGCCAGGTCCTGCAGGCCGGCCAGGGCCAGATTCCCTCGCGCCAGGCCCAGATCAAGGGCGGCATCCCCAAGGACGTTCCCTCGGAGACGATCAACAAGGTCTGCGCCTCGGGCATGCGCTCGCTCGGCATCGCCGACATGGGGATCCGGGCCGGCGACGCCGAGGTCGCGGTCACCGGCGGCATGGAGTCGATGAGCAAGGCGCCGTACCTGCTGCCGGGCGCCCGCTTCGGCTTCCGCATGGGCGATGTCACCGCGATCGACGCGATGACCCACGACGGTCTCACCAATCCCTTCACCGAGAAGCAGATGATCAACGAGGCCAGCGAGGTCTCCAACGAGCTCGAGATCACCCGGGTCGACATGGACCGCTTCGCCGAGCGCTCGCACCGCCTCGCCGCCGAGGCGACCGACGCCGGCCGCCTTGCCGACGAGATCGTCGGCATCACTGTCAAGTCGCGCAAGGGCGAGAGCACGGTCGAGGTCGACGAGGCGATCCGCCCCGACACGACCCTGGAGACGCTCGCCAAGCTGCGCGCGATCGGTGGCGACGACGCGACCCACACCGCCGGTAACGCTCCCGGCGTCAACGACGGCGCCGGCGCGATCGTCGTCGCCTCCTCGGACTGGGCCGAGCGCGAAGGGCGCACCCCGCTGGCCCGCGTCCTCTCCTACGGCATGGTCGGCGACGACTTCGCCTACCTGGCGAGGACCCCCGCCAATGCCGCCAAGCAGGCGCTGGAGAAGATCGGCAAGAGCCCCGAGGACGTCGACCTCTGGGAGATCAACGAGGCCTTCGCCTCGGTCGCCCTCAACTCGGTGCGGATGCTCGGCATCGACGAGGAGAAGGTCAACGTCAACGGCGGCGCGATCGCCCTCGGCCACCCGATCGGCGCCTCCGGCTCCCGCATCGTCGGCGCCTTGGTTCACGAGCTCGGCCGCCGCGGCGGCGGTCTCGGCGTCGCCGCGATCTGCTCCGGCGGTGGCCAGGGAGACGCAATCGTGATCGAAGTGCCCGGGGCCTAGCTTGAGCCGCGGCGCGGCGTTCTTCGACCTGGACAAGACCCTGATGGCGGGGTCCTCCGGGATGCAGTTCGCCCGCGTCGCCAGCCAGCACGGCATCGTCAGCCGCCGCCTGCTGGCCAGCTGGGGCTTCGAGCACCTGCGCTACCGCTTGCGCGGGACCACCGACGAGCGGACCGGGGAGGTGCTGCGCGCCGCCCGCGAGCTGATCCGCGGCGTCGAGGCGAAGACGGTCGACCGAATGGAGCCGGAGGTGATGGCGGCGATCCTGCCGCGGGTCTTCCCGGAGATGCTGGCCGAGGTCCACGCCCACCAGGACTCCGGCCGGCCGGCCTTCATCGTCAGTGCCGCCGGCAACGGCATCGTCGAGTCGCTGGCCCGGGTCCTGGGGATGGAGGGCGGCATCGGCACCCGTTACGAGGTCGACGCCGACGGCAAGTTCACCGGCCGCTTCGACGGTCCCTTCGTCTACGGCCCCGGCAAGGTCGAGGCGATGCGGGCCTTCGCCGAGCGCCACGAGATCGACCTCGACGCCTCCTACGCCTACTCCGACTCGCTCTCGGACCTGCCGATGCTGCGCGCGGTCGGCAATCCGGTCGCCGTCAACCCCGACCCGCCGCTGGCCGAGCTCGCCAAGCGGGAGGGCTGGCAGACGATGCGCTTCGAGCGCCTCGGCCGTCGCCTGGTCGCGGTCGCCGTCACCCTGCTGGCGACCCTCGCCGGCCTCGGTGCTTCCCGTTACGCGGCCCGGCGCACCTAGACTCCAGCGATGGCCAGCGAGCCTCGGGTCCGGCCCGAGTTCAAACAGCGCGACGCCGAGTTCTCCACCATCTCCGGCCAGGAGATCGAGCCTCTCTACACCGAGGAGGGCCTGGAGCCGGGGCTGGAGGAGCGGGTCGGCCGCCCAGGCGAGTTCCCGTTCACCCGCGGCCCCTACCCCTCGATGTACCGGGGTCGCCTCTGGACGATGCGCCAGTTCGCCGGCTTCGGCACCGTCGAGGAGACCAACGAGCGCTTCCATTACCTCTTGAACCACGGCCAGACGGGCCTCTCGACCGCCTTCGACATGCCGACCCTGATGGGCTACGACTCCGACCACGAGCGCAGCCTCGGTGAGGTCGGCCGCGAGGGCGTGGCCGTCGACACCCTCGGCGACATGGAAGCGCTCTTCGCCGGCATCCCGCTCGGCGAGGTCACCACCTCGATGACGATCAACGCCCCGGCGGCGATCCTGCTCGCCTTCTACGTCCTCGTCGGCGAGAGCCAGGGCGTCCCCCCGGAGCGGCTCGGCGGCACGATCCAGACCGACATCCTCAAGGAGTACATCGCCCAGAAGGAGTGGTGCTTCCCGATCGAGCCGGCGCTGCGGCTGGTCACCGACATGATCGAGTGGTGCTCGCAGACGATGCCGCGCTGGCACCCGGTCTCGATCTCCGGCTACCACATCCGCGAGGCCGGATCGACCGCCCAGCAGGAGCTCGCCTTCACGCTCAAGGACGGCTTCACCTACGTCGAGCGGGCGATCGAGCGCGGGCTCGACGTCGACGACTTCGCCCCCCGCCTCTCCTTCTTCTTCAACGCCCACGTCGACTTCTTCGAGGAGATCGCCAAGTACCGGGCGGCGCGCCGGATCTGGGCCAGGGAGATGCGCGACACCTACGGTGCCAGGCGCGAGGAGTCGATGCGGCTGCGCTTCCACACCCAGACCGCCGGCGTCTCCCTGACCGCCCAGCAGCCGCTCAACAACATCGTCCGCACCTCGCTCGAGGCCCTCGCCGCCGTCCTCGGCGGCACCCAGTCGCTGCACACCAACTCCTACGACGAGGCGCTGGCGCTGCCGACCGAGGAGGCGGTCCGGGTCGCCCTGCGCACGCAGCAGATCATCGCCACCGAGTCCGGCGTCGTCGACACCGCCGACCCGCTCGGCGGCTCCTGGTTCGTCGAGAAGCTGACCGACGAGATGGAGGCAGCCGCCTACGCCTACTTCACTCGCATCGACGAATTGGGGGGGATGGTCGAGGCGATCAAGCGCAACTACCCCCAGCGCGAGATCGCCGATGCCTCCTTCACCTACCAGCAGGAGCTGAACGAAGGCCGCCGCATCGTCGTCGGCGTCAACGAGCACACCGAAGACGACGAAGTGCCGACCGCGATCCTGAAGATCGACCCGGCCCTCGAACGCAAGCAGACCGACCGCCTGGCGGCTACCCGCGCCCGCCGCGACGGCGCCGCCGTGCAGGGCGCCCTGGCCGAGCTCAAACGGGCGGCCGCGGGCGAGGGCAACCTGATGGAGCCGATCATCGCCGCGGCGCGGGTCCGTGCCACCGAGGGCGAGATGATCGCGGCGTTGCAGGAGGTCTTCGGGACCTACACCGAGTCGCCGGTCTTCTAAGCAGCCGCTACGCTTCCCCGCGCCGATGACCACCGCCACCGCCCGCAAGATCCGCGTCGTCGTCGCCAAGCCCGGCCTCGACGGCCACGACCGCGGCGCCAAGATCATCGCCCGCGCTCTGCGCGACGCCGGCATGGAGGTCATCTACACCGGCCTGCACCAGACGCCGGAGCAGATCGCCGAGACGGTGATCCAAGAGGACGCCGACGCGGTCGGCCTCTCGATCCTCTCCGGTGCCCACATGACCCTGGTCCCGAAAGTCGTCGCCCTGCTCGAAGCCCAGGGTGTCGATGACGTCCTGGTCACCGTCGGCGGCACGATCCCCGCCGACGACATCCCCGAGCTGAAGCGGCTCGGGGTCGCCGAGGTCTTCACTCCCGGGGCCGGGACCGACGAGATCGTCGACTTCATCCGGGCCGGCGCCACCGAGCGCCACGAGCGCGGCGAATAACTTCCCGCGGGTCGGGTATTATCGTCCTGATTGACTGGTCAATCAACCAGTCGAGCGCAACCGGTAACATGCCCGCCCGCAAAGGGCCAGCGAGGCGCATTTCGCAGCCCGCGAAGACCTGAGAATCGTCCCCAAGGAGGCTTCACTTGAAGATCTGCGTCCTGGTCAAGGAGGTTCCGGACGCCGCGGTACAGAAGCGCATCGATCCCAACACGATGCGACTGGACCGTGGCGGCGAGAAAAACCTCAATCCCTTCGATACGCACGCCCTCGAGGCGGCGATGCAGATCAAGGAGGGTGGAGCGATCCCGGTCGACGAGGTGGTGGCCGTAACCATGGGCCCCGGCTCCGCCGTCCGCGCTCTGCACAAGGCTGTCGCCCTCGGCGCCGACCGCTCCGTGCATCTCTCCGACGATGCCCTGCAGGGCTCCGACGTCTGCGCCACCGGCTACTCGCTGGCCAAGGTTCTCGAGTCCGAGAGCCCTGACCTGGTCCTGCTGGGCCAGCAGTCCGATGACGGCGAGTGCTACACGATCGGTGCTGTCGTCGCCGACCACCTGCAGATGCCTTCGCTGACCCAGGTGATCAAGATCGACGTCAGCGACGGCAAGCTGCGCTGCGAGCGCCAGGCCGAGTACGGGTACGACACCGTCGAGATCGAGCTGCCCGCCGTGATCAGCGTCGGCGACGCGATCAACGAGCCCCGCTACCCGAGCCTCAAGGCGATCATGGGGGCGAAGAAAAAACCGCTCGACACCAAGGCCACCGGCGACGTCGGAATCGACGGCGGCATGGTCGGCACGGCCGGTTCCAAGACCGCGGTCCTGGCGCTCAACCCGCCTCCGCCCAAGGTGGCCGGCGAGATCATCGAGGACGAGGACACCAATGAGACGGTCGAAAAGATCGTCGCCTGGCTCGACGAGAGGAAATTGATCTAGATGGCAGGCATCCTGGTTTACGCCCTGCACGACGACGAGGGCAACTTCAACAAAAACTCACTCGGGGCGATCTCCGAGGCGGCCAAGCTGGCCGGCGAGATCGGCGGCGAGGCCGCTGCGCTGGTGGTCGGCGACATCGCCGACGACGCCTGCGCCTCGCTCGGCAACTGGGGCGCGGCCAGGGTCTACCGGGCCAAGAGCGTCCCGGAGGGCCTGGCCCAGCCGATCGTCGACGCGATGGCCAAGGTCATCACCGAGAACGGCATCTCCTACGCCCTGTTCGGCGGCGGCCTGCTCGGCTTTGAGATCGGTGCGGGCCTCACCGCCCGCCTCAACGCCGGCGTCACCATGGAGGTCACCGAGGTCAAGGTGCAGGACGGCAAGCTGGTCGCCGAGCGCCCGATCCTGCAGGACTCCGAGATCGCCGACGTCGGTTACGTCAGCGAGCCGGGCATCATCATCAGCCGCCTCAACGCGTTCGACGCCAGGGAGAGCGGTGGCACGGCCGAGGTTGTCGACGTCGAGGTCGAGCTCTCGGCCTGGTCGACCAAGGCGACGATGGTCCAGCGCGGCGAGCAGCGCGGCGCCGACGTCAACATCGAGGACGCCGACATCCTGGTCGGCGGCGGTCGAGGCCTCGGCGCTGCCGAGGGCTTCAAGCTCGCCGAGGAACTCGCCGAGTCGATGGGTGGCGCCGTCGCCGCGACCCGTGCGGTCGTCGACGCCGGCTGGTACCCCTACGCGGCCCAGATCGGCCAGACCGGCAAGACGGTCGCGCCGAAGCTGTACCTCGCGGCCGGCGTGTCCGGAGCGATCCAGCACAAGGTCGGGATGCAGAACTCGGAGAACATCCTCGCGATCAACAAGGACCCGAACGCGCCGATCTTCGAGTTCTCGGACCTCGGCGTGGTCGGCGATCTGCACAAGATCGTCCCCAAGCTGACCGAGGCGATCAAGGCCAAGAAGGGGAGCTGAGCAAAGTGCCGGGAGTAGCGCCCAGCGAGTTCCCGCCGCCGTTCGATTCCGCCGACGTCATCGGTCCGCCGACGGACGCGGAGGACGAGCGCATTGAGGTTGGCGTGGCGATCGTCGGCGGTGGCCCCGCCGGCCTCGCCTGCGCCAACAAGGTCATGCAGCTGCTCGAGAACGAGCCGGAGCTGACCGAGAAGCTGGGCGAAGTCCCGGTCGCCGTGATCGAGAAGGGCAAAGTCGCCGGGGCGCACCTGCTCTCCGGGGCGAACATGAAGCCCTCGGCGATGGAAGAGCTGTTCCCCGACCTCGACAAGTCGGAGTGGCCGGTCTACCAGGAGGTCACCAAGGACGCCGTCTACATGCTGACGTCCAAGAAAGCCCTGCCGCTGAAGCCGATGCCGCCGAACTTTCGCAACCACGGCAACTACGTCACCTCGGTCTCCAAGCTCGGCCGCTTCCTGGCCGAGAAAGCCGAGGAAGCCGGTGTCTACATCCTCTCCGAGACCGCCGCGACCAAGCTGCTGGTCGAGGACCGCGTGGTCAGGGGCGTGCGCTCGGGCGACCGCGGCCGCGGCAAGGACGGCGAAGAGCTCGGCAACTTCGAGCCGGGCTCCGACGTCGTCGCCAAGGCGACCGTGCTCGCCGAGGGCACCGTCGGCCACCTCACCTACGCCGCCTATGACTACTTCGACATGCACGGAGCCGACCCGATGCGCTGGGAGCTCGGGGTCAAAGAGGTCTGGGAGGTCAAGAAGCCGCTCGACCGGGTCATCCACACGATGGGCTGGCCGCTGCGCAAAAGCGCCAGGTTCAACGAGTTCGGCGGCAGCTTCATCTACCCGATGGGCGAGGACAAGATCTGCATCGGCCTCGTCGCCGGCCTCGACTACACCGACGCGACCTTCAGCGTCCACGACGCCCTGCAGCTGCTCAAGACCCACCCCTTCATCAAAGACCTGATCGAGGGCGGCAAGCGGGTCGCCTGGGGGGCGAAGACGATCCCCTCCGGCGGCTACTTCGCGATGCCGAAGCGGCTCGCGGTGCCCGGGATGATGGTTGCGGGCGATGCCGCCAGCATGGTCAACGTGCCGACCCTGAAGGGCGTCCATTACGCGATGCACGCCGGCATGTACGCGGCGGAGACGATCGTCGAGACCCTCAAGCAGGACGCCGACTCGGTCAACTTCGAGGCCTATGACGAGAAGATCCACAACTCGGCGATCGAGAAGGATCTGAAGGAATCGCGCAACATGCGCCAGCCGTTCTCGAAAGGCTTCTTCCTCGGTGGCGCCTTCGCCTCGGCGATGACCGTCACCAAAGGCAACTTCCCCGGCGGCCACTGGAAGCAGGAGGACGACGCCGAGAACGTGATGGAGATCGGCAAGGCCGGCGACATGTACGTCAAGGCCGACAACGAGATCACCTTCAACAAGCTCGACTCGGTCTTCCTCTCCGGCAACGCCACCCGCGACGACGCTCCCAACCACGTACGGATCCAGACCCGCGTGCCCAAGGAGGTCGCCCAGACCTGGGTCTCGATGTGCCCGGCCCAGGTCTACGAGATCCCCGACGACCAGCTGGAGAGCGGCGCGGCCGAGGTCGACGTCCACGTGACCGCCTCCAACTGCGTGCAGTGCGGGGCGATCACGGCCAAGGGTGGGCGTCTGACGCTGCCCGAGGGCGGCGACGGGCCGTTGTACCAGGAGACCTGAGTCAGTGGAGGGATCGGTGCCCCTCCCCCGGAGACCGTCGCGCAGCTGGGTCGTGCGCTTGGGTTCGGATCTTGCCGCTTGAGCCTCCGGGGGAGGGGCACCGATCCCTCTCGGCGCGCAGTCAGGCCTCCCGGCACGGCGGCGTCGCCGTAGGTGACTAGGGACGCGAGACGGCGGGGTTGCTGAATAAGGTCGGTGGATGCTCGCGCTGGGGATTGCCGCCGCTGTAGGAGCCTCTGTTCTCTACAACACCTCGATCGCGTTGCAGGCTTTGGAGGCGCGGGATGTGCCGCACGAGCACTCGCTGCGGATCTCGCTGATCGGGAAGCTGGCCAGGAACCCGAAGTGGCTGGGGGCGACGGTGCTTGGCTTTCTGGGGTGGCCGCTGGAGATCGTGGCCTTGCTGCTGGCGCCGCTGACGGTGGTTCAGCCCTGTCTGGTCAGCGGGTTGGTCGTGCTGCTCTGGCTCGGGGCGACGAGGCTGGGGGAGGCGCCGGGGAAGCGCGAGTTCGTGGCGGTGGGGGCGATCGTGGCCGGGGTCGCGGGAGTCGCCTGGGCATCGCCAGACCGGACCACGGACCACGCGGGAACGGTGGCGATCGCGATCGCGCTCGGCCTGGTCGCGATCCCGATCGCGGCGCCCTACGTGATGCGGCGCCGGGCTTCCTCGATGAGCCTGCTGGCCGTCCTCGGCGCCGGCTTCGGCTACGCCTGGACGGCGATCGCCAGCAAGCTGCTGACCGACGAGCTGGCGGCCGGGACGCTGCTGGTCGCGGTCGGCTGGCTGGCCACGGCGGCCGCCTCGGAGGGGCTGGCGCTGCTCAGCGAGATGAGCGCCCTGCAGCGGCGCCCGGCCACCCACGTGGCGCCGGTGATGTTCGCGGTCCAGGTCCTGGTGCCGGTCGTGCTGGCGCCGCTGATCTTCGAGGAGAAGTGGTCGACGACCCCGCTGGGCGGGGTCGCCCTGGTCGGATTCATGGCGGTGGCCCTCGCCGGCACCACGCTGCTGGCGGGCTCGAAGGTGGTCGGGGCGGTGATCGAATCCGCACACAGCGGCGATTGATTCCGGCTTGGAGCGGGTATCCAGTCCGGTTTCGATGCTAGCCTTGCGGCCGCCTTCGGCGTTGTAACTCGTCAAGTCCAGCCAGGGCGCAATTCCCAGCCACACTCACCAAGGAGTCATCGTAGGCCCCGCAGAGACAACCCGGCCCGATGCGACCAAGTTCGCAATCGGGTTCGACCACCGTGACCGCACGCGCCTGTTCGACCTCTGGACCGAGGTGCTCGATTCCGAGCAGTGGTCCGAGGGGGCCAAGCTCAAGGCATTCGAGGAGCGCTGGGCGGAGTGGAACAAGCTGCCCAGCCTCGGCCTCTCCAGCTGGGCCGGGGGCGCCCTGGCGGCGCTCGAGTTCGCCGGCGTCAAGGGCGAGACCGTGCTCTGCCCGTCCAACACCTTCATGGCGACGCCGCTGGCCGCGATCGGCGCCGGCGCCGAGGTCGAGTTCGTCGACTGCAGGCGCGACGACCTCTGCATGTCCTTCGAGGACTTCGAGGCGAAGGCCGAGCGGCACAAGCCGCGGGCCGCGATCCTGGTCCACATCGGCGGTCACATCGCCTTCGACTCCGAGCGGATCGCCGCCTACTGTCGCGACAACGGGATCTTCCTGCTCGAGGACTGCGCCCACGCCCACGGCGCCGGCTGGAACGGCGAGCGGCCGGGCGGCTTCGGCGACGCCGGCGTCTACTCGCTCTACGCGACCAAGACGGTCTCGACGGGGGAGGGAGGCGTGCTCGTCTCCGGCAACGACGAGCTGATCGCGTTCGCCGAAAAGTTCCGCAACTACGGCAAGTTCGAGCACGAGGTCGACGGCCTCAACTTCCGCATGAACGAGTTCACCGCCGCCCTCGGCCTGGTCCAGGCCGACCGTATGGAGGAGATCGTCGCCTGGAAGAACGAGTATGCCCGCGAGCACCTCGACCCCATCCACCCGGCCCGGCTCGAGCTGCCCGACGGGATGACCTCGGGCTTCTACAAGTACATCGTCTTCGAAGAGCTCGAGAAGAGCACCGGCAAGGTCTACGACCAGCCCTGTCACCGCATCATGGGCCGCTCCGATGAGCTGCCGAACACCGACTGGGTGGCCGAGAGCCACTGGTGCGTGCCGCTCTATTACCGCCCGGAAAGCCGCGAGGCGGCACTCAGCAAGGAGGAGTCGTCATGAGGGTCCTGGTAACCGGAGGCGGGGGCTTCATCGGCTCCCACGTGGTGGATCGCCTGCTCGAGCGCGGGATGACGCCGCGGATCTTCGACCTCAGCGCTTCGCCCTACCACTCGCCGCTCGAGGTTGAGACCTTCACCGGCAGCATCACCGACCCCGCCAACCTCGACCTGGCGATGCGCGACTGCGACGCCGTCATCCACCTCGCTGCGGTCGCCGACGTCGGCCACGTGCTGGCCGACCCGGTCCTGGCCGAGGAGGTCAACACCCGCGGCACCCTCAACGTGCTCGAGGCCGCCGCCGGCGCCAAGGTCGGCCGCGTCGTCTACGGCTCGACCACCTGGGTCTACAGCGACTGCGTCGAGCAGGACGTCAGCGAGGAGACGCTGATCCCGGCCCCGCGCCACCTCTACACCGCGACCAAGCTCGCCGGCGAGACCTACTGCGCCGGCTACTCGGAGCTCTACGACCTCGAGAGCACGGTGCTGCGCTTCGGCATCCCCTACGGCCCGCGGGCCCGCGCCGCCGGCGTCGTCGCCAAGTTCACCGACCTTGCCTTCGAAGGCAAGGCGCTGACGATCGCCGGCGACGGCAGCCAGAGCCGCAGCTTCATCTACGTCGAGGATCTCGCCGACGGCATCGTCGCCGCGCTCAAGCCCGAGGCCGCCGGCCGCACCTACAACCTCTCCGGCGAGGAGGTCGTGACGATCCTCGAAATCGCCGAGCGCGTGCAGGAAAACACCGACGGCTGCGAGATCGTCCACACGCCACCGCGGCCCGGCGACTTCCCCGGCAAGGTCATCTCCAACGAGCGCGCCCTCGCGGAGCTCGGCTGGAAAGCCGCGACGAGCTTCCGCGAAGGCGTCAAGAAGTATGTCGAATGGGTCCGCGGAAGCACTCGCCCGCCCGACCCGATCCCCGGCAAAAAGCCCTCGCTGAACGGCAACGATCACGCCGCCGGCGCGCTGCTCTCCGGTGCCGCCCGGGCCGAGGAGCGCGAGCCGCGGGTGCTGGTCCTGACCGCCGACATCGGCGAGGGGCACGACCTGCCGGCCCGGATCATCAAAGCCGACCTCGAAGAAGAGGTTCCCGACGCCGAGGTGGAGATCGCCAACGGCCTCGACGCGATGGGCAGGATCTGCGCCGCCGTTCTCCGCAACGGCTCCCGCGTCACCTTCCGCTGGATGCCCTGGCTGTTCGACATCCAGTACTGGCTGATCACCAAGTTCGCCCCGGCCCGCTGGTTCTTCCACCACATCGGCTACCTGGTGGGTGGCCGCGGCCTGATGCGGCTGATCAAGGATCGCGACCCGGACACGATCATCTCGACCTACCCCGGCGTCACCGCCGTGCTGGGGATGTTGCGCGAGAACCGGCGCCTCGACATCCCGGTGCAGTCGGCGATCACCGATCTGGCCGGGCTGCGCTACTGGGCGCACCCGGGGGTTGACCTCCACTACGTCACCCACCCGGAGTCGATCGTGGAGGTCGAGAAGCTGGTCGGACCGGGCACGGTCGAGTGGGCGCGGCCGCCGATCTCCCGCGAGTTCCTGATGCCGCGCACCCGCCGCGACGCCCGCGACGTGCTCGACGTTCCCGCTCACGCTCGAGTCGTGCTCGTCTCCGGCGGCGGCTGGGGGATCGGCGACCTCGAGGGCTCGATCCGCTCGGCGCTCTCCAGCGAGGACACCCTGGTCGTCTGCATCACCGGCCGCAACGAGATCGCTCGCGAGAAGCTCGAGAAGAGCTTCGACGGCAACGCGCAGGTCCGCATCCTCGGCTTCACCGAGCAGATGAGCGACTGGATGGCCGCGGCCGACGCGATGATCCACTCGACCGCGGGGCTGACCGTGCTCGAGGCCCACATCCGCGGCTGCCCAGTTGTTTCCTACGGCTTCAACGCCGGCCACCTGCGCGCCAACAACGCCGCCTTCGAGCGTTTCGGCCTGGCTGAGGTGGCGGGGTCCAGCCACGAGCTGGAGTCGGTTCTGCGCCACGTGACCCGCGAGCGCCGCTCGCCGGACTCCTCGTTCGCCTCGCTGCCCTCGATCGCCTCGCGCGCGCTCTCGGTGCGCCCGCAGGTGCGCCCGCAGCCGGTCTGGCGCCTGCGGACCGCGCGTGTCGCCGCCGCCGCCGCGGTCGTCGCGGTGCTGCTGATCATGATCCTGTCCGTGGCTCATCGCGAGAGCCCCTACCGGGTGGTCGCGAACCCGATCAAGAGCCGCATCCACATCGGCAAGGACAACGACAGCACGCCGGTCGTCCACAGCGCCCAGCCGGTGCCGGCCGAAACGGCCTCCAGGGAAGCCACGGCCAACGCCGCTCCTTGATCGAGGCGGCGACCGGGGCGGCGCTATCCGCGGCGGCCGTCGCCTATGCGGGGCCGGCCCTGGCTCCGGTGGTGCCGCGGATCGGCGCTGGGCTCGGGATCCAGCTGCGCCTCGATCGCGACGAGGACGTCGCGATCACCTTTGACGACGGCCCGCACCCGCACGGGACGCCGGCGGTGCTGGAGACGCTGCGCGAGGCGGGCGCCCGGGCCACCTTCTTCCTCGCCGGCGAGCAGGTGCTGCAGCGCCCGGCTCTCGCCGCCGAGATCGTCGCCGCCGGACACCGGGTCGAGCTGCACTGCCACCGTCACCGCAACCAGCTGCGGCTGAGCGCGCGCAGCCTGCTGGACGATGCCGACCGGGCCAGGGCGGCGATCGAGGAGGCGGGCGGCCAGGCGGTCACCGACTACCGGCCGCCCTACGGGATCTTCAGCGCGGTCGGCCTGCGCGCGGTGCGGAGCCGCGGCTGGCGGCCGGTCCTCTGGTCGCGGTGGGGCAGGGACTGGGACCGCCGGGCGACCCCCGCCTCAATCGTGCGTCGGACGACCGCCGGCGCCAGGGCCGGGGACATCCTCCTCCTCCACGACGCCGACTACTACAGCGCGCCGGGCTCCTGGGTGCGCACCGCGGCGGCCCTGCCGACCATCCTCGAGGAGCTCGAGGCGCGGGGGCTGAAGTCGAGGCTGCTGCGGCGCTGAACCGGGGGCGCGAGCGTCCACTGGTCGCAGCCCGCGAAGGCTTCCTCGAGTTGCTGCGCCATGATGCTTCTGGGCCGTGCCTGGTCGAAGATCTGCTTGGCCACTGACTCTCCGTCCTGTAGGGGTTGGGAAAGATTCCCTCTCCAGTCGGACGAAAAATCTGCACTTTGCGGGAATTGGGGAACGCCTGTTCGCCCCGGTCTCTATGGAGCGTCGACGAACCCCGCGATCTCATCGGCCAGGCGCTGTGGCTGGTCGAGCGGCACGAAGGTCTTGGAGTCAGGGATCTGGACGATCCGGGCGTTGCCGGCTTCGCTCGCCAGCCGCTCGGCGTAGCGGATCGGGAAGAACCTGTCTCCCGGAGCCCAGGTCAGCAGGATCGGCAGCTCGGAGCCGCGCAACTGCCGCGCTGCCTCCAGCGTGTAGCGCTTGTCGAGGCCGATCGTCACCTTCTTCAAGTCGTCCCTGACCCCGGGGTCGCTGAGCGCCGGCGCCATCCAGGAGGCGACCAGGTCAGCGGGGATGCGGGTCTTCGCGAAGGGCTTGAAGGCGAGTCGTGCCGCGGCGCCGATCCGGAACGGGGCGGCGAGGATCGTCATCCCGCCCGGCAGCTTCGCCAGCGGCGGCATCGCCTTGAAGATGCCCGGGGGGAAGTTCTCGTGGGTGTCGCAGTTGGTCAGCACCAGCCGGCCGATCCGCTCGGGGTGCTGGGTGACCAGGACCTGGGACATGGCGCCGCCGGAGTCGTTGCCGACGATCGTCACGTCGTCGAGGTCGAGCGCCTCGAGGAAACCGGAGACGGTCGCGGCGACGCCGGGAGGGGAGAGGTCGGCGTCGGGGCTCATCGCGATCTGCTGGGCGCCCATCGGCCAGTCCGGGGCGATGCAGCGGTAACGGTCGGAGAGCCGGTCGACGACGCCGTCCCAGAGGCGCCCGTCGACCAGGTAGCCATGGACGAAGACGATCGGCCTGCCTTCGCCCGCCTCCCGGTATCGGACCCGTCCTGCGGGAAGATCAATCTCTTTGCGCTGCTCGTTTTTTGTCATGGGCTATAACATACACACTGTATGAATGTAAATCCAGAAAGAGGTTCAGAAAGCAACGCCGGCCGGGTCGGGGCCGGCTCCGCGCGCCGCAGCCAGGCGGAGCGCGGCGAGGCGACCCGGGCCGCGCTGATCGCCGCCGCGCGCCGTCTCTTCACCGAGCGGGGCTACGACGGTGTCGGCACCGAGGAGATCGTCCGCGCGGCCGGGGTCACCCGCGGCGCCCTCTATCACCACTTCGGCGGCAAGCGCGAGTTGCTCGACGCCGCCTACGAGCAGCTCGAGGCCGAGTCGACGGAGCGGGTCGCCCGGGTCGTCCTCGGCTCCGAGCTGGAGAGCCCGCTGCAGGCGATGAAGGCCGGCATCGCGGCCTTCCTCGATGAGTGCGCGGAGCCGGAACTGCGCCAGATCGCGCTGCACGACGCGCCCGCGGTGCTCGGGTGGGAGCGCTGGCGGGAGATCGGCGCAGCCAACGGTCTCGGCCTGATCGAGGCCAGCCTCAGCGCCGCGATCGAGGCCGGTGAGATCCGCCAGCTGCCGGTGAAGCCGATGGCGCACCTGCTGCTGGGCGCTCTCGACGAGGCGGCGATGCTGGTGGCGCGCTCAGACGACCCCGCCAGCCGGGCTGAGGTCACCTCGGTCCTGCTGGCGGTGCTAGAGAGCTTCGCGGTCGCGAAGCCCCTCTAGCCGGATCGCGACCTTCGCGCCCTCGATTTCGATCGCGTCCTCGTGGGCGATGCGCCGCGACTCCTTCTGCGCGTACATCCGCACGTCGGCCAGCTGCATCGCCGCGGCCGGGGTGTCGGCTTCGGAAGGGATCTCCACGGCGCCCCAGGCGGCGTTGAGCTCGAAGCCCTTGCCGCTTACTGTCAGCGCTTCGGCCGCCCGCTTCGTGACCTCGCCGCGGAGCTCGCCCTCGCCGGCGGTCAGGACGGCGAACTCGTCGCCGCCGATCCTGTAGGCGTAGCCGTCGCCTCCCATGGCGCGCTTCAGCTGGCCTCCCAGCTGCTCCAGGATCGCGTCGCCGGCCGGGTGGCCGAAGGTGTCGTTGTAGCGCTTGAAGCCGTTGAGGTCGAGGAGCACCAGGGTCAGCGGCTCCTCCGCGGAGCGCAGGCAGCGGCTCGCCAGGTCGACCTGCATCCGCCCCTGGTTTCCCAGCCCGGTCAGCTGGTCGGTCCGCACCTGCTCGAGGAGGAGCTTGTTCTCCCGCACGCTCATCCCCAGCCGGGCGATCACCGCGATCATCGTTGCCGCCCAGAGCACGGTCGTGAGGCTGCTGGCGCGGCTGAAGTACTGCATCGCGAAGAGGCCGATCATCACCGTGGCGAAGAAGCCCGGGACCATCAGCTCGCGCCAGCCGTCGAAGCGGGCCGCCGGCCGGATCGTGTCGGTCCGGGCCTGCCGGGCCTCGGCGCCGATACAGACCGCGGCGAGCAGGTAGATCGGTTCGATCCAGTCGCCGCCGGGCAGGCCGGCGTCGGTGCTCTGCAGCGTGTAGGCGACGTCGGCGACGACAAGCGCCGCCAGCCCGACGAGCAGCAGCGACCAGGTCCGCCCGGGCCGCCACCTGGTCAGGGCGACGACGCCGACGACGAGCGCCAGCATCAGGACGTCGCCGAGCGGATAGGCGAGCGTCGTGGCGATCTGGATCGGGGTGCCGGTGGTCCTGTCGGCGACGAACTGGAAGACGATCGCCGCCCCCAGGGCCGCGGTGCCGAGCGCCGCGATCAGGCCGTCCATCCACAGCCGCCAGTCCAGCTCCCGCGCCCGTGCCTTGACGAGCTGGTAGACGCCGATCGCGGCCAGGGGGTAGAAGGCCAGGTAGCCGATGTCGGCGGGCGAGGGGTAGGGGGGAGAGGGATCGTCGACCAGGAAGGCGGTCCAGTAGATCTCCGAAGCGCCCCAGCAGAGCACGGCGGCGGCGATCGCCAGCCAGGCCCCCCGCTCGCGCCCGGCACCACGGGCTTTGACCAGGCAGGCGAGGCCGGCGCTGACCACGACCGCGTCGTACAGAGGTCCATTCACGACCGAATCGAGCCCGGATCCACCGATGCCCAGCCAGTCGTGGAGGGCGACCAGGAGGGCGCCGCCGAACAGCACGAACCCGATCGCGGTGCGCAATGCGCCGATCCCACGCGGGTCAGGTGCGGGGCCTGTCGATTCCACAGGGAGGTATCGGCAGCGAAGGCCGACTTCTACACCGCGGGGCGACTGCTCTAGAATGATCCGCATGAAGGCAGGAATCCACCCCGAGTACACGCTTGCCAACGTGCATTGCTCGTGCGGCAACCAGTTCTACACGCGGTCGACGAAAGACGACCTGCATGTCGAGCTCTGCTCCGAGTGCCACCCGTTCTACACCGGCAAGCAGAAGCTGGTCGACACCGGTGGTCGCGTCGAGCGCTTCCAGCGCCGTGCAGCAAAGCACAGGGCCGGGAAGTAACCGGTGAGCCCGCCGGCGGGCTCGGCAGAGGCATCCCCCGTCTCCTCCACGAACGGAGGGGATCCGCTGCGCATGCCCGACGGCGCCCTGGTCGCGAAACGCGACGCGCCGGTCGGCGGCCAGGCGGTGCTGGAGGGGGTGATGATGCGCGGCGTCTCGGTCTGGGCCGTCGCCGTCCGCACACCCGAGGGCCAGATCGAAGTCGAGTCCCAGTCGCTGGTTCCGTGGGCCAAGCGCCACCGGCTCTGGCGCCTGCCGGTGCTGCGCGGCGTCGTCGCCCTCGGCGAGTCGATGAAGATCGGCTTCAAAGCCCTGGCGATCTCCGCCAACGCGCAGATGGAGGAGGACGAGGAGGGTGAGAAGGAGGAGATCGGCGGCTGGGTCTGGGGCCTGACCATCGCTTTCTCGCTGCTGCTCTCGGTCGGCCTCTTCTTCGTCGTCCCGGTCGGGCTGACCAGCCTGATCAAGGGCCAGCTCGGCTCGCCCTTCCTCTTCTGGCTGATCGAGGGGCTGCTGCGGACGGGGATCTTCATCGGCTACATCGCCGCGATCAGCCGCATGCCGGACCTGCGCCGCACCTTTGAGTACCACGGTGCCGAGCACAAGACGATCTCCTGTTATGAGGCCGAAGACGAGCTGACCCCCTCGCGGGCGAAGCTCTACTCGCGCCTGCACCCGCGCTGCGGGACCAGCTTCCTGCTGATCGTGATGGTCCTGGCGATCTTCGTCTTCGCCCCGATCGGCCTGCCTGCCTGGTATTGGCTGGTGCTGTCGCGGATCCTCGGCATCCCGCTGATCGCCGGCCTCTCCTACGAGGTGATCAAGTGGGCTGGCAAGAACCGCCGCAAACGCTGGGTGCGGGCGGTGATGTGGCCGGGCCTGATGCTCCAGAACCTGACCACGCGCGAGCCCGACGAAGAGCAGCTGGCGGTGGCGATCGCCTCCCTCAACGCGGTGCTGTCCCGGGAGAATCCCGAGGAGGCGGCCGCGCAGCAGCACATCGAGATCGTCGCGTAGAGCGCCTGGCGTTCCGCGACTAGGGTTGTAGCCGTGATCGATCAGCTGGTTGAGCAGATTCAGGCGCGGTTCCAGGAGCTCGAGGGGCAGATGTCCGACCCCGCCATGATCTCCGACCGCGAGCGCTACGCCGAGGTGGGGCGCGAGTACCGCGACCTGCAGCCGGCCCGGGGGCTCGCGGTCGAGTACGCGACGCTCAAGGACGACCTCGAAGGGGCGCGGGAGCTGCTCGAGGAGGGCGAGGACGCCGAGTTGCGCAAGGTCGTCGAGGACGCGCCGGCCCGGCTGGAGGAGCTGGAAGAGGAGATCCGCCTGGCGATGGTCGAGCGTGACCCCAACGACGACAAGAACGTGATCGTCGAGATCCGCGGCGGGACCGGGGGGGACGAGGCGGCGCTCTTCGCCGGCGACCTCTACAAGATGCTGACCCGCTACGCGGAGGAGCGCGGCTTCTCGACCGAGGTGCTCTCGCAGTCGGTCTCGGAGATGGGCGGCTTCAAGGACGTGACCTTCGCGGTCAAGGGCGACGGCGCCTACTCGGTCTTCAAGTTCGAGGGCGGGACTCACCGCGTGCAGCGGGTGCCGGAGACCGAGTCCCAGGGGCGGATCCACACCTCGACGGCGACGATCGCGGTGCTGCCGGAGGCCGAGGAGGTCGAGGTCGAGGTCGACCAGAACGACCTTCAGATCGACGTCTACCGCTCCTCGGGGCCGGGAGGCCAGTCGGTCAACACGACCGACTCGGCGGTGCGGATCACCCACAAACCGACCGGCATCGTCGTCTCGATGCAGGACGAGAAGTCCCAGCTCCAGAACAAGGAGCGGGCGATGCGGGTGCTGCGGGCGCGGCTCTACGAGCGCCAGGTGGCCGAACAGCAGGCGAAGATCGCCTCCGAGCGCAAGGCCCAGGTCGGCAGCGGCCAGCGCTCCGAGAAGGTCCGCACCTACAACTTCCCCCAGGGCCGGATCACCGACCACCGGATCAAGCTGACCTCGCACAACCTCGAAGGCGTGCTCGGCGGTGACCTCTCCGAGTTCACCGATGCTCTTTCGGCGGAGGAGAAGCGCCAGCGCCTCGAGACTGCCGCGGTGGGCTGAGCGCCCTCGCCGATGGCACCGGTTCGCGAAGCGCTGGCGGCCTCCGTCGACGCCCTGACGGCGATCGGGGTCGAAGACCCTCGGCTGGACGCCGAAGTCCTGCTCGCCGAGGCGACCGGATGGGACCGGGCGAGGCTGGTGGCTGATTCCAAGGCGGAGGTGCCGCCGCCGGCGGCGCGGCTGTTCGGGGAGATGGTGCGGCGGCGGTTGCGGCGCGAGCCGGTCGCCTACATCGTCGGCCGCAAAGGGTTCCGCCGGCTCGACCTCGCGGTCGACCATCGGGTCTTGATCCCGCGGCCGGAGACCGAGCTGCTGGTTGAAGTCGCGCTCGGGCGGCAGCCGGCGACGCTGCTCGACGTCGGCACCGGCTCCGGCGCGATCGCGCTCGCTGTCGCCGACGAGCTGCCGGGCTGTGCGGTGACCGCGACCGACACCTCGGCGGCGGCGCTCGAAGTCGCCCGGGCCAACGCGGAGCGCCTCGGGCTTGCCGATCGCGTTCGCTTCCTCGAGGGCTCGGTTCCGGGCGGCGAGCGGTTTGACCTCGTCGTCGCCAACCTGCCCTACGTGGAGGAGACCGCCTGGTCTTCGCTGCAGCCGGAGGTGACCCAGTGGGAGCCCCGCGAGGCGCTGCTGGCGGGGGAGGACGGGCTCGACGCGATCCGCGCCTTTCTGGCTGAGTGCGGCAGTGATCTCGGACGCATGGCGACCCAAGCCTCTACCGCGCTCGCGCTCGAGCTGGGGGAGGGGCAGGCGCCGGCGGTGGCGGCGCTGCTGGCCGATGCCGGCTTCTCGGCGATCGAGACCCGCCGCGACCTGGCCGGGATCGAGCGGGTTGTGTTGGGAGAGCGATGAGCCGGAGCCACCCCCCAAGGACCCTCGCGATCGAGTCCGGCGCCGCCGACGTGGCGCGCTCGGCGCTGGAACGCTGCGTCGCCTCCGGCGGCGTCGCCGTGTTTCCCTCCGACGGCCTCTACGGCCTCGCCTGCGATCCCCTCGACGCCGGAGCGATCGCGCGGATCCACCGCCTCAAGGGACGCGACGAGGGCAAGTCGTCGGCAGTCATGTACTTCTCGCCGCTGGCGATGCGCGAGCTGGTCGCCGGGTTCGGCCCGCGCGCCGCCGCCGCGGTCAGCGCCCTGCTGCCCGGCCCGGTGACGCTGGTCGTCGCCAACCCGGGGCACCGCTACCCGCTCGCCTGCCGGGAGGATCCGGAGCGCCTCGGCGTCCGCCTGCTCGCCGGACCCCTGGCGGGGACGATGTGCCCGGTCTTCCAGACCTCGGCCAACCTCAGCGGCGAGCTGCCGCCGGCCCGCTTCGATGACGTTCCCGAGTCGATCGTCACCGGAGCCGACCTGGCGCTCGACGGCGGTTCACTGACCGGCCTCCCCTCGACCGTCGTCGACATCGCCTCGATCGACGACGACGGCACCTGGCGGGTCCTCCGCCAGGGCGCCCTCTCGGCCGGCGACCTCACCAGCGCCCTGGCCTCGGTCGGCCTCGGCTAGCAGCAGTTCCTAGCCACGTTGTTCATCCGGCCTCCTTGCAGGCTGGCGGTGTCGAAGCCCCGGCAACGAGGAGGAGCCGGATGGGGCCGGGGGCCGGATCGGCACATACGGGCAGGTCACCGCATCGCTGCTAAACAGGCCCCTTTTGAGATCGAGGAGTGTATTTCCCGCCCATAGGCAGGGAAATACACTCCTCGGCGCCGACGGACCTAGCAGCCGCTGTCGCCGCGGAAGGGGAGGCGGACGAGGCGCTGGGAGGTGTTGTCGTTCTCGTTCGACTCGAAGAGCAGGTGCTGCGGGTCGACGGTCATCGTGAAGGCGAAGCAGCCGCGCAGGCCGGTGACGTCGATCCACTGCTTGTCGTAGTCGGCCGGGTAGATGTCCGACCAGCCGACCGAGGTGCCGAGGGTGACGCGGCCCCGGTAGGGGTCCTGGTTGCAGCCGGGGTAGTGGGGGTTGTCCGGCGAGTGGCGGCCGGGGCGGGTCCGTTCGAGGTCGCGCAGGCAGTAGTTGAGCTTGGGGCCGACGCGGACGACACGGCCGAGCCTGCCGCTGGGAGTGGCGCGGCGCAGCTCGAAGCGGGCCAGCTCGTGGACCTTCCAGTAGGAGCCGCCGAAGTACTCGCCGACGTCGGCGAAGCGCAGGGTGGCGCGGCTGCGGACGTCGATGTGGCCGCCGCCGGCGCGGTAGATCCGCTGGTTGGTGCGCATCGTGCGCCAGCCGCTGCGCCTGCCGCGCAGCTCCATCGGGCCGCGGCCGCGGCTGCGCACGTCGCTGGTCGCCCGCAGCAACTGCCGCCCGCCGGCATCCTGGACGTAGAGGTCCGACGGCCGCCCGATCCGCAGGTTGGGGCAGAGCAGGGCATGGGCCCGCGGGCCGGAGCAGGGATTGCCGGCTCCGGCCTGGGCCGCGGCGGGCAGCGCGGCGGCCACGACCAGGGCTCCGAGAAGGACGTAAAGGCGCACTCTCACCGGGCCAGACTATCCCGGCCCGTTGCTATCGTCGCCGGACCGTGAGCGAGCTGGCCGAGAACTTCCAAACCGCGCCTCTGGCTGAGGTCGATCCCGAGATCGCGGCCGTCCTCGACGGTGAGTTGCGGCGCCAGCAGCGCACCTTGGAGATGATCGCCTCGGAGAACTTCGTGCCCCAGGCGGTGCTCGAGGCGGTCGGCTCGGTGCTGACCAACAAGTACGCCGAGGGCTACCCCGGCCGCCGCTACTACGGCGGCTGCGAGGAGGTCGACGTCGCCGAGGAACTGGCGATCTCCCGCGCCAAGCAACTGTTCGGCGCCGAGCACGCCAACGTCCAGGCCCACGCCGGGGCCCAGGCCAACAACGCCGCCTACATGGCGCTGATCGAACCGGGCGACACGATCCTCGGGATGGCCCTCGACCACGGCGGCCACCTCAGCCACGGGATGAAGCTGAATGTCTCCGGCAAGCTCTACAACCCGGTCGCCTACCACGTCCGCCGCGAGGACTTCCGGGTCGACATGGACGAGGTGGCACGGCTGGCCGAGGAGCACAGGCCGGCGCTGATCGTCGCCGGCTGGTCCGCCTACCCGCGCCAGCTCGACTTCGCCGCCTTCCGGGCGATCGCCGACTCGGTCGGGGCCAAGCTGATGGTCGACATGGCCCACTTCGCCGGGCTGGTCGCCGCCGGCGAGCACCCGAACCCGGTCGAGCACGCCGACGTCGTCACGACGACGATCCACAAGACCCTCTGCGGCCCCCGCAGCGGCATGATCCTCAGCCGCGAGGAGTACGCGAAAGCGGTCGACAAGGCGATCTTCCCCGGCCAGCAGGGCGGGCCGCTGATGCACACGATCGCCGCCAAGGCGGTGGCCTTCCAGATCGCCGCCTCCGAGCAGTTCCGGGCCCGCCAGCGGCAGACGATCGCCAACGCCAAGGCTTTCGCCGCCGGCCTCGAAGCCGACGGCATCCCGGTCCTCACCGGCGGCACCGACGTCCACCTCATCCTGGTCGACCTGACCCCGACCGGGCTCGACGGCCAGACCGCCGAGGACCGCCTCGACGCGGTCGGGATCACCGTCAACCGCAACGCGATCCCCTTCGACGAGCGGCCGCCGATGAATCCCTCGGGCCTGCGGATCGGCACTCCCGCCCTGACCACCCGCGGCATGGGCGAGGAGGAGATGGCGGAGATCGCCGCCGTCATCGCCACCGCCCTCGGCGAGGATTTCGAGGCTGAGAAGGATGGCCTCGCCGCCCGCACCTCCGCCCTGATGGACCGCCACCCGCTCTACCCGCAGCTGACTCCCGCCTCTGTCTGATCGTTTGAAGGTCTGGGTCGACTGCACCGCGGCGGCTCACCCGCTGGTGTTGCGGCCGGTCATCGAGCGGCTCGAAGCCCAGGGCCACGAGGTCTTCATCACCGCCCGCGAGTACGGGCAGACGCTCGGCATCCTCGACCGGCTGGGGCTGCCGTACACGACCGTCGGCGAGCACGGTGGCGCCTCGCGGGCGGGCAAGGCCTGGGCGCTCGGCACCCGCTCCTCCCGGTTGGCCCGGGTCGTCTGGCGGCAGGCGCCGCAACTGGCGATCGGCCACGGCTCGGTCGACCTTGCGGTCGTCTCCTACCTCTTCCGGATCTCCTCGGTGCAGATGCAGGACTACGAGTTCGCCCAGCTGCAGCGCCAGGTCGCCTTCCGGGCCGCGCGCCGGGTGCTGGCACCGGAGTCGATCCCGGTCGAGCGGCTGAAGAAGATCGGCGCCAAGCCATCGAAGCTGGTCCGCTACCCGGGCCTGAAGGAGGAGTACTACCTGGCCGACTTCGAGCCGGACCCGGCGGTGCTGGGCGAGCTCGGCCTCGACCGCGAGAAGGTGCTGGTCGTGGTGCGGCCGCCGCCGGAGACCTCCGAGTACCACGCCCCCAATGACCTCTACGGGGCGACGATCCGCCGCCTCGCCGGCGCCGATGGGGTGCAGGCGGTGATCATCCCCCGCACCGGGGAGCAGGGCGCTGCCGCCCGGGCGCTGAACGCCCCGAACCTGATCGTCCCCGAGCGGGCGATCGACGCCCAGAGCCTGATCGCCTACGCCGACCTCGTGGTCAGCGCCGGCGGCACGATGAACCGCGAGGCGGTGGCCCTCGGCACCCCGGTCTTCACCACCTTCACCGGTCGCATGGGCGGGGTCGACGAGGCGCTGATCGCGGAGGGGCGCCTGCGGGTGCTCGACGACCCCGCGGCGCTCGAGCTGCGCAAGCGCTCCTCGCCGATCGGGGTCCTCCATCCGCGCGACCCCGGCATCCTCGTCGAGGGCGCGCTCGGGGCTGTCGAGCCGCTCAAGTAGCCTGACCCGGCCCCGCTCCCCGCACGGGCAGAAAAGCGCATGGGCCCGACGACCACCGACGCCGTCCTCGCCTTCGTCGCCGCCGCGGCGATCGCCTGGCTGCTGGTCCCCTACGCCGAGCGGCTCGCCTACAGGGTCGGCGCGATCGACCTGCCGAAGCCGCGGGGCCTGCACAACAGGCCGATGCCGCGCCTCTCCGGCCTGGCGATCCTGGCCGGCGTCGAGGTCGCCGGCTGGATCTGGCTCCCGGGCGACGGCCAGAGCCACGCGATCCTGCTCGGCGCCGTCGCGATCGCCGCGGTCGGCGTCGTCGACGACGTGCGCGGCCTGCCGGCGCTGCCGAAGCTGCTCGGCCAGATCGCCGCGGCGCTGATCCCCGTCCTGGCCGGGGTCCGGGTCGACAACCTCACCCTGCCCTTCGTCGGCGGCTTCGAACTCGGCTGGCTCGCCTACCCGCTGACCGTGCTCGGGATCGTCGCGGTCGTCAACGTGATCAACTTCCTCGACGGCGTCGACGGGCTCGCCGCCGGGGTCTGCACGATCGCCGCCCTGACCCTGGCCGCGATCGCGCTCTCGCTCGAACGCAACGCCGCCGGGGTGCTGGCGGCGCTGACCGCGGGCGCCGCCCTCGGCTTCCTCCGCCACGGCTTCCCGCCCGCCTCCAGCTTCATGGGCGACACCGGCTCCAACCTGCTCGGCTACCTGCTGGCGACGGCCTCGGTGCAGGGGGCGCTGAAGACCAACGCCGTGATCGCCCTCGCCTTCCCGCTGATCGTGCTCGCGGTGCCGATCCTCGACACCGGCTTCGTCGTCGCCAAGCGGCTCAAATACCGGCAGCCGATCTACCAGGCCGACAGCTGGCACTTCCACCACCGGATGGCCAACATCGGCTTCTCCCAGCGCCGCACGGTGGCCTACCTCTACGCCTGGACGCTGGTGATGGCGGCCCTGGCCCTGGCCCTGCGCTTCGTCCCCTACAGCGACAACCACGGGCACTTCGACGCTTTCTGGACGGTCGTGATGGCCGCGCTGCTGCTGCTGGCGCTCGCCGCCAGCGTCTACCTGATCTTCGTCCTGGAGATCGTCAAGCTGCGCCGGGGCCAGATAAATCCGCAGACCGGAGAATTCGAGGCGATCGATCTGGAGCCGCCCGCCGGGTAGTGGCAACCCTCACGAAGTGGCTTCACAAAGCCATTCCAGGGCCTATTTGGGTATAGTCGCCAGTCCGCCCGCTCGCCCGAGCCGGGCGTTCTTATGTCTCCTCCTCCCAAGTATGTCGACCTACTCGTGCTGGCCGTCGCCCTCGCCGTGTTTCTGGTGGGCGGGCTGCCCATGCTCGGCTACGCGGTGGCCGCCGCCGCCTGGCTGATCCAGCGCGGGATCCAGATGTTCGCCGCCAGGCGCGCCGCCGCCGAGCTCGCCGCCGGCAAGCGCCAGCGGGCGATGGGGGTCCTCGCCGCGACGACCCTCGGCCGGGTCTGGTTGCTGGCGACCGCCGTGCTTCTGGTCGGGCTCGCCGAACGGCAGGCCGGCCTCGCCGCCGCGGTTCTCGTCCTCGTCCTCTTCACGATCTCGATGGCCGCCCAGGGCTTCGCCCACCTCTTCGGCGAACCCGAGGGACAGGGAGCGGCATGAAGACCAAGACCAAAGTCCTGATCGGGATCGGCGTCTACTTCGGCATCGCGATCCTGATGCTGCTGATCTTCGGCAGCTCCGGCAAGGACGAATCCTTCAAGCCCCAGAACGAGTTCAAGCTCGAACCGTGGGTCTCGATCCACCTCGCCGGGATCGACCTCAGCATCAACAAGGCGGTCCTCTACCTGGTCCTGGCCAGCGCCCTGACGATCTTCGTGATGGTCTGGATCTCGCGCCGCATGCACCAGAAGCCGAACCGGGTGCAGACCGCGATCGAGGTCGCCTACGACATGACCAAGAACACGATCACCGGCGGCAGCCTCGACGGCGCCATGGCCGCCCGCTGGTTCCCGTTCCTGGCCGCGCTCTTCTTCTGGATCTGGTTCTCGAACATGATCGGCTTCCTGCCGCTGCCGACCAACACCGAGCACACCTTCTCGGTCTTCGGCCTCGAAATCCCCTCCTTCGCGATCTACGCCGCCACCGCCAACCTCTCGATCCCGCTGGTCCTGACCCTGATCGTCTGGGTCTCCTACCACGTCGAAGGGATCCGCTCCAAGGGCCTCTTCAAGTACCTGGCCAGCTGGTTGCCGCCGGGCCTGGAGGACATGAACCCGATCGGCAAGGCCTTCATCTTCGTGATCGAGGCGATCTCCCACTTCGCCCGCCTGATCTCGCTCTCCGTACGGCTTTTCGCCAACATCCTCGCCGGCCACCTGCTGCTGCTCTTCATGGGCGGCGGGCTGGCGGTGCTGCTCGGTGTCGCCGCGCTCGGCGCCCTGACCTTCCCGCTCGCCTTCTTCTTCTTCATCCTCGAGGTCGGGCTGATCGCAACGCTGCAGGCATTTATCTTCTCGACCCTGACTGCCATCTACCTCGGCGGAGCTACCTCCGCCAGTCACTAGAAAAGGAGCACTTTTCCAATGGACCTGTCCCCTGTCGTCGCCGCCGTCTCCGACGAAGGCGTGGAAGCTGCCGGAAAGGCAATCGCGCTGGGTGTCGGTGCGGGCCTCGGCTCAATCGGCGCCGGCATCGGCATCGGCTTCATCTTCGGTAAGGAGATCGAGTCGGTGGCCCGCCAGCCCGAGATGAAAGACGAGCTGCAGAGCATCCGCTGGCTCGGCTTCGCGCTGACCGAGGCCGTGGCCTTCTACACGTTCATCTTCGGCCTGATCGCCTTCTTCCTCTAGGCGCATGGCTCTGCTCGGCTACATAGCCGCGGTCCCGCGCGCAGCGGAGGAAGGCGGTGGCAGCTTCCTCGTCTCGCCGGGCCTCGGCCTGATGATCTGGACCCTCGTCCTCTTCCTGTTCACGATGTGGGTCCTCAGCAAGCTCGCCTTCCCGAAAATCCAGGAGGCCCTGGATCGGCGGGCGAAGACGATCGCCGAGTCGCTCGACGCGGCCGAGCGGCAGCGCCGCGAATCCGACGAGCTGCTGGCCGAGTACCGCGGCCGGCTCGCCGAGGCACGGGAGCAGGCCGACGACATCATGGCCCGCGCCCGCAAATCGGCCGAGACCGCCGAGGCCGAGGCGACCGTCGCCGGCAAGGAGAAACGGGAGGAGCTGGTCAACGCGGCCAAGCGCGACATCGAGGCCGAGACCCGACGCTCACTGGAGCAGATCCGCAAGGAGGTCGCCGACCTGACCGTGCTGGCCACCGAGAAGGTGACCCGCAAGAGCCTCAACGCCGACGATCAGCGCCGGCTCGTCGAGGAGGCCCTCGGCGAGGTCGACTTCTCGACCCTCTCGGGGGCGGACAACTAGGCATGCAGGACGCAGCTCACGCATACGCCGGTGCTCTCTTCGAGGTCGCCAAGGAGAAGGGGAAGCTGGACCCGATCCGCGAGCAGCTGGGCCAGTTTGCCGACGCCGTCGAGGCCAACCGTGAGCTGCAGGTCTTCTTTTTCAGCCCGTACTTTTCCTCCGCCGAGAAGATCGACGGAGCGAAGCGGGCGATCGACGGCGCCGACCCCGAGTTCATCAACTTCCTCGAGCTGCTGATCGAAAAGCAGCGGATGCCGGAGATCTTCCGCATCCGGCGTCAGTTCGAGGAGCTCTGGAAGCACGAGAATCGCCGCATCGACGTGACCGTGACCAGCGCTGTGGAGCTGGACCCGGCCGTCGTCGACAAGATCGGCGAGGAGATTCAGCGCCAGACCGGCCAGGAGGTCGAGCTGGCCAGTCGCGTCGACGAGGAGATCCTCGGCGGCGTCGTCCTGCAAGTAGGAAACATGGTGCTCGACGCGAGCATCCGCAATCGCCTGGAGAAACTTCGAAAAAGCGTCGCCTCGGCGGCGCAATAGGGGGCAAGGAAAAAAAGAGATGGAGATCAAGCCGGACGAGATCGCAAGCATTCTGCGCGAGCGCATCGAGGGGTTGGAGACTGATTCCGCCGACCTCTCGGAGGTTGGAACCGTTCTTTCCGTGGCCGACGGCATCGCCCGCGTCCACGGCCTCGACAACTGCATGGCGCTGGAGATGCTGGACCTGCCGCACGGGGTAACCGGGCTGGCGCTCAACCTCGAGTCCGACAACGTCGGCGTCGTGCTGTTCGGCGAGTGGGACAAGATCGTCGAGGGCGACACGGTCAAACGGACCGGGCACCTGCTGCGGATCCCGGTCGGCGAGGAGCTGCTCGGCCGCATGGTCGACCCGCTCGGCCGCCCGCTCGACGACCGCGGTGAGATCGCCACCACCGAGACCCGCCCGGCCGAGTTCAAAGCCCCCGGCGTGGTCGAGCGCCAGCCGGTAACCGAGCCTGTCCAGACCGGCCTGATGTCGATCGACGGAATGATCCCGATCGGCCGCGGCCAGCGGCAGCTGATCATCGGCGACCGCCAGACCGGCAAGACGGCGATCACGATCGACACGATCATCAACTCCCGCGACAAGGACATGGTCTGCATCTACGTGGCGATCGGCCAGCGGATGTCGACCGTCGTCCAGCTCAAAGAGGTGCTCGAGGAAAACGGCGCGATGGAGAACACGATCATCGTCGCCGCCCCCGCCGACGAGGCGGCCCCGATCAAGTACATCGCCCCCTACGCCGGTTGCGCGATGGGCGAGCACTTCCTCTACAACGGCAAGGCCGCGCTCGTCGTCTACGACGACCTCACCAAACACGCCTCGGCGTATCGCCAGATGTCGCTGCTGCTGCGGCGCCCGCCGGGTCGCGAGGCATACCCGGGCGATGTCTTCTACCTGCACTCGCGCCTGCTCGAGCGGGCGGTGAAACTGAACGACGACCTCGGCGGCGGCTCGCTGACGGCGCTGCCGATCATCGAGACCCAGGCCTCCGACGTCTCCGCCTACATCCCGACCAACGTGATCTCGATCACCGACGGCCAGATCTTCCTCGAGCCGGACCTCTTCTTCTCCGGCGTGCGGCCGGCGATCAACGTCGGCATCTCGGTCTCGCGGGTGGGCGGCAACGCGCAGTCGAAGGCGATGAAGAAAGTTGCCGGGAAACTGCGCCTCGACCTCTCCCAGTACCGCGACCTCGAGGCCTTCGCCCAGTTCGGCTCCGAGCTCGACGCCGAGACCCAGAAAGCGCTGACCCGCGGCCAGCGCCTGGTCGAGCTGCTCAAACAGAAAGAGCGCGAACCGCTCAGCGTCGGCGACCAGGTCGCCTCGATCTACTCCGGCACCGGCGGCTTCCTCGACCGGGTCAAGACGGAGCGCGTCGGCGAGTTCCTCGCCGACCTGCGCACCCGCCTGCACGCCGAGAAGGCCGAGCTGCTGAAGCGGATCGAAGACACCGGCAAGCTCTCCGACGAGGACGAGGCCGAGCTCGGCAAGGCGATCAGCGACTTCGTCGATGACTTCGGCGCCGATTTCGACCAGAACGGCGACCCGGTCGAGGCCGGCGAGTCCGACCGCATCAAGTCGGCTGAGGAGCGAGAGGCTCCTTCGCGCACCGCCGGGGATTCCTCCGAGGACGCCAAGGAGGCGACGCCGGCGTAGCACGCCCGGCGCTCCGCTATGGCAAACCAGAAGGAAGTTCGGAGCCGCATTGCGTCGATCAAGAACATCAACAAGATCACGCGGGCGATGGAGATGGTCGCGGCGGCGCGGCTGCGCCGCTCCGAGCAGCGGATCGCCGCCCTGCGGCCGTACGCGGAGGGGATGCGAAAGCTGACCCGCCGTGCCGCCGAGCAGGCCGGCGGACTGCCCCGGGTGCCGGTGCTCGACGAGCACGAGAGCGTCGACCGGGTCGGCGTCGTCCTCGTCACCGGCGATCGCGGCCTCGCCGGCGCCTTCAACACCAACGTCATCCGCGAGGGCGTCCGGGTTCGCGACCGCGTCCGCGGCGAGGGCGCCGAGGCGACGTTCTCGGTGGTCGGCCGCAAGGGCGTCTCCGCCCTGACCTTCCGCAAGCTCGATGTCCGCACCTCCTACGTCGGCTTCACCGACCGCCCCGCTTTCGCCAACGCCCGCGAGATCGGCGAGGAGCTGACCGCGCGCTACGTCGACGGCGACCTCGACCGCGTCGAGCTGGTCTACAACCGCTACATCTCGCCGCTGACCCAGCACGTCTGGCGCCAGACCCTGCTGCCGTTGCAGCAGGCGGACGTGACCGGCGAGGGCGCCGAGGAGGATCGGGGCGAGGACGAGCTGACCGAGGCGGAGCGCGCCCAGAGCAAATCGCAATGGGAATACGAGCCCGAGCCCGAGGAGCTTCTGGCCCGGCTGATCCCGGAGTACGTGACGATCTCCGTCTACCGGGCGCTGCTGGAGTCCGCCGCCTCGGAGCTCGGCGCGCGGATGACCGCGATGCGCAACGCCGCCGAGAACGCGGAGACGATGATGGAAGACCTGACCCTGGAAATGAACCGGGTCCGGCAGGCGGAAATCACCCAGGAGATCTTGGAGGTCGTAGCCGGTGCCGAGGCACTGGGCTAGACCCAAAACGAGCAAAGGAACCCATGGCTGAGAGCAACAACGGAACCAACGTAGGACGCGTCGAGCAGGTCACGGGCGTGGTCGTCGACGCGGTCTTTCCCGACCAGCTGCCGGAGATCTACGCGGCCGTGAAGATCGAGATGGCGGGCGACGGCGACAACGAACCGACCGAGCTGGTCTGCGAGGTCCAGCAGCACCTCGGCGACGACCGCGTCCGCACCGTTGCGATGGACGCCACCGACGGGCTGCAGCGCGGCGACAAGGTCGTCGACACCGGCGGCCCGATCACGGTTCCGGTCGGCGACGCCACCCTCGGCCGGATCTTCAACCTGCTCGGCGAGCCGATCGACAACGGCCCCGAGCTCGAGGCCGGCGAGCGCTGGCCGATCCACCGCCCGGCCCCGAAGGCCTCCGATCTGACCCCGACCCAGGAGATCCTCGAAACCGGGATCAAGGTCATCGACCTGCTCGCTCCTTACGCCAAAGGCGGCAAGGTCGGGCTGTTCGGCGGCGCCGGCGTCGGCAAGACCGTGCTGATCCAGGAGCTGATCCGCAACATCGCCGAGGAGCACGAGGGCCTGTCCGCCTTCTGCGGCGTCGGCGAGCGCTCGCGCGAGGGCAACGACCTCTGGTTGGAGATGAAAGAGTCGGGCGTGATCGACAAGACGATGCTCGTCTTCGGTCAGATGAACGAGCCGCCCGGGGCGCGCCTGCGCGTCGCCCTCTCCGGCCTGACGATGGCCGAGTACTACCGCGAGCAGGGCGGCCAGGACGTGCTGCTCTTCATCGACAACATCTTCCGCTTCGTCCAGGCGGGCTCCGAGGTATCGGCCCTGCTGGGCCGGATGCCCTCCGCGGTCGGCTACCAGCCGACCCTGGAGACGGAGATGGGCGGTTTGCAGGAGCGGATCACCTCGACCGAGCGTGGCTCCGTCACCTCGATCCAGGCCGTCTACGTCCCCGCCGACGACTACACCGACCCGGCTCCGGCCTCGGTGTTCGCCCACCTCAACGCGACCACGGCGCTCTCGCGGTCGATCTCCGAGAAAGGCATCTACCCGGCAGTCGACCCGCTCGACTCGACCTCGACGATCCTCAAGCCCGATGTCGTCGGCGAGGAGCACTACCGCACCGCGACCGAGGTCCAGGAGGTCCTGCAGCGCTACAAGGAGCTCCAGGACATCATCGCCATCCTTGGCATCGACGAGCTCTCCGACGAGGACCGCCAGACGGTCTCCCGGGCCCGCAAGATCGAGCGCTTCCTCTCGCAGCCGTTCTTCGTCGCCGAACAGTTCACGGGGCGGACCGGCGAGTACGTGCCGGTCGCGGAGACCGTGCGCGGCTTCCGCGAGATCCTCGACGGCGAGCACGACGACCTCTCCGAGGGCGCCTTCTACATGCAGGGCTCGATCGACCAGGTCACCGAGAACGCCAAGGCCGCAGCGGCGGCATAGGGGACCGACGTGGCGGCCGAGCACATGCTGGACGTCGAAGTCCTGACCCCGGAGGGGGAGGTCTTCGAGGGCGAAGTGCGCCAGGTCTCAACCCGGACCGAGGTCGGCGAGATCGGCATCCTCGCCAACCACGCGCCGCTGCTGGCGGCGCTGCGGCCGGCGCTGCTGCGGCTGCACGTCTCCGACTCGGAGACCAGGCGCTACGCGCAGGCGCACGGTTGGCTGCAGATGTTCGGCAACCGCGCGCGGCTGCTGGTCGAGGAGGCGATCGCGCCCGAGGACCTCGATCGCGGCGCCTTGAAAGACCAGCTTTCGGATGCGGAGCAGCGGCTCTCTGAGAGCGAGAAGGGGAGCGCGGACTTTGCGCGGGCGAAAAAAGATCGGGATCGAGCCGAGGCGTTCCTCGCTATTGCCGAGGGATGAGCGAAGAGCTCGTAGCACTTGCGAAGCAGCTGATCGGCTACGAGACGTCTGAGCCGGAGGCGATCGGCGGGGCGGGGGCGTTCGTCGGGGGTTGGCTGGAAGCGCGTGGAATCGATGTCGTGCGCGACGAGGTGCGCGGCCTGCCGGTGATCAAGGCCGAGGTCGGGCCGAAGGGGGCGCCGACGGTCGTTCTGCACGGGCACCTCGATGTCGTTCCGGGGCTGCCGGGGCAGTTCGAGCCGCGGGTCGAGGGGGACCGGCTCTACGGGCGGGGGGCCTACGACATGAAGGGGGCCCTGGCGGCGATGCTGATCACGGTGGCGGCGATGCGGGACCAGGAGGGGGTCCGGGTGAGATTGGGGATCGTCGGCGACGAGGAGTCCGAGGAGGACGCCGAGCGCAGCAGCGACCATCTCGTCGACAGCGGTTTCACAGGCGACTTCGCGATCACCGGCGAGCCGACCGACCTGCACATCGGGATCGAGGCCAAGGGGGTGCTGGCGCTGCGGCTCGAGGTCAGCGGCAGGGCCGCGCACGGAGCGACGCCCTGGCTCGGCGAAAACGCCGTCCTCAACGCGATCGACGTTTTCCGCGGTATCGAGTCGCTACCGTTTGCCCGGCACAGTTCAGAGTTGTTCGACCGGCCTTCCATCAACCTCGGCCGGATCTGGGGCGGAGACGCTCTGAACAAGGTGCCCGACCGATGCGTGATCGACGTCGACATCCGCTACCTGCCCGATCAGGACCCAGCCGCGCTGCTGGAGGAAGTCCGCGGCCTGGACGGAGTCGAGGTGGCGCCGCTGATGACCCGCCCGCCGGCGACCGTCGACCGCGACTTCCCCTTCGTGCGGGCGCTGCGCGAGTCGGCGGCCGCGCACCACGACGGCGAGCCGATGAGCGTCGGCCGCGACGGCGCCTCCGACGCGGTCTCGTTCCTGCGGGTGGGGGTGCCGGCGGTCGAGTTCGGCCCGGTCGGCGCCGGCCACCACGGCCCCGAGGAGTGGGTCTCGGTCTCCTCGCTGGAGACCTACAGGCAGGCGCTCGACTCCTTCCTGCGGGCGATCCCGGGCCAGCTCGGCGATGACTGAGGTCCAGGGCTCCGGCTGGGGCCCGAAGAAGCCGCCGCCCTCGGGTGACCCTGAGCCGCCGCCCAAGCGCAAGCGTTTCTGGCTGCGCTTCACCCTGGCCTCGGTGCTGATCATCGCCGTCAGCGCCGCGGCGACGGCGACGAGCATCCTCCTCTACATCGACAGCATCGCCCACGCGCTCTCCCACAACAACGTCTACAGCAACAAGCTCCAGGGCTATCTGTCGACAATCCACGGCGGCGAGCCGGAGAACATCCTCATCCTCGGCTCCGACAAACGCGCGAACCTGAAGGAAGACCCGGGGCGCTCGGACACGACCATCCTGCTGCGCCTGGACCCCGGCAAGGACGCGATCGCGGTGATGTCGATACCACGCGATCTCAAGGTCGAAATCCCCGGCTTCGGGACCGAAAAGTTCAACGCCGCCTATACCTATGGCGGCCCGAAGCTGACCCTGCGCGTGGTCAAGGAACTGACCGGGCTGCCGATCAACCACGTCGTCAACGTCGACTTCCTCGGCTTCGTCCGCGCCGTTGACGCGATCGGCTGCGTCTACACCGACGTAGACCGTCGCTACTACCACTCCAACGAAGGTGTGCCGGCGGAACTCCAGTACTCCGAAATCGACATCCAGCCCGGCTACCAGCTGCTCTGCGGGAAAAAGGCGCTCGAGTACGTCCGCTACAGGCATACCGACACCGACCTGGTCCGTTCCGCTCGCCAGCAGGACTTCATCAGCGCCGCCCGCCAGCAGGTCTCGATCCCGGACCTCGTTCTCGACCAGAGCGGCCTGATCGACATCTTCACCAAATACACGACCTCCGACATCAACAACAAGGAAACGATGCTGCAGGTCCTGAAACTGTTCCTCGCCTCGCGCAACGCCACCATCAATGAGGTCCATTTCCCGGCCGAACTCGGCCCGAGCTTCGTCTACGCGTCGGAGAGCGCGATCCACGGGGCCGTCAACAAGTTCCTCGGGATCGAAGCCAGCAGCGGCCCCCGCAACTCGCTGGAAAGCGACGCCGGCAAGAAGAAGAAAGCCGCCAAGAAGGCGAAGAAACCGCACATCAAGGCCAGGCCACCTGGCAGCGACGGTCTCGTGCCGGCGCACGAAGCGGGCGAACTCGAGGGGAAGTCCGCCGCCCGCAAGCTGAGCAGCGGCTTCCCGGTCTTCTACCCGACCCGGCTCCCGTCGGAAGCGAGATTCGTCGAAAGCAACAGCTACGAACACATCCAGGACCCACGCGTCTACCACTTCAAGGACAGCGACGGCAACCGTCACGCTGCCTACCGGATGGTTGCCGAGTTCGGTCCCGAATACGAAACTCACTATTTCGGGCTACAGGGGATCCAGGGTTGGTCGGACCCGCCGATCCTCAATAATCCGAGCGAAACGCGGACGATCAACGGGCGCGAATACGACTTCTACGTCGACGGCGACCGCCTCTCCGTCGTCGCCTGGCATCGTGGCGACAACAGCTACTGGGTTGCAAACGATCTCTTGAACACACTGACCAACGACCAGATGATCGGCATTGCCCGCTCGGCCAGCCTGATCGTCCCGAAGAAAAAGCCGAAGCAGGGGAGGAAGAAAGAATGAGCGAGCAGCTTGAGACGGTGGGTGTTGTCGGGGTCGGCTGGGTGGGGCTGGTCACCGCCGCCTGCTTCGCCGAGCTCGGCCACCAGGTCGTCGCCCGCGACATTCTCGCCGAGAAGGTCGAGTCCCTCTCGCGCGGCGAGACGACGATCCACGAGCCGGGCCTTGACGAGCTGCTGCGCCGTAACGCCGAGCGGATCACCTTCACCACCGAGATGTCCGAGCTGCTGGAGCGGGCGCGGCTGCTCTTCGTCTGCGTCGACACGCCGCCGACCTACTCCGGCGACGCCGACCTCTCGCGGGTCCGCTCCGTGGTCGAGGAGCTCAGCCCCGAGGGCGGCCACGTCCTGGTCATGAAGAGCACGGTGCCGGCCGGCACCGGCGAGTCGATCCGCCGCGACCTGCCCGGGCTTCCGTATGTCTCCTGCCCCGAGTTCCTCAAGGAGGGCACGGCCGTCGCCGACTTCATGCACCCCGACCGGGTCGTGATCGGCGCCGACGCCGACGCCGAAGATGCCGCCGCCGCGGTGGCCGCCCTCTACGAGCCGCTGGGCGGCGAGATCGTCCACACCGACGTCGCCAGCGCCGAGATGATCAAGCTCGCCTCCAACGCCTTTTTGGCAACCAAGATCTCCTTCATCAACGAGATCGCCAACGTCTGCGAGGAGGTCGGCGCCGACGTCGGCGAGGTCTCCCGCGGGATGGGCCTCGACGAGCGGATCGGCTCCTCGTTCCTGCGCGCCGGGATCGGCTACGGCGGCTCCTGCTTCCCCAAGGACGTCACCGCCCTGAAGATGCTGGCGGGGAACACCGGCTACCACTTCCAGCTGCTGACCGCCGTGATCGAGGTCAACGAGCTGCAGAAGCGGCGGGTGATCGGCAAGCTCGAAAAGCACCTCGGCTCGCTGCTCGGCAAGCGGGTGGCTCTGCTCGGCCTTGCCTTCAAGCCCGACACCGACGACATGCGCGAGGCCTCGAGCCTGGTCCTGGCGGCGCGGCTGCACGGCGAGGGCGCCGAGGTGGTCGCCTACGACCCGGTCGCCTTCGAGCGGGCCAGCGAGCTGCTCGACTCGGTCGAGCTGGCCGGCTCGGCGTTGGAGGCCCTCGAGGGGGCCGACGCCGCGGTCCTGGTCACCGAGTGGAGCGAGTTCGCCGACCTGGACTGGGCCGAGGTCGCCGGGCGGATGGCGCGGCCGCTGGTCGTCGACGGGCGCAACTTCCTCGACTCCAAGGCCCTGCTCGCGGCCGGCTTCGAGTACGAGGGGATCGGCAAGGCGCAGGCCTCGCCGGCGCCGGCAGCAACTGAGTAGATGCAGGCGATAGTCCTAGTCGGCGGGCAGGGGACCCGCCTCCGCCCGCTGACCGCGACGATCCCGAAGCCGGCGCTGACCCTGGTCGACCGGCCCTTCCTCGCCTACATGGTCGAGTGGCTGGCGGCGCACGGCGTCACCGAGGTGGTGCTCGCCTGCGGCTTCCTCCCCGACGTGCTGCGGGAGGCGCTTGGCGACGGCGAGCCCGGCGGCCCGCGGATCACCTACGTGACCGAGCCCGACCGCCGCGGTACCGCCGGCGCGATCCGCTTCGCCGCCGACACCCTCGGCGAGGACCTCGAGGACCGCTTCCTGGCCCTCAACGGCGACGTCCTCACCGATCTCGACCTGGCCGCGCTGCTGGCCGCACATCGCAGCGCGGGCGCGCGGGCGACCCTCGCCCTCTACCCGGTCGAGGACTCCGGCGCCTACGGCCTCGTCAGCCTCGACGCCGAGGGGCGCGTCCTCGAGTTCCTCGAGAAGACCGGCGAGGCGGCGCCCGGCGAGATCAACGCCGGCGCCTACGTGCTCGAGCGCTCGGTCCTCGACCTGATCCCGCCGGGCCGCGAGGTCTCGATCGAGCGCGAGGTCTTCCCGCGACTGGTCGGCGACGGCCTGCACGGCCTCCGCCTCGACGGCTACTGGATGGACATAGGCACCCCCGAGCGCTACCTGCAGGCGGGTTGGGACATCCTCGAGGGGAGGGTGCGGACGCGGGTCCGGCCGACCGCTCCCGGCCTCCTGGTCGGCGCCGGCGCCGAGGTCGCCACCGGCGCGACCGTCGGGCCCCGCGCCGTCGTCTCCGGTGGTTGCCGGATCGCCGCCGGGGCCACGGTCCGGGAGTCGGTCCTGCTTGACGGCTGCACGGTCGAGGCGGGCGCCCGGGTCAGTGGCTCGGTCCTCGCCCCGGGTGTCACCGTCGAAGCCGGAGCGGAGCTTGTCGACGCGGTCATCGGCGAGGATGAGAGAGTCCCGGGGGTCTGACCATGATCGACGACGTCCTCGCCATCCCCGACCAGCTGCGCGACGCCCTCTGGCGAATCGAATCCGCGCGCCTGGAGGCGGCCGGCTCGGCCGGAGTGATGATCTGCGGAATGGGCGGCTCGGCGATCGGCGGCGATCTCGCCGCCGGCGCCCTCGGCGACCGCCTGACCCGACCGCTGATCTCGGTTCGCGGCTACGGCATCCCCAGCTGGGCGACTCCGGAGTGGACGGTCCTCTGCTCCAGCTACTCCGGGCAGACCGAGGAGACGCTGGCCTGCTTCGACGCCGCCGAGGCACTCGGTGCGCGCCGCATCGTCGTCAGCACCGGCGGGCCCCTGGTCGACGGCGCCCGCGCGGCCGGCGTCCCGGTCGTCGGCCTGCCCGGGATCTTCCAGCCCCGCGCCGCGGTCGCCTACATGTTCACGGCGGCGGCGGAGGTGGCGGCCCTGGCCGGCGCGGCGCCGCGGATCCACACCGAGATCGATGCCGCGGCCGCCTTCCTCGAGGAGCAGACCGACGCCCTGCAGAGCCGCGCCGCCGAGATCGCCGCCCGGCTCGGCGCCGCCCCGACAGTCATCTACGGCGCCGATCTGACCGTCTCCGTCGCCAACCGCTGGAAGACCCAGGTGAACGAGAACGCCAAGCTGCCCGCCTTCTTCTCCCAGCTCCCCGAGGCCGACCACAACGAGCTCTGCGGCTGGGCCGGCGCCGCCGCGGAGGGCCGGTTCGCGGCCGTCTTCCTCGAGGACCGCGACCAGCACCCGCGGGTGCGCCGTCGCTTCGAGCTGACCGCCGCCGCCGTCGAGCCCGACGCCGCCGCGGTCGTCCGCGTCGAGACCGCCGGCGAGACCCGGGTCGCGCGGATGCTCTGGGCGACGATGCTCGGCGATCTCGTCTCGCTCGAGCTGGCCCGCCAGCGAGGTGTGGATCCCCTGGGGATCGAGCCGATCGAGCGCTTCAAGGAGGCGATGGCGCGATGAGGGCGATGGTCCTCGCCGCCGGTCTCGGGACGCGCCTGCGCCCGATCACCTATGCGATGCCGAAGCCGATGGTGCCGGTCCTCAACCGGCCGGTGATGGAGCACATCCTCCGCCTCCTTGCCCGCCACGGCTTCACCGAGACGATCGCCAACCTGCACTGGTTTCCGGAGTTGATCGAAGCCCACTTCGGCGACGGCAGCAGCTTCGGGGTCGAGCTCACCTACAGCCCCGAGGAGCAGCTGCTCGGCACCTCGGGCGGCGTGCGCAACGCCGCCGGCTTTCTCGGCGACTCCTTCCTGATCATCTCCGGCGACGCACTCAGCGACATCGACCTGACGGCGATGCGTGAGTTCCACGAGTCCCACGACGGGATCGCCACACTGGCGACCAAGCGGGTCGAGGACACGAGCCAGTTCGGGGTGGCGATCACCGGCGCCGACGGCCGCATCCAGGGCTTCCAGGAGAAGCCCGACCCGGCCGAGGCGCTCTCCGACCTTGCCAACTGCGGCATCTACATGTTCCGCTCCGAGATCTTCGACTTCTTCCCTGCGCCGGGGACGAGTAAGGCCGCCGGCCCGGACGACCCGCCCGGCTTCGCCGACTGGGCGATGGACGTCTTCCCGCGCCTGCTGGACGGCGACGTGCCCTTCTACTCGCACGAGATCGACGCCTACTGGAATGACATCGGCAACCTCGAGGAGCTGCGCCAGGGCACCCTCGACGGCCTCGACGGCACGGTCGCGATCGAGCGTGAGGGCGAGCTGGTCGACGGCTTCCGCAGTGGCACGCCGGAGGGCGACGAGGGCGCGCTGCGGGGCCCGGTGCTGCTCGGCTCCGGCTGCGAGGTCGGCGACGACGTCCGCATCGACGGGCCTTCGGTGATCGGCGACGGCGCCCGGGTCGGGGCCGGCTGCCGGCTGCGCGAGGTGATCGTGCTGCCCGGCGCCGAGATCCCCGCCGGATCCGTGCTGATCGGCGCGATCGCCGGCCGCCGCGGCTGAATACCGTCCGCGCGCGGATTTCGCGACTCAGCTCTGACGCTTTTTTGACATTCGGCGCGCAACGCGTGCGCCGTCGCCACGGAGGATCGCCGTATGGGGATCCTCCACGCCGTCGCCGCCGGAGTAGCGCCACCCCTCTGCGCCGCCTGCGGGCGCTCCTGCCGCCCCGAGGCGATCGTCTGCAGCCGTTGCGGGCGGCGGCTGGCCGGGGCCGAGCCGCTGCTCGGCAAGGGCCCGCCCGGGCTCGACCGGGCCTGGTCCTCGGCGCCGCACGAGGGGGTCGCCCGCAATCTGGTGGCGGCGCTGAAGTTCCGCCACCTGCTGCCGGTCGCCGGCCTGATGGCGGACCGGATCCACTGGCTCGCCCCGGCCCACGTGCTGAGCGGCACGATCGTCCCGGTGCCGCCGGCGCCCTCGCGGCTGCGCCGCCGTGGCTTCGACCCCGCCGGCGAGCTGGCCGCCTGCCTCGCCGAGCAGATCTCGGTGCCGCTCGAGCAGTGCCTGGTCAGGCGCGGCGGCCGCCGCCAGGTGGGGCGGACCCGGGCCGAGCGCATCGGCCAGCCGCCGCGGATCCACGCCAACGCAACCGCGCCCCGCAGCGTCGTCCTCGTCGACGACGTCCTCACCACCGGCGCGACCCTGACGGCCTGCGCCCAAGCGCTGCGGGCGGCGGGCGCGGCCCGAGTTGTCGCCGTCACCTTCGCCCGCCGCCTCTAAAGCGCTACTTGCCTACGGGTGCAGCTCCGCGGGGCGGCCGCGCATCTGGTCGACCAGATGGCGCGTCTGGCTGCGCTTGCGGCGCAGCTCGCGGTGCTTCTTGACCTGGCGGCGCACGTCCTCGGCGAGTTCGCGGACGGTGTGGGTCATCTCCGGCGAGGCCTCGTGCGCATGCAGGGTCACGCCCTTGAGGTAGAAGGTCGCCTCGGCGACCTGGCTGTCGGCGATCGAGGGGTTGCGCTCCTCGGAGAGCACGACATCGAGCGTGGCCAGGGCCGAGACCTGCCGGCCGAGGCGCTGGAATCGTTTCCGCACCATCTCACGCAGGTCATCCGTCACTTCGACGTTCCGGCCCCGAATCTCTATCCGCATGAGTGCCTCCTTGTGGTTTCGTTTCGATGCTACGCCTGCTACCCGCTGAGGGCAAGAGGCAACGGACAGCTGCCCCACCCGCACCGCTACCCTTGAGCGATGCCTGCGATGGACCTCGTAACCAAGGCCCTGCGCGCCGGGGAGGGGCGCAAGTTCAAGGCCTACCAGAAGCGCGCCGAAGCGATCAATCGCTACGAGCCGGAGATGGAAGCGCTCTCCGACACGGAGCTGCGCGAGGAGGCCGACTCCCTGCGTGAGCGCGCCCGCAACGGCGAGTCGCTCGACGACCTGCTGCCGGAGGCGTTCGCGCTGACCCGCGAGGCGTCGCGGCGCAGCACCGGCCAGCGCCACTACGACGTGCAGCTGATCGGTGGCATGGTTCTCCACGACGGCTGCATCGCCGAGATGCGGACCGGCGAGGGCAAGACCCTGACCGCGACCCTGCCGGTCTTCCTCAACACCCTGGCCGGCAACAGCGTCCACGTCGTCACCGTCAATGACTACCTGGCCCGGCGCGACTCGGAATGGATGGAACCGATCTACCACGCGCTCGGGGTCAGCGTCTCCGCCGTCCAGGACGGCGACGATCACGCGACCCGGCAGCGCAAATATGCCGGCGACGTCACCTACGGGACCAACTCCGAGTTCGGCTTCGACTACCTGCGCGACAACATGGCCGCGCAGCTCGAGCACTGCGTCCAGCGCGGCCACCACTTCGCGATCGTGGACGAGGTCGACAACATCCTGATCGACGAGGCGCGGACGCCGCTGATCATCTCCGGCCAGCCCGAACAGGCGGCGCAGACCTATTACACCTTCGCCCGCCTGGCCAAACAGCTGACCGGCGTCCAGGCCAAAGAAAAGCTGAAATCGCTCGGCGAGAGCAAGGACACCTCCGAGGTCGACTACGACTACGAGTTCGACGAGAAGCACAAGACGGTGGCCCCGACCGAGCGGGGCGTGAAGAAAACCGAGGAATTCGTCGGCGTCGACAACCTCTACCTCGGCGAGCACGGCAGCCTCGTCAACCACCTGGTCCAGTCGCTGAAGGCGGAGTCGCTCTACAAGAAAGACCAGGACTACGCGGTGATCGACGGCGAGGTGATGATCATCGACGAGTTCACCGGCCGCATCCTCGAGGGCCGGCGCTGGTCGGAGGGCCTGCACCAGGCGGTCGAGGCGAAGGAGGGCGTGGCGATCCGCGAGGAGAACCAGACCCTGGCGACGATCACCCTGCAGAACTACTTCCGCCTCTACGACAAGCTTTCCGGGATGACCGGCACCGCGCTGACCGAGGCGACCGAGTTCATGAAGATCTACGAGATGCCGGTGGTCGAGGTGCCGACCAACCAGCCGATGGTGCGGATGGACAAGAACGACCAGATCTTCAAAACCAAAGACGGCAAGTGGAGGGCCGTCCTCGACGAGATCGTCGCCCGCCACGAAAAAGGCCAGCCGATCCTGGTCGGGACCGTCTCGGTCGAGGTCTCGGAGATGATCTCCGAGGCGCTCAAGCGCGACGGGATCAAGCACGCGGTGCTCAACGCCAAACCCGAGCACGCCGAACGAGAGGGCGAGCTGATCGCCCAGGCGGGCCGCAGGGGCGAGGTGATGATCGCCACCAACATGGCCGGCCGCGGCGTCGACATCAAGCTCGGCGGCGACCCCGAGCACCTGGCGATCCACGAGTTGAAAAAGAAGGGCGTCACCCACGACAGCGAGGGCTACCACGAGGCGCTCGAGGCCATGACCGCCGAGCTGGCGCCGCAGTGCAAGGCCGAGGCCGAGGAAGTGCGCGAGCTCGGCGGTCTCTTCATCTGCGGCACCGAGCGCCACGAGTCGCGCCGCATCGACAACCAGCTCCGCGGGCGCTCCGGCCGCCAGGGCGACCCCGGCGAGTCGCGCTTCTACCTCTCCGCCGAAGACGACGTGATCCGGCTCTTCTCCGGGGACCGCATCTTCAAAATCCTCGATCGTCTCGGGCCGGTCGACGACGACGGCGCCGAGATGCCGCTCGAGGCAAAGATGCTGACCAAGACCGTCGAGAACGCCCAGAAGAAGGTCGAGGAGCAGAACTACCTGATCCGCAAACGCGTGCTCGAGTACGACGACGTGATGAACGAGCAGCGCCGCGTCGTCTATCGCTACCGGCGCGAGATCCTCGAAGGGCGAGACATCTCCGAGAACGCGCGCGACGAGCTCGAGGGGGTGATCGAGCGCCTGGTCGAGGAGTACACCCCCGGCGACGTCCTCGAGGACTGGGACATGGGGGAGATGGAGACCCAGCTGCGGCTGATCTGGCCGGTCGGCATCGACGTCGCGACCCTGGCCCCCGAGGCGGTCGACCGCGAGAAGCTCAAGGACGACCTCGACGACGACGCGATGAGCGCCTACGACGATCGCGAAGGGCAGCTCGGCGAGGAGCTGATGCGGCACCTGGAGCGCTCGATCCTGCTGCAGGTGATCGACAACCGCTGGCGCGAACACCTCTTCGACATGGATTACCTGCGCGAAGGCATCCACCTCCGCGGCTTCGCCCAGATCGATCCTCTCGTCGCCTACAAAAACGAGGGCTTCATCATGTTCGAGGAGCTGATGCACTCGATCTGGGACGAGTTCAGCAAGCTGGTCTTCCACGCCGAGATCGAAGTCGAACCCAGCCAGGGCAACGGCAACGGCGCCTTCGAACCGTCGGCGCTGGATTACTCGGGCGGCACCGCCGAGGGCCAGCCCTCGGCGCTCGAACAGGTCGCGGTCGCGGGTGGGGCCGCCGTCGACACCGCCGCCGCCCAGGCGGTCGGTGGCAACGGCGGCGGCGTGGTCGAGACCGTGGTCAAAGACGAGCACGAGAAAGTCGGCCGCAACGACCCCTGCTGGTGTGGCAGTGGCAAGAAGTACAAGCGTTGTCATGGAGCCTAGGCGCGGCCGCTGCAAAGCGGCGCATCTCGGCGTCCTCGGTCGCTCGGATCGGGTCACGCACTAGAAGTGCGCTCCCCTCACCTCGCTCCCTGCGTCCACCGACCTGCTTGCTTTTCGCGGCCGTTCGTAATTCAGAAGATGATCTATGACCCGCGATCCGATTAGGGAGTTCATCCGGGCCTTCAACGAGCGGGATCTCGATGCGTTCGTTGCGACTCTGCACCCGGAGGTCGAACTTCATTCCGGTCGCGGCTTGCGCAGGGGCATCGAGGCGGCGCGGCTGTGGGCGACGCGCGAGCCGGGCGGCGTCCAGCAGACGATCGAGCTGGAGCAGCTCTACGAGGAAGGGCTCGAGGGTGGGGGAGGTCGCGCCGTGGCGCTGATCGCGCGGCGCTGGCGCTGGGAGGAGGACGGCTCGGCGGCCGGTGTCGATGAGATGGCCTGGCTCTTCGAGCTGCACGAGCGCCGGGTACGCAGCTGGCGCCCCTTCGAGGACCGTGCGGAGGCGCTGCGCGCCGGGGGCTTCGAGAACGAGTCCGGCGCGGCCGGATAACCTGAGGACATGGCTGACGCCGCGCCGACCGAATCGATTGCGCCGCGCCTGGCCGCCGTCCGCGAGCAGCTGTCCCTGCTCTCGGACTACCTTTGACCCCACTGCGCTTGAGGTAGAGGCAGAGCGCCTGGAGGCCGAGATGGGTCAGCCGGGCTTCTGGGACAACCAGGAGACCGCGGCTCGGACCTCCGCCGCACACGCTCGCGCCCAGAAACGGTTGCAGCTCTTCCGCGGCCTCGAGTCCGACGTCGCCGACCTCGGCGACCTGGCGGAGATGGCGGCCGAGGACGAGGAGATGGCGAGCGAGCTGGGCTCGCAGCTGGCCTCGGTCGAGCGCCGGCTCGCCGAGCTCGAGGAGGCGCGGCTGTTCAGCGGCGAGTACGACGCCGGCGACGCTGTCGTCACCGTCCACGCCGGGGCCGGCGGCACCGACTCCCAGGACTGGGCCGAGATCCTCCTGCGCATGTACCTGCGCTGGTCCGAACGGCGTGACTTCGACGTCGAGATGAAGGAGGCCTCGCCGGGGGAGGAGGCCGGCCTCAAGTCGGCCACCTTCATCGCCCGCGGCGAGAACGCCTACGGGCTCTTCGCCGCCGAGCGCGGCGTCCACCGCCTGGTCCGGATCTCCCCCTTCGACTCCTCCTCGCGCCGCCACACCAGCTTCGCTCAGGTCGACGTCGGCCCGCTGGTCGATGCCGGGCCGGAGGTCGAGATCGACGAGGCCGACCTGCGCATCGACACCTACCGCGCCTCCGGCGCCGGTGGCCAGCACGTCAACAAGACCGACTCGGCGGTGCGGATCACCCACCTGCCGACCGGGACCGTCGTGCAGTGCCAGAACGAGCGCTCCCAGATCCAGAACAAGGCGGTGGCGATGCAGTTCCTGCGCTCGAAGCTGATCGAGCTGGAGGAGCGCAAACGGGCCGAGGAGATGGCGCGGGCCCGCGGCGAGGTCAAAGACGTCGCCTGGGGATCGCAGATCCGCAGCTACGTGCTGCATCCCTACACGATGGTCAAGGACCACCGCACCGAGCACGAGGTCGGCGACGTGCAGCGGGTGCTCGACGGCGACATCGACGAGTTCGTGCGCGACTACCTGAACAAGACGGCCGCGTCCTCGGCTTCCTGATGGAGGTCCTGGTCCAGGTCGAGCGGCCCGCGGCGGGCGAGCCCGAGGGGCTGCTGGTCCTCCACCACGGCCGCGGCACCGACGAGCGCGACCTGCTCGGGCTGGCCGACGCCCTCGACCCCGAGACGCGGCTGCGAGTGGTCTCGCCGCGTGGGCCGCTGGCGTTGCCCGGCTCGCCTGGGTATCACTGGTACCTGGTGCCGCGGGTCGGCTATCCCGACCACGACAGCTTCCACGCCGCCCGGGCCGCGCTCGCCGAGCTCCACGACCGGCTCTGGGAGGAGACCGGGGTGGGGCCGGAGCGGACCGTGCTCGGCGGCTTCTCGATGGGCTCGGTGATGAGCTATGCGATGGCGCTCGGCGCCGATCGCCCGGCGGTCGCGGGGGTCCTCGCCTTCAGCGGCTTCGTCCCCACTGTCGAGGGCTGGCAGCCGTCGCTCGCCGATCGCCAGGGGACCCGCGCCTTCATCGCCCACGGCCGCCGCGACCCGATCATGGACATCGAGTTCGCCCGCCGCGCCCGCGAGCTGCTCGAGCAGGGGGGGCTGGAGGTCGAGTACCGGGAGACCGAGCTCGGCCATCAGATCGACCCCGCCCACATCGCCGACGCGACCGCCTGGCTGGGGGAGACGCTCAGCGCCTGAAGGTCGTTTCCGGATCCGCCCAGGTGAGGCCGCTGGGAGCGGCGTGGCGGGCGGTCAGGTGGCGTTCGAAGTAGTGGCGGCAGTAGTGCGGGGCGTGAACGGCGTAGAGCTGGACGGTGAAGTCCTTGGCGCCGGTGGCCTTGGCCATCTGCTCCTCGCTGAGGATCGCGGTCTGGCGGAACACTCCCGACTTCGCGAACTGCTTCCTGCTCTGGCCGAGGTAAAGGGAGCCCTTGCTGCCGTGCAGGCCATAGTCGACGGCGACCAGGGCCGGGGTGGAGGTGGTGTAGTGGACGACCAGGCGCAGCTTGTCCTGGGCGCTGGAGGCGAAGACCGCGGCCTGGGCGCTGTTCAACAGGCACTCTTCGGGCGCTTCGACGCCGGCACCGCCGTCTTCGCTTTCGCATTCTTCTTCGTCTTCTTCACATTCTTCGACTTCGAATTCTTCTTCTTCGCCTTCTTCTTCGGATTCGAGATCGAAGGGCGGGGCGGAGGCGGCGGCGGTTGCGGGGCCGCCGGCGCCGGCGACGGTGAGCGCCTGCGCCGACTTGGCCAGGGCCAGGATCGCGACCAGCGTCAGGGTCACCAGGAAGGAGATCAGCCAGGCGAATCTGGTCACCCGGCCGGCCTCGGCGGGGGCGACGGTGGGGTGCCGCATTCTCATGGTCCCTACATCGGACCGGCGCGGCAAACGCTTTAGCTACGCGGGATCCCCGAGCACGCCCTCGAGCTGCAGCAGCCCCTGCTTCATCGGCAGGCCGCCGCCGTAGCCGCCCAGCGCGCCGCCGCTGCGGAGGACGCGGTGGCAGGGGACGACGAGCGGGATCGGATTGCGACCGCAGGCAGTGCCGGCGGCACGGACCGCCCGCTCGTTGCCCGCCCTGGTCGCCATCTCGGTGTAGCTGCGGGTCTCGCCGTAGGGGATCGCCGCGATCGCGTGCAGCACCCGCAGGCGGAACCCCTCGCTCAGCTGCCAGTCGAGCGGCAGGTCGAAGTGGTCGAGCTTGCCGTCGAAGTAGAGGTCGAGTTGACGCCTCGCTTCGTCGAGCTCGGCCGGGGCCTCGAGCATGCGGGGGGAGACCCGCCGCGAGAGGTCCACCAGCAGCTCGTCGGCGTCCTGGTTCGGCAGGCCCACCCGCACCAGCCCCGCCGGCGTCGTCGCCAGCAGCAGCGGGCCGAACGGCGAGTCGGTGGTGGTGTAGGCGACGTCGAGCAGTCCCTCCTCGGAGGCACGCTCGGCGATGCGGTTCAGGGATGCCCTCATGCGAGCTCCTTTCTCAGTCGTTTGATGCCCTCGTGGAGGCTGCGGCGCGCCGCCTCGGGAGAGCAACCGAGGGCGGCGGCGATCTCGGCGTGGGGCAGGTCGCTGGCGTAGCGCAGGGTCACCGCGGCCCGCTGTTTCGAAGGCAGGGCACCCACCGCGGCCCAGATGTCACCAGCGGGCTCCGGATCGCTGACAGCGGCCTCCTCGACTTCGGCGACGGGGACCGGCCGCCGCCCCTTGGCGCGGTGGTGGTCGATCGCCTTGCGGTGGGCGATCGTGATCAGCCAGCCGCGCAGGTTGCCGGTATCGCCCAGCCTCGGATAGGCGCGCAGGGCGGAGAGGAAGGTCTCCTGGAAGCAGTCGTCGGCGTCGACGCGCCCGACCGCGCCGCGCAGCACCGCCATCACGTCGCCGGCGTGCTCGTCGATCAGGAGCTGGAACGGGGGCAGGTCAGTCACCTCGTTGATTAAACGCTGCGGCCGGGCGAAACGTGAGATGCCCGCCGCCTCGACCCCCGGCGATCCACCCGCGATCGCGACGAGGAGTGGATTGTCCGGCGAGAGGGCGGAAAATCCACTCCTCGTTGTTGATCTAGGCTGGCGCGATGCCCGGACCCGGCGAGACCTTGCAGGAGACCGTCGCCCGCGCCCTCGCCGAGGACGTCGGCTCGGGCGACGTGACGACCGCGGCGACGGTGCCCGCCGAGGCGCGGGCGCGGGCGCGGATCGTGCAGAAACAGGCGGGCGTCGCCTTCGGGCTCGACGCGGTCGCGGAGGCGATGCGCCAGTGCGGGGTCGAGCACGTCGACAAGCTCGTCGTCGAGGGTCAGTGGCGCGACGCCGTCCCGGCCGAGGTCGCGCTGGCGACGGGCCCGGCGGCGGCGCTGTTGGTCGCCGAGCGGACCGCGCTCAACTTCCTCGGCCATCTCTCCGGCATCGCCACCCTCACCGCCCGTTTCGTCGAGGCGGTCGCCGGCACCGGTACCCGCATCCTCGACACCCGCAAGACGACGCCGGGGCTGCGGGGCCTGGAGAAGGCGGCGGTGGCGGCCGGGGGCGGGAGCAATCACCGCCTCGGCCTCTACGACGCGATCCTGATCAAGGAGAACCACATCGCCCTCGCCGGCAGCCTCGCCAAGGCCGTGCACGCGGCGCGCAGGGCCAACCCGGGCCTGGCCGTCGAGGTCGAGGTCCGCAACCTCGACGAGGCCGCCTACGCCCTCGGCACCGGCGCCGACCGCCTGCTGCTCGACAACATGGACCTGGAGACGCTGCGCGGCGCCGTCAAGCTGCGCGACCAGAACTCCGGATCCGGCAAGGGCCCGGCGCTGGAGGCCTCCGGCGGCGTCGACCTGGAGACGGTGCGCCCGATCGCCGAGACCGGCGTCGACTTCATCTCGATCGGAGCCCTCACCCACTCGGCCCCGAGCCTCGACTTCAGCCTGCTTCTGGAACCGGCTTAGGCATCTCCGAAACGGCTTCGCGGGGGAGGCGGGGGGAGGTCTGGACGGAACCTCCCGCGGTTCGTGACGGCGAGGCCTTCCCCGCCTCCTCACTTGAGCAATTTCGAAAGCCGCCGGTCTTTGAGGACGCGACCGCCGGTCTGCTCCTTGGGGCAGTAGTTCATTTGGTGCTCGGAGAAGAAGACGGCCTCGATCGTGGTCCCGCAGCGCGGGCACGGCTCGCCCTCGCGGCGGTGGACCCTCAGCGGCATCGGCACCTTGTCGGGAACCTGCTCGCCGATCGTCTCCTCGTAGTGGTCGATCGCGTCGCCGAGGACGTGGAGGGCGGTGTGCAGGCGGGCGATCTCCTCCCCATTCAGCTCCGAGCCTTTCTTGAAGGGCGAGAGCCGCGCCTCCCAGAGGATCTCGTCGACCCAGGAGCGGCCGACCCCGGCGATCGTGCGCTGGTTGCGCAGCAGCGGGTGCAGGTGGCGGGGCTGGTCGATCGCGGCGGCGAACTCGGCGAGCGGTGGAGGGGGCCAGGCTTCCGGCCCGAGCGTGGCGACCATCTCGTCGGCGGCGATCGCGTCGGCCGCCAGCAGCTTCGCCCAGGCCCGCTGCTTGGTCCCGAACTCCCGCAGCCGCAGCTCGCGCCCGTCCCGCAGCCGCACCAGCACCCGCGAGGCCCGGTCCTTCGGCGTCGCCCGTTTGTCGAAGGCTTTCAGCCGGCCCGCCGACATCAGGTGAATCAGCAGGGCCAGGTCCCCGAACTCGACCACCGGCATCTTCCCGACCCGCCGCGCCCCGGTCACCTCACGACCCACCAGAGCTTCCAGCGGCGGATCGAAAGTCTTCATCACGTTCATCCCCGGCGCCAGCGCCGATTCGACGATGGCCCCGGACAGGCCGGCGTTGAGCCTGCGTGTGACGATCTCGACCTCCGGCAACTCCGGCATGTCCCACAGGCTAGACTTGAGCAACGTTCATTCGACTGGTCTCAGGCATCTGCCGGCCCAGCGAACATCAGGAAAGGAAGGGCTCATGCAGGAGCTCCCGACGATCCAACCCACCGCACCGGACGCGCTCTCGCCCGCAGAGATCGCTGCCCTGAGCGAGGAAGTGCGGGCGCTGGCCGCCCAGCGCAACGCCGTCATCCTCGCCCACAACTACCAGCTGCCCGAGGTCCAGGACGTCGCCGACCACATGGGCGACTCGCTCGGGCTCTCGCGCCAGGCGGCGGCCACCGACGCCGAGGCGATCGCCTTCTGCGGCGTCCACTTCATGGCCGAGACGGCCTCGATCCTCTCGCCCGAGAAGAAGGTCCTGATCCCCGATCTCGACGCCGGCTGCTCGCTCGCCGACTCGATCGACGCCGACCAGGTGCGCGCCTGGAAGGCCGAGCACCCCGGCGCCCTGGTGGTGATGTACGTCAACACCTCAGCCGAGGTCAAGGCGGAGACCGACTACTGCTGCACCTCCTCCAACGCGGTCAGCGTCGTCGAGCACATCTGGGCCGAGCACGGCGCGGAGACCGAGATCCTCTTCGGCCCCGACATGTGGCTTGGTGCCTTCGTCGAGCGTGAGACCGGGTTGGTCGGGGACCCCGAGCGCCGCGCCCGCTTCCACGTCTGGGACGGCGAGTGCCACGTCCACGCCGGCATCCGCCCCGAGGACATCGTCGAGACCCGGGCCGAGAATCCCGAGGCCGAGTTCCTGATCCACCCCGAGTGCGGCTGCTCGACCCAGGCGATGGAGTACGTCGCCTCGGGCGACATCGATCCCGAGGGCGTCCACATGCTCTCGACCTCGGGGATGCTGCAGCACGTCGAAGCGCACCCGGACGGCAGCTTCATCGTCGCCACCGAGAACGGGATGCTCTACCCGCTGCAGCAGGCTGCACCGCAGGCCAACCTGATCGAGGCCAACCGGATGGCCTTCTGCAAGTACATGAAGATGATCACCCTGCCGAAGCTGCGCGACACGCTGCGCGAGATGAAGTACGAGGTCAGCGTCCCGGCCGATATCGCCGAGCGGGCGCGGCTCCCGATCGAGCGCATGGTGGCGATCGGCTAGCGGTTGGTCGCGATCTTGCGTGGCCGGCGGGGCGAAGGAGTCACCCTGTGTGCGCAGAAGCCCTCCTCCGTATGGCCCGATCCAAGAAGAGACAAGCCGGTGACGATGCGCCGCAGCGGCCGCGGGGCCGCCGCGCGCCGATCATCGAGCTGAACGGCGTCACCAAGGTCTACTCGGGGGGCCACATGGCTCTCGACCGGGTCTCGCTGGCGATCGGGCGGGGCGAGTTCGTCTTCCTGGTCGGCCCGACCGGCTGCGGCAAGTCGACCCTGATCAAGATGCTGATCCGCGAGCTCGCCGCCACCGAGGGCTCGGTGAAGATCGCCGGCCGCGACATCGGCGCCCTGCCGGAGAAGAAAATCCCGCAGCTGCGGCGCAACATCGGCACCGTCTTCCAGGACTTCAAGCTGCTCCCCGACCGCACCGTCTACGACAACGTCGCCTACGCGCTGCAGGTGATCGGCGCCAGCCGCGCCGAAATCCGCGAGCAGGTGCCGCAGACCCTGCGCCTGGTCGGGCTCTCGACCAAGCTGCACAGCTACCCGGACCAGCTCTCCGGCGGCGAGCAGCAGCGCGTCTCCGTCGCCCGCGCCTTCGTCAACCACCCGCCGCTGCTGCTCGCCGACGAGCCCAGCGGCAACCTCGACCCGGTCACCTCGATCGGGATCATGCAGCTGCTCTACCGGATCAACAAGGCCGGGACCACGGTCCTCGTCGTCACCCATGACCGCGAGATGGTCGACAGCATGCAGCGCCGCGTCGTCGAGCTCTACGAGGGCCGCGTCGTCCGCGACGAGGTCAGCGGCGGCTACACGGAGGAGTCGACGACCGAATTCGGGCTGCGGATGCAGGCTGAGATGGGCGTCGGGCCGGACGGCCAGACCCACACCAACGGCCACGACCGCGAGCCCCTGCGCTGATGTCCCGCCTGGTCTTCTTCTTCCAGGAGGCGATCCGCGCCCTCCGCCGCAACGCCGCCCCGAGCCTGGCGGCGATCGTGACCACGGTCGTCACCGTGGTCCTGCTCGGTGTCCTGATCCCGATCTTCCAGACCACCCAGGCCAAGAGCGACCAGGTGCGCAGCCAGCTCAACAACCAGTACGCCCTTCATGACGACGCGACCAAAGCCGAAGTCCTGGCCCTCGAGAAGCGGATCGAAGCGATCCCGCACGTCGCCGAAGTGACCTACATCAGCAAGGCCCAGGCGCTGGCCACGCTGAAGAGCGAACTGAAGGACAAGTCGATCGTCGAACAGCTGCACACCAACCCGCTCCCGGCCAGTCTCGAAGTCAAGGCCGATGACGCCGCGAACCTGCCCGGGATCCGCGAAGCGATCGTGCCGACCGGCGCCAGCGGTAAGGCGCAGCCGATCTCCCCGATCATCGCCAACTCCTTCGACCGCCAGCAGGGCTCGCAGAAGATCGAGCAGGTGACCAGCGCCCTGAAGATCGTCCTCACGGTGATGACGGTGCTGCTGATCCTCGCTTCGCTGATGCTGGTCGGCAACACGATCCGCCTCTCGATCTACACCCGCCGCCGCGAGGTCGAGGTGATGCGCCTGGTCGGGGCGACCCGCTGGTTCATCCGCTGGCCGTTCATGATCGAGGGCGTCGTCGTCGGGTTCGCGGGCGGCCTGGTGGCCATACTGATCCTGTGGCTCGGCAAGATCACGATCGTCGACCCGCTCAGCGACTCCTTCTCCTTCCTGGCGGCGCAGAGCAACAGCACCCTCTCCTTCCCGGCGCTGGTGGCGATCCTCTTCGCCGCCGCGGTGATCGTCTCGACGATCGGCTCCGGCGTCACCCTGCGTCGCTTCCTCAAGGTCTGAGGCGAGCGTGAAAGCGCGCGGGGCCGTGGCTTACGCAGTCGCGCTGGTCGCCTTCCTCTGCGCCGGCCTCTGGCTGGGCGGGCACCCGGGCAGGCTGCCCGAATTCCTCCGCCAGCCCTTCGTCGGCTCCGCCGCCGGGCTCAACGTCGAAGCGACGGAAGTGATCAAGGACAACTACTACCGCCCGGTCGGCGGCACCGAGCTCAGCAACTCCTCCCTGCAGGGCATGGTCCGGGAGCTGCGCAGGCGCCACCACGACCGCTTCTCCGAATACTTCTCGCCGGAAAGCCTCGAAGGCTTCAACCAGGAGATCGAAGGCCGCTTCTCGGGGGTTGGCCTCAGCGTCGTGCCGGTGAAGCGGGGACTGCGGGCCGTCCAGGTCTTCCACGGCTCGCCGGCGGACAGGGCGGGCATCGAGCCTGGCGACACGATCGTCTCCGTCAACGGCGACTCGATCGCCGGCCTGGGCAGCACCGAAGCGACCGCCAAGATCAAGGGCCCGGAAGGGACCGAGGTGACCCTCGGCGTGCTCGACGCCAAGAGCGGCAAGGTGAAGGACCTGAAGCTGACCCGGGCCGAGGTGGCGCTGCCCAACGTCAGCAGCCGCGTCGTCACCGTCAAGGGGCGCAAGCTCGGCTACATCCGCATGCTCAGCTTCAGCGAAGAAGTCCACGCCCTGCTGGCGAGCGCTGTCAAGAAGGTCGAGCGCGAAGGGGCGGAAGGGATCGTCCTCGACCTGCGCGGCAACCCTGGCGGCCTGCTGCAGGAGGCGGTGCTGAGCGCCGGCGTCTTCCTCCCCAGGGGCGAAGTGGTGGTCTCGACCAAATCCCGCACCCAGGGCGACAGCGTCCACGAAACCTCCGGTGGCCGCCTCTCGAAGCGGCCGCTGGTGCTGCTGATCGACCGCGGCACCGCCTCCGCGGCGGAGATCCTCACCGCGGCCCTGGCCGACGACGCCGACGCCACGGTGGTCGGCACCCGCTCCTACGGCAAGGGGGTCTTCCAGGAGGAGAAGGGCCTCTCCAACGGCGGCGCCCTGAAGCTGACGATCGGCGAATACTTCACCCCGAAGGGGGTCAACCTGGCGCGCAGCGGCGGCATCCACCCCGACGTCAAGGTCAGCGACAACCCGCGGACCGCGGTGGACGAGGGGAAGCAGCGGGCGCTCGAAGTGCTGGCCGGTCAGGCTGAAGGTTGAGCCGGCGCCGCCAGGCCGCGCCGCGAGCGGACAAGCGCCGGCAGGCGCCGCGCGCCCGCGACGCGGTCGAGGCGATGCTGCGCGAGCGGCTCGGCTTCCGCGGCTTCCGCGCCACGCTCGAGGTCGAGGCCGCCGAGGCGGCGAGCGCCGCCGAGCGGGAGCCGGGCGCGCGGCGGGACCTGACCGCCCTGCAGACCTTCACCGTCGACCCGGCGACCGCCCGCGACTTCGACGACGCCGTCTCCGCCCAGCGCGAGGGCGAGGGCGCCCGGGTCTGGATCCACATCGCCGACGTCGCCGCCCACGTGCGGCCGGGCTCGCCGCTCGACGTCGAGGCGCGCCGCCGCGCCAACAGCACCTACGTCCCCGGCACGGTCGAGCCGATGCTGCCGCACGCGCTCAGCAGCGACGCCTGCAGCCTCGCCCCCGGTGTCGAGCGGCTCGCGGTGACGGTCGAGATCGAGCTCGGCCCCGGAGCGAAACCACGCTCGGCGCGCTTCTACCGCAGCCGCATCCGCTCCGACGCCCGCCTCGACTACGAGCAGCTCGACGCGATCTTCTCCGGCCGCGTGGCGCCGCCGGAGGGAGTTGCCGAACCGCTCGCCGCCGCTCGCGACATCGCCGCCGCCCTCGGCGAGCAGCGCGGCGCCACCAGCCTCGACGTCGAGTCCTCCGAGCCCGAGTTCCGCTTTGACGCCAAGGGCAACGTGACCGCTGCTCACCGCGTCGCCCAGACCGAGTCGCACCGCCTGATCGAGCGGCTGATGATCCTCACCAACGAGCAGGTCGCCGAGTTCCTGCAGCGGCGGCGGGTGGCGGCGATCTACCGCGTCCACGCCCAGCCCGATCCGGCCCGGATCGAGCGGCTGGTCGAGCAGCTGGCGGCGCTCGGCGTGCCGACGCCGCCGCTCGGCCAGGGGCTCTCGGCCCAGCAGGCGGGCCGGGTCGCGGCCGAGGCGAGCCGGCTGGTGCAGCGCGAGGCCAGGCGGCGCGGACACGGCCGCGAGGCGTATACATCGCTCGTGCTCCGCTCCCTCAAGCAAGCCCAGTACAGCGAGCGAAACAGCGGCCACGCCGGGCTCGGCAGCGAGGCCTACACCCACTTCACCTCGCCGATCCGCCGCTACCCCGACCTCGTCGTCCACCGCGCCCTGCTGGCGGCGCTGGGGGAGGGGGAGGAGGCGCCGCGCCTGTCCGAGGCCCGCGACGTCGCCGCCGACTGCTCCGCCCGGGAGCGCGAGTCGGCCAAGATCGAGCGCGGTGCCGACGACGTCTGCGCCGCCTATCTGCTTGAGCGCGAGCTGCGCGAACGCGGCAGGGAGGCCGTCTTCGAGGGCGAGGTCTCCGGTGTCATCCGGGCCGGCGCCTTCGTCTCCTTCGGTGGCGAGCTGGGCGATGTCTACGAGGGGATGCTGCCGGCGCGCCGCCTGCCCGGAGGCCGCCATGAGCTCGACCGTGGCGAGGTCGCCCTGGTCAGCCGCGGCACGAAGTCGGCTCTGCGCCTCGGCGACCCGGTCAAGGTCAGGGTGACCGGCGTCGACGCCGCGCGGGGGCGCGCCGACCTGGAGCCCGCCAATGGCTAAAAAGTCCAAGAAGCCCCGCCTGCCCGCGTCGGGCGACGTCGTCACCAACCGCCGCGCCCGCCACAAATTCGAATGGGTCGAGAAGATGGAGGCGGGGATCGTGCTCAGTGGCTCCGAGGTGAAGTCACTGCGCGGGGGCAAGGCGCAGATGACCGACGCCTACGCCGTCGTCGAAGACGGCGAGGTCTGGCTGCGCAAGCTCCACATCCCCCCTTATGAGTTCTCCGCCGTCGACGCCCATGAGTCCGAGCGGCCGCGGAAGCTGCTGCTGCACCGGGGCGAGATCGAGCGCCTGATCGGCAAAACGGCGCAGAAAGGCCTGACCCTGATTCCCACCCGGATTTACTTCAAAGGGCCGCGCGCCAAGGTCGAGCTGGCTCTGGCCCGGGGAAAGGAAGGCCGTGACCGGCGCCGGGAGATCGCCGACCGCGACGTCCGCCGCGAGGTCGAGCGCGAGTTCAAGGGGCGGATGCGGTGATTGGCCCGGGGCGCCTCGAACGTCGGTCCGTGGGAGGGCGTCTGCAGGATTTGCATCGGCCGTCCCACATGCAAGGATGCAGGGGAATGCGCATCCGCCTGCTCCTCCCTTCTTGTTTCGTAGGGCTTGCCTCACTGGCCGCGGTCGCGCCCGCGACGGCCGGGGCGGAGTCCTTTCCGACCAAGGCGAGCAACTACGTCAGCGACCACACCGGCTACTTCGTCGGCGCCCTGGTCGTGGCGCTCCTGCTGCTCCTGCTCGTCGTCAGCATCAGCCAGCGCCGCGGCAAGGCGAAGGCAAAAGGCGCCGCCGCCAAGCCCGGTGCGGCCCCGGTCGCGGCTGCCCCCGTGGCCGCCGGCGGACCGCCCCCGGGGGCGGTCCTGCCACCGCCGCCACCCGGCGTCGGCGCCGCGACGACGGAGATGCCGGTCATCCCCGCCGCCGCGCCCCAGGCAACGGCGGCGCCAGTGGCCGCCCAGCCGCCGGTCCCCCCGTCGTCCGGTCAGCCGGAAAGCGTCAAGGACCGCCGCCGCCGCACCCGCGAAGAACAGCGCGCGAAACGCAACGAGCAGCGCGAAAAGCGCCGCGAGGAGATCAAACGCCGCAGGGAGGAGCGGGCCGGCCTGCGCGCCCAGCGCAAGGGAGGAGCGCCCGCCGCGCCGCCGGTTCCGCCGCCGGCCGGCGTCCCGGAGACCCCCACCGCCACTCCGGCCCCTGCCCCGGCGCCGCCCGTAAAGCAGAAGACCTTCTTCGGGATCAAGTACGGCGGCGGCAAGCAGAAGCGCCAGGAAGCCGAGCTGGCGAAGGAGCGCTTCGCGATGCAGCGCGCCGCCCGCGAACGCGAAGTCGCCGATGCCGGCCGGCTCGGCCAAGAGGTCGCGCCCGACGCGGCAGCGGTCCCACCGGTTTCTCCACTCCAGGCCGTGGCTCCCGTGGAGGCGGTTGCCCCGCTCGCCCCCGGGCACCCCGCATCGAGTCCCGCGGTGCCGCCGTCGCTGGGCGCTGCGCTGCCGCCGGCTGCGGCCGAGTACGACCCGGTCGCCGCCGAACAGCGGGTGCGCGACAAGGTCGAGGAAGTGCGCCGCGAGGAGCAGCGGATCCGGGCCGAGGCCGACCGCCGGCTCGAAGAGGCCGAGCGGCTCCAGCATGAGGCCCAAGCCCAGGCACCGCCGCCCGTTCCCGACCTCCACGGCGCCGAGCAGAGGATCGAGCAGGAACGCGAAGCGCGTGAGCGTTCGATGGAGGAGGCGCAGGAGCGCCTGCGCCAGATCGAGGAGCGCACCAAGGCCGCCGAGCAGCGCGCCGTCGAGGCGAAACGACTGGAAGGGCTGAAAGCGGAGGAGGAGGCACGCCAGCAGCGCCTGCGGGAGATGCAACAGAGCGTCGCCGAGGCCGAAGAGCGCGCCCGCGAGGCCGAGCGCCGGGCGATCGAGGCCGAGCAGGCCGTCGTCCGCTCGGTTCAGGGCTCGGCGCCGCTGCAGTCGCAGCCGGTGACCTCAGAGTTCGCGCCTGTCGCCCCGCCACCGGCCCCGGCTCCCGACCCCGCGCCGTTCGCGCCACCGCCGAGCCCTGAGCCCGCGGCATTTACGCCTCCGTCGACCCCCGAGCCGTCGCCGAGCCCTCCGCCCGCGCCGTCGTTTACGCCCGCGCCCGAGTCCGCGCCGCCTCCCGCACCGTTGCCGGATCTGCCGACTCCCCAGCCGCCGATGCCGCCGGCCCCGCCACAGCCCCCGGTGCCCGCGCCGGCGCCACCTCCGGCCCCCGCGCCGACGCCTCCGGCTCCCGAGCCGACGCCTCCGCCCGTCCCCGAGCCGGTTCCGCCGCCCGCGCCGCCAACGCCGGAGCCTCCCGCTCCGGCGCCGTTCCCGCCGCAGCCGCCGCTGGAGCCGGCTGCCGCCGCGTCCGGACCGGCCGGCGACGGCGCCGCGATCGATCTCAACAGCGTCACCTTCGAGCAGCTGCGGGCGCAGAACCTCTCGGTGACCCAGGCCACCAGGCTGCTTGCCCATCGCGAGCGCCTCGGCGGCTTCCAGACGGTCGACGACCTCGACCAGGTCGCCGGCTTCCCGCACGACCTTCTTGCGGACCTGAAGAACCGCTCGACCGTCTAGGCGACGGACCGCCGCTCAGGCTTCGTACTTCTCGAGCAGCTTCAGCCAGATCTCACTGCGGGTGGGATAGGGCGCGATCGCGTGGCGCAGGCGGGAGAGCGGGACCTCGCCGACGATCGCCACGGTCGCCGCCTGGAGGAAGTCCGCGGTCTCGAAGCCGGTGAAGGTGGCGCCGACGATCGTCCCGGCGGCCTGGTCGACGACGATCCGGCAGGTGCCCCCGGTGTCCTTGCCCTGGAAGCTGGCGCCGGCCGAGCCGTCGGTGGGGACGTCGACGGCGGTCGCGTCGAGGCCCGCCTCGCGGGCCTGGTCGAGCGTCTTGCCGACCGCCGCCACCTGCGGTTCGGTGAAGGTGACCCGGGGCGATCCGATCCCCTCGGCGACCGCCACGACCTCGCGGCCGAGCAGGTTCTCCGCCGCGACCCAGGCCTGGTACTTGCCGATGTGGGTGAAGAGCGCCCGGCCGTTGACGTCGCCGATCGCGTAGAGCCACTCGCGGCCGCCGACCCGCAGGCGGTCGTCGGTCCCGAGGAAGCCGTGCTCGTCCGGCTCGATCCCGGCGGACTCGAGGCCGAGGTCGGCGGTGTGTGGGACGCGCCCGACCGCGACCAAGATCTGGGCTGCCTCCACCTGGCTGCCGTCGTCGAGCTCGGCGACGACGCCGGCTCCGCCCGCGCTCACCTTCTCGACCTTCGCCCCGGTGCGGACATCGACACCGAAGTTGTCGCGCAGGGAGTCGGCCACCTGCTCGCCGGCGAATGCTTCCTCGCGGGAGAGCAGGCGCTCGCCGCCCTCGACCAGGGTGACCCTGGTCCCCAGCGTCGACCAGGCCTGCGAGAGCTCGCTGCCGACCGGGCCGCCGCCGAGCACGATCATGCTCTCGGGCACCTGCTTCGAAGTCGTTCCCTGGCGGTTGTTCCAGGCCTCGACCGAGTCGAGCCCCTCGATCGGGGGCATCGCGGCACCGCTGCCGGTGGCGACGATCACGGCGGTGCGGGCGGTGAGGACGGCGTCGCCGACGACGATCCGGCGCTCGCCGTCGAAGCGGCCGTCGCCGCGGAAGAGGTCGATGCCCCGTTCTTCCAGCCAGGGCAGCTGGGCCGAGTCGTCGAGGTCGTGGATGACCTCGTCGCGGCGGTCGAGGATCGCCTGCGCGCCGAGATCTCGATCTGGCGAGACCGGGACCCCGGGCACCCGGCGCGCCTCACCCAGCACGTCGGCCGGTCGCAGCAGCGCCTTCGAGGGCATGCAGGCGTAGTAGGAGCATTCGCCGCCGATCAGGTGCCGCTCGACGATCGCCACCTTCAGGCCGCCGTCGGCCAGGCGGCCTGCGCAGACCTCACCGGCGGGCCCCGCGCCGAGCACGATTACGTCGTATCCCTTCTCGCTCACAGGGGTCACCGTTCCCGACACCGTACAATTCCAAGCGCAGTGCACGGGGGCGACAGGCTTCGACGTGGTCGATCCGTGCGGAAGGTTGCAGGTCGAGGTTGCCGGAGGCCTCGTTAAACCCCGGCACCAACCAATACGTGCGGACCATGAGTTCGCCCTCGCCGCTTAGCTAGAACCTAAGCGCTGTGAGAGTCGGTCCACCCTCGCCCGTGGGGTGGGTAGCCGGCTTCAAAATGCGGGCTTACCCAGGCGGATCGCCCCGTCTACCAGGGGAAACTTCAGAGGGCTGTGTCACCCGTAGTGCCTGCCGGCGCGGACCCCGGGTGACGAGAAAAAAGCGTCGGCTATACCTGTAGACGCCTCCGCGCCACGGCCGCGGATCCGAGTTCGAATCTCGGCGCCTCCATCAATCGCCCGCCTGGCCCTCCGGGGCCGGGCGGGCCGCGAGCCAGGCGAGGACCTCGGCGGCGTTGCGGTCGAGCTTTCAGCCCCTATGCGCCTGAAATCACGACCGCACCCGGCGTAGGCTGCGCGCATGAACCACTTCGTCGCCTTTCTGCGCGGGATGAACCTCGGCAAGCGCCGGATCAAGAACGACGAGCTGCGGGCGGAGTTCGAGGCACTGGGCTTCGTCGACGTCGCCACCTTCCGCGCCAGCGGCAACGTGATCTTCGGCCTCGAGGGGAAACAGAAAGAGAGCGCGCTCGCCAAGAGGATTGAAGCGGGCCTCGGCGAGGCGCTCGGCTACGAAGTGCCGGTGTTCCTGCGCAGCTGTGCCGAGGTCGCCGCGATCGCCGCCCGGCAGCCCTTCGACGCGAAGCTGGTCGAGGCCTCGAAGGGCAAGCTCCAGGTCTCGATGTTGCCGAAGAAGCCAGCCGCGGCGGCGCGCAAGAAGGTCCTGGCCCTGGCGACGGATGAGGACCAGCTGGCGCTGGAGGGCCGCGAGCTGTTCTGGCTGCCGGGCGGCGGCACGCTCGAGTCCGAGCTCGACCTCAAGGCGATCGAGAATGCCCTCGGCAAGGGCACGATGCGGACCAAGGGCACGATCGACCAGATCGCCGCCAAGGTTGAGGCCCTGTAGGGCTTGTCGCTACGTCAACTGCTCGAGGCTTGGTGGGGTGCCTGGCCGTCGGAGCGTGGGAGGGCGGCCAGTTCGATGTCGCGGCTGACGGCGCCGATCTCGCCGGGGAGCTCGGAGAGCTGGACGTTGGTGACGAACTCCAGCTCCTGGCCCAGTGGACGGAAGAAGTTGTCGTAGTGAGTGGGGACGACCGCGCGAGGGTTGAGCTTGGGCAGGATCCGCCGCCAGTAGTCATCGGTGAAGTTGCGGCCGGCGATGCCGGCGAGGAAGACGTCGACGTCGCGCTCGCGGATCGCGTCGTCGACGAGGTTGGCGCTGCCCTGGTGGTAGAAGCGCACCCCGGCTACCGCCACCGAGATGCCCCAGACCTGGCCGCAGCGGTAGGCGCCGGGAGAGAGCGAGTCGAGGTGCTCGCAGGTCAGTTCGCCGTCGTAGGGGACGGCGAGGCCCAGCAGCAGCCTGGAGTGGACGCTTGGCGTGAAGCTGACTTCGAACGGGCCCAGCTCATAGGTCCGGTACGGCTCGGCCTCGACCGCGCGCTCGGCGAGGCCGTGCAGGCCCATCAGGTTGGCCAGGGACTTCGAACCGTAGGCTCGGCAGCCGAAGCGCTGGGCGATCGCCGGGGCGTCGACGGCGTGATCGAAGTGGGTGTGGCCGACGAGGACGCCGACCACCTCGCCGGGAGCGCCGGCGAAGCGCTCGAGCGCCACCGGGTCCGGCCTGGTCGGCCGCCGCAGCGCCAGGTCGCGGAACGGCACGCGCGAGAGGTAGGGGTCGATGAACAGCGTCCGCCCCTCGTAGCTGAGCCGGTAGCCGGAGACGCCGAGCCACTCGACCTCCAGGCCCGCCGGTAGGGCCAGCGGCCGTGCCTGCAGCTCGGCTAGGGCCTGGCTGTCGGCGCGCTCCCCAGAGCGTCGCGTGGCCGTGGCCTTCGCCAGCTCGCCGAGGTGTCGCAGTGGGCTCGCCATGGGGTGAGGCTACGCGGGATCGGGCGTCATCTAAGTTGGTTCGTCGCATGGCAATCGCGACCGCAACCTCCCTGGACGTCCACGTCGGCGGCAAGCTGCTGTTCTCCGACGTCTCCTTCAAGCTCGAGCCGCGCGAGCGGATGACCCTCTCGGGCCGTAACGGCGCCGGCAAGTCGACGCTGCTGCGCGTTCTCTCCGGTGAGCTCGCGCCCGACTCGGGTTCGCTGACGGTGCACCGGGGTGCCCGTGTCGCCCTGCACGACCAGCGGCCACCGCGCGACTCCAGCGCCACGCTCAGCGACTACGTCTTCTCCGGCCGCTCCGACATGCTCGAGACCGAGGCCGAGCTGGAGCGCCTGGAGGGGGAGATGTCGAAGGGCAGCGTCGACGAGGAGACGCTGGCCGCCTACTCGACCGCCCAGCAGCGGCTGGAAGCCAACGGCGGCTACCGCTGGCGCGACCAGGTCCTCGCCGTGCTGCACGGCCTCGGCTTCGAACCCGAGCAGTCCCAGCGCTCGCTCTCGACCTTCTCCGGCGGCGAGCTGACCCGCGCCTCCCTGGCCCGGGCGCTGGCGACCAAGCCCGACCTGCTGCTGCTCGACGAGCCCACCAACCATCTCGACATCCCCTCGCTGGAGTGGCTGGAGGGCTACCTGGTCGAGCTCGACGCCGCCGTCGTCCTGGTCGCCCACGACCGCTGGTTCCTCGAGGCGGTCGGCACCTCGGTGCTGGAGCTGGAGGCCCAGCGCGCCCGTTTCTTCGCCGGCCCCTGGCACGCCTGGCGCCAGGAGCAGGCGGCGCGCCAGATCGCCCTCGGCAAGGCGATCGACCGCCAGCAGGCGGAGATCGAGCGGATGGAGAAGTTCGTCGAGCGCTTCCGCTACAAGGCGACCAAGGCGAAACAGGCGCAGTCGCGACTAAAGCAAATCGACAAGGTGAAGCGCGACGGGCCGCAGGCCGAACGTCGCGACACCCGCAGCCTGCGCTTCTCCTTCAAACCGCCGGAGCGCCCGGGGCGGGTGGTGCTGAAGATGGTCGACGCCTCGATCGAGGTCCCGGGGCGGACCCTGCTCTCCGGCGCCAGCCTCGAGGTCGAGCGCGGCGAGCACGTCGTCCTGGTCGGCGCCAACGGGACCGGCAAGACGACGCTGATCGCGACCCTGGCCGGCCAGCGCCCGCCCGCCTCCGGCATCGTCCGCACTGGCCACAACGTCAAGCTCGGCTACCTCTCCCAGCACGCCGACACCGCCGCCGGAGCGGGCAGCGTGCTCGACGCGACGATCCGCGAGACCGGCCTGACCGGCCAGAAGGCGCGCTCGCTGCTCGGCGGCTTCCTCTTCTCCGGCGCCGATGCCGAGAAGCAGCTCAGCGACATCTCCGGCGGCGAGCAGCGACGGCTCTCGCTGGCGATCCTGGTCGCCTCTGGCGCCAACGTGCTGATCCTCGACGAGCCCACCAACCACCTCGACATCGAGAGCCGCGAGGCATTGGAGGACGCGCTGCTCGCCTTCGAGGGTGCCGTCGTCCTCGTCTCCCACGACCGTGCCCTGCTGGAGGCCGTCGGCAGCCGCACCCTCGTCTGCGAGGACGGCAGGCTGCAGAGCCACCCGAGCGGCTGGGCCGAGTACCAGCGCCGCCACGACGAGCAGGCGTCGGCCACGGCGGACGCCGCCAAGCCGGCGACTCCGGCCCGGGGGCGCAAGCGGGGCGGCGCCAACCCCGCCCAGAAGGCGGCGCGCAAAGCGGCCCGGCTGGAGGAGAAGATCGCCAAGGCCGAAGCCGAGCTGCGCGAGGTCGAGGAAGAGCTGGCCGACCCGTCCGCCTGGTCGAGTCCGGGCCGTTCGGAGCAGGCGAGCGAGCGGCACACGGCGGCGAAACGCTCCGTCGAAGAGCTGTTCGCGCAGTGGGAGCGGGCCCAGGCAAGCGCCGACGCCGAGCCCGCCGCGAACTAGGGGACTAGGCGAGCGGCCGCTCGAGCACGACTCGCGCGCCCTTCGCCGGGACCATCGTGATGTTGCGGATCTTGACCTTTTCGGGTGCGGAGTCGACGGCACGCAGCTCGGCCCGCTCGACGAATTCGCGCAGGATAGTCCGCATCTCGTATTCGGCGAAGGCGGCGCCGATGCAGCGGCGGACACCGCCGCCGAAGGGGATCCAGGCGTAGTTGTCGACCTTGGTGGCGAGGAACCGCTCCGGCCGGAACCGCTCCGGCTCGGGGAAGGTGTCCTGGCGGTAGTGGAGGGCGGAGATCGCGGCGAGGACGAAGGAGCCGGCGCGCAGCTCGTAGCCGCCGATCGTCGCCGGCGCGGTCAGCTTGCGACCGACGTCGACGATCACCGGGCGCGAGCGCAGCGTCTCTTTGACCGTTGCCGCGAGGTAGTCCTCCTGGCCGGCGGCGAGCGACTCGCGCAGCTTCGCCAGCACGGCGGGATTGTGGGTGAGGCGCTCGATCGCCCAGGCGAGCCCGGTGGCGGTCGTCTCGTGCCCGGCGCCGAGCACGGTGACCATCTCGTCGCGCAGTTCGCGGTCGTTCATCGGCTCGCCCTCCTCGTCACGAGCGCCGAGCAGCAGCGAGAGGACGTCGTCGCGCTCCTCGTGCCCGGCCTCGTCGCGGCGCAGGGCGATCTCTTCGTAGATGAACGCGTCGAGTGCCTCCCGCGAGCGCACGAAGCGAGCCCAGGGGCTGAGCCGGCCGAAGCTGCGACGCAGCGGTGGGAGCGAGGCGACCAGGCCGACGCGGCGGGCGAACTCGTCGATCAGCCCCTCGAAACGCGCCAGCCTGTCCTCGTCGTGGACGCCGAAGACGGCGCGCATGATCACCGCCAGGGTGATCCGCTGCGTGTGCGGGCGCAGCGCGAACGGCTCGCCGATCGGCCAGCTCTCCATCTCGCGCCGGGTGATTTCGGTGATCAACTCGCCGTAGCGCTCGACCCGCTCGCCGTGGAAGGGCGGTAGCAGCAGCTTGCGCTGACGCAGGTGCGGCGCGTCGTCGAGGGTCAGCACCGAGTTCGGGCCGAGCGCCGGCTCGAGGATGCTCGCGTTCGCCTCGCCCGCGTGGAAGACGGCGGGGTCGCCGGTGAAGAGCGCTTTGACCAGGCCGGGCTCGGCGACGTAGACGATCCGCCCGAAATAGGGGAAGCGGATCGCGAAGATGTCCCCGTAGCGGCGCTGCTGGTCGGAGAGGAAGCCGAGCGGGTCGCGCGCGTAGCGCAGCAGCTGGGCGATCCCCGGTGCGTGTGAGCCGGGAGGCATCAGAAGACGATCGTCCGCTCGCCGTCGAGCAGGACCCGGTCGTCGAGGTGGGCCATCACGGCGCGGGCCAGGACCAGGCGCTCGATGTCGCGGCCGATCCGGACCAGGTCCCCGACCTCGTCGCTGTGGCTGACCCGGGTCACGTCCTGGTCGATTATCGGTCCCGCGTCGAGCTCGGGGGTGACGTAATGGGCGGTGGCGCCGATCAGCTTGACCCCGCGCTCGTGTGCGCGCCGGTATGGGTCGGCGCCGACGAAGGCCGGGAGGAAGCTATGGTGGATGTTGATCGCCGGCGCGCCGAGCTGCTCCAGGAAGCCCGCGGAGAGAACCTGCATGTAGCGGGCGAGGACGAGCAGGTCGATGCCGTCGAGCAACTCCAGCGCCCGTCGCTCCGCCTCTTCGCGGGAGCCGGGCTCGACCGGGATGTGGTGGAAGGGGAGGCCAACCGCGGCGACCTGCCCGGCGTGGTCGGCATGGTTGGAGAGGACCGCGACCAGCTCGCCGCCGAGCTCGCCGTTGCGCCAGCGCCAGAGCAGGTCGGAGAGGCAGTGGTCTTCGCGCGAGACCATGATCGCCACCCGCTTGACCTCGCTCGACTCGGCAAAGCGGTGCTCCATCTCGAAGCGCCCGGCGACCTCCTCCTGGAAGCGCCGCTGCAGCCCCTCGCGCTCCCCGGCCGGGACCGGGTCGAAGACCATTCTCATGAAGAAACGCCCCTCGCCGGTCGAGTGCTGATCGGCGTCGACGATGTTGAGCCCGGCGCCGGCGAGAAAGCCGCTGACCGTCGCGATCAGCCCCGGCCGGTCGGGACAGGCAAGCAGCAGACGCGATGTCGATCCCCCGGCGATCCGTCGATCATCGCGCAAGATCCTCTTCACCGGGTCCGTCCGGCTCGCCCGATTCGTGCCTGGACTCGTGCCGATCCGCGCTAGCAAGCTTCCTTGTGTGATGGGCATCACCGGGGACGGCCGCAAATACCGCCACGGTTCCGCGCTTGCTCACAAAACGCACACAAATCATCCCTGTCCTCGTCGCCGCCCTCGTCTTCCCGGCTGCCGCTCTCGCCGCGACCAACTCCGGCGACAGCGCCAAGGTCGGAATCGACGCCGCGCAGGTGGCTCAGATCCCGGTCCTCCAACGCCCGGTCAACCACTTCAAGCACCTGGTCCACGTCAGCGCCGAGCGCATCGAAGCCAAGCACCTGGCCGCCCTGCGCAAGCAGCGCCGCGAAGCCTTCGCGACCCTCCCCGGGGGCGTCACCGAGGCAACCCTCGAATCAATCGCCTCCTGCGAGTCCGGCGGCGACCCCACCGCCATCTCATCCGACGGCACCTACCGCGGCAAATTCCAGTTCGACTATGGAACCTGGGAATCGGTGGGCGGCACCGGGGATCCAGCAGCAGCTTCCGAGGCGGAGCAGGATTACCGAGCCGCTTTGCTCTACAGCCGTTCGGGCTCCAGTCCCTGGCCCGTCTGCGGCTAGACGCTCGCGAAGGGGCACCCGACCCCTTCCCTACGATCCGGCGGATGACGGACCTGGTCCCAACGCCCGACCCTCAGGGCCCCACCCGCAAGCCCCCCAAAGAGGCCGTCGCCGAGGCCAACGTCCGCGCCCCCACCCGCGGCAACCGCAAGCTCGAGGGCTTCCTCGACTCCGTCAACGCCGACGAGCAGGTGCGCGCCTGGTGGTACATGGCCCAGGTCCAGTCCGAGCGGCTGGGGATGTCGGACCACTCCTGGGTCCACATGCAGATCGTCCTCAACATCGCTCTGCGATTGCTGCGCCTGCTGGTCAAGGCCGGGGTCGAGCCGGCGATGGTCACGGACCACGGGATGCGGGACCGCGACTCCGAGGTCGTCGTCGCCGGCGGCGCCCTGCTGCACGACATCGGCATGTCGATCCACCGCGCCGACCATGAGGAGTACTCGCTGTTTCTCGCCAGCGGCGCCCTCGATCGCCTGCTCGCCGGCTCCTACCGCGAGCCCGAGCGCACGATCGTCGCCTCGGAGATCCTCCACGCGATCATCGGCCACCGCCGTCGCGGCGAGCCCTACACGCTGGAGGCCGGCGTCGTCCGCGTCGCCGACGCGCTCGACATGGCCCAGGGCCGCACCCGGATCCCGATCGAGGCCGGCCACGAGGGGATCCACTCGATCTCCGCCGCGGCGATCGACGAGGTGCGGATCGAGGTGGGGGAGGAGCGGCCGGTGCGGATCGAGATCGAGCTCAACAACTCCGCCGGCATCTTCCAGGTCGACGACCTGCTGGCGACGAAGATCCGCGGCACCCCGCTGGAGGGCCGGGTCGAGGTCGTCGCCAAGATCGAGGGCGAGACCGAGAAGCGCCTGCTGACCGGCTTTCGCCTGTCCTAGCGGCTAGCTGAAGCGCTGCAGGTCGGTGCGGCGGCGTTCCTTGCGCTTCTCCAGTTTGCCCTGGATCAGCGACATCACGACCACGAGGACGATGAAGAAGGCGATCACGCCGAAGCAGAAGAAGGTGACCGTCTTGTCAGTGGTCGGACCGGCCAGGCCGACGCCGTTCTCGGCCAGGGCGGCCGGGGCCGCGACCAGCATCAGGGCCAGGAGCGAGAGCAGCGATATCGCGGTCCGCTTCACGCGCGGCAATCTACCGCACCCACCCCCGGGGAAGCCCGCTTTGCCGCAAAATGGAGGCGGGCGGCCTGTGAAAATCCTGTGAACGCAGGCAATTCCGCACTTCGCAGTGCATACAATCGTCATGGCGCACCGGCCGCAGCACGACACCCGGCCGGCGCCACCCGACTCTTGAACTCCCAGCAGACCATCCGGCTCGCGGTCATCGATAGCGACAGCGGTTTCGTCACGGTGCTCTCCAAGCGCACCGAGGCGGCCGGCTGGCCGCTGCGGCTCTCGGCCAGCGCGATCCCGCCGCAGGACCTGGTGGCGATGAAGCTGAACGCGCTGCTGGTCGATCCCTCCGTGCTCGGCGACGAAGGCCAGGCCTACCTGGAGCGGGTCTGCGGGATGCTGCCCGATCTCGGCGTCGTCGTCTGCACGGGCCGCTCGACCGTGGCCCAGCGCGTCCGCGGCCTGCGGCTCGGGGTCGACGACTGGATCACCAAGCCCTGCCACCCCGAGGAGGCGATGGCGAGGATCGAGGCGGTCTCGCGCCGCCGCCGCCACGCCCAGCCAAGTGTCGAAGCTGGCCCCGTGATCGCCGGTGAGCTGGAGATCCGCCCCGACCAGTTCCAGGCCTTTGTCGCCGGCTCCAGCCTCGACCTGACCCGGCGCGAGTTCGAGCTGCTGCACCTGCTCGCCGAGGCCAAGGGCCAGGTGCTGGAGCGGGAGACGATCTACCAGCGGGTCTGGGGATACGCGATGGCCCACGGCGACCGCTCGGTCGACGTCTTCATCCGCAAGCTGCGCCAGAAGCTCGAGAAGCGCTCGCCCGAGTGGGGCTACATCCACACGCATTTCGGGGTCGGCTATCGCTTCGACCCGGAGTCGGGAGCGGATCCGGCCGAGGAGCTGGCCCGCTTCGCGCCGCCGGCCACCGAGCCCGAGCCGGTTTCACAGGTCGTTCACAACAGCTTCACGACGGGATAACCGCAGCCCGTCCGCCGATCGCCAAGCTCGGCGACCATGGCGATCGGAAGCGAGCCCTCCCCGCCGCTGCTCGATGGGCGCCTGGAGATCAGGCCCGAGCAGCACGCGGCCCTGGTCGACGGCCGTCCGCTCAGCCTGACCATGCGGGAGCTGCAGCTGCTCGTCACCCTCGCCGCCCACCCGCAGCGGATCATGACCCGCGAAGAGCTCTTCGCCGAGGTCTGGGGCAGCCGCCCGCGCCGCGACGACCGCTCGGTCGACGTCTACGTCAGCCGCCTCCGCGCCAAGCTCGGCGAGGCGCTGCCGGAGGCGCGGCTGATCCACACCCACAACGGCATCGGCTACCGCTTCTCGCCGGACGGCTGAGCCATTTACATCTTTTTTACATCTCCGACACAGCCAGGTAACAAGCTGCCCTGGGGCCGCTGCGACTGTGGCCGCAGATGACCCGTCACCAACTCAAGGAGATTTGCGTGTCTAAGAGACTTCTCGGCACCCTGATTGCGGCACTGGCTCTCACTCTCGCGATAGCTGCCTGTGGCAGCTCGTCCAGCACCAGCTCGTCGAGCTCTTCCAGCTCGGGTGGCTCGACCTCGCCCCTCGTCGGCGCCGGCAGCACCCTGGTCGCGCCGCTGATGTCGAAGTGGCAGCCTGACTTCGAGTCCAAATCGGAAATCACCGTGACTTATGGCGCGATCGGCAGCGGCGGCGGGATCGAGCAGATCACCTCGCGCACCGTCGACTTCGGCGCCTCCGATGCGCCGCTGACCGAAGAACAGTTCGAAGAAGCTGACGCGCAGGGCGAAGTCGAGCAGATCCCATGGGCGCTGAGCGGCACCGTCCCCGCCTACAACGTCAAGGGCGCGCCGCAGAACCTCAAACTGAGCGGCGAAGTCCTCGCCGGCATCTACCTCGGCAAGATCACCAGCTGGAACGACCCGGCGATCGCCAAGCTCAACCCCGGCGCCAGCCTGCCCAGCACGAAGATCACCCCGGTCTACCGCAGCGACGGCAGCGGCGACACCTACGCCTTCACCAATTACCTCTCGACCGTCGACCCCGAATTCAAGTCGACGGTGGGGACCTCGACGGCGGTCAAGTTCCCGACCGGGACCGGCGCCGAAGGCAATGACGGCGTCTCCGCCGCGATCGGAGCAACCGACGGCGCGATCGGCTACGTCGGCCTCGCCTAC